>Ga0182739_1003281_pt1 | contig 14295 bp, 14 predicted proteins | sample eDN5th30CBELigBY_FD_128873 | JGI IMG/M metagenome (GOLD analysis project Ga0182739, IMG submission 128873) | Enriched backyard soil microbial communities from Emeryville, California, USA - eDNA 5th pass 30_C BE-Lig BY (version 2) (version 2) | ecosystem: Environmental > Terrestrial > Soil >... | reverse complement strand
GACGGCGATAATCCGGCGGCCTATCGCTACACCGAAGCGCGGATGCCCGAAGTCGCGCGCCTGCTCCTCGACGGCATCGATGAGGATGCGGTCGACTTCCGCCCGAACTACGACGGGCAGTCGGAAGAGCCGTCCGTGCTGCCGGGCGCGTTCCCGAATCTGCTCGCGAATGGCGCGCAGGGAATCGCGGTCGGCATGGCGACGTCGATCCCGCCGCACAACGCCGCCGAACTCTGCGACGCCGCGCTTCATCTCATCGAGAACCGCAAGGCGAGCGACCGCGAACTCATGAAGTTCGTGCCGGGTCCGGACTTCCCGACCGGCGGCATCATCGTGGATTCGCCGGAGTCAATCGCGGACGCCTATACCACTGGGCGCGGCTCCTTCCGCGTGCGTGCGCGCTGGCACAAGGAAGATGCCGGGCGTGGCACTTACTCCATCGTCGTCACCGAGATTCCTTGGCTCGTCCAGAAGTCGCGGCTGATCGAAAAGATCGCGGAACTCATCAACGAGCGCAAAGTGCCGCTGCTCGGCGATGTGCGCGACGAGTCGACGGAGGATGTCCGGCTCGTGATCGAGCCGCGCGCGCGCACGGTCGATCCCGAATTGCTGATGGAGTCGCTGTTCAAGCTCACCGATCTTGAAAGCCGCATCCCGCTCAACATGAACGTGCTGGTGCGCGGGCGCGTACCGAAAGTTATCGGCCTGGCAGAGGCGTTGCGCGAATGGCTCGACCATCGCCGCGAAGTGCTGCTGCGCCGCTCACGCCACCGGCTCGCGGCGATCGAGCACCGGCTCGAAGTGCTCGGCGGACACCTGATCGCCTATCTCAACCTCGACGAGGTGATCAGAATCATCCGCACCGAGGACGAACCGAAGCCGGTGCTGATCAAGAGATTCACGCTCACCGACGTGCAGGCGGAAGCCATCCTCAACATGCGGCTGCGCAATCTGCGCAAGCTCGAGGAGATGGAGATCCGCAAGGAAAACGACGAACTGACCAAGGAGAAGGCGACAGTCGAGAAGCTGCTGTCGTCGGAAGCCCGGCAATGGAAGATGATCGGCTGGGAGGTCAGTGAGGTTCGCAAGAAGTTCGGTCCCGACACCGCGCTCGGCAAGCGGCGCACGACGTTCGGCGAAGCGGTCGTGCACGATGTCGCGGCGATCGAGGCGGCGATGGTGGAGCGCGAGCCGCTCACGGTCGTCGTTTCGGAGAAGGGATGGGTGCGTGCCCTCAAGGGACATGTGAGCGATCTGTCCAGCCTGCAGTTCAAGACCGACGACAAGCTCAAGCTCGCATTCTTCGCCGAGACGACGTCGAAGCTGCTGATGTTTGCGACCAACGGGCGCTTCTACACGCTCGAAGCCTCCAAGCTGCCGGGCGGCCGCGGTCACGGCGAACCGGTGCGGCTTTTCATCGATCTGGAGCAGGAAGCGGACATCGTCACGGTCTTCCCGTTCCAGGGTGGCCGCAAGCTGATGGTGGCAAGCGTCCTGGGCCGCGGTTTCGTGGTGCCGGAGGACGAGTGCCTGGCCAATACGCGCAAGGGCAAGCAGGTGCTCAACGTCGACGCGCCCGACGAGGCGCGGCTGGTGTCGCCAATCGATGGCGAACAGGTCGCGGTGATCGGCGAGAACCGCAAGATGCTCGTTTTCCCGCTCGAGCAGGTGCCGGAAATGACGCGCGGGCGCGGCGTCCGGCTGCAGCGCTACAAGGACGGCGGGCTCTCCGATCTCAAGACATTCAAGGCCGCGGAGGGGCTGACCTGGACCGACAGCGCGGACCGTCTGTTCACGCTGGCGATGGCGGACCTGACCGACTGGGCCGGTAACCGTGGCGACGCCGGCCGGCTCGCGCCGAAGGGCTTCCCGAGGCTCAACCGCTTCGGCGGTTCGCGATGAACGCGCGCAGCGGGGATGCCAGGGTGTGAGCGAGGGGAAGGTGGATATGGTCCGCGTGTTTTTGCCCGCCATCGTGGCGGCGGGTATGGCGCTTGGCCTGTCGGCGACTTCGGCGGCGGCGGAATGCCTCACCGCGAATGCCGAGAACCAGATCGCGGAAGGGCGGCTCACCGTCGGCAGCGGCAAGGATGCTGCCGGAAGGCCGCAGAAGCCTTACCTCCTGCGCATGCCGGCGCCGGCCTGCCTTGACGGCCCCGATCCGGAAGATCGCGTCAAGGGCAGTCGTACGATCCACGTCTATCCGGCCAACGAGAAGCTCGGCCGCGATTTCCGCCGCTTGGTCGGCAAGACGGTGCTGGTGCGCGGCAATCCGTTCCCGCGCCACACCGCCCATCACCATGCGCCGATCGTGATGGAAGTCACCGAGATCGACACGCAGTGAGGCTGCTTCAGGCAACCTGACGCGGGGCGCGCTTCGGTCCCCACAGCATGGCTGCCAGCTGGAACAGGCCGGCGACGACGGCGATCGTGCCGGCCGCGCCGAGCGAGATGTCGTGGCCGAAGGCCGCCGGAAGGAAAGCGGCGATCGAATAGCCGATGATGCCGCTGGCGAGTGCCACCGCGACCGAAATGATGACCTGGGTTTTCAGATCGTCAGTGAGCATGCGCGCCGTCGCCGCCGGACAGACCATCATCGCGACCACCAGGATCACGCCGACCGCCGCGATCGAGACCACCGCCGCGAGCGCTGCGAGCGCGGTGATCAGCGCGCCGAACAGGCGCGGGGACAGTCCGATCGTGGAGGCGAAGATCGGGTCGAAGCTGACGAGGCGCAGTTCCTTGAACAGGAGCGCGATCACGATCGCGACCACGACCAAACCGAGGACCAGCCGCAGGATCTGCGGCGGCAGTTCCGCGAGCGCGGCGGGATCGATCAGGCTTTCCAGCCCGCGCGCGGCGGGCCAGATCGCGGCTTCGACATTGCCGTAGAGGATGTGGTGGACGTCGAAAGTGGTGCGCGCGACGCCGGTCTGCTCAAGCAGGACCACGCCGAGCGCGAACATGGTCGTGAATATCGCGCCGAGCGCCGCGCCGGACTCGACGCCTGCCGTCCGGCGCAGGAATTCGACAAGGAAGGCGGCCAGCAGCGCGGCGGCGGCGGCCCCGGTCAGCATCGCCCAGGCAGCGGTGGTCCCGGCCAGCAGGAAGGCGACCACGATGCCGGGCAGCACGACATGCCCGACCGCATCGCCGAACATCGCCTGCCGCGTCAGCACCAGGAAGTTGCCCACCAGCCCGCAGACCAGCGCGGCCAATGTGCCGACGACGAGCGCGGGCAAGTCGATCTGGATGAACGTCGTCATGCTGTACGCGCACGCGCTGCGCGTGCCCCCCATGCGCGGGGAATGAGCCCGCGCGCCGGCCCGATCAGCAGGCTCACGCTGAGGCAGGCGAAGGCCGCGAGCACGATCACCGCGCCGGTCGGCATGTCGGGATGCACCGCGGAGATCGCTGCGCCGACATAGGCGCTGATAGCTCCGATGCCGCCCGAGACGAGCGTCATCACGCCCGCATGATTGGACCAGAACCGCGCTGCCGCCGGCGGAATGACGATCAGCGCCACCACCAGCACCAGGCCGACGATCCGCAGGCCGATCACCACTACCGCCAGCACCAGCGCCATCACCGCAAGGTCGAGCATGCGGACCGGGAAGCCGTGGGCGAGCGCGAACTCGGTGTCGAAGGCGACGAGCGTGAGTTCCTTGAACAGCGCGACGACGACCAGCGACACGACGATCGAAAACACGCCAAGCGTCACGGCCTCGTGCCACAGCATGCCGGCGGTCGCGCCGAGCAGATAGACATCGAGGCCGGCCTGTCCGCCGGTGCGAAGCGTCTGGATCACAGTCAGCATCACGATGCCGAGCGCGAAGAAGGTGGCGAGCACGCTGGCGATCGCTGTGTCCTCGGGAAGCCGCGTGTATGTGCGGATCGCCTGAATGGCGAGCGCCGCAAGCACCGCCGTTGCCGCAGCGCCGATCAGCAGAAAACCGAGCGAGCGTCCGGGCAGGCCGACCGCGACCGCCAGCAGGAAGCCGAACGCGACGCCGGGCAGCGTCGCATGGGCGAGCGCGTCGGCCACGAGCGCGCGACGCCTTAGCATAGCGAACACGCCGACGATGCCGGCAGCGAAGCCGAGCGCGGCTGCGCCCGCCATCACGACGGCGGTGTTGTAGCCGGCGCGCAGGGTGAGCACGGCGGTGAGTTCGTCAAACATTGCGAAGGACACCACAGCCGCTCAGACGACGTCGTCGGCGAGCGCGCCGGCCGGCTCGAGCGGCAGCCCATAGGTCTGACCGATCGTCTCCGGCGTGAAGGCGGTGGCGGTGGGACCCGCAGCGACGACATGGCCGTTGATCAACAGCACCTGGTCGAACACCGCCTTCACGGCGGCGAGGTCGTGCTGGACGCAGACGACAAGTGCGCCGTCGCTGTGCAGGCGGCGGAAGATGTCGATCATGATCCGCTCGGTCACGGCGTCGACGCCGGCGAACGGTTCGTCGAGGAGGTAGATGCGCGCGCGCTGCGCCAGCGCGCGGGCGATGAACACGCGCTGCTGCTGCCCGCCCGAAAGCGCGCCGATCTGCCGCTCGGCGTAGTCGGCGAGGCCGACCGTTTCGAGGTGCTTGCGTGCTTCCTCGCGATGCGCGCGATTGACCGGACGCAGCCAGCCGATGCGGCGATAGAGCCCCATCGCCACGACATCGAGCGCGGTGGCCGGAAAGTCCCAATCGACGGCGGAGCGCTGCGGCACATAGGCGACGTCGCCGCGCCGGGCTTCCATCGGCTGCCCGTAGACGCGGATTTCGCCAGCGGCCTTCGGCACCAGGCCGAGGATGGCCTTGAGCAAGGTGGATTTGCCCGCGCCGTTGGGGCCAATGATCGCCACCAGTCCGTTCTCGGGCGGCGCCCACGTCACATTCTCGATGGCGCGCCGGCCGCCATAGGCGACCGTCAGGCCGCGCACCGCGAGCGGGACATCGGCGGCGTTCATGGCCGCAGGCGGAAACGAGGGCGCCAGCATGATCAGCCGCCGCTCTTGAGTTTGCCCGCCATGCCGCGCTCCGGCACCGTGCCGCCGAGGGCACGCGCGATCGTGGTGACGTTGTGGTCGATCATGCCGATCAGCGTCCCTTCGTAAGTTCCGGGAGTGCCCAGCGCGTCGGAATAGAGTTCGCCGCCGATCGCAAGCCTATGGCCGCGCGCGGCCGCGCCTTCGATCAGGGCACGGATGTTGCGATCCGGCACGGAACTCTCGAAGAAGGCGGCCGGAATCTTTCGCTCGGCCACCAGCCGCACCAGTTCTTCCATGCGCTTGAGCCCGGCCTCGCTTTCGGTCGAGAGGCCCTGGACGCCCTCGACCTCGAAACCGTAGGCTCGCCCGAAATAGCCGAATGCATCATGCGCCGTGACCAGCACGCGCCGCTCTTGCGGCACGCTGGTGAGCACCTGCCGCGCATAGGTGTCGAGGCGGGCGAGGGTGTCGGCATAGGCCTTGGCGCCGCCGGTGTAATGCTCACGGCCGGCAGGGTCGCGCGCGATCAGCGCATCGCGCACCCCGTCGACCACGATGGTCCACAGTTTCGGGTCCATCCACACATGCGGGTCGACCTGTCCCGGATAGTCGGTGCCTGCGAGGCGGCGTTCGGCGGGCAAGCTCTCGGCGACGAAGACGACGGGCTTGGTGCGGCCGAGCGACTTGAGCGCTTCGGTCAGTTGCGCCTCGAGGTTCAGGCCGTTGGCGATCACCAGGTCGGCGCCGGCGAGCCGCGCCATGTCGGCGCGCGTCGGACGGTAGGTGTGGGGATCGACGCCTTCGTTCATGAGGCTCGTCACTTCGACGCGCCCCCCGCCGACCTCGCGCACGGCATCGGCCAGCATCGAGACCGTCGTGACCACCCGCAGCGGCCGTCCCTGGGCCATCGCCGGAAGTCCTGCGGTAACGCAGGCGAGGGCTGCCGCGCCCGACAAGATAACCGTCCGGCGGCCGATACGGCCGCTTACGCCTCCACCAACCATCAATAGACTCCTGATCCGCAATTGCGAATTACTTGCAATAAGTGCCCTTTTGTGTCGGCGCTGTCAATGAGAGTGCGAATGATTTGCGAAAGTTCCTGCCGAGGGAACCGGGGGGAACCGGCCGGAGGTAAATATCCGTGCCGAGCGACGCCGGATCGAATGCCCGTCCGCGAAAACCGCGTCCGGGCGGCAGGGGCCGGTCTGATTGCCGCGGAAGCGGCGCGGCATCCGTTGGCGCAGTCCCGACCCGGAGGACTTTACGGCGTCGCAATCCGTCCATACGATTTTGGTGCTTGGAATGGCGCCGACTCAGGGTCGGCGCTCTGCCGAAAGGGAGGCATTGATGAAGTCGATCGTGGTGGCCGCCGCACTGGTGCTTTTTGCGGCGGGCTCGCAGGCGCAGGCAGCGTCATGCAAGGAGCAGGCGGGCGCGAAGAAGCTCGCGGGTGCGGCGTTCAACAGCTTCATGCAGAAGTGCGAGCGCGAGGCCAAGGCGTCGTGCGACAAGTCGGCAGGCGACAAGAAACTCGCCGGTGCCGCGCGCACCAGTTACACCACGAAGTGCGAGCGCGACTCGATCGGCAACTGATTGCCCGACGGCTGCGCGCCTCGCGCTGACTGGAGCGGGGCGGACCGACGAGAACTAGACCGCGCCCTCGGGTGCAGGGGGCGCGGCCCGTGGCCGCTGCGAGCAGAAGGACCATCGTTTTGAGTACATTTCTGGTGGCGCACGGCGCGTGGTCGGCCGGCTGGGCGTGGAAGAAGATGCACCCGCTGATGCAGGCCGCGGGACACCGGCTCATTACGCCGACCTATACGGGCATCGGCGAGCGCAGCCATCTCGCCCATCCGGACATCGATCTCGAGACCCACATCGCCGACATGCTGGCGGTGATCCGGTACGAAGATCTCCGCGACGTGATCCTGATCGGCCACTCCTATGGCGGCATGGTCGCGACCGGCGTGGCCGATCGCGCACGCGAAGCGATCACGCAACTCCTTTACCTGGACGCCCATTTGCCGGGCGACGGTCAGAGCACGTTCGACCTAATGAGCCCGGAGCGTGCCGAGAGCATGCGCGAGGCGGCGCGTGTACACGGGGAAGGCTGGCGCCTGCCGTCGAACGCGATACCGCCCGATACGTCAGAGGCCGACCAGGCCTGGGCGGGACCGCGGCGCGTGCCGCAGCCGGTCAAGACGTTCGAGACGCGGCTGCCCTTGCGCAACGGGCCGCTGACGCTGCCGCGTCACTATGTCTACTGCACGCGCATCGGGCCGGGCGATCCGTTCCGTCCTTCCTACGAACGTGCGCAGCGCGGAGGCTTCCGCACCTATGAAATGGACGCCAGCCACAGTCCGCACATCACAGCGCCCGACGCGCTGATGGCCTTGCTCAACGGTATTGCCCGCTGATCGCGGAGCGATCTGGCCTATCCCGCCAGCCGCAGAATTAGGATCAGGACCACGACGGCGATCAGCGCGCCGAAGAAGATCATCTTCCGCGCGCGTGTGCGCAGGATGATCTCCGCTCCGCGCGCTTTCTCGGCGGGGTAGGGCGGCAGGCCGTCATCAGGCGGTGGTGGCGGGTTTTGGACCGGTTCGCGCGTGGGCATGGCAGTCCCTTTCGGCGATCCCTTCCTCCCGGGATAACCGGACAGGCCCTGTGCAGGTTCCAGCGTGTTCCGGGACGGGCTGAGAGCGGATATCGGCCGGCGGCTCGGGCGGCATCGGCGAGTTTCCGACGCATTCCGGCGTTAAATGTCTTCACATCGGTTTGGGCCACAATCGGTGCGATGACAAAGATGGCGAGTAATCGGCGGCGGGTTTCGGCATGACGATGGCCAATCCTTTACCGGCCATACCGCTGGTCGACGTGCGCGAAGGCGGCGCGCTGCAGCATGTGCGCGAGCATGAGGCTTCCGCGCGGGCCCTGCGTGAGGCGTGCCTGGAGTTCTTCCCGCGCGCGGCGCGGCCGCTGCTGCCTGTGCTCGACGGCGTCGCGCGCCGGTGGCTGCAGCGCTCGGACTCGCCCTATATAGCGGAAATCGCGGCGATTGCCGCGACCCTCAAGGCGCCGGGCATATGGTTCCTCAACGGCTCCTATGAGTGGGGCTGTACCACGCTGGCCCGCGAGGAGAACGGCCAGCCCTGGCTGGCGCGCACGCTCGACTGGCCGTTCCCCGGCCTCGGGCGGCACGCCGAGGTCGCGCATATGCGCGGTGCTGCGGGCGAGTTCTTCAGCGTGACCTGGCCCGGCTATGTCGGGGCGCTGACGGCGATGGCTCCCGGCCGCTTCGCGGTCGCCCTCAACCAGGCTCCGTTGTGGCGGCGTACCCGCAATCCCTATCTGCGCGTCTACGACATGGCCGCCAACGCGATGCATACCTGGACGCGCGTGCGCTATATGCCGCCGGACCAGTTGCTGCGGGAAACGCTCGAACGCTGCGCGACCTTCGATGAGGCGCGCGCGACGCTCGAGGGGACGCCGATCGCTCGTCCGGCCATCATCACCCTTGTCGGCTGCGCACCGGGGCAGTCCTGCATCATCGAACGGACCGAGGACACCGCGACGACCCGCAGCGAGGAAACCTGCACCGCCAATGACTGGCTTCGCGGCCGCCCCGGATGGGAGGGGCGGATCGCGGGCGACCTGCTGTTCGCCTGCTCTTACGAGCAGGCGGCCGAGAACAGCCGCCTGCGCCGGGCGGCGCTCGCCGGATGGAGCGGCAGCTTTGCCGACGACGGCTTCGCCTGGGTCACGCCGCCGGTGTTGAACCGCTACACGCGGCTGGCGGTCTCGATGTGTCCGGCGCTGGGCGTGCTGCGCGTCGTCGGCTACGAGGCGTCAGTACGCGGCGCCTTGCCGGCGCCGGTCACTGGCACATGCACCGTTAGAGCATTTTCCGGTGAAGTGGATACCGGTTCACCGTTAGAAAATGCGACCAAACAACAATTTCTACAGCACGATCCGATTCAGTCAGATCGGATCGTGCTGTAGCGCGGCGCTTCAGGCGGCGTGAACGCCGCCCGACCCGATCTTCCCCGCTACCGCTGCTGATCCCTTGCGCCCGGAATGAGCGACACCGGAAAGTCGGCAGCGAAGCGCGGCGGCTTCGGTGGCGCCTCATATTGGGGGCGCGGCTGGCGCGGTGGTTCCACGGCCTTGCGGTAGAGGTGCCACGTCGCGTGCCCCAGCACGGGCAGGACGAACGCCAGTCCGACGAACAGCGGCAGCGACCCGAGCAGCAGGGACACCGCGACGATCAATCCCCAAACCATCATGGTGACGGGGTTGCGCGCGAACACGCGGACCGAGGTCAGCATCGCCTGGGTGGCCGTTGCATGGCGGTCGAGAAGCAGGGGGAATGAAACCGCGCTGATGACCAGCACCGCGACGGCGAACAGGAATCCGACCACGTTGCCGAGCACGATGAGGCGATACCCTTCGGGCGTCGTCACCACACGCGTCAGGAACTCCCACAGAGTTGCCGGTTCGTGATAGCCGAAAAAGGACACATAGAGCGCGTTCGCGACGGCGACCCAGGTGCCGAAGATCACCAGCAGCAGCAATCCGAGGGTCACGATCCCGCGGAAGGACGGCGAGTGCACAACGTCAAAGGCATGCGTCCAGCCGGTCGGGAGGCCCATTTCGCGGCGGCGGCTCAATTCATAGAGACCGATGGCGGCAAGCGGGCCGATGAGAGCAAAGCCCGCGGCCAACGGATAAAGCAACGGTTCAATCGCGTAACCGAAGGCCACGCGGGCAAGCAGAAGTCCGAGGATCGGATAGATCACGCACAGGAAGATGGCATGGGTGGGCATCGCCCAGAAATCATCGAAGCCCTTCCTCAGGGCGTCCTTGAGATCGGCGATGCCGATCGTCCGCACGGCCGGCAGGTCCGGCTTTGCTTCCGGCAACGCTATGACATCGTGGTGCGCCATGATCGTTTCCTCCTGAACCGTTGAGTTCAAAAGGCCGCGACCTGCGTGACGCAGATGGTTCGATCGGACCGCTGGTCACGCTCAGCCGCGACCCGCTACTCATCCCAATATAATCACTCCGTCCGGCGATGTCGCGGGGGGCTCGGCCCGCGCGCAGAGCAAGTATGCCGGGGCGTCGCGGCTGGCCTTTACGGCGAAGAGGCCCGTTCGTAGACTTGAGGCCGCTGAAAGGGCGGAGGCGGGCCGATGACCTATGGCGCTCTGCAGGGCGGATACCCTGCCAGTTCGAAGTGGCTGCACTGGCTGGTGGCGATCAGCGTTGTCGTGACCATCCCGATCGGATTGATCATGGGGAACCTCGGTCCGGGGCCGCTGCAGAACTCGCTATACAATTTTCACAAGGCGCTCGGCGTCGTCATCTTCCTGCTCATGATCGCCCGCCTTGTGAACCGTTTCGCCGTCGGGGCGCCTGCTCCCTCGCCCGGCCTCGCGCGGTGGGAGCGGGCCGTTTCGTCCGCCGTCCATGGCCTTCTTTACGTGCTTCTGGTCGCGATGGCCGTCTCGGGTTATTTCGCCAATTCGGCATTCGGCGCGACGACGCCGTTCTTCGGCCTGTTCGAGATCCCGCCGATCATCGGGCGCAACGAAGCGCTCTCCGACCGGCTGTTCGCGCTGCATCGGTGGATGGGCTATCTGACAGCGCTTGTTGCGAGCCTCCACATCGCCGCGGCGGCCCAGCATTTCTTCATCCGCCGTGACGGCGTGGTGCAGCGCATGTTGCCGCGCGCGCTCGGCGGACAGTAAGCGGCCGTCAAGCGCCGCGAGGCTGCGCGCTCCCGCGCGCGTGAAAACATTCGTTACCGGGAACGCATCGTCCGGCCATTGCTTTGATGGACAGGTGCGGTATTGATGTTCTTGTTTTGTTCTTTGTGGGTCTACCAGCCCGATGCCTGCCGAACTCAGGAGTTAGCCCATGTCGCGTTTCACGCTCTATCACATCGCCCCGTCGCGCTCGTCGATCGTGCTCTGGATGAGGAGATCGGCGAACCCTATGATCTTCACGTGCTGAACGGGCAGCGCCATGAGCAGCGCGAGCCGGACTATCTCGCCGTCAACCCGATGGGGAAAGTGCCGGCGCTGCGCGACGGCGATACGGTCATCACCGAGGCGGCCGCCATCTGCGCCTACCTCGCCGACGAATTTCCGGACCGCAAGCTGAACGTCCCGGTCGGCACGCCGCAGCGTGGCGTCTATCTCAAGTGGCTGTTCTTCGGTCCCGGCTGCATCGAGCCCGCGGTGACCGATCGCGCCTTTCCGCGCAAGGAAGAGGCGCGTCCCAGCATGCTCGGTTACGGCGATTTCGATACGGTCATGGACGTGCTGGCGGCGGCCGTGAAGGATAGGCCCTACCTGATGGGCGACGCCTTCACCGCCGCGGATCTCGTGGTTGGGTCGCATCTCCGCTGGGCCACGGCCTTCAAGCTGATCCCCGAGCGTGCCGAGTTCTCAGCCTATCTGGAGCGATTTGCCGACCGGCCTGCGCTCCGGCGGGCCGAGGCGCGGGACGCTGAACTGGGCAACGGTTAGGGAAGGACTGCGTCACGCGAAGTCGCTGGCCGAGGAAAGTTCAGCGACTTCCGATGTTGCGCTACACTTCGCTGCACGCCAGCCGTGCAGCGGGGTTTCCAGTCATGAAATTGCAGATGCCGCACTGTCTTTTTGTCCTGGCCTTCAGTCTTCTGGCCTCGGTCTCATCGCAAGCCCAGCCGCAGATCGGGCCACCGGCGAGTGCACCGCCGGCCGCTCCGAGCAGCGGCATGCTCGTTCGGGTCGGTCCCGAGGTGACGGCAAAGGCGATGCAGGACGCCGGCTATTCAAACGTTCAGACGACGAAGGACAAGGATGGCAGGGCCTTCGTGCGCGGCGAAGTGAACTCCGTTCCGGTCAATGCAAGCCACGAGGAGTGCAACGAGAAAGGGTGCCGCCTGGTCGTGTTCTGGGTGGACTTTGGCCCGCAGGCGACCATCGACCTCGACTATATGAACGCATGGAACCGCAATTTCCGCTTCGCGCGGCTGGTCCAGGACGCCAATGCGCGGGTGATTTTCATCTGGCACGTGCCGCTCTACAGCGGCGTCGATTCTGCCTATCTGCGGGTGGCTGCGACGCAGTTCGCAAGCCTCCTGAAAGACCTGTTGAACTACACGCCGGACAAGAAGTGACGTGACGTAAGTCAGCGTCCGAGGATCCCCGCGAACGGCGGGAGTCCTCCTGAGCCAGGGCTTTCTCGCAAGGCCGCCGCCGCAGCGCAGCCTTGCGAGATATTTACTGCGCCGCCGTTGCGGTCTTGCCGGCTGCGGCGCTTGCCGCATGGCCGGCGATGCGGCCGAACACCGCGCCGTTGATCAGGCCCGAGCCGCCCGGATAGTTGAAGTAGAAGATGCCGCCGACCAACTCGCCGGCCGCGTAGAGGCCCCTGATCGGCACCATGTCGACGTCGACCACCTGCGCGTCTTCGGTGATGCGCAGGCCACCGAAGGTGAAGGTGAGGCCGCACGTGACCTGATAGCCGTGGAACGGTGCGGTATCGATCGTGTTGGCCCAGTTGGTCTTGTTGACCTTGAGCCCCGCCGTGCCGCGGCCGTCCTTGACGTTGGGATTGAACGTCACGCCCTGCTGCACCGCGGCGTTGTACTCCTTGATGTAGGAGAGGAACCGCTCGGCATTCACGCCTTCGAGCTGGTGCGCGAGGTCTTCGATCGAATTGGTGATGACCTTGGTCACCTGCTTGATGCGGTATTCGTCGCGGATCAGATGCTCGACCTTCTTGTCGAACACCTGCCAGGCGAAGTTCTCCGGCTGCTCGAGCACGACCCGGCCGTATTTCGCATAGGTGTAGTTGCGGAAGTCCGCGCCCTCGTCGACGAAGCGCTCGCCGGTCGCATTGATGAGAATGCCGAACGGGTAGGAGTGCTTCTGGAACTGGTCGCCGACCGCGAGGTCGCCGAATTCCGGCGCGTTGCGGTCCCACTGCACGGCATGGCCGCCCGACCAGTTGCCGGCCGAACTCGCGCCGATGCCGAGCGCCATCTGGTGCCCGTCGCCGGTGTTGAAGCGGCTGCCGCGCACCTTCGCCAGTTCCCAGCCGGGGCCCATGTAGCGCGTGCGCATTTCGGTATTGGCCTGGAAGCCGCCGCAGGCGAGCACGACCGCACCGGCGCCGACCTCGTACATGCGCTCGCCGTTCTTCACGGTCACGCCGTGGACGCCCTTGGCGTCGGCGATGAGCGAGGTCGCGCGCGAGGAGTAGCGGATCTCGATGCCGCGCTTGCGGCAGGAGTCGGTGAGGTATTCGACAAGGCCCGGACCGCCGCCGACGGATTCGACCGTCAGCCCGCCCCAGAACTTGAATTTGCCGTCGATCTTGAACGCCTGCCGGCCGTAGATCGGTACGAAGCGCACGCCTTTGCCCCGCATCCACTTCATGGTGTCGAAGGAGCGCCGCACCAGCAGTTCGACCAGCTTGGGATCGGTGCGGTACTGCGTGACGCGGAACATGTCGTCGAAGAACTGGTCCTCGGTATAGGTGCCGAAGTCGGTGTTCTCGATCTCGCTCTCGGTCAGGTCGGGCATGACCTCCTTGAGGTCTTCCACGCCGTTGTAGCAGAAGCGGATCGCGCCGGCGGTGAAGCGGCTGTTGCCGCCGCTCTCGTCTTCCGGCGCCCGCTCCAGCACCAGCACCGAGGCGCCGCGCTCCTGAGCGGCGAGCGCCGCGCACAGCGCGGCATTGCCGCCGCCCACAACCACCACGTCGAACTGTTCTTGCGCCACTGCAACCTCCCGTACGGGGCCCGGCAATCTGGGCCCTTTCTGGCCCATCCTTGGCCTTGTCCGTCCTTCCCATAAGGCGATGGGCGGGGCGGTCAAGTCCGGTTCCGCGATGGGGGGGAACGTGGATCGTCAGGACTTGAACGCAGCGGCGATGCGCTCGGTCTGCCGCGCCATCAGCGCGGCGTCGCCGGCGACCGCGATGAAGGTGAACCCGGCGTCGAACCAGTCGCGCGCCTCGTTCTCGCGGAAGTTCAGCAGCCCCGCGGCCTTGCCGGCTTTGTTGATCGCCTCCATGCCCTTACGTACGGCGTCGTTCACCGGAGGCGCGAACATGTTGCCGACATGACCCATGCTGGCGGCAAGGTCGTTGGGGCCGATGAACACGCCGTCCACACCGTCTACGGCGGCGATCTCCGGGATGGCGGCGATCGCCTCCGGCGTCTCGACCTGCACGATCACGCAGATCTCGTCGTGGATCTTCTGCGCATAGTCCTTGATGCGCCCGTAGTTGGAGCCGCGCGCGGCGCCCGCAAATCCGCG
>Ga0182739_1003280_pt1 | contig 14302 bp, 8 predicted proteins | sample eDN5th30CBELigBY_FD_128873 | JGI IMG/M metagenome (GOLD analysis project Ga0182739, IMG submission 128873) | Enriched backyard soil microbial communities from Emeryville, California, USA - eDNA 5th pass 30_C BE-Lig BY (version 2) (version 2) | ecosystem: Environmental > Terrestrial > Soil >... | reverse complement strand
CCTCGATGGAGCTGCCTGGCCCTCGTGGATGGCGCCAGTCTGCGCCCGGCACATAGCGCCACCATTGTGAATAGTCGGTCAGGTCGACCGGGCCGTTGGTGCCCACGAACACCATGGCGCCCGGTACAAGGACATCGTCGGGTGGCTTCGGGATACCCGGTGGCAGTTGTACGCGTATCGTTTCCCAGTCCGGCTTTTTCTCGGCCGTGGTGACGTAGCCGGTCGCTTGCACGAACTCGGCGAACTCGTCATTCGTGACGTGGGCGACATCCATCCAGAAGCCCCCTACCCTGACCGCGTGGGCCGGCCGCTCGTTGGCCTGGGCCAGCTTGCTGTCGCTGCCCATCTGAAACACACCCGGCGGCACCCACGCCATGTCCTTGGGGGTGGACACGCCGTCTCCGACGATGATGACGGGCTCTATGGGCGCTGTCGAAGAGGGACTGTGCCAGGTCAAGGCAAGTGCGGCGGCCAGGACGCCCAGCGTTGCGCCGGTGCCCCACAGCCATGTACGGCGTGAAATGTTAATGGATGGCATAAGTTCGTTTACAGGTGGAGCCTAGATGGGTTTGGATGATGTCGCCGTCTGCCGAATTGGTGAGTCCGTCGCGCACGCCGCCTATGACGGCGTCGTAAACGCTGGACAACCCCCATTCCTGGGCAATGCGGCGCCAGTTGCCAAGATCGACGCCGTCGACTTTCCCATCGAGGTTTCCGTCTCCGGGACATGCTGGCTGCGAAGCCAGAAGTCTGTCGAGCTTCGTGTTCAAGTCGTCGTACACGGCCTGTGTCGCAGGATCTTTGGCAGGCAGCAGGTTACGGTCGTGCGTGTCGAGCAGTGGCTTCGGGGCGGACTGGTCGACCCTGAAAAGCTCTTCGTTTGCCTCGTTGGCAAAGGTGTCTGAATCGGAGCGGTACACCTGTCGACTGCTACGCACGAGCTTGTAGTCCACATTGCGAATGGCCATGGAACTTTCGGCCAGGATGTCGAGCATGGGTTTGCTGTTTTTGTAGAGCGCCTGGTTGACCGCCGCGCAACTGGTGTAACCGACGCCGCCGTTGTCGATGACCGAGGCGTGGTCGTAACCGGGACCCCACCATACACCCTGGGTATCCTGGCATATTTCCTTGCTCATGGGGATTTGCGTGCATGTCGAGCTGATCACGCACGGACTGTTCTTGACGCCGAAGGCTTGCTCGTTCAGGCCGGCCATGGCGAAATTGATGGTACGCAGGCTGGGTTGCTCGGGGTTCGTCAGATAGGGAAGGATGCCCACGGAATCGAGAGTGCGCGGGACCTGCTTGTGGACGTCGATACCCGCCAGTTCGCCAAAAAACTGAAACAAGTCGACCGCGTTCACCATGTGGTTCACTTCCCGGTCGGGCTGCACCACCTGAGGCCCTGCGACAATGAGTGGATCCCAGACACCAGTCTGGTAGGCCGTGCCCTTGGCCTGGTTCGTAACAAAGGGCGGCTTGACAGCCACGCCCAAGGTTCCATTGTCGCCGATGATGACGATGACGGTATTCGACGCTTTGGGATCGTAGTGCAAAGTGCCATCCCGGTTGCGGCGGGCCAGCCCGGTTTCCACCAAGAGCCGTCCGAACTCCGTATCCATGGCCTCGGTCATGCGGTTTTGGATCTGGCGGCCTTGTTCTGTGTTGCTGCAATCCCAGCTGTCGGAACCCGGATCGCGCTCGCCCAGCATCGCGCCCGGCGGCTGTTGCCAAGGCGTATGCGCCGAGGTGAAGCTGAGGGTGGCCATCCAGCGCTGCCCGGGCGCACGTGAATTGATCCAATCGATGGCGGCGTTGGTCTCGATGCGGGCACGGTAGCCTCGGGCACGCGGGTCCGCCAGGGACACCTTGTCGACGTGACCTTCTTTGATGATGACGAGTGGCGAAACGTAATGGGCGTTGGGCCGTTCGAAATTGAGTGTCGCGGGCGGCACGCCGCACGTGGCATCCGGAACGAAGATGCCGCCGGCGTCGAGGCATTGGAGGCCGGCGACGTCCTCGGCTTCCGATGTCTGCTCGACAATCGCGCAACTGCTGTCGGGTTGATAGCACGCGCCGGTAACGGCCCCGCCCTTGCCCGCCATTCCCGGCACGAATCCACACATATATGTGCCGTCAGGGGCCGCTCCGCCGGCAGAGGTGTCGATGGACTCCGGCAAGCCGCCTATCCAGCCGTAGAAATAATCCCACCCCAACACGCCGGGCATCGAATTCTTCTGTTCGACGTTGTCGGGCCCGGCCAGGTGAAACTTGCCGAACAGTCCGTTCTCGTAATTGGCTTGCTTAAGCAGTGCCGGAATGGCGGTTTCATAAGGCGAAAGCTGCGCGGTGGCCAGATCGTTCGGGCCGATCGCCTGGTAGATGTGGGTGCGAAACGGATAGCGTCCTGCAAAGAAGGCTGCTCGCGACGGCGAACATTCAGGCATGGTCCACGTATTGCGAAAACGTATTCCGGCGGCGGCCACGGCGTCGATGTTGGGCATGTTTGGCGGGACATCCCCGCCATAGCCGAAGGACTTCATTTGATCGATACCCACGTCGTCCATGATGACAAAGAGGATGTTGGGTTGCGCTGTGTCGTCCGAAGCGACCGTGGTGCTGCCATCGCAGCCTGCCAAGGCCAGGGCGCACGTAGATGTCGCCAGCAAGGTCGAGATGCCGTGGTTCAAAACGCGCCTCCGATGCGGCGAGCAGCCTGCCGCTTATGTCGTGTGCTGCGGCGCGGGGAGCCAACGAGCCCCCCGCCTGTTGGTTTAATACATGCTGTACGTCCGCTCGCAGGTCTTGTTCAGATTGGCCTGGATAATGGCTTCGTCGCGGTTATCGGTGAGCCCGTCGCGGAATTGGCCCGTCACGAAGTCATAGACGCTGGACTTTTTCCATGCGTTGGCGATGCGTGCCCAGTTGCCAAGGTCTGCACCGTTGACCACGCCGTCCATGTTGCCATCGCCCGGGCAATCCGGATTCGACGCAAGGATGCGGTCGAGCTTTTTGCGGAGGTCGTCGTAGACGGCTTGTATTTCAGCGTTGGCCGGGGGCAGAAGGTTTCGCGTCGAGGTATCCAGGAGCGGCCTTGGGGCAGCCTGGTTGATCTCGAACAACTCCTCGACCGTCGTGCTTTCGACTTTGTCGTCGGCGGGAACGTAGTCCTCGCTGGTGTTGCGCACGAGTTTGTAACGTTCATTTCGGATGGCTACCGACGATTCCGGAACGAGGGTCACCATGTCGGCTACGTTGTTGTTCTTTTTGTAGAGCGCCTCGTTGACGGCGGCGCAAGTCAGGTAGCCATTGCCATCGGGATTGGGTATCACTGTGCTGTCCGTATGGTCGGCGCCCCACCATACCCCTTCGTTGTCCTCGCAGACGCTCTTGGAGGTCGGGATCACCGTGCAGGCCGTGCTGATCACGCAAGGCCCGTTGCGACCGCCATTGGCCTGCTGGTTCATGCCGCCCATGGTGAAGTTGATGGTACGCAGGCTGCCCTGGCCCGGATCCTTGAGATAAGGCAGGATGCCGACCGAATCGACAGTGCGCGGAACTTCTTTGTGCACGTCGAGGCCGGCCAGTTCGCCGAAGAATTGGAACAAGTCGACCGTATTGACCATGTGATCGACTTCCCGACCCGGCTCCACGACTTGCGGTCCTGCGATGATCAAGGGATCCCATACACCCGTCTGATACGCCGTGCCCTTGGCGCGTGTCGCATCGAAGGGCAACTTGACCGCAGCGGCCAGCGAGCCGTTGTCGCCCACGATCGCGATGACGGTATTCGACGCCTTGGGATCATAGTTGAGGCTGCCATCGGCGTTGCGCGTCGCGATGCCCGTTTCGACCAGCAGGCGTCCGAATTCGGTGTCCAGGGCTTCGGTCATGCGATCCTGGATGGTCCGTGTACCCAGCGTGCTGTCTGTGCAGGCAAGATGATCCAGGGGACCGACGTGGCCGGCCAGCAGGCTTTTCGGAGGTTGCTGCCAGGGCGTATGGGCTGCGCTGTAGCTGACGGTGGCCATCCACGGCTTGTTGGACGGACGGGACTTGATCCAGTCGATGGCCGCATCGGTCTCGATCCGTGTGCGGTATCCGCGGGCCCGCGAGTCGGTCAGCGGCACTTCCTCGACGGAGCCGTTGTTGATGATGACGAGGGGCGAAACGTAATAGCCGTTCAGGCGATTGAAGTCCAGCGAGGCAGGCGGCGTGCCGCAGGTGGCATCCGGCACCAATATGCCGCCTGCGTCGAGGCACTGCAGACCTGGTGCGTCTTCGGCCAGCGAAGTCCGTGTGATGACGGAGCAACTGTTGTCCGGCTTGTAGCAGGCTCCCGTGTTGGCGCCGCCGGTCGTCGAAGCTGTTTTGCCCGGAACGAAGCCGCACATGTGTGTCTTGGGTGCTGCCACACCGCCCGCGGACGTATCGATGGAGCCAGGTAGTCCACCCACCCATCCGTAGAAGTGGTCCCAACCCAACACGGCGGGTGTGCTGTTCCCCGCTTCGTTGTTCTCGGGGCCCGCAAGGTGGAACTTGCCGAACATGGCGCTTTCGTAATTGGCTTTCTTGAGCAGCTTGGGCGTGGTGGTGTCGTACGGCGAAAGCTGGGACGTGGCGAGGTCATTGGGACCGATGGCCTGGTTGATGCCGGTGCGCAAGGGATAGCGACCCACGAAGAACGCCGCGCGGCCTGGCGAGCACTCGGGCATGGACCACGTGTTCCGGAAGCGCACCCCTGCATGGGCGACGGCATCGATGTTGGGCAAATCGGGGCCGGCTTCCTCTCTGATCCCCCCGTAACCGAAGACCTTCATCTGATCGATGCCCACGTCGTCCATGATGACGAACAGGATGTTGGGCCCTTGCGCCGCGCTGGTCGTGGTGCCGCCGCTGTCGCAGCCGCTGAGCGTCAGGGCAGCCAGGCTGGCCGCGATTACGGCGGGGACTTTCTTGTTCAAGTTATTCTCCGGTACGCTGCCGGGCATCGCACGGCAGAACAGTTGGGTCGCCATTGTTTGGCTCAAAATCGTAACAGATTTCCCTTTGAACGCAAGGGTTAATTTTTGTAAGTCAATACGCCAGAAGGGTTAGAACCCCGCCTTTTCAGGGCCTTTTCTGCGATGGAATCAGTGGGCGACCGACAAACTTTATACTTCCACGATCCTTATCATCGCCGCCGCTCACCCGGGCGTGGCCACCCACAATCGCGAGACACCGTGGTTACTTCCCTTTTGATTTTTTTGGTCACGATCGTTCTGGTCATCTGGCAACCACGTGGACTCAATATCGGCTGGAGCGCCACCTTGGGCGCCGCGCTGGCGCTGGGCTCAGGCGTCGTCAGCATCGGCGATATTCCTGTGGTGTGGGACATCGTCTGGAACGCCACAGCAACTTTCATCGCGATCATCATCATCAGCTTGCTGCTGGACGAAGCAGGCTTTTTCGAATGGGCCGCCCTGCATGTGGCGCGATGGGGCGGAGGTAGAGGCCGGCGGCTCTTCTGCCTGATCGTCTTGCTGGGCGCGGCGGTGGCCGCCTTTTTCGCCAACGATGGCGCTGCGCTGATTCTTACGCCTATCGTGATGGCCATGCTTCTTGCGCTGGGCTTTACGCCAGCGGCTACCTTGGCATTCGTCATGGCAGCCGGTTTCGTGGCGGATACAGCCAGCCTTCCTTTCATCGTGTCCAACCTGGTCAACATCGTGTCGGCCGACTTCTTCGATATCAGCTTTGCGCGATATGCCGCTGTCATGGTTCCGGTGAACGTCGTCGCCGTCGCGACGACACTGCTGGTCTTGTTGGCCTATTTTCATGCGAGCATTCCTTCCCGCTACGATGCAGGCCAACTTAAAAGTCCTGCGTCCGCGGTTCGCGACTGGGCGACGTTCCGTGCCGGCTGGTACGTACTTGCCCTGTTGCTCATCAGCTTTCTGGCGCTCGAGGGCTATGGTGTACCGGTGAGTGCGCTCGCTACAGTGGGTGCGGTCATCCTGCTGCTCGTGGCGGGACGCGGCCATGTGATCAGTACCCGGAAGGTGGTTCGGGAAGCACCCTGGTCCATTGTCGTGTTCTCCCTTGGCATGTACTTGGTCGTCTACGGTTTGCGCAATGCCGGCCTGACCGATCTGCTTGCGGGGTGGTTGAACCGTCTGGCCAACGACGGCATGTGGGCAGCGACGATCGGGACGGGACTATTGACCGCCCTGCTTTCCTCCATCATGAACAACCTGCCGACCGTTCTCATCGGCGCCCTGTCCATCGACGCCAGCCAGGCCGCCGGCCCCATTCGGGAAGCCATGATCTACGCCAATGTGATTGGCAGTGACCTGGGTCCGAAGATTACGCCGATCGGGAGCTTGGCCACGCTCTTGTGGCTGCATGTGCTCGCGCGCAAGGGGGTTACCGTCACGTGGGGCTATTATTTCAAGACCGGTATTGTGATGACCTTGCCGGTCTTGCTAGTCACATTGTCGGCGCTGGCGCTACGGTTACAAGCCTTTCCATAGGGCCGTGCAACGCTGTCCGGCTGACCGGGGCCTGTCCCGAATGCGGCATGGAGATTGCCTCGTTCTGACGCATGAGGAGGAGCGACTCATGCGCATACATCATTTGAATTGCATATCGACGTGTCCCCTGGGGGGCAAGTTGATGGACGGAACAACCCGCAGCATTGTGCAGCGGGGTCATCTCGCTTGCCATTGCTTGTTGGTGGAAACGTCGGATGGTCTGGTGCTCGTGGACACCGGGCTTGGCCGGCGCAACGGCGCACATGCTGGCCGAGGAACGAGACTACGCGCTACTGCAACGCACGTGGCTGGACCGGCAGCGCTTTCGCCCGCAGCAGTGGTCGACGCGGGACAAATGGCGTGTGTATTCCGCCCATGAAGGCGACGACTGGCTAGGCCTGAAGCGCGTCCGGGCTGCCGCGTCATGTCGGCTTCATTCCGGACGGCAATCGCCGCTGGGCGCAAGCACACGGGTTGTCCAAGGAGCAAGGCTATGCGTACGGCATCGAACCGGGGATGGCCTTGTTTCGGCTTTGCCGAGACCTGGGCATCACCTCGAAGAAGCCTTGCGTTGGTTTACCCGGCAGGACAGAACGCTGGGGGGATGACCCAATGCCGCGGGGCTATCTTCGCTCGCTTTTTTCGGCGCTTTCGCGAGTGGTTTGTGAGGCCTGTTCACCGGCGCCCTCTTGCATCTGACGGGTGGCAGTATCGGCGCGCGATCCCGGTCGCTCGACCCGAATACGGTTGTCGATGCCCTCCACGCCCATGCAGTCGTCGGCATAGTTTTCGATGGCATGCTTCATGTAGCGTTCGTTCACGGAACCTTCGAGGGTCACCTGGCCATCCGACACCGATACGGATACCTCGCTGACGTCAAGGCCGCTGCGACTGAGCCGTTCGCAAATGTCTTCCTGCAGGCGCGCGTCAGACCGCTTGTAACCCTTGGGCATATAGCGCTGCGCGCTCCGGCCGCCCGGTGACGAGAACGCCTCTTCATGGCCATAGCGCTGTCCCGTGAGCCCATATCCCTCATGGCGCGAACTGCCAAAGGGACCCTCATCGGCGTAGGGGTCTCCGCGGCCGAAGTTGCCGCCTTGCACGGATTGAAGGCGCTCTCCGTAGCGCGGATCCCTGCCATAGCCCTGGCCTGCCGCATCGCCACGGTCGAAGCTGGGCGCATCGTATCCGCCATACTGGCGGCCGGATTCGCGATAGGAGCCGCCTCGCGGTCCGCGATCCGTGTCGCCAAACTGGAAAGGCTCATCGCGGGGATAGCGGGACCCCGCGCCATAATCTCGGTCGCGGGGGAATTCGCGGTCCATGTCGGGCTCGTCCCGACGACGGTTGCGCCATTGATCTTCGTTACGCATGCCGATCTCCTCTGCTCGATGTCTGCACGCCTGCATCGCCGGATCGGCGGCAGGTCCACGCGGGCGGCGAGCAAGCATCGTGCCTTCGCGCCGGCTCCGGCAAGCCGGCGGACTACTTCAGCTTCGTGATCTTGGTGCCTTCCACGTTGAGGTTGGCCATAAGACCCTGGTTAGTCATGACGATGACGTTCACCGGCTGCGGAGCGGTGTTCAGGGCGCCGTTGGCCCCCGCCCTGAGCACGGCGACGGAAGCGTCGACGCCCGCGGTCCAGCCGTTGCTGTTGCGGAATTTATCGAGCGCTTCTTGCGTCATGAACAAGAAGATGATGGCCTTGGATTGAGCACCGATCTGCAGCCCGAAAGATCCGGACACGGTGGAGTAGTAGTCCACGGTCCGGCCGCCCACGCGCAGGGCGCCTTCGCCGTACTCGCCGCCCACGACGAAGCCGGCAGCCACCACGGAAGGAAAGACCAGCACTCCATTGGCCTTGCCGACGAGCGTGCGCGAATCGGGAACGGTCGAATACAGACGCTGCAACGTGTCATCGACCCCGGCATCGATCTTCTGATGCTTGCTGCGTCCGTCTTCGCGCGACATGGGCGTCGTCGTACACCCCGTCAGGCTCACCGCTCCGAGTCCGAGGGCCGCAGCCGAAGTAAGCAGAAATTGTCTCTTGTCCATGGTGAGCTCCTAGTCTTATGAGATGCACGACGTGTGCGCGATTTTCAAGCAGTCACCGTCTTCTATGTCAGCAAGGCGATCAAAATGATGATGGGAATGGGAATGCCCAGAAAGAATAACAGCAATGAACGCATAGTTGACTCCAGTATGAAAAACCCGCTTCAGGCGGTCGTGCGATAGATGATGGCCGCCGAGTCACGGCGTCTGCCGCCCCATACCGCGGCCAAACTGGCGAAGAAAGCGCCAATCAACAGCGCAACGAACATCCATAACGCCGATGCCGCGGCTGCCTTGCGTGCAGCGTCCGCCGCTTCCTTGGCCTGGTTCTTGATGTTCTCCAGCGACTCGCTGGCTTCGGTGTACACGTCGGTCACGCGCTTTTCAGCCTCTGCCTGGCTCATATTGGTTCGTTCGGCGACACGTCGGGCCAGGTAGGCCTTGTCGTCATCGGCCAAGGTACCGGTGCGCAGACTGTTGAGCAATATCCGGCTGGCTTCGCTCGCGACCTGGGCGGAATCATCGCTTGGAGGCGCCTGGTCCGAGCGGAACATGCGATCGACAAAGTAGGAGGTCATGTCGGCACCGCCACCCGACTCATCCGCGCTCGCTCCTGCCACGGCAGCCGACTGAGCCATCGTCGATACGCCCGCCTTTGCAGTCTCGCCCACCATTTTGGCGCCACCGCCGATAACGCCGGAGATCGTCGAACCCAGGAACGCGGCCGTCACGAGCGTTGCGATGGCCCAGCTAAGCATGCCATGGGCTGTATCCCGAAAATACACCTCGTCGCCATGCAGGTCTGCCCACTTGACGCGCAGCCGGCCCGCCAGGTAACCGCCCATGCCGGACGCGAGTATCTGTGTGACGGCCAACCAGATGAAGGCGGATATGCCCACGGTGGCCGCCGCTCCGGACGTAGACCACGGCGAGATCGCCGAAAGCCCCAGGCCGAATCCGAGCATGACCAGAATCAGCGACAGTGCGGCCGCTGCCGCTGCGCCTGCAAAGATGGCCGCCCAGGACACGCCCGACGCGTTTGCCTCTGCCGCATTGATGACGGGTGACACAGGGCGGCGCGCGCCCGGTACTGCATGGTCTTCCTGCATGATGTTTCCTCATTGGACAAGGTTGCCGGACGCCGCCACGGCGAATTGATGACCGGGCAGCGAGGATAATCCACGCAGCTATAGCAAGTCCTGTGCCGCGACGAGGCATCGGGATCAGGCGTGCCCGACTTCCGACGGGTCTCGGGTAGCGGTCAGGACGACCGCGGCAATGCGCTCGGCCCGCACGTAAGCCGGGGACTCGAGTTCCTCTCCGAAGACGTCGGGATCCATTTCAACGTAGTGCCATGCGAAACCCGCGTCCCGGAGCCGGCTTGTCACGGCGGACAGGAATGGATCCTGCCCCTCGACCATCGCGACGCCGGTGTATAGCAGCAGGCTGCCCTCCTCCCGCAGGCGCGTGATCGCTGCCTCGACGATGGCGACCGACAGACCCGATCCGAGGGCCCCACCGCCATCCCGGTAATGTCTGTGGGCTTCGTCGGCCATGTAGGGCGGATTGGAAACTATGAGATCAAATTCGCCCTCCGTGTCGCCCAGCAGGTTGCTCCGGGTCGCGGTGACATTGCTCACGTTTGCCAATCTCGCATTGAGGCGTGTGTAGCGCAGCGCCTCATCGTTGATGTCGAGGGCCAGCACTTCTGCATGGACGTTATGGCGTGCGAGGAGCACGGCGGCCGGGCCTGCTCCGCAGCCAATGTCGGCCGCACGCGTCACCGGGCTGCCGGCATGCCGCAAGTACTGCTGGAGTGCCGACAGATAGCGGTAGGTGTCCGGGCCGAAGAAGACGGCGTCCGCCTGGTCCGTCGGATAGGCCGAATGAAAGAAGAGATCACCGTCGATCGTGGAAGCCCGAATCGTGCTGCGGAACAAGTCTCCATGCTGTGTCAGCACGTCCGCGCGCTCCATGAGTTCAAGTACGTTGGCCGGGAGTATCGAGGGCGAAAAGGGACGGCTCCAGCCGAAGACGTCGCGCACGTCGCGCGCGACCTCGTTGCCGGGCCTGGCATTGACACGCGCGTGGGTCGCAGGGGTCACGGTAATGTGCCGGTATCCCTGGCGCTTCAGCAACGTCCCGAGCTCCAGTAGCGCGGCGTCCGCCTCGGCATTGCGATCGGCGTTTGCCATGCCCTACGCGCTTTTGTGCAACTGCGTGAACAGCCGCGTCGCCATCAGGCCGGGTGCCGTATGGTGATGCACCGGTGACATGAGACGGATCAGCAGGTCCATGGCTTCGTCGCTGTTGGGAGAGGCGGACAGGCCGTCTTCGAGCAGCCTGAGCTCCATGTCGAAATCATCGGGCGCTTCATCACTGTCGTCAATGTAGGAAGACGCTTCACGGGCCGCCTGGCCCGCGGCATAGGCGCCGTCAGCCGCCCCGCGTGGCTGCAGCTTGCCCAGCAGCCCTTGCTTCGCCCGGTAGCTAAGCTGGCGAGAGCGCAGATGATCCACGGAGTCTCCCGCAATCCAATCGTGGATCAATTGTCTCTCGTAGCTGTTGAACACGCCGAACATGGGCGGTTGCTCGCCTTCGATCAGTTTCCAGAAACGGCTGTTTTCCGGATTCTGATGGCGCTTGATCCAGCCCGCTTGCTGCAGGCTGTCGATAAAGCCGGGAAGCTGCCCGGGTTCCGACAGCCATTCGTTGACCGTCTTGCCGGCGATGCGGCAGTAGTCGGAATGCAGCTGGGCACCTATGCGGCTTTTTGCCATGAGGATGTTCAGTACTTCGTCGTCCAGGCTGAACTCCTCGATGACATCTTCCGTGCCGACGCCCGCCGAACTGAGCTTGTACCCGTTCATGACCCGTCGATAGAACTCGTCCTTGTCGGCAATGTGTGGCAGCGCGTCGAAAAGGCCTTGCATGGCCTTGGTCGCGTGTCCGGACGCGGCGTTGTCCACTGTGACGTGCAAGGTAAAGTAATACGGATCGATGCCGAGTTCGTTCAGTTCATAGGCCGAAACAAGCAGGTGCAGCGGCAACTGTTCGTAGCCGAGGTTGAAGCCTATGACTTCCGGCAGAAAATGCGCCGCATGGTAGGCCAGCGCCAGCTGCAGCGTCCCCTGTACGAAATAATTGTCGTCCAGGTCGTGCCACTGGTCGCATCCATGAGTCGCCAGGAGGCTGCGATAAATCACGACATGGTTCTTGTCCGGAGACCCTTCACCCAGTTCTTCCAGATAAATCCGGATCAGATGCGCATAGCGGGCATCACGCCATCGCGGAAGCAATCCGTACAGCCACGCGCCGTCAACCATTTTGGTCGGCGCCACCGCTTTCAAAAAATAGAGCGCGTGCGCCTTGCTCGCGAAATACCGCCGTGGCGAGCCGGCGCGGCGGGCAGCGATATAGTCACGGTAGCGCTTTCCCGTGGCAACGCTGCCGGCTTCCACCCAATCGGGCAGCAACGACATATCTGTTGGCAGGTCGGTCGGCTCGGCGGCGACCTCCTCCAGCTTTTTCATCAAATACTCTCTGGCCCGTTCGCGGGCAGCATCGCCAGGATGGCTCTGCATCAGCGCAAAGTAGATGTCCCTCGTTGGGTGGAGAGCCGTCTGGCCTGCCGGGTGCTGCGAGAACGTAGTCTGGTTTTCCAGCATAGTGTTTTCCTGGGTAGGTTCTTGTGCCTGTCACCGGTCGGTTCGAGCAACGATAAAGCACCTACAGCAACCGACGTGCCAGCCAGTCCGCCGATGCGCTCGCTGTCGCCCATCTGCGGGACAACGGCTCGCCTTTGCGCCATCAGGCTGTCCTCAGTTCCTCTACCTCCAGGGTTGCGGCCAGCGAGGCCTGGGCCAGCGCCAGCTCCAGCTCACGCACGTCCGAAGCGCAGCAGATCAGCAACATGTCGCCGTCCTGGCAACGTTGGAAGGCATGGCTGATGGCCGCTTGCACCGGATTGATCCCGCACACCGGGATTGGCCTGTCGACGTGGGCACTGGCAGCTTCAAGCAGCAGCTGGGTGGTGGCGCCCGCGGCGCGGCCACGAAAGTCATCCGCTTCATATACGATCATTTCGTCCAGTCCGTCGACACAAATTTGCGCGACCTGGCGAAGCTCGCGGTCGCGGCGATCCCCCGGGGCGGTGATAACGCCGACCACGCGGCGATATCCCATCGCGCGCACCGTCGCCAGGATGGCTCGATACGCTTCCGGATTGTGGGCGTAGTCCAGCATCACGGTCACACGGCCCACCTTGAACAGATTGAGCCGCAGGGGATTGTCGCGTGACGTACAGCGGAATGTAGTCAGACCCTCGACAATGGCCTGGAGCCTGCAGGCATTCAGTGCGACCAGTGCCGCGGCGGCCGCCAGCGCATTGGCGACGTTGTGTCGAGCCTGCCCGTCAAGGGCGACGGGCAGACTCTTGACGCTGAACAGTGGCGTGCGCCCCGCCGGACCGTCAAGGATGACGTCGTCCTCGTCGGCGTAGACGGCTCGCCCTCCGCGTTGCAGATGCATCCGAAGCACGGCGTTGCCGGGGTCGCAGGAGAAATACAGGATTTCGACGCCTGGCCGAACCTTCTGCGCCATCGAGACGCAATAGCGATCTTCGGCGTTCAGCACTGCAGCGCGCCTTGCCGTCGCAGCGACGATGCTTTTCACGCGCGCAAGCTGCCTCACCGAATGCACGCCATCCTGACCCAGATGATCGGCGCTGACATTGAGCACCACGGCCACATCGCATCGGTCGAAACCCAGCCCGCGTTTCAAAATACCGCCACGCGCCGTCTCCAGCACGGCGGCCTGCACATCGGGCAGGGATAGGACAGTCTTGGCAGACCAGTATCCTGTGCAATCGCCACGCTTGAGGGTCTCCCCGTTCAGGAATATGCCTTCAGTGGTCGTCACACCTGTCGTCAGGCCGCCCAGGCGCAGCGTGTGCCCGATCAACAGTGTCGTCGTAGTCTTGCCGTTTGTGCCAGTGACCGCAACGATCGGAATGCGGCCATCCTCGCCCGCCGGAAACAGGGAGTCTACAATGGCCCGGCCGGCCCGCCGGGGCGTCCCCGCGCCAGGGAACTCATGCATCCGGATGCCGGGGGCCGCGTTGATCTCGATGATTGCGCCGCCCTGCTCCGACAAAGGCGACCGGATGTCGCGGCACACCAGATCCACTCCCGCCACGTCCAGCCCCACTTGACGGGCCGCGCGGACACAGGCCTGCACCGTGGCGGGGTGGACTTCGTCTGTGACGTCGGCCGCCGTGCCGCCCGTCGACAGATTGGCGTTGTCGCGCAACAACGTCCTTTCCCCTTGTGGCAGGACAGTCTGCAAGTCCATCCCGAGCCGCTTCAGCCGCTCGGTCAAATGAGCGTCGATCGGTATCCGCGTCAGGCAACGCGAGTGGCCTTCCCCCCGCAGGGGGTTGAGATTTTCGCGTTCGATCAGTTCCTGGACGGTGCTGGTGCCGTCGCCCAGCACAGAAGGCGCCTCGCGACGCGACGCAGCCACCATTTTCCCGCCAACAACGAGCATCCGGTAGTCGTCCCCTTCGATCATCTGCTCGACGATGATGCGTCGACTATGCTGTCTGGCATCGGCGTACGCCTCCGCCACGTCGCACGCCGCGACGATGCCGGTCCGTACGCCCCGCCCGTGGTTTGCATCGGCCGGCTTCACGACGACGGCGCCGTTCAGCCGTGCCGCGGCCTTCACCGCTTCTTCGGCGT
>Ga0182739_1003279_pt1 | contig 14302 bp, 15 predicted proteins | sample eDN5th30CBELigBY_FD_128873 | JGI IMG/M metagenome (GOLD analysis project Ga0182739, IMG submission 128873) | Enriched backyard soil microbial communities from Emeryville, California, USA - eDNA 5th pass 30_C BE-Lig BY (version 2) (version 2) | ecosystem: Environmental > Terrestrial > Soil >... | reverse complement strand
CCCGTCTCGCCAAGGATTTCTCGCTGCTGGTGATCGATGCCCGGCGGGGCCTGGGCAATGGCCGCATTTTTCCCGCCGGCCCGCTGCGAGCGGGCCTCGTACGCCAGTTGCGCAAGGCCGACGCAGTGCTGGTGATCGGACAAGGAACCCGCGCCGAGGGCGTGGAGGAATTGGCGATCAGTCACGGCCTTCCGCTGTTTTCCGCGCGGCTCGAACCCGACCGCGCGGCGGTGGCGTCGCTGCGCGGCACGCGCGCGTTAGCCTTTGCGGGGATCGGCGACCCGGAAAAATTCTTCGCAACGCTCGATGCCGCGAACATCGCCGCGCCGATGCGCCGGGGTTTTCCGGATCATCATGCCTACACCGCTGCGGAAGCGGCGGAACTCATGCGCGTGGCCGAGGCACAGGGCCTCGTGCCGGTGACGACGGAGAAGGATTTTATGCGGCTTTCCGCGCACCCTGCACTGCATGCCCGTGCGCAGGCGCTGCCGGTGAGCCTTGTGCTCGACGATCCGAAAGGATTGGCTGCCGCAGTCCTGAGCGCGGTCAGGAAGACGCCTTGACCGGGAAGCGGTCGGGGTGGTGGCGCGCCAGCACCGCCTCGGGGCCGGCATAGGCCTCCTGCAGATCGACGCTCCAGTATTTGAGTTCGTCCAGCGGGATCGGCGTGCCGGTGACGGCGCAGCGCACGAAGGCGCCAGGGCGAATGACGCGGAAATCGCCGTCGAGATACTTCAACTCCGCCTCGCCAGCCATCGGCGACGGTCGATCATAGCGATTAAGCACGGACGAAACTCTCCAGGACCATCGAAAGTTGTCTGGCGCGGCGCCCCACGGCCAAATTTCCCAAGCGCAAGATAGTGACTTGCCGCGATCCGCGAAAGAGCAACCTTCCGGCGCAGCGGCGACGTTGAGTCGGCCCGGTGGACGGGGCAGACTGGCCGCATGTCGTCCTACGGTGGGAAGCCATGAACCTCGTCAGCGAACCCGATCCCTATTCCGGCCGCCCGGTCGGCAAACCCGTCAACGGCGCGCCCGGCGCGCTGCCGAGCGCGGTCCGGCTGGAAGGCCGCTCCGGGCGGGTCGAGAAACTCGATGCCGACCGTCATGGCGTGGACCTGTGGCAGGCACTGAAAGACGACAACAGCCTCTGGCCCTACATGGCCTATGGTCCGTTCTCGGACGAGCCCACATTCATGGCCTGGCTCGCCGAGCGCCCGAGGCTCACCGATCCCTATTCCTGCGCCATCATCGACAATGAGAACCGCGCGGTCGGCATTGCGACGCTGATGGAGATCCGGCCCGCGATGCGGGTGATCGAGGTCGGGCATATCGTTTACAGCCCGCGGCTCCAGCGCACGGTGCTCGCGACCGAGGCGCAGTATCTGCTGGCGCGCTACGTGTTCGAGACGCTCGGCTACCGGCGGTACGAGTGGAAGTGCAATGCGCTCAATGCGCCGTCGCGGCGCGCCGCCGAACGCTTCGGCTTCACCTATGAGGGCCTCTTCCGCCAGCACATGGTCGTCAAGGGCCGCAACCGCGACACCGCATGGTTCTCGATGCTGGACAGCGAATGGCCCGCCCGCAAGGCCGCTTTCGAGCGCTGGCTCGCACCGGGCAATTTCGACGCCGAGGGCCAGCAGATCCAGAGTCTCACTGCGCTCCACACCCGCTGAGGCGCGCCGTGCCAAAACTTCGCCGCGCAACCTTTGACGATCTCGCGGCACTGGTCGCGCTGCAACGCGCCGCCTATGCGCCCAACCGCGTCATCCTCGGCGTCGAGCCGCTGCCGCTGATCGCCGACTACGAGGACATTCTGGCGCGCTACGAGACCTGGGTTGTCGACGGCGAGCAAGGACTGGACGGCGCGCTGATCCTCGAAGCGCAGGCGGACCATCTCCTGATCTGGAGCATTTCCACCGCGCCGACCGCGCAACAGCGCGGCCTCGGCGGCAGGCTGCTTGCGCATGCGGAGGCGCGCGCGGCGGCGCTGGGGAAACGCACACTGAAGCTCTATACGGGCGAGAAACTCACCGGCAACATCGCGTGGTATCAAAGGCACGGCTACGTGATCGAGGGGATCGAGGCGCGTACCGGCCGCAATGTCGTTCACATGGCGAAAAACCTCTGACAGGAAGCGGACAATGGCAGGACGTCTGAGCGGCAAGAGCGCCTTCATCACCGCAGCCGCCGCCGGGATCGGCCGGGCGACGGCGGAACTGTTCGTCGCCGAAGGCGCGAAGGTGATCGCAACCGACATCGACGAGGCGAAACTTGCCGGTATCAGTGGCGCAACGCTGCGCAAACTGGATGTACGTTCGAGCGATGCCGTCAACGCCGTCGCCACCGAGGTCGGTCCGGTCGACATCCTCGTCAACTGCGCCGGCTGGGTGCATCACGGCACCGTGCTCGACTGCTCCGATGAAGACTGGGACCGCTCCTTCGACCTCAATGCGAAGTCGATGCACCGCACGATCCGCGCCTTCCTGCCCGGCATGCTGGAGAAAGGCGCCGGCTCGATCGTGAACATCGCCTCGGGCGCCTCGTCGGTGCGCGGCATTCCGTTCCGTTACGCTTACGGAGCGACCAAGGCGGCGGTGATCGGGCTGACCAAGGCCGTCGCCGCCGACTTCATCCGCAAGGGCATCCGCGCCAACGCGATCTGCCCGGGCACCATCGACACGCCCTCGCTCGACCTGCGCATCGCGACCCTGTCGCAGCAGACCGGGCAGCCGCTCGCGAAAGTGCGGCAGGATTTCATCGACCGCCAGCCGATGGGCCGCCTCGGCACCGCGCAGGAGATCGCCTGGCTCGCGCTCTATCTCGCCTCCGACGAGTCGAGCTACACGACCGGGCAGATCCACCTCTCGGACGGCGGCTTCGCGCTGTAGCGCACTTTCCAAAAATTCAGCGCCCGCCGAAGGGGATACGGCGGGCGCTTCGGGTCCTGGAGGGAATTCAAGACCCGGCGAAAGACCGGCTCAGGGGGGCGGTGCCGGTCTTCCGATGACACTGAAATCGCGTCAGTAATACCGGCTCCGCGCCGGAAAGAGGCTGGCGGACCAGTCGTCGACCGCCGGGGCGAGCGGCGGCGCCTTCACGTGCTCCGACTCGGCCATCGGCGGCCAAAGCGGGCGGCGGTAGAAGCGGCGCTCGCGCACACGCGTCACCAGAACGGCGGTGGGGTCACGCCAAACGGGCTCGGCGGCCGCGTCGCGAAGATCCCCCCGGGTCAGGCCGATGTCGCGCAGCATGCGGTCGTCGAACGTCGCCAGAACCTGCATGTCGCGGCGGTGCTTCCAGGCGCGCGCGAAGTCTACGGCGCGCAGCGCGATGCCCCTGGTGAAATCGGCGGCCCGGACGAGGGCGGAAGTGGCGGGCAGGGGTTGAGGCATGGCCATGACGATCTCCATTCGGCTCGATCGCAAACAGGCGCGAGACATCGCCCGGGCGCGATGCCCGAACCACCCGCTTTACCCACCCGTTTTGCGATCGCCCCCGATATGGCGCATCCCCATTGATTAGAGAAACGAATGTTTTTAATATGACTGATGCGAACTGTTGATGTGTCTGTGCAAGGAGCCGCCATGGTCGCCCTGCTCGATGTGGACCACCTGCGTACCTTCATCGCGATCGCCGAGACCGGCAGCTTCACCCGCGCCGCCGACCTCGTGCACAAGACGCAGTCCGCCGTTTCCATGCAGATGAAACGGCTCGAGGAACGGGTCGGCCGGCCGATCTTCGAGCGCGACGGCCGGACATCCAAACTCACCGCCGATGGCGAGCGACTGCTCGACTATGCCCGCCGCATCGTCAAGCTCAACGTCGAGGCGCTCGCCGCCTTCGGGGACGACGGGCTCTCGGGCCGGGTGCGCATGGGCGTGCCGGACGACTACGCCGACCGCTATCTGCCGGAGATCATGGCGCGCTTCTCCCGCGCCTATCCCGGCGTGGAACTGTCGGTAATGTGCGAGCCGTCGGTCGAACTGATCAAGCGCGTCGAGATGAACGAACTCGATCTCGCGATCGTGACCGCGACCGAGACCCAGCGCGCGACCGAGACCTTCCGCCAGGAACGGCTACTATGGGTGACGTCGAGCCGACACCCCACTCACATGGAAGACCCGGTACCGCTCGCGCTCGGCCCGTCTTATTGCGCCTGGCGGCGGGTCGCGTTCGAACGGCTCACCGCCGTCGAGCGTCCGCACCGCCTCGTCTATTCGAGCGGCAATGCCGGGGCGATCAGCGCCGCCGTGCTGGCCGGTCTCGCGATCTCGGTGTTTCCGGAGTCGGCGCTGCGGCCCGGCATGCGCGTACTCTCGGCCGCGGACGGCTTCCCCGACCTGCCCTCGTGCCGCGTCGGCCTGGTGCGCAACCCGCATGTCGCCTCGGCGCTGACCGACGCGCTTGCCGGCCACATCATCTCGTCGCTCGACAACCTGTCGGAAACCGCGCACGCGGCCGAGTGAGCATCGCAAGCGCGATCAAGCGTCCTATCCCGCGGCCGCTGCCTTAACCTCGGCCGAGGGCGGCTGGAACAGATGGATCAGCGCACGCTTGATCGCCGCCTGCCGCTGCGGGGCCGTGATGCGCGCGCCCATCAGATCGGTGACGTAGAACACGTCGACCACGCGCTCGCCGAAAGTCGCGACGTGCGCTGAGCCGATGTTGAGATTGAGCTTCGAGAGCGTGGCCGTCAGTTCATAGAGCAGGCCCGGCCGATCGAGGCCCGTGACCTCGATCACGGTGAAGCGGTTGGACCACTGATTGTTGATCGAGACTTCAGGTTCGACCGCAAAGGCGCGGATGCGCCCCTTCGAGGCGGCGCGCTTGGCCACCACTTCCGGCAGGCGCAGGTCGCCGGCCAGCGCCTTCTCGATCGTATCGGCGATGCGCGCGGCGCGACGCTGCTCGTCGGCGTCTTCCGGAAACTCTCGCGTCACCGAGATGGTGTCGAGCGCGAGCCCGTCGGTCGTGGTGTAGATCTGCGCATCGACGATATTGGCGCCGCCGAGCGCGCAGGCGCCCGCGATGGTGGACAGGAGCCGCGGATGATCGGGCGCGAGCACCGTCAGTTCGGTCACACCGCGGGTCGCGTCGAGCGAGACCGTCGTCGCGAGCGTCTTGCCCTCGGTTTCCGCCGCCCGCAGGAATCGCGCATGCGCGATCTTTTGCGCGACGTCCACCTTGAGCCAATAGGCCGGATAGTGCCGCGCGATATAGGCCTCGCGTTCGGCCTCCGGCCACTCGGCCATCTCGGCGCGAAACTCGTCCTGCGCCATCGCAACCCGGCGCGCGCGATCGACTTCCGAGAAGCCGCCGGTCAGTACCGGTTCGGTCTCGTAATAGAGCGTGCGGATAAGCTGCGCCTTCCAGCCGTTCCAGACGCCGGGGCCGACGGCGCGGATGTCGGCCGTGGTGAGGATCGTGAGCAGCTTCATGCGCTCGAGCGACTGCATGGTCGCGGCGAAGTTCTCGATCGTCTTGCGATCCGAGAGGTCGCGCGACTGCGCCACGGTCGACATCACGAGATGCTGCTCGATCAGCCAGGCGAGCGTGTCGGTATCGGCGGCCGAAAGACCGAAGCGCGGACCGAGACGTCGGGCGATGCGTGCGCCCGCGATCGAATGGTCCTCGATACGGCCCTTGGCGATGTCGTGCAGGAACATCGCAAGATAGAGCAGCGCGCGATGGTTGGGCTGGATCGAGCGCATCAGGTCGCCGGCCAGTCCGGTCTCTTCCTTGGGTCCGCTCTCGATCTCGTTGAGGATGCCGATGGCGCGCAACAGGTGCTCGTCCACCGTGTAGTGATGATACATGTTGAACTGCATCATCGCGACCACGCGGCCGAAGTCCGGCACGAAGCGCCCCAGCACACCGGTCTCGTTCATCCGCCGCAGCACGATCTCGGCATCGTTGTTCGCGGTCAGGATCTCCATGAACAGCCGGTTGGCCTCGGCGCTCTCGCGCAGCCGCGCGTCGATCAGCTTGAGGGAGCGGGTGGCGAGCCGCATCGCATCCGGATGGAAGGCGAGGCCGTGGCGCTGCGCGAGCTGAAAGATGCGGATCAGGTTGACCGGATCGCGCTGGAATACATCAGCGTCGGCGACCATGATGCGGTTCTTGTCGATCACGAAGTCTTCGGTGCCGCCGAGCGCGACCGGCCGTCGGCGCGGCCGCAGGCGCTGCACCAGCCGGTTCAGCATCGGAGCCGGCTTCGCCTGCCGGTCCTCCAGTTCCGCGCAGAGGATGGCGGTGAGGTCGCCGACGTCCTTGGCCACCAGGAAGTAGTGCTTCATGAAGCGCTCGACCTCCTTGAGGCCGGGATGCTCGGTGTAACCGAGCCGGACCGCGATCTCGCGCTGGATGTCGAAGGAGAGCCGCTCTTCGGCGCGGCCGGTGACGAAGTGCATGTGGCATCGCACCGACCACAGGAAGTTCTCGCAGCGGCGGAAGATTTTGTACTCTTCGCGGTCGAACACCCCGCGCGCGATCAACTCCTCCGGCTCGTGTACCTGGTAGACATATTTCGCGATCCAGAACAGCGTATGCAGATCGCGCAGGCCGCCCTTGCCGTCCTTGACGTTGGGTTCGACCAGATAGCGGGACTGGCCGGCGCGCCGCAGCCGCTCCTCGCGCTCGGCGAGCTTGGCGTTGACGAATTCGGTCGCGGTGCCCGCCACCACCTGCTTCTGGAACCGCGTTGTGAGTTCGTCGAACAGCGCGCGGTCGCCCAGCAGGAAGCGGGCTTCCAATAGCGCGGTGCGGATCGTCATGTCGCCGGTGGCCTGCCGGATGCACTCGTCGACCGAACGGGTCGCGTGGCCGACCTTGAGACCCATGTCCCAGAGGCAATAGAGGATCGCTTCGGCGATCGATTCACCCCAGGCCGTCTGCTTGTAGGGAAGCAGGAACAGGAGGTCGATGTCCGAGCCGGGCGCCTGCAGGCCGCGCCCGTAGCCGCCGGTGGCGATCACCGCCATGCGCTCGGCCTCGGACGGGTTGTCGGACGGGTAAAGATGCTCGCGTGCGAAGTTGTAGAGCGCGCGGATGATGTCGTCGTGCAGCCGGCAGAGCCGCTCGGCGCAGCGGCGGCCGTGCCGGTCCGCCAGCAGCCGCCGTTCGGCCTCGGCATGGCCTTCCGCCAGCAGCGCCTTGAGCCGTATTGCGACCGCCTGCCGGAGATCCCGCTCGTTGCCGGAATGTGCGCGGCGCACTTCGGCGAGCGCGGCCGCGATGGCGGCAGCGTCGACCAGACGCGGTTCGTCGGAACGCTGAAGTTCGAGCATGACCACTCGTAGCCGAGGCCGCGCCCGCTGTCACCGGGGGACGCGCCGACGCCGCCTGTTGCGCCCGTGGGACTATTCGGCCCGGTCCGGGGTTGGCGGCCAAAGCCCGACTAGCGGCCCAATGACCGTACGGCCGCACATCGAACAGGCAGTCTGCATGAGATTCGACGACGCCGTCCGCGTTTCCGCCTGGCGATGGATCTTCCTGGCGGCCGGCCTGCTCGCCGCCGGCGCAATGCCCACGGCCGCGTCTGATCCGGAGCCCTTCGACCCGGTGGCCGGCCTGATCGGACGGGACGTCGACTGGGTGCCAACGCCGCCGGCGCTGCTTGAAAAGATGCTCGACATGGCGGGGCTCAAGCCCTCCGACTACGTGATCGACCTCGGTTCGGGCGACGGCCGCAACGTGATCGCCGCGGCGAAACGCGGCGCTCATGGGCACGGCATCGAGTTCAATCCGAAGCTGGTCGCGCTTTCGCGCCGGAATGCCGAGCGGCAAGGCGTTGCCGGCCGCGTCCGGTTCTATCAAGGCGACATGGTCGAGGCCGACCTGTCGCAGGCGGACGTGATGCCGCTGTTCCTGATGGACGAGAACCTGGCGCAGCTTCTGCCGCGGCTGCGCACGCTCAAGGCCGGCACGCGCATCGTCAACAACGGCTTCGAGATTCCGGGCTGGGACTATGACGAGATCGGCACCGTCGAGGGCGGGTGCGGGGTCTGGTGCACGGCCTATCTCTACATCGCGCCGGCGCAGGTCGAGGGCGTATGGCACACGGCGGACGGCGCCGTACTGACGCTCCGACAGGACTTCCAGTGGATCACCGGCACGCTCGCCGCCGACGGCGAAGCCGAGCCCGTACTCGGCCGGGTGACCGGCAAGGACATCCGCCTGTTGGTCGGCCTTGCCCGCGTCGAAGGCTCGATCGAAGGCGGGGTCATGACCGGTGCGGTCCGCGAAGGCGGCGTTTCGCGCGCCTTCACCGCGCAGCGCATCCGGCGATGATCCGCTGCGCGGATCGCGGAAAACCGCTCGCCGGTCCACAACGCGGAATCCCCCTTTTGTTTTGTCCCGGTAACGGCATACACTTTCATGAAGGGCGTCACGGAGCCGTCGCCGGCGTTTGCTAGCCGCGAGGGTCCGATATGCGTCCGCGGGGGACGCCGCACCACAGGGAGAAGCCTATGAGGATCCGGGGCATTGCATCGGTATTGGCCGGGGGCACGGCGTTGCTCTGGGCGGGCGCCGCACAGGCGCAGATCGAGTTGCAGTGGTGGCACGCGATGACCGGGGCGAACAACCAGGTCATCGTCAAGCTGGCCGAGGACTTCAACGCCTCGCAGAAGGAATACAAGGTCGTCCCGACCTACAAGGGCAGCTACATCGACACCATGAATGCCGGCATCGCGGCGTTCCGCGCCGGCAATGCGCCGCACATCATGCAGGTGTTCGAGGTCGGCACAGCGACGATGATGGCCGCCACCGGCGCCATCAAGCCGGTGCACGTGCTGATGAAAGAGGCCGGCGAGAAGTTCAATCCCGACGCCTACCTGCCGACGATCACCGGCTATTATTCGACGGTGAAGGGCGACATGCTGTCTTTCCCCTTCAACTCCTCCTCGACGGTGATGTGGATCAACCGCGACTCCTTCAGGAAGGCAGGGCTCAATCCCGACACGCCGCCGAAGACCTGGCCGGAGGTGTTCGAGGCCGCGAAGAAGCTCAAGGCCGCCGGCCACGCGACCTGCGGCTTCTCCAATGCCTGGGTGACCTGGGTGAACGTCGAGCAGTTCTCGGCCTGGCACAACCTGCCGCTCGCTACCAAGGCCAACGGCATGGAGGGCTTCGACACGGTGCTCGAGTTCAACAGCCCGCTGCATGTGAAGCACCTGGAGAACCTGGTCGAACTGCAGAAGGACAAGACCTACGACTATTCCGGCCGCACCAATACCGGCGAGGGCCGCTTCACCTCCGGCGAGTGCCCGATCTTCCTTACGTCCTCGGGCTTCTTCGGCAACGTCAAGGCGAATGCGAAGTTCGACTGGGCCAACGCGCCGATGCCGTACTACCCGGACGCGGCCGGCGCGCCGCAGAACTCGATCATCGGCGGCGCCTCGCTGTGGGTGATGGGCGGCAAGAAGGCCGACGAGTACAAGGGCGTCGCGAAGCTTTTCTCGTTCCTCTCCGACACCGACCGTCAGGTCGAGATCCACAAGGCGTCAGGCTATCTGCCGATCACAAAGGCGGCCTATCAGAAGACCAAGGAGTCCGGCTACTACAAGGAATTCCCGTACCTCGAGACGCCGCTGCTCGAACTGACCAACAAGCCGCCGACGGTGAACTCGCGCGGCCTGCGCCTCGGCAACATGGTGCAGTTGCGCGACGTATGGGCCGAGGAATTCGAGGCCGCGCTCTCGGGCAAGAAGTCCGCCAAGGCCGCGCTCGATTCCGCCGTCTCGCGCGGCAACGCCATGCTGCGGCAATTCGAGCGCACGGTGTCGCGATAACGGAACGTGCACTTTCCCAGCCTTCCGCGATGACTGACGCAACGTCGAGCAGAGCGCGGAAAGGCGCTCCATCCCTCCCCGCAGGGGAGGGGCCGAGCCCCGGATGTCGTCCGGGGCTCGGGGGTGGGGGTCGTGCATCGACGATGTCTTTGGGAAGACCGGCCACTTCGCTACCGCTCGCGCTTCCGCGGGCATTGCGTCAACGCATGACCCGGCAGGAAGTGAAGCTGTGGACTCTACTCCGGGGCTTCCGGAAGTCGGGGTTTCATTTTCGAAGGCAGGTGCCGATCGAACGGTTTGTGGTCGACTTCGCCTGCCTGAAACACAAGCTGATTGTTGAACTCGACGGCGGGCAGCATGGCCTCGAAGGTCACGCCCGTCGCGACAGCATGCGCGATCGGAACCTCGCCGGCATGGGCTTTCGCATATTGCGGTTCTGGAACATCGACGTCGATCGCAACTTGCCGGGTGTCGTCGAAACAATCTTAGACAACCTGCGCTTCTCCCCACCCCCGGCGCTGCGCGCCGGACCCCTCCCCTGCGGGGAGGGATAGCGCCGACGGATAAGCGGTCTGATGCAAAAGCGCGCGCTCTTCGGCCACCGCACCCTGCCCTACCTGCTGCTGACGCCGCAGCTCATCATCGTGCTGGTCTTCTTCTACTGGCCGGCGAGCCAGGCGGTCTGGCAGTCGTTCCTGCTGCAGGATGCGTTCGGGCTCTCGACCACCTTCGTGTGGTTCGAGAACTACATTCACCTGTTCCAGCAGCCCGACTACTACCAGACGATGGCGAACACCTTCGTGTTCTCCGCCGCGGTCGCCTTCCTGTCGCTTTCGATCGCGCTGCTGCTGGCAGTGATGGCCGACAAGTCCCTGCGCGGCGCAGGCTCCTACCGCACGCTGCTGATCTGGCCCTACGCCGTCGCGCCCGCGGTCGCCGGCGTATTGTGGCTGTTCATGTTCCAGCCATCGCTCGGCATACTCGCGCAAGGGCTGCGGTCGCTCGGCATCCCCTGGAATCCGCTGCTCGACGGCACGCATGCGATGGTGCTCGTCATCATGGCCGCGACCTGGAAGCAGATCTCCTACAACTTCCTGTTCTTCCTTGCCGGCCTGCAGGCGATTCCGAAAAGCGTGATCGAAGCGGCGGCGATCGACGGCGCGCGGCCTTTCCGCCGGTTCTGGACCATCGTGTTTCCGCTGCTCTCGCCGACCACGTTCTTCCTGCTGGTGGTGAACATCGTCTACGCCTTCTTCGACACTTTCGGCATCATCGACACCATGACCGGCGGCGGCCCCGCGCGGGCGACCGAGACGCTGGTCTACAAGGTGTATCAGGACGGCCGGCTCGGCGGCGATCTCGGCGGCTCGGCCGCGCAGTCGGTCGTGCTGATGGTGATCGTGATCGCGCTGACCGCGATCCAGTTCCGCTACATCGAGCGCAAGGTGAACTACTGATGAGCGTCGTCCTCAAAGACGCCAGCGCCGATGCGCAGCCGGCCGGCGAGGCTCGCGGCATCCGCAAGAGTTTCGCGTTGTTGGTCGGCAGACGATCGCCACACCGCGCGCCCGGGAATGGCGGGATGGTCGAGCGCCACCGCTTCGGCAACCTGATCCCGCACCTGATCCTGCTGCTCGGCGTCGCGGTGGTCGCCTTCCCGGTCTACCTCGCCTTCGTCGCGTCGACGCACGAGACGGCACTGATCGCCAATGGCAACATGCCGCCGGTGCCGGGGCCGCATTTCCTGGAGACCTATTACAAGACGATCTTCGAGGGCACGACACGCTCGACCCGCGAGCCGGTCGGCACCATGCTGTTCAACAGCCTGATCATGGCGCTCGGGATCGCACTCGGAAAGATCGCGATCTCGATCCTGTCGGCCTATGCCATCGTCTATTTCCAGTTCCGGTTCCGGATGACGGCGTTCTGGATCATCTTCATCACCTTGATGCTGCCGGTCGAGGTGCGCATCTATCCGACCTACAAGGTCGCGGCCGACCTCGCGCTGCTCGACAGCTATTGGGGCCTGACGCTGCCGCTGGTCGCCTCCGCCACCGCCACGCTGCTGTTCCGCCAGTTCTTCATGACCGTGCCGGATGAGTTGGTGGAGGCCTCGCGCATCGACGGCGCAGGACCGTTCCGCTTCTTCAAGGATACGCTGCTGCCGCTGTCGCGCACCAACATGGCGGCGCTGTTCGTGATCCTCTTCATCTATGGCTGGAACCAGTATCTGTGGCCGCTGCTCATCACCACGCGCGACGACATGCAGACCATCGTCATCGGCATCAGGAAGATGATCGTGACATCCGACGCGCTCACCGAATGGCCGATCGTGATGGCGACCGCCGTGCTCGCCATGCTGCCTCCGGTGCTGGTCGTGATCCTCATGCAGAGGCTGTTCGTGCGCGGACTGGTGGAGACGGAGAAGTGATGAGCGTGATGCTGCGCCAGTTGGCGTTCCCCGGACAAGCCGCGCGCCTGCGCGGCGCAGATCCGGGGTCCAGGTTCTTTGGCGTCAATCGCACCGGGGTCCCGGATCTGCGCTTCGGCTTCGCCTCCGCTCGTCCGGGACACGAGGTTGATTCATGGCCGGCGTGACGTTCCATACCGTCCGAAAAGTCTATGGCGGCAATGTCGAGGCCGTGAAGGGCGTCTCCTTCGACGTGCCGGACGGCGCGTTCTGCGTGCTGGTCGGCCCATCCGGCTGCGGCAAGTCCACGCTGCTGCGCATGGTGGCGGGCGTCGAGACCATCACGTCGGGCGAAATCCGCATCGGCGAGCGCGTCGTCAACAAACTGGAGCCGGCCGAGCGCGACATCGCGATGGTGTTCCAGAATTACGCGCTCTATCCGCATATGAGCGTCTACGACAACATGGCCTATGGCCTGCGCAACCGGAAGACGCCGAAGCCGGAGATCGACCGGCTGGTGCGCGAGGCCGCGAAAGTTCTCGAAATCTCCGATTTCCTGACGCGCAAGCCGCGCGAACTTTCCGGCGGCCAGCGCCAGCGCGTTGCGATGGGCCGCGCGATCGTGCGTCAGCCGAAGGCGTTTCTGTTCGACGAGCCGCTGTCCAACCTCGACGCCAAGCTGCGCGTCTCGATGCGGGTCGAGATCAAGAAGCTGCAGCGCCGCTTCGACACCACCTCGATCTACGTCACCCACGACCAGCTCGAGGCGATGACGCTCGCCGACATGCTGGTGGTGATGAATGGCGGGCGCGTCGAGCAGATCGGCAAGCCGCTCGAGATCTACGAGAAACCGGCGACCACCTTCGTCGCGGCCTTCATCGGCGCACCGCCGATGAACCTGCTGCGGCTCGACGCGGCCGGGTTCGCGCAACTGACCGGAGATGGGGCCGCGATGCCGGCCGAGGGCCTGATCCTCGGCATCCGCCCCGAGGATCTGGAACTTTCCAGCGGCGATCCGAGACCGCCCGGCGGGATCGCGCTCCCGCTCACGGTCGAGGCGTCCGAGCGGGTCGGACCCGAAAGCTTCGTCTACGGCACGCTGGCGCGCGGCGGCGACGTCATCGTCCGCGTGCCGGGGCAGGCCGTGCCCGCCTCCGGGGAACAGGTGGTGGCACTCGCGCGGCGCGAAAAGCTGCACTTGTTCGCGGCGGACGGAAGCCGGCGGCTGGTTTGACTTCTTAGGTGCGACCACCGCTCTCGTTGATCCCGGCCCGGCACTTGCCCCAAGGTCCCGCAACATTGGCGTGGCGGGTTGACCACGCGGCACAGCCTGCCCCCTCCCCCTTGTGGGGAGGGTTGGGGTGGGGGTTTAAGCGACAGGCCCTGTGCTTGCGATCCACCCCCCTCCCTGTCCCTCCCCCTCAAGGGGGGAGGGAACCACGATCGCGGCCGCCCTGCTCCGCGGCCCCCGCCTTGAAGATTTAACTCCTACCGCCCATATTGCGGATACCGGGTCGGCATGAGGCCGGGTCGGTGGAAATGGGGTGCCCATGCGGGGCCCCAAGGTCAAAGTCGCTTGAGCGAGGACTTTGAAATGTCTCGCGTTCCTTCGCTTTCCAGTCCGTTTCTCCTCGGCTTCGACGAGATCGAGCGGGCACTAGACCGCGCCAGCAAGGCAGCGGACGGCTATCCGCCCTACAACATCGAGCGCGTGGCGCGCGATGAAAAGGGGCCGGAACGGCTCCGCATCACGCTGGCGGTCGCCGGGTTCACCCGCGACCAGCTCGAAATCACGATCGAGGAAAACCAGCTCGTCATCCGCGGACGCCAGCAGGACGACAAGCGCCGGGAATATCTGCACCGCGGCATCGCGGCGCGGCAGTTCCAGCGCACCTTCGTGCTCGCCGACGGGATGGAGGTGCTGGGGGCGGATCTGGAGCACGGTCTGCTGTCGATCGACCTCGCGCGCCCCGAACCGGAGCGTCTCGTGCGCACGATCGCCATCAGCCAGAAGCCGAAGGAAGGCTGAACCCAAGTACCGGACTCGATCGATCAGGCACCAGTAAGGAGTCGAGGGCCATGAATACCGAAATTCTCT
>Ga0182739_1003278_pt1 | contig 14303 bp, 10 predicted proteins | sample eDN5th30CBELigBY_FD_128873 | JGI IMG/M metagenome (GOLD analysis project Ga0182739, IMG submission 128873) | Enriched backyard soil microbial communities from Emeryville, California, USA - eDNA 5th pass 30_C BE-Lig BY (version 2) (version 2) | ecosystem: Environmental > Terrestrial > Soil >... | reverse complement strand
GGTCTCCTGGTAGGAGTATCCGGCGATGATGCGCATGTCCAGGCCCTGGCTGGCGGCGACGAGGATCGACAGGGGGTTGCCGACGGCGAACTGGATGGAGCCGCTGGAGACGGCGGGCAGGAGGGCTGCGCCGCCCTGGCCGAGTTGGACGGTGACGTCGAGGCCGTGTTCTTCGAAGATGCCCTCATCGATCGCGAGCTGCACCGCCGCGTGCGGCGCGATCTGCAGCAGACCCACCGTGACCGGTGTCAGCTCCCCGGTTGCTTCACCGCCCCCGTCGGACGGGGCAGGAGACTCCCCCGAGAGAGACCCGGACGAGCATCCGGCAAGCAAGAATCCCGCGGCCGCAACCGCGGCGAGAACGGACAGACGACGTGTGGAACGGCGCGGTGTTGAGGGGCGCAGTGCGGACATGGCAGTGACTCCTTTGTGACTGACGTGTGCTGTGGTGCCGCGGGTTGTGCCCGACGGCATGACCATGGAAGCTCAGATGCTTGCGCATGTCAATCGTTGCTTTTCGCCACCGGTTGCGATGGCACGTTCAGATCGTCGACGGCACAGTCCGACGCGTGTCTCGGGCTAGGAGTCGTCGTCAAGATCGGCGAGTGCGACGCGCTCAAGCAGCGCCATCATGGTCCCGCGATCGTCGTCGTAGAGGGGGCTGAGCAGGTCTTCGTAGGCGCGCTCCACCGCGGTCGCGGTCCGCTCGGCGACGTCGCGTCCGGTCGAGGTTGCGGCGATGATCGTGCGGCGCCGATCTGCGGGATCGCGCACGCGCAGGACGAGACCGCGCTCTTCGAGGTCGTCGATCAATCGCACGACATTGCTGGGGTCGAGGCATAGGACTCGACCGAGGCTTCGCTGAGAGCTGCCGTGGTCACCTGCCGCGAGCTCGAGCGCGGTGAACGAGCGGATGTTCAACCCGTACGGCTCGAGGACGTCACTCGCCGCGCGCGCCGCGAAGTACGTGAAGCGAGACGCGAGAAACCCGACGTTGGCGACCAGTCTGCCCACCCGAGGGTGACTCGCCGGCGGTCTCGTCTCCGTGCTGCGTCCCATGCCGCGATGATAGGCCACCATCCCATCCGAAGCCCTGTCAGACGGGGTCAGCTCTCCGAGACGATGACCCGTTCGCGCCCGCGCTCACGGTAGTCCGCGAGAAGGTCGTCCCAGCTGATCACGCCCTGCTCGCGCGCCCAGTCCGTCCACGCATCCTCGAGGGCGCCCACGAGATCCGGATGCTCGTGCACGAGGTCGTCCTGTTCGCTGCGGTCCTGCGCGAGGTCGTACAGTTCCCACGGTCGCCCCGCTTCGCGCACGAGCTTCCACCGTCCGCGGCGCACCGCCGCGTTGCCCACGTGTTCCCAGAACAGGTCGCGCTCGCCGGCCCCCGCCGACACCGCGGCCTCCGCGTCGCCGCGCCACAAGGGCAGGAGCGATATCCCCGCGGACGCCTCGGCATCCGCCCCCGCCGCGGCGAGGATCGTGGGCATGAGGTCGACGACGTGAGCGGGGGAGTGCACGGTCGTCCCGTTGGTAACCCCGCCCGCCGGCCAGCACGCGATGAGCGGAGATGCGATCCCGCCTTCGTGCACCCAGCGCTTGTAGAGGCGGAAAGGTGTGTTCGACAGGTGAGCCCACGACCGTCCGTAGCCGGCGTAGCCCTCTTCCGGTCCGGGCATGATCGACGGCTCGTCGCCAACCCGCACCGGCCGGCCGTCCCGGGTCGTCCGCGGGCAGATCTCCGGAGGAAAGGCCCACCGCACATCTGAGGACGGGAGCTTTTCTGCGCAGGCGCCGTTGTCGGAGCTGAAGACGACGAGCGTGTCGTCGAGAACGCCCCGGGCCTCGAGCGTGTCGATGATGCGCCCGATGCCACGATCCATCGCCTCGACCTGCGCGGCGTAGGTCGCCATCCGCTCGATCTCCCACTCGTGGTGATCGGTGTCTGACCACGCGGGTACGCGGGCATCCCGGTCCGCGAGGTGATCGGACGATTGCAGTCCCAGGTCCCGCTGTCGGGAGAGCCGATCGGCGCGCAGTTCATCCCACCCACGCGTATAGCGCTCGCGATACTTCGCGATGTCGCGCTCTCGCGCATGCAACGGCCAGTGCGGAGCCGTGTAGGCGAGATACAGGAACCACGGCGCATCCGTCGCCTCGGCGTCGGCGATCGTGCGCAGAGCGCGCTCGGTCAGGTCGTCCGTGATGTAGTAGTCCGGGTCGGCGGATGCGGCGTCGGGCAGACGGTCCTCCCCTTCGACCAGCGGCGGGTTGTAGTAGCTGCTGCAGCCGTGCAGGATCCCGTAGTAGTCGTCGAACCCGCGGCGCGTGGGCCACGTCTCGTTCGGGGTTCGGGTGTCGGACGACAGGTGCCACTTGCCGACCAGAGAGGTTCGGTAGCCGAGTTCCCGGAGCTTCTCGGCGAGTGTCGGGGCCTCGGGGACGAGCGATCCCCGGTACCCGCGCGGACGATCGTCGTCGGTGAGGACCCCGACGCCGACCGCGTGCGGATGCCTGCCGGTGAGCAGGGCCGCCCGCGAGGGACTGCACCGCGGGGTGACGTAGAACGTATCCATCCGGATGCCGCGCTCCGCAAGCCGGTCGAGGTGCGGTGTGTCGATCTCGCCGCCGAAGGACCCCAGATCCGAATAGCCGAGGTCATCCGCCAGGATCATCAGAACGTTCGGCCGACGGCTCATCGGGTCGCCCCCGTTCCCGCTTCCGCCTTGGCCTGCGCGATCAGCGCCGGAACCGGCTGATCCGGATGCGGGTGATCCCCCAGCGCGTGCTGGGCGTTCCACAGGTCGGCTTTGAGCTGCTCGCGAATCTCCGCGTACGCCTCATCGTCGTACACGTTGCGCACCTGCTCCGGGTCCTCGACGAGGTCGAACAGCTCCCACTCGGCCGGGTACCGGAAAGGCCCCGACCCCGGCAGCCCCAGCCCGTCGTTGTAGTAATAGATGAGCGTGTACCGCTCGGTCCGGTAGCCGTAGTGTGCGGGCGCCTTGTGGAAGAGGTCGTCGTTCTCCCAGTAGCGGTAGTACATGCCGGTGGCGGCGGGTTCGTTCGGCGTGCCGATGAGCTCCCCCCAGAAGCTGCGTCCCTGCATCCGCTCGACCGGCTCGACACCGGCGGCTTCGAGGACCGTCTGGGCGATGTCGACGTTCGTGACGATCTCGGGCAGCGTCCTCCCCGCCTCGACGCGACGCGGGTAAGAGACGAGGAACGGCATCCGCAGCGACTCCTCATACATGAAGCGCTTGTCGAACCAGCCGTGCTCACCGAGGAAGAAGCCTTGATCGGACGTGTACATCAGCAGGGTGTCATCGAACTGCCCGCGGTCGCGGAGCCAGTCGATCACGCGTCCGACGTTGTCATCGACCGACGCGACGGTGCGGAGATAGTCCTCCATGTAGCGCTGATACTTCCAGAGCGCGAGCTCCTCGTAGGTCAGTCCCTCGGGCGGGTCGATCTTGAGGTCTTCGACGGTCAGGCTGTCCGCGATGCGCATGAGGGCACGTCGCGACGACGCGCTGCGGGTGGACATGTCGTCCCAGAACGTCGCCGGCACGGGGATCGGATCCGTGTACATGTCGGCGTGCGCCGCATCCGGTTCCCACGGTCGGTGGGGCGCCTTGTGCCAGAGAAGCAGGCACCAAGGCTGGTCGTCATCGACGCTCTCGAGCCAGCGGAGGGAGAGGTCGGTCACGATGTCGGTCGCATACCCGGGTTCGTTGCGGACACCGTCCGCGGAGCGGAAGCGCGGGTCGAAGTACTCGCCCTGGTTGATCAGGACGTCCCAGTAGTCGAAGCCCTGCGGGTCGTGTCCGTCCCCCTCGCCCATGTGCCACTTTCCGACGATCGCCGTCTTGTAGCCCTCCTCGCGCAGTCGGCTCACGAAGGTCGGCTGGCTCGCGTCGATCGGCGTGCGCAGTGTCGTGACACCGTTGCGGTGACTGTGCGTGCCGGTGAGGATGCTCGCGCGGCTGGGGGAGCAGAGCGAGTTGGTGACGAAGCAGTTCTCCAGCAGCACGCCCTGCTCGGCGATCTCGTCGATACGCGGGGTCGTGTTCACGACCGAACCGTAGGCGCCGATCGAGTGCGCCGCGTGATCGTCGGTCAGGATCAGCAGGATGTTCGGGCGCCTGCGGGTCGTGTCGTCGGGCATCGTCGTGTCGGGCATCGTCGTGTGGGGCACCGTTTCGTTGTTCATCGCGTGGCTGTTCCTCGTGTTCTGTCCATCATCAACCTGCCGCCTGTCCCGGTTCGAGCCGGATCTCGTCGCTCGGCGCGAATCCCAGCCGCCAGGCGCGCACCCAGACGGTGGCGGCGGGCGAGGCGAACGGCTCTGTGTAGAGCATCCACCGGCGTCCGTCGTTGGGCGGACTTCCGCTCATGGATTCGAGTGCGGTCGGCGGATGTGGGGGCGCGGGGGCATCCGTCGTCCACCCGATCCGGGCTCCGGGTGTGTCGCACGTGAGCGTGAGCAGGCTGTGTGGGTCGGCACCCGCGGACCAGGTTGCCTCGGGAGCGCGCGTGGATTGCGGGACCCCCTCCGGGCGCCAGGCGTCGAGCAGGTCGGCTTCGGGAATCACCCCGAGGTCGCCCACCCGCGCGATCCACTCGTCCAGCGCGTCCCGCAGCCGTTCGAGGACATCGCCGTAGGCGGGATCGGTCGCGAGATTGTGTTCCTCGTGCGGGTCGACGTCGAGGTCGTGGAGTTGTTCGGCCGGCTTGTCGGGAGCGGTGATCGTGCGCTGCAACGGAGTGAGCAGGTCGGGCCGCCGGCCTGCGGCGAGTTGACGGCCCTCGGCTGCGGTCAGCGCGCGCAGCTCGCGCCACGTCGACATCCGGTCGGCATACTCGTTGTACTGGAGCGGACTGCGGTCGGGGTGGAGGTTTCGTACGTACCGGTACCGCTCGTCGCGCACCGTGCGCGCGGTGTCGAGTTGCTCGTCCATGCGATCCCGCCCGCCGAAAGCGAAGTCGCTCACGCGGTCGAGGATCCCTCCTTCGTCGAAGAGCGGTTCGCCGTGCATGTGCTCCGGGATGGCCGCGCCCGCGAGCCGCAGCATCGTCGGCGCGAGATCGAGCAGTTCGACGACCTCGGTGCGCGCGTGGCCGGCCGGCAGTCGCCCCGGCCAGCGGACGATCAGCGGAACGCGGAGCCCGGCCTCGGCCGCCCAGCGCTTTGCGCGCGGCACACCGGGTCCGTGATCGCTCCAGAACACCACGACCGTCGACTCGGCGAGCCCCGCTTCGTCGAGCTCCGCCAGAAGCCCGCCCACCCAGTGATCCATCTCGGTGATGAGGTCGTGATAGCGCGCCCACGTCGTGCGGAACACGTCGGTGTCGGGATGGTACGGGGGAATCTGCACGGTCGCGGGGTCGTGCCGCTCGTCGTCGCGCACCTGGGCGGTGGCAGCCTCGAACGCCTCCTGCGCGTAGTCCAGCCGGGACTCGTGGGTCGTCATGCCGTGGAACGCGGCGAAGAAGGGCGTCGTCTCATCCGGACGGTTGCGCCAGTGCGCGGTCGGGGAGCATTCGTCGAAGGCGACGGGCGGGGTGTCGACCTGGAAGTCCGTGAACCAGTTGTTCGTCGCGTAGTAGCCCTCGGCGCGCAGGAGTTCGCTCAGCAGGCGGACCTCCGGAGGGGGAACCGCCTTGCTGCGCATGTGCATCGTCCCGATCGCGGTCGGATAGCAGCCGGTCATGATCGCGGAACGCGACGGCGCGCATACGGGGCCCGCGGCGAATGCCTGGTCGTAGCGGATGCCCTCCGCGGCCAATCGATCGAGGTGCGGAGTGTGGGCATCCTCGGCGCCCGGCCACACGCCGCGGTAGCACCCCAGGTGCGGCCCGATGTCGTGCGTCGAGATCCAGAGGATGTTGGGTTGCTCCATTGCAGGCACCTCGTGCGGGTTGCGCGAATACTGAACGCTATTTACTATTGGCTGAATTCGGTCGGAACGCAAGCCCACGAAGGTCCGGTCACAACGACGTACTAGGAGATGAACCCACGATGCGACACACACGCACTCTCGCGGTAGTCGGCGCGGTAGCCGCCGCCGCTCTCGCCCTCTCGGCATGCGGGTCGAGCGGATCCGACGCCGGCGAGGGGACTGACCCCACATCGTCGACGGCGCCCCTGCTGGTCATCGGATCGCTCGAAGAGCCGAAGAGCTTCGATCCGGCCCAGGCGAACGAGGGCCACCTCGCTCCGATCTACCAGGCGGTGTACGACACGCTGCTCAAGCGCGAGCCCGACGGCACGTATTCGCCGATGCTCGCGAGCGAGTGGGAGGTGAGCGAAGACGGTCTCACCGTCACGCTGACCCTGCGCGACGACGTCACCTTCAGCGACGGCAGCGGGTTCGACTCCGCGGTCGCCAAGGCGAACCTCGAGCACTTCACGGCCGCGAACGGCCCCATGGCGAGCTCGTTGCGTTCGGTCGCATCCATCGACACCCCGGATGCGACCACGCTCGTCCTGAACTTGAGCGCACCCGATCCGGACATCCCGCGCGCGTTGTCCAACGCGGCCGGCTACATGGCCAGCGGGGAAGCGCTGGGCACGGACGCCATCGTCACGGAGCCGGTCGGCTCGGGACCGTACATTCTCGACACGTCGCGGTCGGTCGTCGGCTCGAGCATCGTGTACACGCGCAACGAGGATTACTGGGGCGACGAGCTCCCCTACGACGAGGTCGAGTTCCGCATCCTCGCCGACGAGACCGCCCGACTGAACGCACTGCTCTCCGGCGAAGTGGATGTCGCCAAGCTCACCCGCTCCGCGAACGCACAGGAGGCCGTGGCGGCCGGACTGCAGACCGAGCCGTATTCCACCGGGTGGAGCGGAGTCCTCTTCTTCGACCGCGACGGCGCCCTGCTTCCCGAGCTCGCCGACCCGCGTGTGCGCGAGGCGCTGGCCATCGCGATCGACCGTGAGGCGATCGTCGAGGCGGGGGCGCTCGGACGCGCGACGGAGACCACACAGACCTTCGGTCCGAACACGCAGGGCTTCACCGATGACCTGGAGAGCGCCTACGACTACGACCCGGAGCGGGCGCGCGAACTGCTCGCCGAGGCCGGGGCGGAAGACCTCGCGTTCACCTTCCCGATCTCGACGACGTTCGACCCGTCGATCTACGACTCGCTGATCCAGAACTGGCAGGACATCGGCGTCACGGTGACCCGTCACCAGTGGGGCCCGGGCGAAGCGATCGCCTCGATGCTCGGTGCCGAGTTCCCGATCGCTTTCATGAACCTCGTGCAGCGCTCCGACTGGGGTCACATGCAGTTCCTTCTCGCACCGACGGCGACGTGGAACCCCTTCGACACGCAGAACGACGAACTGGATGCACTCATCACGGCCTACCGCGACGCATCCGACGACGAGCGACCGGCCATCGCCGAAGAGGTGAACCGTCTCGTCGTGGACGAGTTCTGGTTCGCACCGGTCATGCGCGAGGACCAGAACCTGTTCTGGGACGACACGGTGCAGGTCCGGGTGCAGGTCGAGCAGGCTGTCCCGTCCATCTACAACTATTCGCCGGCGTCCTGACGTCGCACCATGAAGCGGGTGGGGGATCGATGACTCGCTTCCCCACCCGGGAGGTCCGATTGTGCCGTTCCTGGTAAAGCGCGTCGTCTCAGCCGCCGCGCTCGTCCTCGTGACGTCCTTGCTGATGTACCTGCTGCTCTCTCCCGCGTTCGGGAACATCGCCCGCAACGTGCTGGGCGAGAACGCCACGGACGATCAGGTCGCCGAACTGGCCGCTGAACTCGGCTACGACCGGCCGGTGTTCGTCCAGTTCGCGGACTGGCTCGGCTCCGCACTCACGGGTGACCTCGGCCGGTCGCTGTTCACGAGTCAGTCCGTGTGGGACGCCCTGATGTCGCGCATGCCCGTCACCGTCTCGCTCGTCGTGCTCGTCACCCTCGCGAGCGGCCTCATCGGGTTCGCGATGGGACTCCTCGCCGCCGTGCGCCGCGGCTGGGTGGACCGGCTGATGCAGGTACTGGCGACCCTCGGCGACGCCCTCCCCGCCTTCCTCATCGCGATCTTCCTGGTGACCGTCTTCTCCATCCATCTGGGATGGCTGCCGGCGACCGGGTACACACCGCCGAGCGTGTCGGTCGCCGACTGGGCGCGCGGGCTGCTGCTCCCCGTGACGGCGCTGACGATCGTCGCGGTCGCCGGCATCGCGCAGCAGGTACGCAGCGCCGCACTGGGTGTTCTGCGGCAGGACTTCGTGCGGACGCTGCGCAGCCGCGGACTGTCCGAACGTCGCGTCATCCTCGTCAACGTGCTGCGCAACTCCTCGACCACAGGGCTGACCGCGCTCGCGGTCCAGGTCGTGGGCATCCTCGGGGGCGCGGTCGTCATCGAGCAGATCTTCGCCCTTCCCGGCCTCGGCAGCCTCGTGATCGCCGGCGCCGCACGCAGCGACGTGCCCATCGTGCTGGGAGCGGTCATCGCGTACGTCGTCATCGTCGTCATCGTCAATCTGCTGGTCGACCTCGCGGTCGCCTGGCTGAACCCCAAGGTGCGTGTGTCATGAGTGGTTCCAGCGCCCTGATCCAGCTGCCGCGCCGCCGCGAAAGCGCGTGGAGCCGCTTCGTGCGCAACCCGCTCGGAGTTGTCGCGGTCATCATCCTCGCGGGAGTGATCCTCGCCTGCGCATCCGCCCTCGTCCTGCCGCTGCCGGATCCCAACCTCATCGACGTCCGCAATGCGATGCAGCCGCCCAGCGCAGAGCACCTCCTGGGCACCGATGCGTCCGGCCGCGATGTGCTCAGTCGACTGCTGTGGGGTGGGCAGATCAACCTCCTGGGGGCCGCGCTCGCGATGGCGGTGGCTCTCGTTGTCGGACTGCCGACCGGTCTGCTCGCGGGGTACTACCGCGGGTGGTTCGACGGTGCCGCGAACTGGGTCAACAACCTCAACATGGCACTGCCGGGCATCGTCGTCCTACTGGCCGTGCGCGCCGTCGCCGGGCCGTCCATCTGGATCTCGATGGCCGTGTTCGGTGTCATGCTCGCGCCCGGCATCTTCCGGGTCACCCGCGCGGCCGTGCTCTCGGTGCGCAGTGAGCTCTATGTGGATGCGGCGAAGGTCGCCGGCCTGAGCGATGCACGCATCATCGGCAAGCACATCCTCGTCGTGGTGCGTGCCCCCGTCATCATTCAGCTCGCCCGGGTGGCGAGCATCGCGATCGCGATCCAGGCGGGACTGGAGTTCCTGGGCATCACCGACAGCACGGTGCCCTCGTGGGGGAGCATGCTCAACGAGGCGTTCCGCCGCATCTACAGCAGCCCGCTCCTCGTGCTGTGGCCGAGCCTCGCGATCGGCCTTACGTCGCTCGCGCTCGTCCTGCTCGCGAACGCCCTGCGGGATGCGCTGGAGGGCGGTTCCCTGGCGGTCGCGTCCCCCCGCAGCCAGCGCCCGTCCGCTCCGTCCGCTCGCGCCGCGGGAATGTCGGGCACGGAGTCGGGCACGACGTCCGGCGCGGAGCCGGCCCCCGCGGCGGATACTCTGCTTGCCGTCCGCGATCTCGAGGTCGCGTACGGCGAGGGAGCCGGTCGCACCACGGTCGTGCACGGTGTCTCGCTCGACATCCGCCCGGGGGAGGTGCTGGGTCTGGTCGGCGAATCCGGGTCGGGCAAGTCGCAGACCGCGTTCTCGATCCTCGGGCTCCTTCCCGACGGCGGTCGCGTCAGCGGCGGCAGCATCCGTTTCGCCGATCGGGAGCTGACCGAGATGACGCCGCAGCAACGACGCCGTCTGCTGGGGACCGAGATCGCCTATGTGCCGCAGGAACCGATGAGCAACCTCGACCCCTCGTTCACGATCGGTCAGCAGCTCACGGTGCCCCTTCGCGCTCGGCGCGGCCTCTCGCGGCAGGCGGCGCGGGAGCGCGTGCTCGCCCTGCTCGCCCGGGTCGGGATTCCCGATCCGGAGAAGACGTTCCGGTCCTACCCGCACCAGGTCTCCGGTGGGATGGCGCAGCGCGTGCTCATCGCGGGTGCCGTTGCCGGCGAACCGCGGCTGCTCATCGCCGATGAGCCCACCACGGCACTCGATGTGACGGTGCAGGCCGAGGTCCTCGGGCTGCTCCGCGATCTGCAGCGTGAAACGGGTGTTGCCGTGCTGCTCGTCACCCACAACTTCGGCGTCGTGGCGGATCTCTGCGACCGCGTCGCCGTCATGCGCGGTGGGGTGATCGTCGAGACCGGGATCACCGATCAGGTGCTGACCGCGCCGTCGGAACCGTACACGCGGGAACTGCTCGACTCGATGTTGGAGGACGGCCCGGTGCGGGAGTTCCATGCATCCGCGACCGGTCGCGCGGGCGCAACCAACGGCGATGGAGGTGCATCGTGAGCATCGCTCCCTTGATCACGATCGATGGACTCGGTGTCACGTATGGTCACGGCAAGTCGGCCTTCCAGGCGCTGTCAGACGTGTCGCTCGACATTCGACCCGGCGAGACGATGGGGCTCGTCGGCGAGTCGGGCTCGGGCAAGACGACGATCGGACGCGCCGTCCTCGGCCTGGCGCCGGTCACGGAAGGCAGCATCCGCTTCGAAGGCGCGGAGATCGCGAACGCCTCTCGTCGTCGTCGACGTTCGCTCGCCCGCGACATCCAGGTGATCTTCCAGGACCCGTACGGCTCGCTCAACCCCGCGCTCACGGTGGCCGACATCCTCAGCGAGCCGCTCATCGCGCAGGGCGTCTCACGACGGGACGCGCGCGCCCGCATCCGAGGACTGCTCGACATGGTGCACTTGCCCACCGACACGGGGGAGCGGTACCCGCGGGAGTTCTCGGGCGGCCAGCGTCAGCGCATCGCCATCGCGCGTGCGCTCGCGCTGCAGCCGAAGCTCGTCATCTGCGACGAGCCCGTCTCGGCGCTGGATCTCACGACGCAGGCGCGCGTACTCGAATTGATGATCGAGATCCAGGAACGCACCGGCGTCGCCTACCTCTTCGTCTCGCACGACCTCGCCGTCGTGCGACACATCAGCCATCGCGTGACGGTCATCTACCGCGGGAAGATCGTCGAGCAGGGCAGCGCCGCCGAGGTCACCGAGCATCCGCGTGATCTGTACACGCGCAAGCTCTTCATGTCGGCGCCCCTCCCCGATGTGCGACGCCAGCGGGAGCGGCGCGAGCAGTTGGAAGCACTGGCAGCGGCGGAGGCATCGACGTGACGGCCGGCCTCGGACATCGATGGGACGTCACCGCGGACGGCACACGTTATCGGGACCTCAACGGCAACGGGAGGATGGATCCGTACGAGGACCCGCGCCTGCCCGTGGATGAGCGGGTCGCCGACCTGCTGGGTCGGCTCTCCCTCGAGGAGAAGGCCGGGCTCATGCTGCACACGATCGTGAGCATCCCCGCGGACGGTGATCTGCGCGCGCCGTCCCTGCGGTCGGATCGACCGCACATCACTGACATGGTGCTGCGCGACAACGTCTCGCACTTCAACGTCCACAACCTGCCGGAACCCGAGCGTGCCGCACGGTGGATGAACGAGGCGCAAATCCTCGCCGAGCAGACCCCGCACGGCATTCCGCTCACGTTCTCGACCGACCCGCGGCACTCGTTCCTCGAGAACTCCGGGGCATCCTTCGGCGCGGGACACTTCTCCGCCTGGCCGGAGCCGCTGGGCTTCGGTGCGCTGAGAGATGAAGAAGCGGTGCGGGAGTTCGCCGAGATCGCACGCCAGGAGTATGTCGCGATCGGGCTGCGCATGGCCCTGCATCCGACCCTGGATCTCGCGACGGAGCCGCGATGGGCGCGGCAGTACAGCACCTTCGGCCAGGACGCCGATCTCGCCGGACGTCTGGCCATCGCCTACGTCGACGGGTTCGAAGGACAGCTCGGTGCGCAGAGCGTCGCCTGCATGGCGAAGCACTTCCCCGGGGGCGGCCCGCAGAAGGACGGTGAGGACTCGCACTTCCCGTACGGTCGGGAGCACGTCTACCCGGGCGGACGGTTCGAGGAGCACCTGGAGCCCTTCCGCGCACTGCTGAAACGGGGCGTGGCGGCGATCATGCCCGCGTACGGAATCCCGATCGGGCTCGTGCGGCGCGGAGAGCCGATCGAGGAAGTCGGGATGGGCTTCAACCGGCAGATCGTCGGCGGCCTGCTACGCGAAGAGCTCGGCTACGACGGTCTCGTGTGCACCGATTGGGGGCTGATCAGCAGTTCGTTCGACGGCGAGCGCGAGCTTCCGGCGCGCGCGTGGGGGCTCGAGGATGCTCCGCCCGTCGAACGCGTCCGCGCCGCCCTGGATGCGGGCAATGACCAGCTGGGCGGGGAGCACGACCCGTCGTACACGATCGAATTGGTCCGGACGGGCGCGATCGCCGAGTCGCGACTCGACGAGTCGGTTCGCCGCATCCTGCGTCTGAAGTTCACCTTGGGACTGTTCGACGACCCGTTCGTGGACGACCGCGAGGCGACGCGGGTCGTCGGCAGCGACGCTTTTCGGGAGGCAGGTCATCGGGCGCAGGCACGTGCCGTCACGCCGATCGTCGATGTCGGTCTCCTTCCGCTGCGGGAGGGGACGCGGGTCTACGCTCCGGAACTGCCGCCCGAGTCGGTTCGAACCGCCGGACTGGCGCCGGTCGAGCATCCCGCGGACGCCGACGTCGTGGTCCTCCGCCTTTCCGCCCCGTTCGAGCCGCGGGACGAGTACATGCTCGAGGCCTCGTTCCGGGCCGGCTCGCTCGAGTTCGATCCGGCCGTCGTTGCGAAGGTGGCGGAGCTGGCCGCATCCGCCCCCGTGATCCTGGCCGTGCACATGGACCGGCCCGCGGTGCTGTCGCCGCTGATGTCCTCCGCGCGGGCCGTGGTGGCCGAGTTCGGCGCGTCCGCCGAGGCGCTGCTCGACGCCCTCACGGGGCGGATCCCGCCGGAGGGTAGACTGCCGTTCCAGTTGCCCGCGACGGCGGCCGCGGCGTATTCCGCGGAGCCCGACGTCGCCGGCGGCATGTCGGACGTGCTGTTCGACTATGGGCACGGGATCGAGCTCGGGGTGAAGCAATGACAGCCACATCCGCGCAGGGCGTCAAGCGCCGTGGACCGTACGCCCGGGGCCGTCAGAGCCGGGAGTTGATTCTCGACACGGCGCTCGAGGTGATCGGGCGCGAGGGGTACACATCCGTCTCGCTCCGACACATTGCGGCCGCGACCGACATGACGCAGGCGGGACTGCTGCACCACTTCGGGACCAAGGAGCAGTTGTTCCTCGCCGTTCTCGAGGCCCGCGATGAGGCGAACGCCAACGACCCCGCACTCAGCGCACGCCTCGACGGCGCTCCGCGCACCGTGCTCTTCGCACGACACAGCGTGACCGTGCCCGGCCTCGTGCATCTCTTCGTCAGCCTGCAGGCAGCGGCGGGGGACCCGAACCATCCGGCGCACGAGTTCTTCCTGCGACGCGATGCGGACGTCCGCGCGCGGGTGGCGCGGGACATCCGCGAACGCCAGTCCGCGGGATACTTCGACCCGGACGTCGACGCCGACGACGCCGCGCGCATGATCATGGCCGTGTCGGACGGACTCCAGGCGGAATGGGCGATCGACCCGACGATCGACTTCGTCGGCGTGCTCAGCAGACTGTGGGAGAAGCTGTCGGGACGCCCGTTGCCGGAGTGAGGATCCGTGCTGCGGTGCAGGCGCGGCTCGACGGGATGGGCGCGCGTCATTCGCCGGGCCGCACCGTCGAGTCATTCCACAGCCAGTAGTCCTCCTACATCCAGAGGCGCAGCCGGCTCTGCATCCGCCAGATGACGTTGTAGAGCCGAGCCGAGCCGAGCCGCGAGCGTGCTTCTGATGGACGAGATGCTGGGTGTAGCCCCACACTCTCGTCCATCAGAAGCACGCTCGCGGTCTGGCGCAAGCGCCGCATCCGCCGAAGCAGCGAAAAGAAGAACACCACGGTGCAGCGAACGCGGGGGCCTAGGTTGTGATCCGTGCGCGTCGAGCGCGTGCGTTGCCGTCGAGGGAGTCGCTGTGAAACAGTTGCCGTCCGTTGAAGAGATCGCTCGCATCCGTCGGGAGTCGCTGCTCAATCGACTCAGAACAGGACGAGCATGACACGCCCGACCCATCCACTATTTCTTGCCTATAAGCCGAAAAACCAGCCCTGACCGGGGCAAAAGCAAAACCCCCGCCATGTAGAAGCTAGGCGAGGGTTTCTGGGACCGTTGTAACGACGGTCCGTGTGGCTCCGACGGGCGTCGATCCCGTGACCTCACGATTTTCAGTCGTGCGCTCTACC
>Ga0182739_1003274_pt1 | contig 14308 bp, 17 predicted proteins | sample eDN5th30CBELigBY_FD_128873 | JGI IMG/M metagenome (GOLD analysis project Ga0182739, IMG submission 128873) | Enriched backyard soil microbial communities from Emeryville, California, USA - eDNA 5th pass 30_C BE-Lig BY (version 2) (version 2) | ecosystem: Environmental > Terrestrial > Soil >... | reverse complement strand
CTATCTGTTCATTATTATACCCAGACCGCTTAGAGATGCGGCGTATAAGGCTTTTGCCCGATACCGCTACAAGCTGTTCGGAAAACAAGACAGCTGCATGATGCCGACCGAAGCCATCCGCCGCAAATTTATCGACAGCTGATCTTTTCCCCAGTTGGGGATAGACTCAAGAATAACAAAGCCCTACTTGATGAAATATCCCCAATTCACTACAATGAAATGTGTACAAAAACAGCGTTATCCACAACGTTATCCACAGCATGTTAACAAAACGAATATCTGTTCGTTCTATCCACAATATAAGAATGAGGTGCCTGATTTTGCAAGAGCATGTTGCTTATATGAGAGCCGCTATGGAGGAAGCCCGGCTGGCCGAAGCGAAGCTGGAGGTGCCTATCGGAGCCGTTGTCGTCTGGCAGGATCAGATCATCGGAAGAGGGCACAATCTGAGGGAAACCACCCGGGACCCGCTGGCCCATGCCGATCTGATTGCCATTAAGCAGGCAAGCGAGCATCTGGGAGCTTGGCGGCTGCTGGACTGCAGGCTGTATGTGACATTGGAGCCTTGTCCCATGTGCGCAGGAGCCATCGTGCAGGCACGCGTTCCGCAGGTCATCTACGGTACGACCGATCCGAAGGCAGGCTGTGCCGGCACGCTGATGAATCTGCTCCAGGAAGACCGGTTTAACCACCGGGTCGATGTGGTCAGCGGCGTGCTTCAGGAAGAGTGCAGTGCCATGCTGACTCAATTTTTCCGTAAGCTGAGGGGAAAATAACCGCGGTGCCGTACAGACAGATACTAGACGCTCCTATTCGAACGGAGCCTTGAGAAAGCCAAAAAAGCAGGTCAGCGGAAGGGTGTGTTATTCCTCACCGCGGTACCTGCTTCTTTTTATTCTCGTGCTCAGGAAATGACCTGATTGTCCGCCCCGCGCCGTTCCACTTGAACATCCTGGGGAACGACGACCGTGACGCTCATCCACGGATAGAACGAGTCCAGCCCCCGCTCCTGCGGTAAGCGCTTGATCTGTACATACAGTGTATCCCCAACCGTATGGACAGAGACAACCTGATCCCTCGCAAGCGTCTGCTCCTGCTCTCCCGCCTTCACCCGCTCCCGGTAAGTGCCGAAAACTTGAACCGACCGTTCCGTCGATTGATCTACCTTGATGTCTTGATCGGGAGATTGGACAATCACCTTCTTGACTCCCTCACCCAACGCTTCCTTTACAGCCGGAAGATCCTTGGTTTGTTCTACCGCGCCGAGCATCGACCGGACTTCATTCAGCAGACCTGTTGAGGTCAGCAGGGCAAAGCCCAAGCATCCGATACAGAGCACCCCGACGAAAAACAAGCTCAGCATATCGTAGTAGAGCACGCTGTTTTCTTTTTTGGCGAACACGAGGTAGCCTAGAATTTCAAGCCCCAGCAGGACGAAAACAATCGGCCACCACGTCAAAAACGCGTCGAATGCTTCCGTTCCCCGCCACTGTGAAGTAAACAGCACCGCGCCCAGCATAATGAGCGATATGCCCATCGATAAGGTGCCTACCCGCCATTTTTTCATCGTTTAGTCTCCCCTCTTCTGTTTCTTGCTGCCGAGAACCAGCCTCAGGCCGCCTCCGATCAGGAGGACCGAAACGACAAGCGTCTGGAAATATTGATGGAACAAATACGAGATCCGTTCTTCGGGGAACAGCCGGTCCAGCGTCGTCAACAGCACTTCATCCAATAAATAGTACGCGCCAAGGAACAAAAGGGCGATGCCCACCCACCGCTGGTGGTTTACAAGCCACTCCACGAAAGGCACATCCTTCAGCTCCTCGCGGCCCTGCCTCGAGATTTGCTGCAGCGCATCAAAAAAGCTGTAAAACCATATAATCGGAATCAAGAACAAGAAAATTGAAAGCCGGAGCACATCCATCACATAAATACAAAGGAAGAAAGCGACCATCAGCTGCAGCCCTCTTTTTTGCAGGCCCAGGTACATATGCCCCGCCCCGGGCACAATCGAAAGGAAGGTTGCGATCATTTTGCTTTTCCGGCCGTCCTCGCGGCTGTCCTGGAAGTCATCGAACATCGTTTGATCGATCAAAGGCTCTCCGTTTCGCTTTTTATTCAGCTGCTGGATGCAGTCGAACATACAATACAGCCAAATGACCGGAAGGACCCCGAGAAACACGAGAAATTCATCCCGGTGGGCGAGTACGGCAACGAAGAATACCATGACCATCGATCCGAAAAAAGCCATCAGAAACGCCAAGCCCCGCTGCATCAGACCAAGCTGAAAGTGGCCCAGACCCGGAATCAGCGAAAGAAAAATCGTAAACATCCGGTCATTGTCGCCGTTCGGCGGCAGAGCAAACGGTCCCATTCCGTTCCTGGATCCGGCTCCGGATACGTCAACACCGTCACTCCCGTTACCGTGAGACTGGGCTGCCGCCGCATATCTTAAGTCTCTCGCTCTCAGCAGATAAAGAATCATATCGATCAGATTGATCGTGCCTGCGAGAAATGCGACAATCAAAAGCAGAACAAGCAGACCGTCCGCGTGGCGGGCCTCTCCAGTAACTACGAGCAGAAACAGAAGCAGCATCGGGCCGAAAAATCCCGCTCCGTAGACAAAAGCTCTTCCTTTGCGGTTCATATACAAATGGCCGACCCCTGGAATCAAGGACAACAGCAGCGCGGCCATCGGATTTTTATAGTGCATTATCGCGTTCCTCCCCGTTCATGTTTTGCTTGTATGGCGTCCAGCATCACGATTGTTTTGTTCATAATGGTTTGCGACACGGAAGTCCGCTCTGCTTGCCCCTTGTCGCGGTGCTCCAGCTTCATCGCCTCGCTGCCGTAAGAGTCTCCCGGCTGTAACCGGTCCACAATCGTCTGGAATGCGCCTGAACTCATCAACACCACGGTAATGGCGGCGGCCACGGTATAATGAAAGACCGGGTGTCGCAGCCACCCCGTTCTCCGATCCTCAATCTTTTTGGCCGGAAGGGGGGAGAAGTCCGCTTGGGGCGTTGGTGCCATTGGAGGCAGCTTGAGCATCACCTGGTCTAAAAGTACCTGAGGATCGGCTAGAGCCGGATAGTCTGCTTCCGCTTCTTCTAGTCCGAGCATATAAAGCTCCAGGCACGTATCGCACTGCTGCAGATGCTGCTCGAGTTCGGCTTCTTCCTGCGGTGTCAGCGGAGGCTCCTGCCTCGCGTACTGCGTCCACCGCTCCAAGGTATAATGCTTCATTCCCACTCCTCCTCCTTCCAATGCTTTCGGAGCCATTGCTTGGCCCGGTACAGCTTCGATTCTACCGTCTTCAGCGCGACTCCCTGCTCGGCGGCAATCTCCTGATAGCTCTTATCCTCCATATAAAAAGCAACCACCACTTCGCGGTAATTGTCCGGCATGTGGTCCAGATAGTCCCGAATCTTTTGCTGCTGCTGCTTGCTCAGCACTTCATCCTCTAATGAATATTCCTCATCGGCCGGTATAAGCAGCTCGATCTCGTCGCTCAATTGCTCCCGCTTCCGCTCGGCGGCTCTCTTAAAATCAATGGCCTTGTTGACGGCGATACGGGTCATCCATGTTTTCAACCCTTGGTGACGGTACTGAGGGAGAGAAGCATATATTTTCAACAGCACTTCCTGCGTGACGTCTTCGGCGTCCTTAGTCGACCTCAGGACCGAATAGACCACGTGGAAAAGATACGGACCGTACTTGTCCATCAGGCAGCGGAATGCCTCCTTGTCGCCTGCGATCGTTCGTTCGATCCATTCTGTTTCCTCCGTAATGTTCTCCCCCTCCTCTCCGTACATATAGACGCAGCCACCCTGCGCTTTCACTGCACCGGATTGAAAAAAATTCGGGCAGCTCAAAAAGCCCCGGCATTCATTATACCGAGGCTGTCCGATTTAGCGTAAGCCAATATAAGGAGATCACGAAAACTCCGCTGGAGGGCCAATCCTGCACTAAATTTTTCGGGTTAAGGCATCGGCACTATCCGTGTCTTGAGGTCCGGTAGCTCAGCCCCGTTCTTAACGCTGCTTCATTCATCAGCCGTTCCGCCGCTTTTTGCGCGGCCTCTGCGACGGACTCTTCCTCGATCCCGCAGAGCCTGCCATTCTGCACCACGATTCGGCCGCCGACGACGGTTATATCGGCCTGTACCGCTCCAATCGTCATAGGCAGCGCCTGATCGTCAAAAAGCCCTCCGGCAAAGCCAAGCTTCCGGGTATCCACCATAAATAAATCGGCCGCCTTCCCGGCCTCCAGAGAGCCGATCGCATCGTCCCAGCCCAATACCTTGGCCGAGCCCATCGTACCGATATAGAGCGTTTCCGCCGCTGTGAGAGACGGCGCTCCGAAATGAACCTGATGCTTGTGCAGTAAATAAGCCATTCTAAGCTCCCACAGCATGTTCGAGGCGTCATTCGATGCGCTGCCGTCTACGCCCAATCCTACCTTAACCCCCGCATCGAGCAGCCGGCGTACCGGCAGCGCTCCGGAAGACAGCTTCATATTACTTGTCGGGCAATGCGCCACGCCGCAGCCGCAGGCGCCAAGTCGATGGATCTCCTTTTCGTTAAACCATATGCCGTGGGCATACCATACGTCGGTTCCGACCCAATCGGCCGATTCCATATAATCCAGCGGACGCATGCCGAACCGTTCGATACAAAAGCTCTCCTCATCCAGCGTCTCCGCCAAATGGGTGTGCATCCTCACACCATAGCTGCGGGCCAAAGCGGCCGATTCCTTCAGAAGTCCTGTCGTGACGGAGAAAGGAGAGCAAGGCGCTACGCCGACGCGCAGCATCGAGAACCGGGCGGGATCATGGTACGTTTCAATGACGCGCTGCGTGTCCTTCAGAATCTGATCCTCCGTCTGACACACTTCATCAGGAGGCAGACCTCCTTTTGACCGCCCCAGGCTCATCGATCCCCTCGTCGGATAAAACCGGATCCCCAGCTCCCGGGCAGCGCGGATCTCTTCATCGATCAGTTCGCCCGACACCGCCTGAGGAAAGCAATAAAAATGATCGGATGAGGTCGTGCACCCGCTTTTCAGCAGCTCCCCTAATCCTACAAGCGCGCTTAAATATACATCCTGCGGATGCAGGTGTCGCCATATCTCATACAATGTCAACAGCCAGTCGAATAACGAGCAGTCCTGCGCCAGCGGAATGTTCCGGGTAAACGTCTGGTATAAATGATGATGCGTATTAATAAGACCCGGATATACAATGTGGCCGCGGGCGTCAATGATCCGGTCGGCCGTGTCATAAGGCAGCCCCGTTCCAATCGCTTTAATTTCTTGTCCCTCAATATATAGGGATCCGCCGGGATATTGGTTTCTTTGGCCATCCATAGTAATGATATTTTTAGCATTCTTGATTAACAGCGTGGACATCGGCTCTCCCCCATCCTGTATTCATGCCTCCAGTCTAGGGGAAGCAGAAGCGGGCGTTCAAGACTTTCCCGCATTTTTTGTGAGGCATAACGAAGGCAGGGCGCTCCCTCTGTATCCAACGCTTAGCGCTGTATCTATTCCCCGCGAAGAAGGCAAAAAAGCAGACCCGCCGGAACCTTCGTTCACAGCGATCTGCTTGACTGATTTGCATTTCTATGACGTCCCCGGCCAGAATCGAACTGACATTTGATCTTTAGGAGAGATCCGTTCTATCCGTTGAACTACGAGGACATATGCTTTCATTATATCATATCCGGCGAACAGCGTCGAGGCCTCGGCCGCCGAGCGGGTCCTTCAGTGTCGACTATAGTCTCGTAAGAATCAACGGGCCTTTCTTCGTGATGGCCACCGTATGCTCGAATTGAGCCGACAAACCGCCATCCCAGGTCCGGGCCGTCCACCCATCGAGCTCGATATACATCTCTTCCGAACCCGTGTTCAGCATCGGTTCGATGGTAATGACCATCCCTTCCTTCAGCATGAAGCCTTTACCCCGTTCACCCGCATGATCGAAGCTCGGCTGCTCGTGCAGCGATCGGCCGATGCCGTGTCCTACAAGTCCCCGCACAACCGAGAAGCCTGCCGCTTCCGCGTGCTTTTTGATGATATGAGTCACATCGCCGATGCGGCTTCCAATGACCGCCTTCGGAATGGACATCTCCAGACACTCCCGAGTGACCCGGATCAGCTTGCCCGCCTCCTCCGAAATATCTCCGACAGCATACGTACGGGCTGAGTCGGCCATCCAGCCGTCTACGCTGCAGACAATATCTATCTTGACAATATCGCCGCTGCGCAGCGGCGTGTCGTTGGGAAAGCCGTGAGCAATGACATCGTTCACGGAAGCGCACGTAGCGTAAGGGAAGCCTTTATAGCCCTTGGTCACCTGGCTGGCCCCGTGCCGCGTCAAGAAGCTCTCTGCAAAATCGTTAATTTCCAATGTCGTTCTTCCGGGGCGAATCATCGGTGCAATGGCCTGATGGCATAAAGCAAGAATTCGCCCGGCCTGGCGCATCATCACAATTTCCTCGGGGGTTTTTAGATTGATCATGAAGCCCCTCCTTTTGTACTTCTTTCTGCATTATCGTACGCTGCAGTACATGAAAATGCTCATGTCCGAGAAAAATAAGCCAAAATACCCCCTTTTTCACTTATTTGAGAATTTACATGACAAGTAAGCATTACAGGATTCTCTTTTAGAGACCTTCATGGTAGAATGAGGGGAAGCATATGGGTGAGGTGTTGCACAGCATGTTGGACAACCATCAGTTCTATATAGTTTACGACGATTTTACGATCGCTATTTATTCCCTGCTGGATGATGTTTGCGAAGAGCTGGCCGCCGGGGGGACGCTGTACGGTTATGCAGATGAAGAAGAAGTCGCTCATGCTCTACTGATGGAGTGCTTCCAATATTTGACCATGCGCAATACATAGATCATTTGAAGCGTCCCTTCCGCTTTCAGCCTCTCTCTCTCTGGCTGAAAGCGGAAGGGACTTCTTTTATAATAAAGAAAAAGAACCCTTTTCAGGGTTCTTCAGAAGCTTACGGTACGGCAGCAGCTTACCCTTCGCCGTTGTTATGACGGGAATGGTTCTGCTGCTTCACCTTTTTAGATCCGGATAAGGGCTCGTTCGGCTGGCTTTCCTGCCTGTTTTGAATCTTTTGTCCGCCCGGAGGGTTCACAGGCTGAGGAATATCTTTTGGCATTGGGTGGATCCCCCTTCTCAATGATCTTTATTCTTTATCCGTTAAAATGGAGTTGTTTGTCGGCTTATCGTGATTCAGCGCATCCTGGTGCCGGTGATCGTTCGTCTGCTGCTGAACTTGCTGCGCCTGATGGCTGTTGACGATCGTCTGATCCAGATCCTTTACGACATTTTGCAGGTTTTTATCGACGTCGCTTTTATTTTTAGTCACGGCTCTTCCCTCCGCATTAGCTGTTTGTCACAGCTTGAAGCAGCTGCGCGCATTCATGAATGTGTCTTACGTAATCGTCGACCATCGTTTGAATGATATCCGTCCGTTCGTCCACATTCCGGCCTTCCCGCTCGACATCCACCAGCTCGACCTTCACTTCTCTGGAATCCACATACGTGCACTTGAAATCGAAGCTGTAATCGGAATGACCTGCGGTAGCGATATGCACCCGGATCGTATTCGGGTCAGCCTCATCCGCTAGAACCTCCGATCGGTCGGATGCGTTCAGAACGGTTGGGAGCGACTCCGCCCAAGCTTGTACGAGCTTTTGCTGATCGACATTCAGTGTGTCCGTCTTTGCCATCTCTTTATTACCACCTCCACATTCTATAAGTTGCGGAGCGGTAAACATCTTTATACTTGGCCGCCTCTCACAAAAAAAGGAATGGACGCACTTTGCTTTCTGGCCAATAAAAAAAGCCATACCATTCATTAAAAGAATGGTACAGCTTTATATGTAAGCTCATGCTTGCTTTATTACAGCCAATATGGCCACCTGAAACAAATATGGCGGAGAGGGTGGGATTCGAACCCACGGAGACCTCACGACCTCGGCGGTTTTCAAGACCGCTGCCTTAAACCACTCGACCACCTCTCCGGGTGACAAATTGCATTGTATCACAACTCATTGGCTGTTTTCAAGTCTATTTTTTGCTGATCCGATCGATTTGGTTCATGTAAGGACGCAGCACTTCAGGAATCACCACGCTGCCATCCTCCTGCTGATAGTTCTCCAAAATCGCGGCTACCGTCCGGCCCAAGGCAAGACCCGAACCGTTCAAGGTATGAACGAACTCCGGCTTCGCTTTAGCATCGCGGCGGAAACGGATATTCGCACGGCGCGCTTGGAAGTCCTCAAAATTACTGCAGGACGAAATCTCGCGATAAGTTTGACTGCTCGGCAGCCATACCTCGAGATCGTATGTTTTAGCCGACGAGAACCCGATATCCCCCGTACAAAGCGTGAGTACACGGTAAGGCAGCTGAAGCAGCTGAAGTACCTTCTCTGCGTCCGCTGTGAGCTTCTCCAGCTCATCATAAGACGATTCCGGCGTTGTGAGCTTCACGAGCTCAATTTTGTTAAATTGATGCTGGCGAATTAAGCCGCGCGTATCTCTTCCCGCCGAGCCCGCTTCCGAACGGAAGCAAGCGCTGAAGGCAACGAAATATTTAGGCAGCTCCTCCACCGTCAATATATCATCCCGATGATAATTCGTTACAGGAACCTCAGCCGTCGGGATCAGGAAATAATCCGTACCCTGAAGCTTAAATACATCTTCCTCAAATTTCGGAAGCTGTCCGGTACCGGTAAGACTATCGCGGTTAACAATATACGGAGGAAGCATCTCCTCGTATCCGTGCTGATCGCTGTGAAGATCCATCATGAAGCTGATCAATGCACGCTCCAGACGAGCTCCCAGCCCTTTATAGAAAGTGAAGCGGGAACCGGTAACTTTCGCAGCGGCTTCAAAATCAAGAATTCCCAAATCCTGTCCAAGCTCCCAATGAGCCTTAGGCTCGAAGGAAAAAGACGCCGGTTCACCGACACGGCGAACCTCTACGTTCTCCTCCTCCGATTTGCCTACAGGCACGCTGTCGCTAGGAATATTAGGAATGGCCATCACAATGCTGTCGATCTCCGATTCTAATCCACGAATCTCGTCATCCAGCGCTTTAATGCGGTCACCGACGCCTTTCATTTCTTCAATCAACGCATCGGCATTCTGCTTGGCCTTCTTCAAGGAAGCTACTTCCTGAGAAACCACGTTACGGCGGTTTTTCAGCTGCTCCACTTCCTGCAGCAGCTCCCGGCGCTTCACATCGAGACTGGAAAAACGGCTGATTTCCTCCAGGCTTTTGCCGCGATTGGTCATCGCCTGCTCAACCTTTGCTAAATCGTTACGTAATAACTTTATATCCAACAAGGGGACCCCTCCTACCTCGTTTCACGAACCATGTCTAAGAAATATGCGTGCATTCGTTCATCATCGGTTAATTCCGGATGAAACGAGGCGGCTAACAGATGCCCTTGACGTGCGGCAACAATCTGGTCGCGGTACGTAGATAACACCTCAACGCCCTCGCCAACCGCTTCAATTAACGGAGCACGGATGAAAACGGCACGGACGTCATCGGCGATCCCTTTGACTTCCAAATCCGTCTCAAAGCTCTCACGCTGCCGTCCGAAGGCATTGCGCGCCACTTTAATATCCATCAATTGAAGATGCGCCTCCGATTGCCCGGCAATCTCTTTGGCAATCACGATCAGACCTGCACAGGTACCGAATATCGGCTTGCCTTTAGCCGAAAAAGACTGCAGTGCTTCAATAAATTGAAAGGTGCGCATCAATTTGCCGATTGTTGTGCTTTCGCCCCCGGGAATAATAATTCCGTCTATTTCATCGAGCTGTTCCTTGCGTTTTATAATAACTCCCTCGCCGCCGGCCTTTTCAATTAAACGAATGTGCTCGGCTACGGCGCCTTGAAGCGCTAATACTCCAATTTTCATAGTGAATCCATCCTTCTACCGGACTCTTACCAGCCGCGCTCTTGCATGCGCTGTGTAGCGTCCAGCTTGGAAATTTCGATCCCTTTCATCGGCGTTCCCAGGTTTTTCGAAATTTCGGCAATAAGAGCATAGTCGGTATAGTGAGTCGTTGCTTCCACGATCGCTTTAGCGAATTTCTCAGGGCTGTCCGATTTGAAAATACCGGAGCCTACGAATACGCCGTCCGATCCCAGGTGCATCATCAAAGCGGCATCCGCTGGAGTTGCTACACCGCCTGCAGCAAAGTTAACGACAGGCAGCTTGCCTGTTTCGTGCACTTGCAGCAACAGCTCGTAAGGCGCGCCCAGGTTCTTCGCTTCAGCCATCAGCTCGTCCTTCGACATAGCTTGTACTTTTTTAATTTGACCCACCATCATACGCATATGACGAACGGCTTCCACGATATTGCCCGTTCCCGGTTCACCTTTGGTACGGATCATGGACGCACCCTCGCCGATACGGCGCAGCGCTTCGCCCAGGTCTCTGGCTCCGCATACGAAAGGAACAGTGAACTCTCTTTTATTGATGTGGAACACTTCGTCTGCCGGAGTCAATACTTCGCTCTCATCGATGTAGTCGACACCCATCGTCTCAAGAATCTTGGCTTCAACAAAATGTCCGATCCGTGCTTTCGCCATAACAGGAATAGAAACAACCTTCATAACCTGTTCCACAACGGTAGGATCGGCCATACGGGCTACGCCGCCCACTGCGCGAATATCCGAAGGTACCCGTTCCAAAGCCATAACGGCAGAAGCGCCTGCCGCTTCAGCGATTTTTGCTTGCTCGGCGTTCATAACGTCCATGATGACGCCACCCTTTTGCATTTCAGCCATACCTTTTTTAACGCGCGAAGTTCCCGTTTCCATCTCTAATCTGCCTCCAAACCTATATCGATAAAATTTCGTGAATCCTTATCAGCAAACTACTAAACAATTATTTTACAGGAATACCTTTAAATAAACAACCAGTTTACTTGGTTTTTATCACTTCTTCTTACCCGAAATGGTATCGACAATGAAATCCTTAATGGCTCTGAAGAACAACCGGATCCAGCTGCCTTTTTCCACATCTTCATTCGCAATCAGATTCGCTGTTTTCTCCGTTCCCTGGTAAGTTACCTTAACCGTCCCCACCACGGCACCTTTGGCAATTGGTGCAACCAGCTTGCTCTCATCCGCAGGCTCTGCAGTAATCACGAATTGATCCGGAGTTGCGCCTTTTTTAGCAACGATCGACAGCCCTGTTTGAGTTACGACCGGTACTTGCGTTTCCACGCCTTTTTTAATATTTACTGTTTTCAGGGAATCTATTTCAGCCTTGGCTGTCAGTACCTGCTTCATTTCAAAATTGTTAAACCCGTAATCCAACACCTTTCTCGTCTCTTCAAACCGTTTCGGTTCCGTCTTCGTCCCCATTACTACACTGATCAAACGCATACCGTTGCGCTCAGCCGTACCTGTGAAGCAATACCCCGCATCATCTGTGGAACCTGTTTTCAAACCATCGAGGCCTTGATAGGCGTACTTTTTAAAGTTCACGTTGTCCTTATTACCTTCAAGCATCCAGTTCCAGTTAATCATCGGGGATTTATCCGTTTCGCGGAACTTCTTGGACGGCTGCTTCGTGAAATCAAGAATTTCTTTATGATCCTTCAAAATATTATAAGCAATCAGCGCAGCGTCCTTCGCCGTGAGCAGCGTCTCCCCTTGTACCTCTTTCGGAGCATATTTGCCCAGGTCGGCGCGGGACAAGCCCGTTGCGCTAATAAAATGTGCCTGATCGGACAAGCCCATTTCCTTGGCTTTGTCATTCATCATTGTCGCGAATTTTTCCTCAGTGCCTCCTAAATATTCGGCTAAAGCAACTGAAGCATCATTGGCCGAGTAAATAGACATAGCGCCGAACAAATCTTTGACGGAGTACTGCTCTCCGACATTCAGCAAGCCTCCGGAGCCGATAACATCTGCGGAATATTGGCTGATCGGAACCATGTCCTCCCATTTGATCTTTCCGCTTTTAAGAGCTTCCATAACCAAATATTCGGTCATCATTTTGGCCATACTTGCCGGCGGTAGTGCAACATCCGCATTATTCTCATATAAAACTTGACCTGTACTTGCCTCTATCAAAATAGCGGACTTCACATCCAGACTTAACTCTGACGCTTCCGCCGCCTCTGCTTTATTCGCCGGGTTCCATAAAGATGTACTCAATTGAACAATAATAGCTAACGTTAAAATGACTGCTATGCGCCTTACTGAAAGCAACACGTTCCCACTCCTCACTATAATTTTGGTCAAAACACGTAAGTCTTATTGTACCACAAGCCTTAGAGCCTGTACAAAACAAAGAAACGGCAGCCCTTTTGGGCCCCCGTCTCTTATCCTGACAAACCAATAAACTCATCAATGATTATAGCGAATAGTTAGGTGCTTCCTTCGTAATCTGGACATCGTGCGGATGGCTCTCGCGCAACCCGGCACCCGTAATGCGAATAAACGAAGTCTCATTGATTAATGCCTTAATGTTTCTTGCGCCGCAGTACCCCATACCGGAACGAAGACCGCCGATAAGCTGGTAAACCGTATCTGCCAAAGAACCTTTATAAGCGATACGTCCTTCAATGCCTTCCGGAACCAGCTTGCTTTCATTTTCCTGGAAGTAACGGTCCTTACTGCCTTCCTTCATCGCTCCTAGCGAACCCATGCCGCGGTACACTTTGAACTTTCTGCCTTGATAAATTTCCGATTCGCCCGGGCTTTCATCCGTACCTGCAAACAAGCTGCCGATCATAACTACGCTTGCTCCTGCAGCGATAGCCTTCGTCACATCGCCGGAATATTTAATACCGCCGTCCGCAATGATCGGCACATTATATTCTCTCGCAACCGATGCGCAATCGTAAATGGCCGTGATTTGAGGTACGCCGATCCCTGCGATAATACGTGTCGTACAAATCGAACCGGGACCAATACCTACCTTAACCATCGAGGCCCCTGCTTCAATAAGGTCCTTCGTTCCTTGTCCGGTCGCTACGTTACCTGCGCAAATAGGAAGGTCAGGATACGCTTCGCGGATTTTCTTTACGGTATTCAGGATATTAATATGCTGACCATGCGCCGAGTCCACCACGATCATATCGATTCCGGCTTCCACCAGCGCTGCAGTCCGCTCCATAACATCTTTGGATACGCCTACCGCTGCACCAACCAATAAACGTCCGTGCTGGTCTTTAGCGGAGTTAGGGAACTGTATCGCCTTCTCGATATCCTTAATCGTGATAAGCCCCTTCAACGTATTGTTCTCATCCACAATCGGCAGTTTTTCAATTTTGTGTTTCTGCAAAATCCCCTCTGCCTGCTGCAGAGTCGTCCCGACCGGAGCCGTTACCAGATCGCTGTGTGTCATAACTTCTTTGATTTTAATGGAGTAGTCGTGAACGAAACGAAGGTCTCTGTTCGTCAGAATCCCAACTAACTTCTTGTTCTCATCACAAATCGGCACCCCGGAGATGCGGTATTTCGCCATCAGCTCCTCTGCATCATACACATGATGCTCTGGTGTCAGCGAGAATGGGTTAGTAATAACGCCGCTCTCGGAACGCTTCACTCGATCCACTTCTTCCGCTTGCTGAGCGATGGACATGTTTTTATGAATAATCCCGATACCGCCTTCTCTTGCCATAGCAATAGCCATCTTGGATTCCGTTACGGTATCCATAGCCGAACTGATCAACGGAATATTCAACTTAATATTGTTCGCAAGCTGTGTAGTGATATCGATCTCTTTACCGAATACCTCCGACCTACTTGGCATTAACAGCACATCGTCGAAGGTCAAGCCTTCCTTAGCAAACTTAGATTCCCACACGAACGTAATCCTCCTTCATTTTCGCTTACCCGCGGATATTATTGCAATATTATCAAAAGCCCATTTTTAATGTCAAGCACATATTATCAGTCAGTCCCACATTCATCCAATCCCGGACCAGAGTATGACAAAAGAGCAAACATTCCTTGAGCTCTCCCTCTTCTTTCATACTCAGTATTTCCTTTATACTTCAAAAAAACAAACTCATCCTACTTCTTACCCTTTTTTCACTCCTTCTTTCCACGGCCTTGCCCCTTCTTCAAAATTCCGGAAATAAAAAAAGACCCTTCTGGTCTATTACCAAAAGGATCTTCTTGTGCTTGGCGACGTCCTACTCTCCCGGAACCCTTCGGTTCAAGTACCATCGGCGCTGGAGGGCTTAACGGTCGTGTTCGAGATGGGAACGCGTGGTTCCCCTCCGCCATCATCACCAAACG
>Ga0182739_1003273_pt1 | contig 14308 bp, 12 predicted proteins | sample eDN5th30CBELigBY_FD_128873 | JGI IMG/M metagenome (GOLD analysis project Ga0182739, IMG submission 128873) | Enriched backyard soil microbial communities from Emeryville, California, USA - eDNA 5th pass 30_C BE-Lig BY (version 2) (version 2) | ecosystem: Environmental > Terrestrial > Soil >... | reverse complement strand
GTTAGCCAGGGTTCTTTCCCGCGTATTGGGGGAAGGACAGCTGACCATTATCGATGCGGCGGGACGGTCGCATCGGATCGAAGGGGCCAAGGAAGGGCCGGCGGTCACCATGCGGATACACACATGGTGGACAGGCATGCGGCTGATCCTTCATCCCCGCCTCGCTTTCGGCGAGGCCTACATGAACGGCAAGCTGACCGTCGAGAATGGCGACGTCTATCAGCTGCTGGAGCTGCTCGGCCGCAACATGGCGGCGATCGACTCCACTCCCTTCGTCCGCTGGTCCTATCTCTGGCAGCGGGCGGTCCGCTGGATAGAGCAGTACAATCCGGTCGGGAAGGCGCAGCGCAACGTCGCGCATCACTACGACCTCGACGGCCAGCTCTACGATTTCTTCCTCGACCGCGACCGCCAGTATTCCTGTGCCTACTTCAGGAACGGCGACGAGCCGCTGGAGCAGGCGCAGCTCGACAAGAAGCGGCACATCACTGCCAAGATGCTGCTGAGACCCGGGCAGAAGGTGCTCGACATCGGCTCGGGCTGGGGCGGCATGGCCCTGTTCCTTGGCCAGCAGTACGGCGTCGATGTGACCGGCGTCACCCTGTCGACGGAGCAGCTCACCGTGTCGAGCCGCCGCGCCCTGGAGGGCGGCCTCGCCGACCGCGTGCGCTTCAAGCTGCTCGACTATCGCCAGGAGCCCGACCGCTATGACCGCATCGTCTCGGTCGGCATGTTCGAGCATGTCGGCGCCGCCCACTACGTCGAGTACTTCCGCAAGGTGAAGGAGCTGCTGAAGGACGATGGCGTGATGGTGCTGCATGCGATCGGCCGCATGGAGCCACCCGGTGCGACCAATACGTGGCTGAAGAAGTACATCTTCCCCGGCGGCTATACCCCTGCCCTGTCCGAAGTCATGACGGCGATCGAGAAGGTCGGCCTGTGGGTCACCGACGTCGAGATCCTGCGCATGCACTATGCCGAGACGTTGCGTCATTGGCGCCAGCGCTTCCTGGCCAATCGCGAGCGAGTGAAGCAGCAGGTCGGCTATGACGAACGCTTCTGCCGCATGTGGGAGTTCTATCTCGCCGGCTGCGAGATCTCGTTCCGGTACATGAACCAGATGGTCTTTCAGATCCAGCTTGCCCGCAGGCAGGACGCGGTGCCGCTGACCCGCGACTACATCGTCGACGCCGAGCGCGGCATGACGGTCAGTCGCTCGATGGCTGCGGAGTAGCTTCCGCTCATGTTCCTCCCTGCGCGCAGCGCGGGGAGGCGGCGCGGTCATCCACGATTGAGGGGCACCTCCCCGCGCTGCGCGCAGGGAGGAACATGAGCGGAACGAGGAAATCGCTTTCCTTCCAGGCGCTGCGGTGCAAGAACAAGCCCGGAACGGTTCGGAGATATCCTCGCGTCGCGCAGGATTGTCGCGAGATATCCGGCCGGCGCAAAGTACAAGCCATGATTACTGGCCGGAAGGCGCGCAAACAGCTTGGCTATGGAAGCAAAAGAAGACGCCCGAAAAATTCTCCGCCTGCCCGGCGTGGAGCCCCTCGCTCCCCGGGAGCCGCCGCATAATTTCGAAGCGGAACAGGCCCTGCTCGGCTCGATCCTGGTCAACAACGCCGCCTACCAGCGGGTCGCGGAGTTCCTGAAGGGCGAGCACTTCGCCGATCCGGTGCACGGCAAGCTGTTCGACGCCCTCGCCCGCCTCATCGAGCGCGGCCAGATCGTGAGCGCGGTCACCCTCAAGACCTACATCGAGCACGACGAGGACATCAGGGCGGCGGGCGGCCCCGCCTATATCGCCCAGCTCGCCTCGGCGTCGGTGCATGTCATCGATGCCGGCGACTTCGGCCGCATCGTCCACGACCTCTACCTGCTGCGCCAGCTCATCGATCTCGGCCAGGACGTGGTCAACACCGCCTTCAGGCCGACGCTCGAGGAGACCGCCCTGGAGCAGATCGAGGTTGCCGAGAAGAAGCTCTATGACCTCGCGAGCGTCGGCCAGACGGAGGGCGGCTTCAAGCCGTTCCGCGCCGCGCTGACCGAGGCGATGGTCGCAGCCGAGGCGGCCTACAATCGGGCCGGCCAGCTCACCGGCGTGGCCACCGGCCTCAGCCAGCTCGACCTGCTGCTGGGCGGCCTGCACCGGTCGGACCTGCTGATCCTGGCCGGCCGTCCGTCGATGGGAAAGACGGCGCTCGCCACCAACATCGCCTTCAATGCCGCCAAGGCCTATCGCGAGGCCATCGTCGACGGCGTGCCCAAGGCGATTGACGGTGCCGTGGTCGGCTTCTTCTCGCTCGAGATGTCGTCCGAGCAGCTCGCCACGCGCATGCTCTCCGAGCAGGCCGAGATACCGTCCGAGAAGATCCGCAAGGGCGAGCTGATCAGCAGCAACTTCGACAAGGTGCTCGAGATCAGCCGCGAGCTCGAGCACCTGAACTTCTTCATCGACGATACGCCAGCGCTCAGCATCGCCGCGCTCCGCACGCGCGCTCGCCGGCTGAAGCGCACGCACGGGCTGGGGCTGCTGATCGTCGACTATCTCCAGCTCCTCGCCCCCTCGGGCAAGTCGCGACAGGAGAACCGCGTGCAGGAGGTGTCGGAGATAACCCGCGGCCTCAAGACGCTGGCCAAGGAGCTGGACGTGCCGGTGCTCGCCCTGTCGCAGCTCAGCCGCGCGGTCGAGCAGCGCGAGGACAAGCGGCCGCAGCTCTCCGACCTGCGCGAATCGGGCTCGATCGAGCAGGATGCCGATGTCGTGATGTTCGTCTACCGCGAGGAATATTACCTGACGCGCACCGAGCCCGCGCGGCGCCCCGAGGAGAGCGACCAGAAATTCAACGAGCGCCATGACGACTGGAAACAGCGCTGCGAGCGAAGCTACGGCAAGGCCGAGGTGATCGTCGCCAAGCAGCGCCACGGCCCGACCGGCATCGTGCGGCTGTCCTTCGAGGGCCAGTACACGAAGTTCGGAAACCTGGCAGCCGATGCCGACGGGCTGGGGCCCGTCTTCGAGTAGGCCCATCTTCGAGTAGGCCCCTTTTTGAGTAGGATAGTCCCGATGTCCCTGTCTGCCGACGACGCGACGCGCCGGGCCGGCGCGATCCTCACGGTCGACCTCGCCAACATCGCCGCCAACTGGCGCGGGTTGCGCGATGCCGGCCGTGCGGAAGGCAAGCCGATCGACTGCGCCGCCGTGCTCAAGGCCGATGCCTACGGCACCGGCGCCGCGGTCGTCGGGCCGCGCCTTGCCGCCGAGGGCTGCCGCCAGTTCTTCGTCGCCCATATCGAGGAGGGCGTCGCGCTGCGCGGCGTGCTGCCCGATCATCCCATCTACGTCCTCAACGGCCTGCTGCCCGGCACCGAGCCCGATTTCGTGCAGTTCGGCCTCACGCCGGTGCTCAACCACCTCGGCCAGCTCAATGCCTGGCGCGCCGCCGCCCAGCGCTTCAACCGCCCGCTCGACGCGGTGATCCACATCGACACCGGCATGCACCGGCTGGGCTTCAGCCCCGAGGAAGCCCAGGTGCTGTCCAACGAGCGCGGCCGCCTGCGCGGCCTGCGCCTGGCGCTGCTGATGAGCCATCTCGTGGCATCGGAGGAGCAGGCCAACCCGATCAACGGCGAGCAGCTGTCGCGTTTCCGCAATTTCGTGCGCATGATGCCCGGCGCGCCGGCGTCGCTGGCGAACTCGTCGGGCATCTTCCTCGGCCCCGACTACCACTTCGACCTGTTGCGGCCCGGGGCGTCGCTCTACGGCATCAACCCCCTGCCCGGCCAGCCGAATCCGATGCTGCCCACGGTGACGCTGCACGCCCGCATCCTGCAGGTCCGCCGGATCGACGCTCTCCAGACCGTCGGCTACGGTGCCGCATGGCGGTCGGCCCGGCCCAGTCGCGTGGCGACGATTGCGCTCGGCTATGCCGACGGCTACTTCCGTACCCTCATCAACCGCACGCACGTGCATCTTGCCGGGCATAAGGTGTCCGTGATCGGACGCATCTCGATGGACCTCGTGACGATCGACGTGACCGATGTGCCCGAGGCCGAGAGCCAGCCGGGCGCGGCGGTCGAGATTCTCGGCCCCCACCTGACGACGGACGACCTCGCGGACCATGCCCGCACCAACGCCTATGAAGTGATGACTGCGCTCGGCCGGCGCTACGCCCGGGTCTATCTCGATGCAGGCCCGCCCGATGCCGGACCGGATGCGGAGACGCCGGAGTGACCATTCCCGTTGTCACCCAGCTCGGCCGGATGACGCTGGCGCTGCTCGCGACGATCGGCGCCGTCACTTCCTTCGCCGCGCAGGCGATCCGCCAGGGTCTGCAGCCGCCCTATTATCGCCGGCAGATCCTGCGGCAGATGCTGGAGATCGGTTACTACTCGCTACCCGTGGTCGGGCTCACCGCGATCTTCACCGGCATGGTGCTGGCGCTGCAGAGCCATACCGGCTTCGCGCGCTTCTCCGCCGAGTCCGCCATTCCCAACGTCGTGGTCGTGTCGCTGACCCGGGAACTTGGTCCGGTGCTGGCCGGTCTGATGGTCGCCGGCCGGGTCGGCGCCGCGATGGCGGCCGAGATCGGCACCATGCGCGTGACCGAGCAGATCGACGCGCTCACCACCCTGTCGACCGACCCGTTCAAGTACCTCGTGGCGCCGCGGCTGATCGCCGGCATCCTCACCCTGCCGGTCCTGGTGCTGGTCGCCGACATCATCGGCGTGCTCGGCGGCTACCTGGTCGGCGTCTACAAGCTCGACTTCAACGATGCCACTTACCTGCGCAATACCGTCGACTTCCTGCAGTTCCAGGACGTGCTCTCCGGTCTGGTCAAGGCGGCCGTCTTCGGCTTCCTGATCACGCTGATGGGCTGCTACCACGGCTACACGTCGAAGGGCGGCGCCCAGGGTGTCGGCGCGGCGACGACCAGCGCCGTGGTCTCGGCCTCGATCCTGATCCTGACCTCCAACTACTTCATCACCGAAGCCTTCTTCGCCCGGTGATGAACGCTCCCAAGATCTCGCTGCGCGGCGTCACCAAGGCCTTCGGCGCCAAGCAGGTGCTGCGCGGCATCGACCTCGACGTCGCGGCCGGCGAATCGGCGGTCGTGATCGGCGGCTCCGGCAGCGGCAAGTCGGTGCTGCTGAAATGCATCCTCGGCCTGATGCGGCCCGAGAGCGGCTCGATCGAGGTCGACGGCGAGCCGACGACCGGCCTCCGCGACGGCGAGCGCACCCGCGTGATGCGCAAGTTCGGCATGCTGTTCCAGGGCGGCGCCCTGTTCGACTCGCTGCGCGTCTGGCAGAACGTCGCCTTCGGGCCGATCCAGAGCGACGGCATGGCGCCGGCCAAGGCCCGGGACCTGGCGATGGCCAAGCTCGCCAATGTCGGGCTCGGTCCGGAAATCGGCGAGCTCTTTCCCTCGGAGCTGTCGGGCGGCATGCAGAAGCGCGTCGCGCTCGCCCGCGCCATCGCCCGCGAGCCGGAGATCGTCTTCTTCGACGAGCCGACCACCGGCCTCGATCCGATCATGGCCGACGTGATCAACGAGCTGATCGTGAAGTGCGTCAGCGATCTCGGCGCCACCGCCGTGTCGATCACCCATGACATGGCGAGCGCCCGCAAGATCGGCCACCGCATCGTCATGCTGTACGACGGCAGGCTGATCTGGCAGGGCCCGGTGAAGGACATCGACCATTGCGGCAACGCGCATGTCGAGCAGTTCATCAACGGCCGGGCCGAAGGACCGATCCGGATGCAGGTGAGGAGGCTGTGACGATACCTCATCCTCGTCATCCCGAGCGCAGCGAAGGATCTCACCGGCGGATCGGACAAGTCCTTCGCTACGCTCAGGACGACAGAGGGGCTGCAGCTCCAGGGTCCCGCTCATGAATCCGGACGAGTGACATGGCCCGCCCGGTCAAGCGATTCGTCTGCCAGTCGTGCGGCGCGGTCACGAGCAAGTGGAGCGGCCGCTGCGAGAGCTGCGGCGAATGGAACACCATCGTCGAGGAAGCGGCCCCCGCTCCCGGCGCGGCCGGCAGCGGCATGGCACGCCGCGGCAGGGGCAGGCTGCTCGACTTCGCCGGGCTCGCCGGCACGACACCGCAGCCGCCGCGCTACCAGAGCGGCATCGTGGAGTTCGACCGCGTGTGCGGCGGCGGCCTGGTGGTCGGCTCGGCGCTGCTGATCGGCGGCGACCCGGGAATCGGCAAGTCGACGCTGCTGCTGCAGGTCGCGGCGGCCCTCGCCCGTCAGCACACGGCCTGCGCCTACATCTCCGGCGAGGAGGCGCTCGACCAGGTTCGGCTGCGCGCCGAACGGCTCGGCCTCGGCAGCGCGCCGGTACAGCTCGCCACCGCGACCTCGGTGCGCGACATCGTCGCCACGCTCGAGCAGCCCGACGCTCCCAGGGTCGCCGTCATCGACTCGATCCAGACCATGTGGCTCGACACCGTCGACAGCACGCCGGGCACCGTGACCCAGGTCCGCGCCTCGGCGCAGGCGCTGGTCGAGCTCGCCAAGCGGCGCGGCATCGCGGTCCTGCTGGTCGGTCACGTCACCAAGGACGGCGCCATCGCCGGCCCCCGAGTGCTCGAGCACATGGTCGACACGGTTCTGTATTTCGAAGGCGAGCGCGGCCATCAGTTCCGCATCCTGCGCACGGTGAAGAACCGCTTCGGCCCGACCGACGAGATCGGCGTGTTCGAGATGTCCGACCGGGGGCTGGCCGATGTCGCCAACCCGTCCGCCCTGTTCCTCGCCGAACGGCGCGGCCACGTCTCGGGTGCCTGCGTCTTCGCCGGCATCGAAGGCACGCGGCCGGTGCTGGTCGAGATCCAGGCCCTGGTCAGCCCCTCCGCGCTCGGCACGCCGCGGCGTGCGGTGGTCGGCTGGGATTCGAACCGGCTCGCCATGGTGCTGGCCGTCCTCGAGGCGCGCTGCGGCGTCACCACCGGCGTGAACGACGTCTATCTCAACGTCGCCGGCGGCCTGCGCATCGGCGAGCCCGCGGCGGACCTCGCGGTGGCGGCGGCGGTCGTCTCCTCCCTTGCCGACGAGCCGGTGCCGCCCGAGATGGTGGTGTTCGGCGAGATCGGCCTGGGTGGCGAGGTCCGGCCGGTGGGCCAGCGCGAAGCGCGGCTGCGCGAGGCCGCCAAGCTCGGCTTCCAAAGCGCGCTGGTTCCGCGCGGACGCGCGGGCAGCGCGCCGCCGGCACGGCCGCCCGAGGGCATCGTTGTTGACGAAATCGAGCATCTGGCCGACCTTGTCGCCCGCTTCCAGCCCGCTGATCGGCCCCTCGAGCGAACCCGTCGCGGGGGCGGCCCGGAACGAAGGCGCGAGTAACGGCCGCGAACAACGCCAAAGGGGCAGCGCATAGAACCATGGAAAAGCTCGGCATCACCGTCTTCGACGTTGCAGTCATCGTCGTCGCCGTGTTCGGCGCGGCCATCGGCATGTCCGCGGGCTTCGCGCATGCCGTGCTTTTCATCGTCTCGTGGGTCGGCGCCGGCTGGATCGCGCTGAATTACTCGCACCTGATCGAGCCCGAGATCCTGAAGCTGGTGCAGAGCGCCGAGCTCGCCAAGTTCGGCGCCATGCTCGTGGTCTTCGTCGCTGCCCTGATCGTGCTGGTGATAGCGACCAACGCCCTGTCGCGCACGATCCGGATGAGCCCGCTCAACAAGCCCGACCACATCCTGGGCGCCGGCTTCGGCGTGGTCTGTGCCTGGATCGCCATGGGCGTGGCCTTCCTGTTCTTCACCTATCTGGGCCCCAAGCCGATCCCGGCGGTCATCGAGGGAGGGGCGACCTATCCCCTGATCAGGGAAATGGCAAATTTCGTCGAACCTTACCTGCCGGCCGGATTTCGCGCCCGCCTGACCCAGAAGCCTGATCCTGTCTCCAGCCCCAGCCCCGTCCCGTCGCCCGCGATAGACGAGCCCAAACCGCCGCAGTGACCGATCCTTGATGGCGCCGGCAGTGGTACCCAGATATAACCTCGCCGTGCTGACCCAGAAGAGCGCCTCCGACGACGACAAATTCCACGAGGAATGTGCGCTGTTCGGCATCTACGGGACCTCCGATGCCGCCGCCCATACCGCGCTGGGCCTGCATGCCCTGCAGCATCGCGGCCAGGAAGCGTCGGGCATCGTCACCTACGACGGGCGCCAGTTCCATGACCACCGTGCCGCCGGCCTGGTCGGCGACATCTTCGGCGAGCAGGCCCTCATCGCCCGGCTGAAAGGCTACTGTGCGATCGGCCATAACCGCTATGCCACGACCGGCGGCTCCTCCGACCGCAACATCCAGCCGATCTTCGCCGACTTCGATTTCGGCGGCCTTGCGCTCGCCCACAACGGCAATCTGACCAATGCCTACATCCTGCGCAAGGAGCTGGTGCGGATGGGCTGCCTGTTTCAGTCCACCACCGACACCGAGGTGATCAATCACCTGATCGCCCGCTCGAACTACTCGACCCTGGTCGACCGCATGATCGATGCGCTGGGCCGGGTCAAGGGCGCCTACTCCCTGCTGCTGCTGACCAACGAGGCGCTGCTCGGGGTGCGCGACCCGATGGGCATCCGCCCGCTCTGCATCGGCAAGCTTGACGATGCCTGGATCCTGACCTCGGAGAGCTGCGGCCTCGACATACTCGGCGCCCGCTTCGTGCGCGACGTGGAGCCGGGCGAGATCGTGATCGTCGACGGCAACGGCCTGCGCTCGATCAAGCCCTTCACCCGCCAGCAGCGCCGCTTCTGCGTCTTCGAGCACATCTATTTCGCCCGGCCCGACAGCAAGATCGAGGGAGTCGGCGTGTACGAGGCGCGCAAGCGGATCGGCAAGGAGCTCGCCCGGGAGAGCCCGGTGCCGGCCGATGTCATCGTGCCGGTGCCCGACTCCGGCGTGCCGGCGGCGATCGGCTTCTCTCAGCAGTCAGGGATCCCGTTCGAGCTCGGCATCATCCGCAACCACTATGTCGGCCGCACCTTCATCGAGCCGGCGGACCATATCCGCCATCTCGGGGTCCGCCTGAAGCACAACGCCAACCGCGCCCTCATCGAAGGCAAGCGCATCGTCCTGGTCGACGATTCGATCGTGCGCGGCACGACCTCGATGAAGATCGTCGAGATGGTACGCAATGCCGGCGCCCGGGAAGTGCACATGCGCGTCGCCGCGCCGCCGACGACCGATCCCTGCTTCTACGGCATCGACACGCCCGACAAGGACAAGCTGCTGGCCTCGCGCTACGACGTGGCCGGCATGGCCAAGTTCATCGGCGTCGACTCGCTCGCCTTCCTGTCGATCGACGGCCTCTACCGGGCGATGGGCCTGCCGCAGGGTCGCGACGCCCGGCAGCCGGCGTTCTGCGATGCCTGCTTCACCGGCGACTACCCGATCCCGCTCGACGACGTGAACGGCGTCGAGGACCGCCAGCTCTCCCTGCTCGCCGAGCCGGCGTAGAATTCATGCCCAGCCCATCGACTTCCTCCCCGCGCGCAGCGCGGGGAGGTGCTTTAGCGGAATGACGGAGGCGAGGGTTTGACCATGCGCCTCAAAGGCCGGATCGCGCTGATCACCGGCGCCTCGCGCGGCCTGGGCGCCGCCGCCGCCGTGGCCTATGCCCGCGAAGGCGCGCATTGCGTGCTGGTCGCCCGCACCGTCGGCGGGCTCGAGGCAGTCGACGACAGGATCAAGGCGATGGGCGGCGACGGTGCGACGCTGGTGCCGCTCGACGTCACCGACGGACCGGGGATCGACCGCCTCGGCGCGGCGCTCTACGAGCGCTTCGGCAAGCTCGACATCCTCCTGGGCAATGCCGGGCTGCTCGGCACCCTCTCGCCGATCGGCCATATCGAGCCGGCGATCTTCGAGCGCGTGATGGCCGTCAACGTCACGGCCAACTGGCGGCTGATCCGCTCGCTCGACCCGCTGCTGCGGCGCTCCGATGCCGGTCGCGCGATCTTCGTCACCTCCGGCATCTCGCGGCAGGTCGTGCCGTACTGGAGCGCCTACGCCGCGAGCAAGGCGGCGCTCGACATGATGGTCGCCACCTACGCCGCCGAGTGCGCGCACACGCCTGTGCGCGTCAATCTCTACAATCCCGGTCCGACGCGCACCGGCATGCGCAAGGAAGCCTTCCCCGGCGAGGACCCCGAGACCCTGCCGCCGCCCGAGGCGCACGGCGAGGCGCTGGTGCAACTCGCCCTGCCGTCGTGCGCGATGAACGGCGAGTGGGTGGCCGGCGACGCTGCCTTATAGGGTCATGCTCATTGGACCGCGCGCATCCTGCGCGCTCGTGATCACGAGCGCGCAGGATGCGCGCGGTCCAATGAGCATGGAAAGCCGTCCGCTCTTCTGCTGGGGCGCGCGCCCATCAGAAGAAAGCGTCAGCGCTGCTTCTTCGCGCGGCTCGCGTAGGGATTGTCGGGCTTGCGCATGGTGATGCGCATCGGCACGCCCGGCATGTCGAAATCGTCGCGCAGACGGTTCATCAGGTAGCGCACGTAGTCGTTGCCCAGCTCGTCCGGCTGGCTGCAGGACAGCATGAAGGTCGGCGGACGAATCTTGATCTGGGTCATGAAGCGCAGGCGGATGCGCCGGCCCTTGGCGAGCGGCGGCGGATGCAGCGTCTCCATCTCGCGCAGCCAGCGGTTCAGCTTCGGCGTCTTCACGCGCTTGTTCCAGATATCGTAGGTCTCGAACACCTTGGGCATCAGCCGTTCGACGCCGTGGCCGCTGAGCGCCGAGAAGCCCACGATCGGGACGTCCTTGACCTGTGCGAAGGAGGCTTCCAGCCGGTCGCTGAGCTTGCGCCACGCCTTGTTTGCCTCGCGCCGGTCGTCGGCCAGCAGGTCGGTCTTGTTGACCGCGATCACCAGCGCGCGACCCTCCTCGATCACGCGGCCGGCGACGGCGAGATCCTGCTTCTCCAGCATGTCCCCCGCATCGAGCACGACCACGACGACGTCTGCCAGGCGGATGGCATCGAGCGTGTCGGCGACCGAGGCCGCCTCCAGCCTGGCGTCGATGCGGCTGCGACGGCGCATGCCGGCGGTGTCGATCAGGCGGATCTTGCGGTGGCGCCACTGCCATTCGACGCGGATCGAATCGCGCGTGATGCCGGCTTCCGGCCCGGTCAGCACCCGCTCCTCGCCGACCAGGCGATTGAGCAGGGTCGACTTGCCGACATTGGGCCGGCCGACGATCGCCAGCATCATCGGCCGCTTGGCCGCCTCCGCGGCGTCGGCGTCGAGCACCTGCTCGACATCGGGCTCCGGACCGTGCTCCTCCTCGTCCGGCATCGGTTCGATGTGCCGGCCGAGCGCCTCGTGGAGGTCGCTCAGCCCCTCGGCATGCTCGGCCGAGATGGGGATCGGCTGGCCGAGGCCCAGCCCGTGCGCTTCGGCCAGGCCGTTCTGGCCGGCGCGGCCCTCGCACTTGTTGGCAACCAGGATCACCTTGGAGGAGCGCTTGCGCAGCCAGTTGGCGAAGCTCTCGTCGAGCGGCAGGATGCCGGCGCGTGCGTCGATCAGGAACAGCACCACGTCGGCGCTGTCGATGGCGCGCTCGGTGAAGCGGCGCATGCGCGCCTCGAGCGCCTCGCCGCCGATCGTCTCCCACCCGGCGGTGTCGAGCAGCGTGAAGGCGAGGTCGCCGAGCTGCGCCGGCGATTCGCGCACGTCGCGCGTCACGCCCGGGGTGTCGTCGACGATGGCATGGCGCTTGCCGACCAGGCGGTTGAACAGCGTCGACTTGCCGACGTTGGGGCGACCGACGATCGCGACGCGGGGAAGCGCCGCGACCGATGGCCGAGGGTCAGCGGAGCGCAACGAGCCTGCCCGCGGCCGTCAGGACGAAAATCATCCGGTTCGCGACCACGGGGCCCAGCCGCATCGAATCGCGCATGTCGAGCTTGCCGATGATCTCGCCGGTATAGGGCGACAGCGACAGCATCTCGCCGCTCGAGCCGCCGATCAGCAGCCGGTCGGATGCGAGCACGGGGCCCGCCCAGATCATCGGCTTGCGCCGGCTCTCGTCCTGGTACTGGCTGAGCGGCGTCACCCACTTCACCTTGCCGGTATCGCGCTCGATCGCGGCGACGTCGGCCGAGCCGGTGACCACGAAGACGAAGCGGCCGGCCACCCAGGGCGTCTGGTTGCCGCCGATGTTGCGCTCCCACTGGCGCTGGCCCGAGTGCAGGTCGATGGCGGTCAGCGTGCCCGCCGTGCCCATCGCCAGCACCAGGCCGCGATCGATGACGGGCCGGCCGCGAATGTCCGCCAGGTTGCCGAAGGCGCGTGCTTCGCGGCGCGGTCCGACCAGCGATTCGTTCCATACCGGCCGGCCGCTATCGACGCGCAAGGCGACCAGCTCGCCCGAGGTGAAGGGCGCCACGACGAACTCGCCCGAGCCCGCCGGGCTGTTGCCGCCGACATAGCCCGCGACTTCCTGCAGGGCCGAGAAGCTCCACAGGTCCGAGCCGTCGACCGCGGCCATGGCATGCAGCTTGTTGTCGATCGACACCGTGAAGACGCGATCGGCGAACACCAGCGGGGCGCCGCGGATCGGCGCGCTCACCATCGAGGTCCAGACCTCGGTCCCGGTATTGGGGTCGAGGCAGAACACCTCGGCGAAGCCGGTCGTAACGAACAGCTTGCCGCCGTACCATGCCAGCCCGCCGCCGAATTCGTCGGTGTCGCGCGCCTTCTCGGGCTTGAGCGTGACGCTCCAGATCCTCTGGCCGGTGTCTGCGTTGTAGGCGGAGACCGTGCTCTCGGCATCCTTCGCGAACACCTTGCCGTCGGCGACGACCGGCGGCGTGGTCAGGACGCGCGAGGACGAGGACCCGGCTCCCACATCGGCGGTCCAGACGACCTGCGGCGAGTCGCCGATCGCCAGATGCTGCATCGCATAGTTGGCGAAGCCGCCGGACTGCGGCCAGGAATCGTTGGCGACGGGCGCCGGCAGGGTGACCTGGATGCTGCCGGCATCCTTGTCGGGCTCGACCTCCCGGTGGTCGGAGAACACGGCGATCCGTTCGCCGGTCAGCGGCGGCTTCTTCTTGTCGAAGATGTCGCACGCGGCCAGCGACAGCGGCAGCAGGAGCGCGGCCAGCAGAATGCGGGAAGCGGTGATCATGACGCTATTTGCCCTCGCCCGATTTGCCCTCGCCCGGACCATAGTACGTGAGCATCGCCTGGGCGCGCTGCTGGACACCCTGCGGCACGGCAGGATCCTTGACGATTGCGGTCCACAGCGCGCGGGCGCGCGTGAGATCGCCCTTGCGCGCCGCCGCCAGTGCCTGCAGCTCCATGACACTGGCATGGAACGGCCGGTCGGGAATGGCGAGCGGGTCGAGCCTGGCGGCCATGGTGTCGAGCTTGCCGGCGTCGACGCTGCGGAACCCCCCGATCACCAGCGCGAGATCGGAGAGCTCGGGCGGCAGCCTGGCGGATGCCGCCTCGAGCGCGGCGACCTGCTCCTCCGGCTTGTCGAGCAGCTGGGCGGCCGCGAGGGCGGCCAGCCAGCGATAGGGCGTCGGCGCGCTCTCGGCCTGCCTGTTCAGCTCGGCGCGGGCCGCGGCATTGTCCTGGCCGATCTTCGCCAGGGCCGCCGAGTAGGCCGCGCTCGCCGTCGCGCGCTGCGCGGCGTCGTACTGGCGATATCCGACCATGCCCGTCACCGCCACGACGAGGGCGACGGCGCCGCCGACGACCCAGGAGCCCCAGCGCTTCCACCACAGCCTCATGTCGTCCCGGCGGACGGCATCCTCGATCTCGTGAAAGGCAGCGGAGTCGGACACGCACAGCTCCCGAAAACGAAGAAGAATCAACAGCTTTGGCGGCGGTTCATAGCTGCCCAATGGGGGTTTGGCAAACCGTCGTCCATCTGCAACAATTCGGCCGACCAATGAGCAATCTGTATCGTCTGGCCGACCAGAAGGCCCGGCGCCGGATCGTTTCCTTCGACCGGCGGGAACTGAGCCGGATGCTGAATCTCTACAGCATGCGGGTCGCCTCGGGCGAGTGGCGCGACTACGCCATCGACTTCCGGCCGGGCATGGCGATCTTCTCGATCTTCCGCCATACCGCGGAGCAGCCGGTGTTCGCCATCGCCAAGGTGCCGGGCACCGCTCAGGGCGCGTACATGGTCTACAACGGCCCGCGCAAGCTGGCGCACGGCGACGACCTCGACGCCGTGCTGGCCATCTTCGACCGCAAGCTCAGGGTCCTGCTCGGATAGAGCCGCTCTGTCGCGATGGGATGTGCGCCGTCGCGCGGGGGCGCGCTACCTGCC
>Ga0182739_1003272_pt1 | contig 14309 bp, 9 predicted proteins | sample eDN5th30CBELigBY_FD_128873 | JGI IMG/M metagenome (GOLD analysis project Ga0182739, IMG submission 128873) | Enriched backyard soil microbial communities from Emeryville, California, USA - eDNA 5th pass 30_C BE-Lig BY (version 2) (version 2) | ecosystem: Environmental > Terrestrial > Soil >... | reverse complement strand
GTGGAAGCATCGCATCCAGAATGGGAAGTGCCAGGGCGGTACCGGCCCCTTTCAGAAGTGTACGGCGAGAAATGGGGGTCATCGAATTTCTCCTGTCTGGCCGAAGCGGGAAGCTTCGGAGGACTTTCTGCTCCATTGAAATGCCGAGGTATTCTCGGGAAAACGCCCGGGCAAATACGAATCATTCGATTTCACTGCGATGATGGCTTCTTTTCGGCCGTTCCGGCAGCAGGAACTGATCGGGACTGGAACGGGGCTGAGTTCACAATCTCCACAATCAGAGTCGAAAACCGGTCATCTTCCTCGATCTTCTGCAAAACTTCGTCGACGGCGCAGCGATCTGTCCACTCCACGCCCCGGCCCAGTGCAAACGTCATCATTTTTTCCGTCAGGTGACGGGCGAATTCGTCCCGGCGGCCGACCAGCACTCGCGTCAGTTCGCCCGGGTTATTGATTGGTGTTCCGTCCGGCAACATCCCGGCCGAATCCACCGGACGCCCCTGGTCCTCCGTGCGCCATCGGCCAACCGCATCGAAGTTCTCCAGACTAAATCCGACCGCGTCCATCGTTCGATGGCACGAAGCGCAGCCCGGGTCGGTCCGATGCAACTCCAGTGTTTCGCGAAACGACAAATTCGGATTTTTCTTTGCAGTCTGCTCCAGATCCGGAGTTGTCGGCGGTGGCGGGGGCGGGGCATCCCCCAGCAGCACGGACAACACCCATTCTCCCCGCTTCACGGGAGAGGTGCGATCCGGGTAGCTGGTCAGCGTGAGTACGCTTCCTTGTGTCAACACCCCCGCACGATGTTCCAGTCCCTCGACTCTGCGAAATTCCGGACCAAAGTCTCCTTCAAGTCCATAAAACTTCGCCAGCCGGCGATTCAGGAAGGTGTACTTTCCGGTCAACAGTTCAAAGATACTGCGGTTTTCACGGACGATCGAGCCGAAAAACAGTTCGGTCTCTTTCCACAGATCGTGACGGACTTCAGTAGTGAAATCGGGAAACTGTTTCGGATTCGGATCGACTTCGCTGGTCGAAAGCTTCCGCAGTCCCAGCCATTGGCCTGAAAAGTTGGCGATCAGTTCGTCAGCCCGCGGATCGGACAGCATGCGCAGGGTCTGTGCCTTCAGGATCTGAGGTTCATGCAGGCGGTTTGCCCGGGCCAGGTCGAACAATTCTTCATCGGGGCAACTGCTCCAGAGGAAGTATGACAACCGCGATGCCAATGCAAAATCGTCGATGAGTTCCACATCTCCAACCCGGCGCCGCCCGCCTTCCACGCGAAACAGAAAATCTGGCGAAATCAGTATCGCCTGCAGGGCAATCCCCATCGACTCGCGGAAGGACAACTGATCTTCGGTCCCCCGCTTTACGATGTGAACATACCGGGAAATCTCTTCCGGAGTGGCTGGGCGACGAAACGCCCGGGGCAGGAATGCTTCCAGATTTTTTGTGGCGGCCTGCGTCACGGTGAGATTCGTCCCCGGAACGGCCAGAATCAGCCGGGGGAGTTTCTTTTCGTCCTCTGTCAGATCCAGCGGCCCTTCCAGAACCACGTCACCGACATGCAGGTTCCGGTCACGGTTTTTCTTCGCTTTGGCATCGTAAAAATCATTGACGAATGCGATGGAAATCGTCAATTGCCCTGCTGCTGGTGCGTCGAAAGGGATTTCGAACTGCTCGAGGTTGCGTGTCTTTTTGACTTCGACCGACTTGAGTTCCTCGTCGTTCAGACGGACCAGCATGATGGCATCTTCATTTCCCCCTTTGTCCTGCCGGGCATCGATCTTCAGTTGGTACCGGCCTTTTCGAGGAACCGAGGTCGTTGCGGTGCTTTTTCCCCGGCTCACGAAAACCTTTTGATGTCCGCGATTATTTACACTCCCTTCGTTCTTCCACACAGAACCGGTCAGCAGTTGATGGGAATAAACAGGACTTCGATCCTGAATCGCGATAGCGGCAATCGATTCGGCTGCGGAGAGATATTTTTCGATCAGCAGCGGCGGAACCGTCAGGACGTCAGCAATATTGTCGAATCCGTGTCCCACATCGTCCGAAGGGAAATTCTCTGCCGGTTTGAACTGGATTCCCAGCAGGGCATTCACCGTATTGTTATATTCCGTGCGGTTCAGTCGGCGGATCGTCACCCGCCCGGGGCTGCGCGGCTCATCACAGTTGACGTAAAACAGTTGTCGATTCAACCAGGCCACCACATGAGCCCGTTCTGCGGGGGTGGGTTGATCCGCACTGCTGGGAGGCATCGAGCCCAGGTCCACCAGCTTCATCAACTTGACCCAGATTCCCCGATCCCGGTGAATCCCCTCCAGATCGGTATACCGTTCCAGTGAGAAGTCCCCTTCCGGCGAATCGCTCCCGTGGCAATCGGCACAATACTTCTGGATGAACGGGAGTCGATCTTTTTCGTAGCTGGCCTCCGCGACCGGTTTCAGAACCGGGTTTGCAGCCATCGCCGTCCGCAGTCCGACGGAAGAAAGCCAGCCCAGGTTCCAGCCGATCACCCCCATGGCCAACAGGCCGCTCATCAGAAAAATCAGGGAGAGACGACTGCTCCCCGCTGAAAATTGGTGGACCGGATGTTTTTCCGGCAAGGCAGAAGCGAAACGAGAGCCTCGGAAATCGCTGGTCCCCTTCCGTCCGGGATGTTCTTCATCAGTTGAAAGTGAAGGGCGCATGCGCATGGAAGGCACCTGGGGTGTGGTGAACCTGCTGGTGGGATCTTGCAGCCTGTTGACAACGATCCGGACAGGATCGGAAGAACAGGCACGGTTTGGACGTCCGAATGTTCAGATTCAGAGTCGGATGGAAGGTCTATCGGCTGGATGTCTCACACGGGAGATGAGACAATTTTCTTCCGGAGAGTCATCATGATACATGATCTCCCCGGACGCGGTCTGTTGCAAACTGGAAATTCACTCTCGTGTTGCATCCAATCTGAATTCTGGAGTTGAAAACCAAAAGCAGGAGCAGCCCACGAGCCCCTGAACAGGTCAACCACCCCCATGAGTCACGTGGAACACAGCACCTGAACGTCATTCATTCACAGGAAATGAGAATGAGCAACTTCACAAGCGAGTCAATTTCCTTTCAGGCCACACACAATCGTACCCGTTGATGCACCTGGAGTCCACGCCAGTCTCCCGTGCATTTGACGCGGGGGGGGAATTTTGTGGTTGAAGCCAGCGGCTTTGCCGGTTTTGCCACGGGACGCGGGGGGCCGTGGCCTGTCCATGCTGGGGATGTGCATTGTGGAGATGACAGCGGGAGCACACCATTGCATGAAGCCCTGCTGGATGAGCCGGACGATGAGCCAGACAGGGCGAAGCCGAAGCGAAAGAAGATCGTCCGCGTGCGTGCGTACAGTTGCAGACTTTCAAATAAAATCGTCGAGAAAGTGTTCAGAACGGAATGATGTCTGATTCTCATCTTACGGCCGGCGCGGAACGGGCTTTGGCGGCCCTGCGTCTCCATGGCACGCAGTCGGAATTGCCGCTCTTCGATCTGTTACTGGACCATCTGCTTCATGATGAAGGACGGGCCACGGAGATTCTCCGTGAGGCCGGCGTGGAATTCTCACCCATGCCCCGCGAGAACGCTTCTGTCGAATTACGCTCTTATTCCGAATGGCAAAGAACCCTGATCCGTCAGGCGGATCACTTTGTGGTCCTGACAAATTCGAACGACCCCACCGGAACCGAACATCTGCTTCTGGCCGCCCTTTCCCTGGATGCTGAGCTGGCTCGCCGACTGGCTCCCTTTGGGGTGACCGAAGCATCTGTGCTGACACAGGTGACGCAGGCCGACCCCGAACTCTCCGGACCGGAGCAGGCTCTGGTCCAGATCACTCCCGCGAATCAGGGGCTGCCGGAAGGCGTCGGCCTGTCCCGGATTCTCGACGCCAGTGCCAATCGGGCACGGGAAGGACTCCGGGTTGTGGAAGACTATGTCCGTTTTCACCTGGACGATGCGTTGCTCTCCGGGGAATTGAAGTCCATCCGCCATCTGCTGACCAGAACACTGAGTCATCTGGGACAGGCCCATTGGATTTCGTCGCGGGATACGCTGCATGATGTCGGTACGCTGGGGACGTTGGCTTCCGAACGGCAGCGGGGAAGCCTGAGTGACGTACTGCGGGCCAATCTCAAGCGGATCGAAGAAGCACTCCGCACGCTGGAGGAATACGGGAAGTTGATCGACTCACAATTGAGTCTACAGATTTCGCAATGCCGCTACCGGATGTACACGGTGGAAAAGGGGCTGGAAACCGCCATTCAAAGCCGTCAGCGGCTGGCGGAATGTCGACTCTATCTGCTCGTGACCGCAGCGGACTGCCGTTACGGAGCGGAACAGACCATCCGTCACAGTGTCGAAAAAGGGGTGGATGTCGTGCAGCTTCGTGAAAAGCAGATGTCCGACCGGGAATTTGTCCGCTATGCCCGTCGCGTGCGGGAATGGACAGCGGATGCCGGGACGCTGCTGATCATCAATGACCGTCCGGACCTTGCCGTGGCTGCCGGCGCCGATGGCGTCCATCTCGGACAGGACGACCTCGATGTGCAGGCAGCACGGCGAATTCTGGGGCGGCACGGGCTGATCGGCGTCTCCACGCATTCTCCCGAGCAGGCTCAGCGGGCAATCTTCGAGGGGGCGGACTATCTCGGTGTCGGCCCCGTCTTTCCCTCAGCGACCAAGGATTTTTCCGAATTTCCAGGACTTGATTACGTCCGGTACGTCGCGAAGAACACCTGTCTTCCCTGGTTCGCCATCGGAGGGATCAACGCAGAGAACCTGCCGGACGTGCTTCAGGCGGGAGGCGAACGGGTCGCGGTCAGCAGCGTGATCTGCCGCGCTCCTCATCCTCGGGGAGTCACGGAGACATTGAAAGCATTACTCTCACCGGCAGGCCCGCAACCGGAATGAGAACTGATGTGTTCCGAGCTGTCAGCCAGGCGGCAGCAATCACGGGCTCTCGACGCGGACCGGGTCGACTTTATGAATCTGGCCCACGCGGACCAGGATCAGGCGTTCGATGCCTGTTGAGACATCACTGCGGAAGAAGCAGGAAGCCAGGCCATCCGGTTGATTCGGGTCCAATCCCAGGACAACGACTTCGCCGGTATTCAGTTCCGCGGTCAGACGATGCTGATAGAACGGAAGCACCTGCTGGCCTTCGTTGTATTGCCAGTTCTGGTCGGTGGCGACAGGCCGCAGGGTCGAATTGCCGTGTCGGATTTCCGGAGTGATCGTCAATCGAGCCCAGTTTCCATCGATCCGCTGGGCAGAGACCCGCAGCAGGCATTTGGCCTTGTTCAACTCCGTGGTTTTGACGCCTTCCGCTGTCTTGCGGATGAGCGGAGTTCCGTCCGGCACCTGTGACACCATCAGCAGGGTTTCCTGACCGGAGGGGACCGCGTAACGATGGGGAACGACCCGCCGGGTCGGATCTTGCTCATCGGATAATCGCAACAGGGATTGCAGAGACCGCGGGGGGCGAGAAGACGCCATCCCGAAACGAAACCCGTCTTCCGTCAGATTGGCCCGATTTTCAGACGCCACCGCCGTGACCGATGACAACGACGCCCACAGGCTTTCACCGATCAACGGATCTCCGATCCGCCGATCCACGAAGTAGACTTCCAGATCAATCGTGTCCCGGGATTCGACAATCGAAGGGAGCGGGTTCTTGTGGACCGTGAGTTGCTCCGCATTGGGAAGCATCAACGTACACCCGCCCGCTGACAGCATGCAGAACATGTAAGTCAGTCCGAAGATCCAGAGTGATCGGCCGTGGGCTGGTTCCATAAGTCAGCAGAAGCAAACTGCCTGTCGAATGACCGTACCGCGCTGGCGCGGGCATTCGATTGTGGGGTTTCCACCGGAGAACCTGCCCTGGAAACAGCACACCGACGGATTCGTCAGGCCACCGTGTCATGGCCGATTTTCGACGCCGAAATTCGGCCCCCAGGGCAATTCCCGCCACGGTAAATCGAACATTCGACCCGGTCAATGCGGATCGTGCCTGCCGTCGGAATCCGGCAGCGTTCCGGCAAACGCTGCCGGATTCTGGTCCGGCGAAGCCCTGTTTTCCAACAGGCGTGCGGGCATTTCAGGCGAATTCCCATTTCACCAAAAGCACCAACCTCGACCGTCCGGACACGCGAACAGGGGAATCGATGACTGTCCAGCGCATCAGGTTCATTACCGGATCAGGTTGTTCAGCTCCTGCAGAATGTCGTTGGTCACCGTGATTGTGCGTGAGTTTGCGGAAAAGCCGCGCTGCGCAATGATCAGTCGGGTGAACTCCACAGCGATGTCGACATTCGACTGTTCCAGTTGCCCGGAACGGACCAGTCCGGTTCCGTTGGAGCCGGCGCCGCTGAGTTGCACGTCTCCGCTGCTGAGACTGGCGGAGAAGAAGTTTCCTCCCACGGAATTGAGCCCCTGAGGGTTGCGGAATGTCGCAATGGCAATCTGGGCGATGGGGAACTGGATTCCGTTACTGGCAATTCCTTGCACGGTTCCGGAGCTATCGACCTGAACGGATGTCAGCACGCCATTTCCGTAACCGTCGGTCGACGAAGAGACCGAGCCATCGCCGGAATAGGATGTCAGTGCACTTCCGGAAGTCGAGCCTCCATTCAGGACGACGCTAAAGTCCAGCGGAACGGTCTGTCCGGCAAAAATTGCGGTCAATTTCCCATCGCCGGCCCCGGTCCCACTGATCCCTTTAAATGAACCGTCAGGGTTGAACGTGATGCCGGTCACCTGGCTGTCGACCAGAACTCCGTCGGAAGGGTCCATGGAGGCGGTCATGGTCCATGTCGCATCAGACTGTTTAATGAATTCATAGTTAATGGTGTGTACACCTCCCGCGGAATCATAAATGCGGGCTCCTCCCTGAATCGTCGCGCCGGGGGCTCCCTTCTCACTCACGATCATGGGGACCGCGGCAAAATTAAATTCTCCGGTGTTGCCGCTTGCGTTCGATAACTGCATGCTCAAAAACGAAGGCCCCGCGTCGTTTGCTGTCAGCGTGAATGATCCGTCTGTTTCCAGACTGGCGGATGCGCCGGGAAAAGCTCCGTTGATCGCCGTCAACAGGTCGGCAATGGTGGTCGTGTTATCGACCGCCATGGTCACGGAGATCGCACCGCCGTCTTCATCTGTGCCCGTAATCATGATCGAATCTCCCGCCTGATAGGGAGTGGTGATTGCATCCAGACTGTTCAGCGTGGTCGTCGCGGTCACGGCGGCTCCTCCAACCGTGAAAGGAGCGGAATTCAACACCTGGGCGGTCGGCAGTGCTCCGCTCGAAGGAAGATTTCCGCTGACTGTGATGTTCTCAGTCGCCTTCCCACGGACACTGGCGCCCAGCGGGATATTGATGTTGGATTTTCCCACGACCTGATACGAAGGGAATTCGTCACTGGCTTCTCCCACGGTCCCGTAACGCTGGACGGGATAGCCGGTCCCGGAATCGACAAGCATTCCGTTTTTATCAATTTGAAAGGTTCCGGCGCGAGTATAAAGATTCGTTGTGCCGTTATTCAGCACAAAATAGCCATCTCCGTCTAATGCCAGATCCAGGTCACCTCCTGTCGACTCCAGGCTGCCCGCCTTGAGTTTGGTGCGTGTGGAAGAGAGCACGCTGCCGGTTCCGATCTGGATTGGGTTCGTCCCACCGGAGACGCCCTGCGTCCCACCGGATCCACCGCGTAATGTTTCATAAAGGACATCCGAAAAAATTGCTGATCGTTCCTTGAATCCCACGGTGTTCAAGTTCGCAAGATTGTTTCCGACGATTTCAATCATCGCCTGATGTGACTGTAGTCCGGAGACTCCGGTAATCAGTGAATTCGCCATGAAATAAAATCCTTAATTTGATGATGGATATGAGACTGGTCCGGCCCCGGAATGGTCACTATTTGTTAACATTCAAACTGATGTTCTCTGTCTTTTACCAGAGCTTCTGCGAGAGACCCTTTGCGGCTCCGCCACCAAGCTGAACGGGCTGTCTGGATCTGAAATGAAAATCAGGGAGTTGCTGTCTGCGGAGGTGCTGCGAGGATGCTGCTGACGTCTCCGATCGGGATTTTCTCTCCATTCACCTGCACGACCAGCCCTCCTTTGACGACGCTGGCCGCTTCGACCACACCGCTGGCCTCTGTCTGGCTGACCTGCGAATAGTATTGAATGTTTTTGCCGACCAGCCCGGCCCCCTGTGTCAGCGATTGCAGTTTGAACAGGTCTTCAAAATTCGAATTGAGCTGTTCGATTCCACTTAATGTCGAAAACTGGGCGAGTTGCCCCAGAAAGTCTTCCTGGGACGTCGGCTCCAGCGGATTCTGGTAAGTGAGTTGTGCCGCCAGAAGCTTCATGAATTGCTCCTGGCCGATTTGTGAATTGAATCCTGTTGAAGCGACAGCCATGCCAGTTCCTTATGCGAGTGCCTCTTCGGAGGTGGTTTTCAGTGTGTTGCGGACGAACAATGAAGCTGAGGCGTGCTCTGCACTTCTGATACGTCTGCGGTCGGTCGAGCCTGACGACTCGAAACTGGTGAAAATGAATGATCCATTCAGGCTCGAAAACTGAATCGATCCGAACCTGCTGGTGATGCCGGCAACTCCGGCGATTGAAATGGAAATTGTTCGCGGGCTTCCCGGGTCAGGCGTGAATATTCCAGTTGTTCCTGGTAATGCCGTGTCTGCCCGGAAGAATGGCCCTGTTGCTGATGGGACAGGTCGAACTGCGAGAGTGACAACCCCTGATCCTGCAATGCCTGTGTGATTTCAGTGGTATGCCGTTCGAGCAGCACATGTGTCTCCGCCGAAGCTGCGGTGAGATGCAAAGAGACATGCCCTGCGCTGTTGCGATGAATCTCCACTGTGAGTCTTCCCAGTTCTGGAGGGTCCAGCCGCATGTGAAACCGCTGACTTCCTTCATGTTCCACCAGATGCGACTCCTTCATGGAATTCGCGACGATCTGGTCGATGGTGGTCCGTGACAGAGAGCCCGCCGGGTCTGATCCCAACATCGCCTCCGGGATCGATTCGTTCCCTCCCGACGGGAGAGCGGCAGACACATCCGGGGCATGCCAACCGCGTCCGAATGCTTTCCCGATTGAGGGGAGTTCTCTCGATTCATTCGTCAGATCCAGCGGACCGCCGACAGGCACGCGCGGAGCAATGGACAGGTTCGCAGCCACCGGTATCACCGCAGGGAAATCGGTGTTTATCGCGAAGGAAGAGGCAACTTCCGCGCCCGGACGACTTCTGGGAGGCTCAGCGATGGATTGTGTGATGGATTGTGTGTCCGTTGACGAATGGGCTGCCTCCATGGCAAGCGGAATGTCAACATCCTGGCTGTCAATGACTGGTCCTGCCATCACAGTCCGTTTTGGGATGTGGCTGTGGGGGTGTGCACGGCGTTCATCGCCTGCGGGAGTTCGCCCGATGGACGGTTGCCCGATGAATGGTTCTTCGACCTGCGCTGCCTGAAGAGGGGCAATGGATTGTTCTGGTGAGAAAGGCGTTTCGGCGGGAATTTCAACGGTCGAACTGCCGGCCGGGCTGACTTCCACTGGCGAGATGGAAACCGGTTCGGGAGTGGCTGGGATGAAGTTGCCCGGAGAAGCACTTTCCGTGAAACCGACCTGCGATGCCTCGGCGGTCAGGCCATTTGAGGTGGCATGCTCCACAGCGGCGGGATGACCGGAAGTGAAGGTTTCGGTGTGAGACGTTCCGGGATCGGAGTCGACGACAGGCCCGACGGCCTCTATGCCCTCTCCGGTCCATAGCGAGGGCCGGCCTTCTCGGACGGCAGGTGCCCCAGTTTTCTGGTGAGGCCCACTCGTCGTCGGGAATGAGACTGTTCCGGGGAGTTCCGGATGCAGAAGCGGCGGGGGCGTTTCGACGTTGAGAATGCCTGTCGGGAGATGCCCGCTGAGCGAGGCAGCCAGCGAGGATGATAAAATCTCGCGAGCACGTTCGGCGGAAGTCGTCCGACCGGGGATTGTTTCTGTGTCGATGCTTTTACTTTGCAGCGGGGCTGAAACGCTGGATGATTCACGATGCACCAGCGGGGCCAGCACCGGCAGTGGAGTTCCCGAAGCGGCGCTCCAGACTTCCAGCAGACGCTCGCGGGCGTCGTCATCCGGAATCCTTCGAAGCGAGCGAATAAAATCCTCCAGTGCCTGAGGGGCTCCATTTTTTCCGAACGAGAGGGGAAGTGCCGCGCGAAGTTGTTCCAGACTTTCAGCAGAGACTGTGACATTCTCGCCAGCCCATGACAGGGGCGGACGCGAGAGAACATTCGTCCGGGGATCGCCCTCACCCGGCAACTCCTGCGAGCTTTCCGAAGCCGTCGGAACCTCATCCGGGAGTTCACCCGGAACCGGCGTCTCCGTTGATGACGGATTGTCCGTCGTCGTTTTCTCGACGAAGGCCCCCCTCATGGCGAAAGGGGCCAGTGCGGACTGTAGTGCTGCCAGAAAATCGCTGGTGCCCGGTCTGCCGGCACTTTCGGCCAGCGGAGTCTCCTCATCGGGATTGCCCGTCAAAGGCAAGAGAAATGCCCCTGCTCCCTCAGCAGGCGCGAAGAGTTCGAGGAGAGACGCACTGATGGAAAAAGGCACTCGATCAAGCTCCTGGACAGCATTTCGTACAGACGGCTCCCCTACCGGCACACCTGGCTTGAGGGCGGAGCTTCGGCCTATGCAGTCTTGGTGCCAAAGCCTCAGGAGGAACTGCAAATTGACCGCACCTGCTTCGCAACTCTTCGTGTCGTCGCGGGTTGAAACATGCAGTTAGAAGCAGAAAAAGAGCGGCAATTCCGACCGGAGGAAAAGACTTCCATGGAAAGAGGAAACAATTTCCGCCTCGTGCCCTGTCAGGGCTTGGATTTGGGGAACGTGATCGCGAAACGTCCTCCGTTGTCGAACTTGACGTGAAGATCTCCCCCAGTTTTTAGAGGAGACGAGGCACTCGATGCCGGACTGCTCCAGGTGGGCATGACAAAGACGCTGCTCTCAGCCGACATAACCGAGTTTGCGATAGTGCGTCATCTTGTTACGGAGGGTACGGGGAGTGACTCCCAGGGCCGCAGCGGTTTCAGTCCTGTTTCCCCGGTAAAGACGCAGCCGATGCAGAATCACCTGCCGCTCAATCTCTTCCAGCGACAGATCCCGGAACAGATGCGGGAGTTCTTCCGAGGGGGCATCAGCCGGGATGCGGACCAGTGGCAATTCCGGAAGGTCAGGCAGGTCAACCCGGTCAATGATATCGGAAGTTGCCAGCAGGCAGCAGCGGAGCATGACATTCTTCAACTCGCGGACATTTCCCGGCCAGTCATATTCGCAGAGTTTCTCCATGACCGGCCGCGTCACCCCTTTGACGGCCCGCTCCACTTCAGGTTGCGAAAGGCGGATAAAGTGCTGGACCAGCGGCGGAATATCTTCACGGCGTTCGCGCAGCGGCGGCAAATGCAATGACAGAATATTCAGCCGATGATAAAGGTCTTCCCGAAACCGATTCTCCTGTATCTCCAGTTCGAGTTGCCGGTTCGTGGCCGTGATGATGCGGCCATCAAACCGCAGCGTCTGGTTACCTCCCACTCGTTGAAACTCCCGTTCCTCCAGGACGCGGAGCAACTTGGTCTGCATCGGACAGGACAACTCTCCAATTTCGTCCAGAAACAACGTTCCCGGCCCGGTGTTTTCGAAATGTCCCAGTCGCCGCTGCTGCGCTCCGGTGAATGCTCCTGCCTCGTGGCCGAAAAGTTCGCTTTCCATCAGAGATTCCGACAGGGCGGCACAGTTCAGGCGGACGTATGACTCCGCAGCGCGTGGGCTTTCCTGATGAATCTGCCGGGCGACGAGTTCCTTGCCGGTGCCGCTTTCTCCCGAAAGCAGCACAGCGACGGAGCTGCGTGCGAATCGCCGGGCCTGCTCCACCACCCGCAACATGGCTCTGGATTGAAAGATCATCGACATGTTTCTCCCCCTGACGGCTCCCGGACGTTCTCGACGCAAAAGGTTCCGGATCAGCGTGTCCCCTGCTGGTAGGCCCGCTGCATCTGCTGGTGCCTGACAACCTGATCCAGACCGGGAATCGCCTGACGACGGTGCCGCTGCATCTGCTGTTCGAGCGCATCCATGCGTTCAATCAGGCCCTTCAGCAATTGTTCGTGATTTCCGAGCAGCGTCTTCAGTTCCGCTCCCGCCCGGCGCGGGCCGCGCGCCCAGGCCTGTCGCAGCGGGGCCAGCGTGTTCTCCAATGACTGAATCCGCTCCATGGCTGGTTCCAGACGAGCCAGGCAGGCGGCGATCTCTTCCGCGGAATGGTCCTCGTCCGGCAGACTCTGCTGCAGTTGGGTCAGGGTACGCCGATACAACGTCTCGCCGCGCTGCAGCTCATTGAGCAGTTGCAGTTCGAGTGGTTTGTCGGGCAAGTGTGTCAATTTCCGCCTCCCAGGCCGTGAGTGTTTCGGACAAGCGTGCGATATCGGATTTCAGTTTGGCTTTGGCATCCAGATCATCCAGCCACCAGCGGGCCAGATGTCCAATCCAGTCAGCGTCTTTCTCTGCGAGAATGCGTCGAAAGGATTGCTGTGCCAGGTCATTTCGTCCGGCACGACGATGGCAGCAGGCCTGCAGGTATTCCGCCCAGATCTGATCCTCGCGCGACAGGGAAGTCAGGTCGGTATGTTTCAGGACATCCAGGCAGACTTCCGTCTGACCGGTCCCGAACAGGCTCGTTGCCAGCGAGAATCGATCAATCGTTCCTTCCACCACGAGAGTTGCCGGCACCGCTGGCGATTCCGCTGAAGCCTGTTCCTGATGATCCGGAGTTTCCGACGACGTTGACGGCTTTGGCTCAGAGGGAGTCTTCTCCAGTTGAGGAAGGGGGGTGACTTCCGGTTCCGGCTTGTGCGGCGACGTGTTCGATTCCGCCGGGCGGGATTCCGGTGTTTCAGGATTTTGCGTTTTCCGGGTCGTGACTGCCTGTGGCGGAGACTTGGCTGGTGGCTGAGTCAGTTGACTGAGGATTTCCAGTTGACGCTTCAATTCACGAAAACGCTCTTCTTTCTGACGCTGCAATTCATTGGAGAATTCCTGCGTCTCGAAAGCATTCCCTGTTGGAACGGGAGATGCCGGCGACGCGGGAGAAGTTGCGGGAATCGTTGACCGGGAAGCGGATTGCGGCTGTGCGGGAGTGGCGGGGACCGATGCGGGCTTTGCCCTGGTTTCCGCTCCGGCTTTTGTTTCAACCTCGGTTTTCGTTTCGAGGGAAGCCGGGCTGAACAGCGGCATCAGATCATCCGCTCGTACTGTCACGATGACGCTGAAGAACGGGACCATTGCCATCACCACGCACAGCCACGAAGCGCCGTGCGTTACCTGCCAGCCATGATCACTCCATGAGCGGGAACGTGGTTTCATTGGACTCCCTTTGACGGAATGAGCGAGGCTGCGGTCGGAGGAGCCTGTGAAGCGTTCGGACCGGGGACAATTCCGCTGAAGCATCGAACGGCAAACTCATGCTTCCCTTGAAACTGATAGATGCGGCCCATCAGCCGTAATGCTTCCCGGCGATCCTGATCCGAGATCGCTGGATGCCTTGCCAACTCATGGCAGACGGATAACGCCAGTTCCGCATTTCCCTGCTGAAATGTCGTTACTGCCTCTTTCAGCCGCGTCTGGAAATGCAGGGCTGGAATTTTTCCATGTGTCGGCAGCGGCACCCGGGGTGATTGCAACTGGGGCAGGCGCTGCGGGTCATCAGCCAGCATCAGCAGGCGAGCCCGGTTCTGCAAGGGATAAGAATAGGGACTCTGCAGAATCGCCGACAGCACGGCAATTTCCTGCTGAATCATGCCAAACTCGTGATAGGTCAATCCCGCCAGCCAGGGCCAGTGTCCGCCAAAACAGCGTGTGGAATCAAGATTCGTCAGGCTGCCCAGGAGCGTTGTTCCCGCGCGGAATTTTTCGTGTTCTTCCTTTGTCGCACGATACTGAATCAGGCTCGCCAGAAAGGCCGCCTGATCACGCCGGGACGATTCCACCAGCGAACGCTTGTGTTCAAGCAGAATTTCGTTCGCACGCTGATAATGTTCCAGCATCAGATATGCGGATGCCAGTTGCAGTGTAGCCATCGGTTCGTATTTCGTGCCTTCCGCCAGCACGAGAGCCCGGGTCAGGGGGGGGATGGCCTCGCGCGGGTTGTCGTTTTCCATCTGAATGCGGCCTGCATAGAGATAGCTCAGGGCTTCCAGCGGATGCCCCATCAGCAGAT
>Ga0182739_1003271_pt1 | contig 14309 bp, 10 predicted proteins | sample eDN5th30CBELigBY_FD_128873 | JGI IMG/M metagenome (GOLD analysis project Ga0182739, IMG submission 128873) | Enriched backyard soil microbial communities from Emeryville, California, USA - eDNA 5th pass 30_C BE-Lig BY (version 2) (version 2) | ecosystem: Environmental > Terrestrial > Soil >... | reverse complement strand
GACGAAGAAGGGATTCTTCGCCTCGACAATGAAATGCACCCGGTCCGCCGGGATGTCGACGCGTGGGACCTGGTCGACGATCTCATTGACCTGCGCGACGACGATCCCGTCCTTGAAGGCCGTTGCCTCCACCACCGTCGGCGTATCCTCGGTGTTGGGGCCGGTATAGAGGTTGCCGTCCCGGTCGGCGCTGACCGCGGCGACCAGGGCGACGTTCGGCGTGAGGTCGACGAAGTACCTGGCGAACAGCTCGAGATAGGTGTGGACCGCCCCGAGCTCGATCTTGCCGCCGAACAGCATCGTCGCCATGCGCGCCGACTGCGGGCCGGAGTACGCGTAGTCGAGCTTCCTGGCCACGCCGCGCTCGAACACGTCCAGATGCTCCGGCAGGACGACGCCGGACTGCACCATGTGCAGATTGTTCACCCGCGCCGGATCCACCGCCAGCAATGCCGCCGAAAGCAGGTCGGCCTGCTTCTGGTTGTCACCCTCCAGGCAGACCCGGTCGCCCGGCCGCAGGACCGCTTCCAGAAGCCGTGTCGCGTCGCCGGCCTCGACGATCTTGCCCTTCGCCACCGCCGAACCGGCCTGGATGCGCCTGTCGCGTGCCTCCCTTTCAAGCTGCCAAGTTGCCATCGCCTGCTCCTGGGTTGCGGACCGAGAACGCACGCCGTCGCCAACGGGCGTTCGCCGGTCATCGTCGACCTTCTCGATGAGGTGACGGGACGGAGCTGGCGGGTGACAGGCTCCGTCCGGTCATCAGGGACTGTCGGTCGCGGCGCCTAGTCCACGAAGGTTTGCGCCGCCTCAGTGATCACCTTGGCCACTTCCTCGGGATGCGACTCGTAGACGGAGTGGCTGGCGCCCGGGATCTCGGTCGTGACGCTCTTGGCCCTGGCATAGTACCAGCGCTCCAGATCCGGGTTGATGATCTGGTCGTTGCCGGCGACCACACCCCAGCTCGGCCTTGTCTTCCAGGCCGCGGCGGTCAGCGGGGTGCTGAAGACGCTGGACTTCGCGAGCACCTGGGACCGGGAAGCGAAGACGGCCTGGTCATGCGGCAGGTCCGGCGCGAACAGCTTCGGGAACTCCGAGGGATTGAGATAGGTATAGCCGTCCGGCGTCTGCTTGATCGCACCCGGCGTCTTCCCGAGGACGCTCGGCGTCTTCTTGCCGAGCGCACCCTCGTCCTCGCCGACATCCGGAGCATGCGCTGCCACATAGACCAGGCCCACGACCTTCGGATGGACGCCGGCCTCGGTGATGATCGAGCCGCCATAGCTATGGCCGACCAGCAATGTCGGCCCGTCCTGGAGGTCGAGGATGCGCCGCGTCGCAGCCACGTCGTCCTCGAACGAGGTTTCCGGCTCCTGCACCATGGTGACGTTGTAGCCTTCCTTGGAGAGGATCTCGTAGACGGGCTTCCACCCCGATCCGTCGACCCACGCCCCGTGCACGAGGACGATGTTCTTGACTGCTTCGGTGCTGGCTGAAGCGGTGGTCGATGCCATGGCAAGTATGGCTGCGGCGGCCAGGGTGACCTTGGCGTACGTCATGTCCGGCTCCTCGTCGGGGTTGCGGGATCGTCCGGGCCTGCCAGCCCGATGCGGAAATCATCGCGCTCCGAGCCGCCGGAGTTGAGTTGTTCGTTGCAAAACGGTGTAAACAGCCGAAGGAACCCGTTGAGGTGGACGTCACCTGATGCCTAACGACTCAAGATGTGATCCCTATCGACTATACCTGGACTTAATCCGGCTCGTCGGACGACGGGGTGAAGCGGATCGGTTTTCGGAAGAATAGATCATCGTCATCCGGAAGGAGGCCGGAGCAGGCGCGGCGCTGACGGAGCTGTACTGCCAGCATGGCGGGCGGGAGGCGTCGGGAGCGAAGCGGCGGAGGGCGACGAACAGCGGGCCGGAGCGGCGCGACCTGGCGCAGCGACGGCGGCGGTCCCGCTGCCGGCGGCTGCATATGCTTCCTCGTCGTAACGCTATCGAGATCAAGCACAGGTCGAGTAGCTGCAGCCGCGCCTAGGCGAGCTGCAACCCGCGCCCGATGGCAGCTTCCTCGCCGGTTCCCAGCGCGTGCATGATCGACATCTCCAGCGCTTCCCGAAGGTCGAGTTCCAGCGACATTGCCCGGCCCGGCGCATGCATGATTCGCAGGGCATGCTGGCACCATTCGTGACACTCGCGCAGAAGCGTGTGCCCTGGGGAGAGACTGGCCATGGCTTCCGTCAGCCTGAGGCCGATCGACCGGTCGCCGCCAGGCGAAAAGCTCCACGCCATCGCCCTGCGGATGTTTCCCATGCTCGCGGCCACGCGAGAGAGGTCGGGGTTCCCGAAGGCCGGTCCCTGGATCCCGATCCGCTCGAGCAGGAACGTGAAGTAGAGCGCATGGCGTCGCGCGATCTCGTCTTCTTCCCCCCGTTCCGCCAGCTTGTGCGCGGCATAGGCCCGGGTCGTGTCCAGCAGCCGGTATCTTGCGGGACCCTGCGTCGAGCAGACCTGAAGGAGGGACTTGTCGCCGAGGCTCGCGATCGCCCGGGTGATCGCCTTGCGATCATCCGCCGTGTCGCCCACCACGGCGTGGGCCGCCGCCAGGGTCAGTTCACCGACGAACACGGACAGTCGCGCGAGCACCTTCTGCTCGTCTGCGGAAAGAAGCCGGTAGCTCCAGTCGTGCAAGGCCTGCAGCGTCTGATGCCGGGGCGAGGCGTCGCGGCGGCCCTGCAGGACGAGTTCAGCGCCGCTGTCGAGCAGGTCCACCGTGCCGTTGATGCCATAGACGCCGACCCGGCTGGCGACGAGCTCGATGGCCAGGGCGATGCCATCCAGGCGCCTGCAGATATCCGAGACGACCGGCGCATCCTTGTCGCTGAGGGCTTCGAGATGCCCACTGGCAGCCGCCTTTTCCACGAACAACTGCACGGCCGGCGTCGCCATGGCTTGAAGGGCCGTGGGCGCCTCGTCGAGCGGATAGGGCAATGGCTGGAGCAGGTGCACGTTCTCGCCGTCGACGCGTAAGGCTTCGCGACTGGTGACCAGGAGATGGACCGTTCCCACTGCCTGGAAGAGATACTCGCACAGCGACGCTGCAGCCTCGATTACGTGCTCGCAACTGTCCAGGATGAGCAGGATGCGCCGGCCGGCCAGGAAAGCGCGTATCCCCGGCAGCGGGTCGGACACGTGATCAGGACAGCCCAGGGCCGAAGCGACGGCGTTGGGCAGGTCATCCGGATCGCTAATCGCGCCGCCGTCGACAAAGCAGACCCGATCATCGTCGAACTCGGACCGCAGCCCATGGATGACCGCCAGTGCCACGGTAGTCTTCCCGATGCCTCCGGGGCCGACCACGCTCACGAAACGCTGGGCCAGCAGCAACCGGGAGAGATACAGGACGGTGTCGTGTCGCCCGACCAGCAATTGCGGCGCTTCCGTAACCCGCCGGGGCCTCGCAAGGCTGCTGGCGTTGCCCTCCTCCGCAGCGTCTTCCTGGCTCTCGGTCCGCACGGGTGCCACGAACATGTAGCCGCGCCCCGGCACGTTCACGATATAGCGCGCACCGTCCCTGCCATCGCCAAGCAGCTTCCGGAGGGCGGAAATGGATACGCGAAGGTTGGCTTCCTCCACGGTGACGTTGGGCCAGATCAGGGTGATGAGCTCCCGCACGCTCACCACCTCCCCGGCATGAGCGACCAGGGCAATCAGGAGATCGAGCGTGCGCCCGCCGATGATGACCGGCTCACCATCCTTCTCCAGGAGTCGCTTCGAGCCTATCAGGCGGAACGGTCCGAACGACTGAATTGGCATGCGACGCCTCTTTCCTCCAGGGCCGCACGGCTGGCCGTGCGACGCAGCCAACTTCTCCTGGAGAGCGGGGACGGTCTATAATATCTTCATATGAGTTTCGGGCACAGGCTAGAGTTCGATGGCAATCTGATTGTAGAAAATATGAGCAGGCGAGCCTAAACTTATATTGCAGTCATATTGCGCTTAGGATGCAATGAATCCACAATCGGCCTCACGCTCCTTTGACGTGGAGTTCCTGGCCCGTGCGGGCGGGATGCTTGCCTCGCGCCGCCTGCGGGCTGCTGATCTTTGCCTAGTCTCAAGAGGGGGCGGAAGACCCTGCGGATGAACGACGAACGCGCCAGCATGTCTCAGCTCTTGAGCGCGCTTGCTCCTGTTCGCCTTGGCTGACCGGACGGACGGACATGATGGAAACTGAGTGCCTAGTATACATCGTCGACGACGACCAGCGCATCTGCGAGGCCGTGTGCGACCTGCTCGAGGCCAATGGCATCCCCTCACGATCCTTCCATTCCATCAGCGAGTATTCCCGATCCGATCGACTGGACGTGCCCGGCTGCCTGCTGCTCGACATCAACCTGCCAGATATCAGCGGATTGGAGTTCCAGACACAGATCGATCGGGAAGATCATCCTCCGATCGTGTTCGTCACAGGACATGGAGACATCCCGTCCACCGTCCGGGCGATGAAGCATGGCGCCGTGGATTTCCTGACCAAGCCGTTTCAGCACGCCGAACTGCTGGCCGCGGTCCGGGCCGCCATCGGCCAGCATCAACGGGAACGCACACAGCAGGCAGAGCTCACCGTCCTGAGACAGCGACTGTCGACCTTGACCCCTCGGGAGCGTGAAGTCTTCCCTCTGGTTGCGAGCGGGCTCCTGAACAAGCAGGCTGCCGCTAGGCTCGGAATCAGCGAGGTGACCTTCCAGATTCACCGCGGGAAGGTCATGCACAAGATGCAGGTCCGGTCGGTCGCGGAACTGGTCAGGATCGCAGAGAAGCTGGGAATATCGATGCTCGACGCCCACCGGATCGGGAAATGATCGCATCCACGAATGGTAATACATGCAGGGAAGGAAGGGCAGCAGGCCGGCCGGGGGTAACCGGCCTGCTGCCCGAGCTTGCCTGGAAGGCGAACTTGGAGATCAACTCCGATGCCGAAGATCAGGCAGAAGGCAGGGAGAAGCGAGTTCAAAGATGCAAGCAGGCGTAAATAACCGTAGCCGATGATCTTGCAGACCTCCGATCTTCATGCGTGCGGTCGCGGACTTGAGAGGGTGCAGAGAGCAGATCGTCGGATTCTATTTGCCGGCAGGGCCGATGACGTTTTGTCTGGCCAGCTCTGCGAACTCGGGCTGATCATCCTGCGGCGACGTCTGCCGGTGGTTCTGCGGCGGGAAGACGGACCGAGAAGATGGTCCCGCGAGGCCTGCCGGCAGCCGCCCAGATAGTTCCCTCGTGCGCCTCCACGATGGATCGACAAATGGCCAGACCCATGCCCATACCATCATCCTTCGTCGTGAAGAATGGTTCGAAGATTTTCGAGCTGTCTGCGATGCCAACGCCGGTGTCCCTGACCTGAGCGAGAACGGTACCGTCCTGTTCCTTTTGGAGAGAGACGGAGAGCGACCTCGGTTCGTCCGTATTGGACTTCATGGCATCCAGGCCATTGCGGATTAGATTGACCAGTACCTGCTGGAACTGCACGCGGTCGACCAGCACGATGACGGGTTCCGGACCGAGGGTTGTCTGGATGCGCACGCCTTCGGCCGTGGCCTGACCGATCATGATCTGACGGACCTCCTCCACGACATTGCGGAGGTCCGTAGCGATCCGCGTCGGGGCCTTCAGTGCGAACAATGCGCGGATCCGGCTCACGATATCCGATGCTGCCATGGAATCACGCACGATGCGCTCCGCGGTCAGGCGGGCGCGATCGAGGTTTGGCGGGTCCCTGGACAACCACGCTTGGCAGGCATGACTGTTGGTGACGACCGCCGCGAGCGGCTGCTTCACTTCGTGGGCAATCGAGGCCGAGAGTTCGGCGAGGGTGGCGAGATGCGCGGCGCGCGCCAGTTGCTCCTGGGCGCTGCGCAACCCTTCCTCCGCACGGACCTGGTCGTCGATGTCCAGCGTGATGCCGTACCAGCGCACAACATTGCCGGTGCCGTCGAGGACCGGCTGGGAACGCGTCTGGACCCAGCGATAGGTCCCGTCCTTCCGCCGGACACGCGATCTATGGTCCAGTGGTACGGCATGCTCCATGCAATGGGCACGGGCGGCAATGAAGTCATCACGGTCATCGGGATGGATCGAGTCCAGGAACTGCGTCCCGCTCAACCTGTCGTAACTCTTGCCGTGAAAATCAACGCTAGCCTTGTTGTTGTATTGCTGCTGCCCGTTGGCGCCGGCAACCGAGATCATCGCAGGGATGCCGTCGAGGACGGAACGCATGCTCCGGTCCTTCGCATTGAGCTCCTCCTCGGCCGATTTAAGGAAATGGATGTCGACGAGAGTCCCGCACCAGCCAACTACTTGCCCCTCCCGATCGCGCAGAGCTCGGGCCGTCGACAGGAACCAGTGATGTTGCCGGTCCGCGCCACAAAACCGGTACGCTCCATGGAACTCCACACCGGTTTTCCATGCCCGCCGCCAGCGCAAGGCGGCTTCCTCGACATCATCGGGATGAAGAGCGTGCTCCAGGGAGCACAATTTCCCATACGTGGCAGCGCCGAAAAAGTCCCGGAACTGCGGCCCGAGGCCCGTGATCCGACCATCCGCATCAGCAATCCACCCAAGGCCAGGGATGCTCCCTACGGCTTCGTCGGCTGCCTTGGCGCGCCTCCCGGTGCGGCCACGCAGCAGGCCCGGCAGAGAGAAGCCACCTGCGAGAACCACCCCACCGACGATGCCCACCCGATCAATCGATTGACCAACCATATCGACTGGCAAGACCAGCGCTGCCACCATTGCGAAGGCGCCGAGGCCGCAAAGCAACAGCAGCATTGTCCGATCCGGCATCCGATACCCCGTGCCTCTCCAGATCGCCCGCATATCGCGGAAACTGCTTATCAGCGCTCACTGGCTGATCGCCATAATGAAAATTCTTATGACGTCGCGGGGTCCTCCATGAAAGGACATTCGTCAAAGATGAGCGCCGTCCAGCATGGCACTCGATTGACTGTCCCACATGAACGACGTACCGTCTTCCGGTTCATCTTGGCAATACGTCAGAGCCAAGCCTGAATTTTGGTCGAATCTCCCATGACTACAAGCAAGCACTGGCGGAGCGCATGGTCGGGTGCACGGCTGCCGATGACGGCGGCCGTGGTGGCGCTGGCGACCCTCACGATTTCCTTCTTGAACATGGCGGCGGCGACCGAACTCTCCGTGGCGCGCGAGTTCGACGCTGACGGCCTGGACCCCCACAGGTACGGGTCCACCCGCTCCATGCAGGTGACCAACCTCATCTTCGACACGCTCCTCACCATGGACCTCGACGGGGCGATCCATCCAGGCCTTGCCAGCACCTGGCAGGTTTCGGGCGACGGCAAGACCTACGCGTTCACGATCCGTGACGGCGTAAACTGCCATGATGGCACCGTGCTTGACGCGACGGCGGTGAAAGCGAGCGTCGACCGTGCCATCGATCCCGCCACGGTCAACCCCAATGCGCCGGCCTGGGGGCCCATCAAGACGGCCACCGTTTCGGGCGATGTAGTTACGATCAGCCTCAGCGAACCCTTCGCCCCGTTCCTGTCCTTCCTGACCAGCATACCGAGCGCGATCGTCTGCCCGGCGTCGGTCTCAGGTGACCAGTTCTGGCCGGTCGGCACTGGGCCGTTCAAGCTGGTGAGCTGGAGGAGAGACGACCGGATCGAGCTCGCCGCCAACCCGGACTACCGCAACTTCAACCCGTTGATCGAGAACCCGGGGCGGCCGCACATCGACCGGCTGACCCTGCGCGTCATTCCCGACGCCGTGGCGCGCATGGCGGCACTCCGGTCCGGCGAGGTCGACATGGCAGAGCCCTCGCTGGAGGAGGCAGGCTATCTCGACACCGATCCCGACATCCGGCTCTATGCTGCCGAACGGTCCGGAGAGCTCGTGTTCACGGGTTACACCTGGAAGATCCCGCCATTTGACGACCCCGAGATCCGCATGGCGATCGCCATGGCGCTCAATCGCGATGCCTACCGCGACATCGCTTTCGCCGGCCTGACCAACGTCATCGACTGCGCGGTCGCGGCAGGCCTCTTTGCCTATGATCCCAAGCAATGTGCTACCTGGCGTCCGCCCTACGACCCTGAGCGTGCTCGGGCGATTCTCACCAAGTCAGGCTATGGTCCGGAAAACCCGCTGGCCATCCGGCTCCTCGGACCCCGGCGGGACGGGTGGGTCGGCATGTACCAGATCATGCAGCAGGATCTCGCGGAGGTCGGCATCACGGCAGAGATCGACGCGCGAGAGCCGACGGCATTTCTCGAAATGCTCGCTAGCTCCAATACTGCCAGCGACGGTCAGCCCGCGCTTTGGACCTTCGGTATATCTGGCGTCGATCCCAACTACCTTTATTTCGTCTGGAAACGGCCTGGCTTCGTCAACATGGGCATCGATGGAGAGTTGGACGCGCTGCTCGAGCAGCAGCGTCACCTCTCGGGTGATGCCCGCGCCGCCAAGATCCACGAGGTCGAGAGATACCTCCTGGAGAACAGCTTCATGATCCCCCTGCTGTCACCGGGTTGGTCCTGGCTGATGGCGCACGGCTCGCATGTCGAGGGCTTCAAGATGGGCTTCATGGCGTCCCAGTATTTCAACGACGTCAGGGTCACGAACTAGATTGTCCGAGCTGGGTCGCCTGCCCGGATTCAGCCGCCATTCGCCGGACGACGCATCAGGCGCATATGCACTAGGCCTTCAGCCACATCGGTCCCGGTCACGATCCGAAAGCCGCGCCCTTCGTAGAACCGGACATTACCAGCCGTCGGTGTCAGCAGGTAGCAGGGCAGCCCGGCCGCATCCGTACATGTGAGTTGCGCGCGCATGAGAGCGGTGCCGATGCCCTGGCACTGAAAATCGGGATCGACGCCGAGCAGCGAGAGATACCAGTGCGGCTCCGCGCTCCGTGTGGCGTGCAGCACCGCAAGATCGGACATCAGGCTCCGGATGCGCGCCCAGGCCGTGTCGCCGATCATTCGCGGCACGTCCCACATCCCTGACTGTCGCAGGACCGGTTCCTGCGGCGGCTGCGTGTTTGGGGGAAACCAGATGGCCAGGCCCCGGCCACCGGCATCGACCTCGACCAAGCCGTCGCAACAGGCGTAGCGGATCAGGGCTGTGGCGAGTGCTACGCCCAGGCGGCGACGGACATCAGCATCGGGAAGCACCCACGCCATGCCCGGGTCGTGCAGGAATGATCGCACAGCGACCACTGCGGCCCAGTCGATATCGGCCGGTTCCAACCGTCTGGCTGTGGCGATCCCAGTGCGGTGGCTGCTAGCGCCACGGATGCTTGCCTCGGACACGGCTACCTCCTGAGCGTTCAGTGGCCGCGAGGTTCAAGGTCTTTAAGCGCGCGGCCGACGGCCGCGAGCAACGCCGGAGCATGGAAGGGCTTCCGGAACAGGCCGCAATGGCCCTGGGCATCGGCGCGCTGCTGGTCGGCGACGTCGTGCCGGGCCGTGACGAAGATGACCGGCAGGTCCGGTCGCAGGGCGCGCATTTGCCGGCAGAGTTCGAAGCCATCCATTTCGGGCATCCCGATATCAGTGATCAGGCAATCGAGGTCCTGCAGGAGGCCGCTCGCCAGGAGGGATCGAGGAGACGGATAGGTATCCACGGCATAGCCGGCTGCCTCCAGGAGCTCTGCCATGGACTCGAGCACACGGGCGTCATCGTCCACAACGGCGACCCGTGATGCCGCCCGGGATGTCATGTCCAAGGCAGACAGATGATGGCGAAACTGTTGTCCGGTCCTGCCATTCCATCTGTTGTGCCGGACCTCGTCGTCCGTGCCGCCGCGGTCGAAAGCATGGCCGAAACCGGTGCACCTCGTTCACGCACATTTCGCTCCAGGCCTGTCTCGACGCGCATGCGCTGGCAACATGCCGCGGATGTGCCGGCAGGTATTACCGCCACCATACCAAGCGAGAATCCTGGCACGCTATAATGGAAGAGCGTTATGGATGCCGGCGCCAGGCAACGGGGAACTGTGCGGCATCCAAGGACGGGCCGGAGACGACCGGGCAGCACACGTGATCGTCCCTGGCCGCTGCCCCTGCCCGCAAGGTTCAACCGAGAATGTCATCTATGTTGCGCGCCTCTTTCATCGCCGGATGACTTCGCATAGCATTTTTGAGGGGGCGGAAACTACTGACGAAGATGATTGCTCTCATCGCCAGGCGGCTGATAGCCGCCTTCTTCACCGTGCTCGCCGTCCTGTTGCTGGCGGGCGTTCTTGTGCATGCCGCTCCGGGCGATCCGGTGACCGCGATGATGGAACATTCCGCTTCGGTGATGCCCGAGGCCGCGGACGATATACGCGAGCAGTTGGGCCTCGATCGGCCGATCTGGCAGCAGGTGGGGAGCTACGCGGTCAAGGCGCTCAAGGGCGATCTGGGGATGAGCTTTCGGACCAACGAGCCAGTCGCCCGCCTCGTTCTGGAAAGACTGCCCAACACCCTGCTGCTCGCCCTTGCGGGCCTGGGCCTCGCGGTGATGATCGGCGTGCCGGTCGGTTTCGCCGCTGCGGTCAACCGCGGCAATGCGATCGACACGCTCCTGACGACCGTCACGGTGCTGGCCATCTCGGTTCCCGGTTTCTGGCTGGGCCTGATCGTGATGCAGGTCTTCGCGGTGAAGCTGCGCTGGTTTCCGGTGGCCGGCACCGATCTGCGCAACCTGGCGCTGCCCGCACTGACCCTGGGCCTCGCCTATTTCCCCCTGGTGGCGCGGATGACGCGTTCCTCGCTGCTGGACGTGCTGGCGGAGGATTTCGTGCGCACCGCGCGGGCGCGGGGACTGTCCGAGGGCAGGGTGCTGGCGGTGCATGTCCTGCGGCCCGCCCTGGTGAACATGCTCACCATCGTCGGCATGGTTTTTGTCTACATGATGGGCGGGCAGGTGATCATCGAGAACGTCTTCGCCTGGAACGGGCTGGGACGCCTGGCCGTGCAGGCCATGCTGCAGCGTGATTATCCGGTGATCCAGGGGTTCATTGTGATCTTTGCAACATCCATCGTCGTCGTCTCGACCTGCCTCGAGTTGATCTACGGACTGCTCGACCCGAGAATGAGGCGGCAGTGACCGGCGCGTCCGACCGCAAGCCTTCGGTCACCGGACGGATCGACTGGAGGTTTGCCCTCGGCCTCGGGATCGCAGTGCTGCTTGCCGCGGCTGCGTTGCTTGCAAGCTGGATCGCCCCGTTCGACCCGAATCGGATGGGCGTCGGCCCTCGGCTCGCGGCGCCCGGTGCACGGTTCCTGTTCGGGACAGACGAGTTCGGGCGGGATCTCTTCAGTCGCGTGCTCGTTGGCGCGCGCCTGTCGCTGGGCATCGGTGTCGGTGCGGTCGGTGGCGGTCTGCTGGTCGGCGGGCTCATAGGGCTCACGGCCGCATTCTCCGGCAGGATCGTCGAAGTCGCGTTGCTGCGCGTCGTGGACTTTCTCTATTCCTTCCCGGAAACGCTCATCGCGCTCTCGCTGGTGGCGTTCCTCGGGCCAGGCACGGCCAACGCCGCGACGGCAATCGCCGTCGGCATGGCGCCCGTGTTCGCACGGACCGTCTACGGGCTTGCTGCCGTCGAACGGGGCAAGCCCTATGTCGAGGCGGCCTCGCTGGCGACCACCAGCCCAATCCGCCTGGTGCGTGTCCATGTCCTGCCGAACATCGTTCAAAGCATTGCGGTGCTGGCCATGCTCGGTGTCTCGTCGGCCGTGCTTTCCGCCGCTGGCCTGTCATTCCTCGGCCTGGGCGTGCAACCCCCGGCTTCCGAATGGGGATTGATCCTGGTTTCAGGCGCAAACTACATGCACCGGGCACCGTGGATCCTGTTCTTCCCGGGCCTGGCGATTTGCCTGACCGTGCTGTCGCTCAACCTGATCGGCGATGGCCTGCGCGACATGTCCGATCCCCGCCATGCGAGAACGTCGTGACGCTGGGACCAGCGCTCTCTTTGGCCGGCCTGACCGTAAGCTACGCCACCGCCACGGGCCGGGCCGTGGCGGTGGAGGGTGTCACCCTCGATGTCCTGCGGGGTGAGGTTCTGGCCCTGGTGGGAGAGTCCGGCAGCGGGAAATCCACGATAGCCCTGGCGGCGCTGCAGCTGCTGCCCCCCTCCGCAACCATCTCCGGCCGGATAAGCGTGGACGGCGTCGACACTGCCGGTTTGCCTCGCAAGGCGCTCAACCGGCTGCGTGGCGCGCGCATCGGCATGATCTTCCAGGGATCGATGAGCTCGCTCAATCCGGTCCTGACCATTGCGCGCCAGATGACCGAAGGCCTCGTTGCCCACCGCGGGGCCACCCGGGAGGCCGCCAGGATCAAGGCGCTCGCCGCCCTGGCGGACGTTGGTATCGCCGATGCCGAACGGGTCATGACGCAATATCCGCACCAGCTTTCCGGCGGCATGCAGCAACGGGTGATGATCGCCGCCGTGCTGGCGCTCGAACCAGACGTCGTCATCGCCGACGAACCCACGACGGCGCTCGATGTAGCCATGCGGGACAGGGTGCTGGATCTGTTCGGGGCCATGAAGCAGCGCAACAGATGCGCCATCCTGCTGATCACGCATGATCTCGACGTGGTGACACGAGCTGCCGACCGTGTCGCGGTCATTCAAGCCGGCCGCATTGTCGAATATGGCGAAGTCCGCTCCATATTCTCGAAGCCAAGGCACGGGTACTCCAGGAGGCTGCTTGCCGCGCGTCTGGCGCTGGACACGGCAACGCGCTCTCTGCAGGCCGATCCGGCTGGAGATCGTGCGGCACAGGAGGATCACGCGCCCCAGCTCGTGCTGAGCGACATTGGTCGCCGTTTCAGCGCATGGCGGCGCCAGATCGACGCGCTGACCGAGATTTCGCTGGTCCTGAGGCGTGGAGAAACCCTGGGCATCGTCGGCGAGAGCGGCGCGGGCAAGACAACGCTGGCAAGAATTGTCGTCGGCCTCGATTGCCCCACGGCAGGACGCATATTCATTTCTGGCGAGGAAGCGCGCTATCGCCTTTTCCTGTCCCGGCGCAGGCAGTTCCGCCAGTGTCAGATGATCTTCCAGGACCCCAACAGCTCACTCAATCCGCGTCTGACCGTGGCGCGGCAACTGGGCGAGCCGCTCTTCGCCAGCGGTGTTCGCGACTGGGGCGAGATTCGTGTGCGCGCCGTCGAGCTTTTCCAGCAGGTGGGTCTCGATGCGGCTGATATCGACCGCTACCCACATGAATTCTCGGGCGGGCAGCGCCAGCGGATCGCCATTGCCAGAGCCTTGGCTGCGAACCCCCAGGTGATCGTCGCCGATGAACCGGTTTCGTCGCTCGAAACGGTCATCCAGGTACAAATCCTGGATCTGCTGAAAGACATCGGGCGGCGAAGCCACATTTCCTACGTCTTCATTTCGCACAACCTGGCTGCCGTCACCAGAATAAGCGACACAATCGCCGTGATGCAGCAAGGTCGGATTGTCGAACTTGCGCCGGCCCGGCAACTCATCACTCATCCTTCTCATCCCTATACGAGGGCATTGCTCGATGCCACCCAACGGCGACATGAAAGAACGGCGACGGGTTTGGTGGCAGACAAGACACTTGGCCCTTGAGATCTCGCACTCGGGGCGTATTCGAAATAGCCGTCGTGGGCCGTGGGTGGAGTGCCCTTCGTTTCGGCGGGCAGGGTCTGGGGTGGGATAAGCACTGAATTCGTGGAACTCGGCGGGCAATTGATTCCGGGCCGGCGGCCGCGGCGCAGATCCAGGATCAGGCCTCATCCTGCTGGAACACCTTGTGGTCTGGCGCACGGTGTGGCCGGAAGATGCCGCAACGCCCGCAGACGATGCCGGCTTCATCCCGACGAGAATAATGGCCAGGAGGCCATTGCGGTCTCAGCCGGGTGCGCATCCATCTCGCCTCCCTGCTGTCAGGAGCAGCCTCTACCGTGACGCGATGGGATCAGGCGGAAACGAAACTGACAGGATAGGGCGAGATGAAACGAGGTCTGCAGACTCCACCGTTTATCCATAGGTGCATGCCTATGCCTTATTGGCTAGATGTTCGGTCCCAGGGTGTAGTGCTACAGTGCGAGCCGCACACCTGGAAGGACGCGCTATGGGCCAGGTTCTTCACGGCCGCGCCACGACGACAGAGACAGTGCGTCGCGCGATCCAGGCTAGAGGCTGTTATGGACCTGGCGGGGTGTAGTGGTCAGGCTTGGGGGCATGAGCCATGTCCGCAAGCCTTACCCTTCTGATGTGTCTGATGAAGAATGGGCGCTGGTAGCGCCGTATCTGGT
>Ga0182739_1003269_pt1 | contig 14323 bp, 11 predicted proteins | sample eDN5th30CBELigBY_FD_128873 | JGI IMG/M metagenome (GOLD analysis project Ga0182739, IMG submission 128873) | Enriched backyard soil microbial communities from Emeryville, California, USA - eDNA 5th pass 30_C BE-Lig BY (version 2) (version 2) | ecosystem: Environmental > Terrestrial > Soil >... | reverse complement strand
TGCCACAGCTGGGCCTCAGGTTCGGTATATATCCAAACACCGTCGCTCATTTTTATCATCAAGCGGAGCAAAAAGTTAGGCTGATTGATTTCGTTGAGGTATCTTTTTACGGAAATACCTTGTCCCCATAAGATGATACGCTTTCTGGAGAACAAATTAAAAAACAGCAATAACCAGGTGGACAGGTGCCCGAAATGAAGCATGAGCACAATCACGTCGTATTTTGAGGACAATAACGGCCGGATATCGTATGCAACGAGGCGTTTTCCTAAAAAGGAGATAACGCGTAATACGTTAACCGGGAATGGACTTATATTAAAGCCATCGTTACTCTTTGTCTCTTCGTAGATGTAAAGGTCCAGGTTGTATCGCTCGCTTAGCTTTCGATAGAACTCTTCCCTATAGTGCGGTACAAAGGGGTTTAGCAAGGCGATGTGTTTCATTTTGTTCACGCTTTATTAATGTAACACAATACCATCCAATAGGCAAAAATAGGCACGCCGGCCGCATCTAATAGGTACCCCTCAAACATGGAGGTGACCAAAAGCAACCCGATGATGCCACAAAGGACGATTTTGCCGGAATGTTTTGTGATTTTTTCGGTAAAAAAGACAGTAATTGCTGCGACGATCGTCCTGAAAAAGAAAAAAGCACCAAACACCCCACCGGCAACGATAGCAAACAGGTATGCGTTGGTGGTGGCGCCTGACCGCCCTTTGCCAAAAAATGGCAACTTTGATGCCGCTTCATACATGGACGCCCATGTTTCTTCCCGGGTATTTCCCCTGTTCGCATAATCCAGTGATTGGATGTCTATATACGACAACGCCAACACACTGGCGAGCAAGACCAGGAGGAAAAGGAGCGGCTTTATTGCATTGTTTTTTATAGAAAAGAACAGGATAATCACGATGGAGACAAAAGCCCCGAGCATCGATGTCCGGGATACGGAAAGGAAGCAAATCCACAAACCCAGTACAACGCCGCTTAGGTAAATCGATTTCGGAAGCCACGACTTTTCCCGATAGAACAGCCCAAAGGCTAGCGCAGTGGTTACCGAGCCACACATGCCAATAAAGTTGGGGTGGGTTGTAAGCCCGAGAAACCGACCTTTCCAGGACAGCGAACCCAGTCCAGTTTGGTGTAAAAAAATGTTTAAAAGAAGAAACAGATAGGCGCCTATAAAGAAGGCATTCAAAACGTGGTATCGGCTTTCGTTGTAGAGAGGCAAAGGGGAGATGACAAAATAGAAGAAAAGGAAAATGACGGTTGCGAAAGCCACCCGCATGAGCACATCTTCGATTACGCCCCCGTTGGAAAGTTCCGAAACGAGGACAATTAAATGGAAGATATAGTAATAAATCAAAAGTTTCGACCGGTTTGCATCGGTTGCATGTTTGTGTACAAATGTGATGTAGAGCGCTACCACCGCACATAGCAAAACGATAGGTAATGAGAATTGCTGAAGCATGCGGATGTAACTGGGTACCGAATAACTTGTTGCCATCGCTTCGGCATTCGGTGCTCTGAAAGATGCAAAGAATACGATGACCGCTGTTAAGCAATAGACGGTAATAACCGTCCAGTCTATTGTCGTGCTTGGCGGTGATGCCTCAACGGTATGTTCAACTTTTATATCTTCCACGATTCATCTTCCTTTTTTTTCCGGACTATTTGCTTTGGCTATCATGGTCGACGCAAAGATTTCCGGTGTTCTTTCCGCGACAAACGCCGCCGATTCACTTTTCCACCCGTCCATGTGGTGAAGTATTTCGATTTTTTCTGCAATCAACCCGGGTTTAACCTCATCAATTAATAAGCCCAAGTTGTATTGTTCGATGAGTTCTTTTAACAGCCCTTTTCCTGTGGCAATCAGGGGTTTGTTTGAGGCGGCGGCATGGCCTAGTATCCCACTAGATGCTTCGGGATTTTTATAAGGGATGACAATCGCATGGCATTGGTCGAGAATGCTTTTCATCTTTGCATCGGGCAGGAAGCCGGGGTCATATATCGCCTTGATTTGTGTGGCTTCGTTAACGAGGCGGATATGCTGGTCGATTTTTTCTGCCATTTTCGCGCCACCGGGTGACCCCGCTACCAAAAACGCGAGTTCCCCCTGGAATTCTGATTTAATGTGCAAAGCCGACTGGATGAATTCTAATGTGCCTTTGCGATCGTCCAGGGCACCAAGGTGCAACAGGATTTTCCGACCAGGCGCTATTTGATATCGCTCGTAGATGTTAAACTCACTAAGCGGTGCTAGGGCCGGGATAGGATCGTTTAATACGTGAAACATGCCTTTTCTGAATTGATTGTTTAGGTAAACGGCTGTTTTCTGATCGTTAAGGATAAAGATCCGGTCGATTCGCTTGTTGTTCGAGTAAAATTTGGTAATCAGATATTTCCTGAAATATTTGAGACGTTCTCTCCAATTGCCTTTGCTCATCCGATAGAATTGAAGGAATAATATTCCTCTGATTTTAAATGGCGGCCTGAAGAAAATTAGGCCAATCTGGAAAACATTAAAAGATAGGAGGAAAACTTGAGTAGATTGGCATTGCTTGGCATACTGCTTCACCAGCTTCAACATCGCGAAAGATTGCCTGAAAAGAGTGCCTGTGGTCGCTTTTTGATATTCGCGGTTTGTCACTTCAACCAACTGGATGTTGCGGTTGGCGTCAGCGTCAGGTACGAGGTGTGGAAACTTTTCTTTAAAGTGTGGATGGACGACAAAAACATTCGTGCCGTCAGACGGATGCTGTTTGAAGTATTGGATCAAGTGTCCGATATATTCGGTATGGTGACCCGTGATTGTGATATCAAAAATCAATCTAGTTGCCATTTTTTTCAGCTTGGTCAAAATTATTTGAGTCCGTTTCTGACTTTAAATCGGGACAAACTCAACGTCAGGTTCCATAATGCCAGTAGTAGGTGAAACCGGTTCTTCGTGTGCCTCCAAATCCCCAATAGCGATTTTATTCTCAATCCGTAAACCGGATTTGTCTTGTCGTATGTCATCGAAATCCTTTCGTTTCCATGTCTAACATATGTATACCAGGCAGAAGGTGTGTACGAAATCGTTGTGGCTAGCAATGCGGCTTTTTGAAAATAGTCAACATCTTGATTTCGCTTCAATTTGGTGTTCCATTTGATTTTGTCGGCCAGCTGCCGCCTTAACAGAGGAGATCCGCAACCAAAAGACCCATGGGTCCGTATTACTTTCTTAATTTTTTCGGCGTTGGAATGGTACACTCGTTTACCTGTATCCGTATAAATCATTTCAAAATCGCATAGGCCGAAATCGGCATGCTCTTTATTCATCATTGCAATTTGATGTTGAAATTTTTCGGCACTTAAGAAGTCGTCGCTATCCAAAAATTGAATGAAATCACCGGTTGCCTTTCTGTATCCATTATTTCTCGCTGCGGGCGCGCCTTGATTGGTTTGTTGTAAGACCAATACGTTGAAATTATCGGATTTGTAGCGTTTTTTAAATTCCTCAAGAACCTTCAACGAATCATCTGTCGAACCATCGTCCACTAATATCAATTGGATTGGTCGGTGACTATTTTCAAAAATATTCATTAGGGTCGAAAACACATCTTTATCCCTGTTGTAAACGGGGATGATTACGGATACCAAAGATTCTACCTTGTCAGACATGCTGTATTTGATTAGCTTTAAACGACATTTAATTTTCTGTTTCGTTAATTTGAAAGGATAGCATTTAACGTATCCTTAATGTGAGCGATGTTATCCGATTTTTTGGTTGCTAATCGTTTTAAGATCGTTTCCTTGGCGGCGACGGAATCTTGGATTTTTTCTAGCATCGTGGTGTCGTTTTCTGTGTAGTCAATAACAATATCAGAAAGGTCATTATCTTGGTAGATGCCAGTTATTTTTTTGTTATGACCGGCATTAATGAATGGAATAGCCAAGCCTTCACTTACAGCAGCCAATAATAATACGTGTAGTCTGTTGCTTATAGTTAACTCTGCTCCTCTGTAAAGGGAAACTGCCTCTTCAATCGTCAGTAGTTTATCCAAAAAATAAACGTTTAAATCATTCTGTAAAGCATCCCTCAACTGCATACAAGCGTCTCGGTCAAATGCTACCTGATACGAAATAACTATTTTGGCTCCGTCAAAGAGGGTGGTTTTTAAAAGCTTTTTCAGCTTATCTATAACGGGTACCAAATAAGCGGGTTCATGGGCCGTTCTCACCTTATTTGCTCGAAAACTGAGAACAATGTATTTGCCGCCTTCGTTAAACGGATTTGACGCTGAATGGTTGCTTTCCTGATATGCCCAAGCCAGGTCCGGAAAATAAAACGTGTTCCTAAACCTAAACTTTCGCGCTTGATGCATAGATAAGGAATCCCTGATGCCGTACGCATAGAATGCGGAGGAATAGAAAGATTCGGTAATTAAATTTGCGGCATCGAAATCACCTAGAGAAAACCCCAGTCTAATTGACTTACATCCCCCCTTTTTTTGTCTCACCAATTTGTAGAAATGATCAAGGCTTGATAGTGCTTTTTTAAAGCCCTTTCTCGACTTATCACCGGGTACAAAAATCTGGTAACATTCATCGTCTGGATGCCGGTTTTTTAACAAGTAGTCTTCAAGGTACTGTCCAGTCCAGTTTGGGCACCTTTCGGAGACGATAATGTCTTGTTGTCTTTTTAGCTTATCTATAAACCATTTCGGTTTGTTCAAGTCGTCTATAATAATCGTCCCATACGGCCTCAGTAAATCTAAAAGCGATTTGTTTATCAATAAATCACCCATATTTTCGTACTGAGTAATGGGATTGTAATAGAAATACCTCATAACAAACTTTAATTTCTAAGGGCTTTTAATTTGCCGGTCAACGTTTTTAATATCGCTCCAACCATCTCTTTTTCCTTTGAGGATGTGCCAACGATATAAATCAAGCCGGAATACAGCACTGCTGAAAAGGTAAAAAAGGACATCAGACTCATGATACTACCCCCTGAATTAATATTTTCCCAATAGAAACTAATACAGAAGAATGCGAGCACCGCGGGGAACAACGGCACGAGCATGACTTCTTTCAAAAATTTGAATGTTGGGTAATGGGTTATCACATTAAAATAATAGATGCGAAAGCAAGTCGCTACGACCTCCAGACCCAATGCAATTATCATCACGGACGTTGCTGGGTAGCCCATTTTCAATGCCCAATAGCTGAAGGGCACGGTTAATATTTGAACAGTTCCCACAACAAGCTGGTAGGTTTTTATCCTGCCTGTTGCTTGCGTGGCCGCCATGATGCCCATGCTGAACTGCTGCACGAGTGTGAGCACGACCATATACCTGCAAAATGATACGGTATGTGCTGGTACTGCTTTTAGCCAGAATTGCAGTATCTGGGGCATAGCAATGAATATGGGGATGGAAATCAACGAGTTCAGATAGAATGAGAATTTACCAGCAAATACGGACAGCCGCAGCATGCGCCGGCGATCACCAGCCCCTTCGCTTTTCATCATCTGGGGGCGCACGGTCTTCATCATCGTCATGGAGAGGAATGACATTTGATTGTTGACCTGATTGGCAATGGAATAGGCGGCATTCATCACGGTTGAATAAAAGAGATTCAGCACGATGGCCACGCCTTGGCTTCTGGACAAACCACAGATAATCCCAAACAGATTCCAACCTGCGAATGCACCCATCTCGCCGATTAATTTCCGATCATATACCCGTAGTGGGCGTACCGAGCATTCGTGATATCTCTTACGGCAATAGACTTGTTTGATCACCCGGAGGAGGATCGAACTAATCATCGTGAGAAAGCCGTAGACCACCAATTTATCCTGAAGTACAAAGGCGAGCAGCACGGCAATTGCCAGTTTCAGCACGCTTTCGAGAATATTAATCAGTGCCACGAAGGTCATGTTTTCGTGGGCGTTGATTACGGCGTCGTATGGCACTGAGATGATTGAAATAAAGCTGGCAACCACCGTAAAATGAAAAATTAACCTTGCAGCTGAAAGCCTTTCCGGGTCGATAGTCAACTTTGTTTCGAGGAAGAAGAGTCCCACCAACTCGAAAACAACAACGAGCAACAAGCCGAGCACGGTGTGGATGAGCATACTGTTGCCCAGCACGCGTTTGATGTTATCGATATTGCCCGACCCCATATTATACGAAAGATAACGTTGCGTGGACGTGGTCATAGCAGCGTTGAGGAAAGATAACATGGCAACCACACCACCCACCAGGCTGTACAGCCCGTAGTCACTGGCGCCCAGGTTACCTAGAATCAGCCGTGTTGCATAGAGGTTGATGCCGATGGTGATCAGCATTCTCCCGTATAGAATGGCCGTATTGAAAACGATCTTATTCCCCGGTTTCATCGTTTCACCCTATCCTGCCAAATGTTCCCACTGGGTTTTGCTATCCTTTCGGAATATCGCTACGTCGGCGGTCACCATTTCCTTGCAAAGCGCCGATAGATCGTACTCGGGTTTCCAGCCCAATTTTGTTTTAGACTTGGTCGGATCGCCGATGAGTAACTCAACTTCGGTCGGGCGGAAGTAAGCGGGGTCAACCGAAACCACCTCTTGTCCCACCGTGAGCGAAAAGTCAGCATTAGATATTGTTTTTACGAAACCCTTCTCATCGATGCCATCTCCTTCGAATTCTATTTCGGCACCCACTTCAGCAAAGGCCATTTTCACGAAATCCCGTACTGCCGTTGTAATGCCTGTGGCAATCACATAATCTTCCGGTTTTTCCTGTTGCAGAATCAGCCACATGGCCCGTACATAATCCTTCGCATGGCCCCAGTCGCGTTGTGCATCAAGATTTCCCAAAAACATCTTTTCTTGAAGGCCCAGCGCAATTGCTGCCACCGCACGGGTGATTTTTCTTGTAACGAAGGTTTCCCCACGTAGCGGGCTTTCGTGGTTGAACAAGATTCCGTTGCAGGCATAGAGGTTATAAGCCTCCCGATAGTTTACCGTAATCCAATAAGCGTATAGCTTGGCAACTGCGTAGGGACTCCGAGGGTAAAAGGGGGTTGTTTCACTTTGTGGAACTGCTTGCACCAATCCATAGAGTTCAGATGTAGATGCTTGGTAAATACGTGTCTTTTTTTCCAGTCCGAGTATACGAATGGCTTCCAGGATACGAAGTGTCCCGATGCCATCCGCATTGGCTGTGTACTCGGGGGTGTCGAAGCTGACCTTGACATGGCTCATCGCTGCTAGGTTGTATATTTCGTCTGGCTGCGTTTCCTGAATGATGCGTATCAGGTTCGTACTGTCTGTCATGTCGCCGTAATGCAACTTGAATCGTACATTGTCATCGTGCGGATCTTGATAAAGGTGGTCAATGCGGTCCGTATTGATGAGGGAAGAACGGCGTTTAACACCGTGAACCATATACCCTTTTTCGAGGAGTAATTCTGCGAGGTAGGCGCCATCTTGTCCATTTACTCCGGTAATGAGTGCTGTTTTTATCATTTTTTTTAACTTTCTGTGTGGATTTATTGTCTATCGTTCTGCATAAGTATTTTGAAGAAAATCATGATACGCACTAGTGATGCCTTCTTTAAGTGCGGTATGGTGCTGCCATCCCAGGCTATGAAGCTTACTCACGTCCATAAGCTTACGGGGCGTACCATCGGGTTTGCTGGCGTCGAATACCAATTCACCTTCGTATCCAATTGTTTCTTTAATCAGCTCGGCTAGTTCGCGGATAGTCAGGTCTTGCCCCGTGCCGACATTAATCAGCTGGCGATCACTGTAATTGTTCATCAGAAATACACACGCTTCCGCCAGGTCATCGGCAAATAGGAATTCGCGCTTAGGAGTCCCGCTCCCCCAGATAGTAACAGTGGGCACGTTAGCTTCCTTGGCCTCGTGGACACGGCGGATGAGGGCTGGTAATACGTGTGAATTTTCGGGATGATAGTTGTCACCAATGCCATAAAGGTTGGTGGGCATCACACTGATAAAATCACAGTTGTATTGATCGCGGTAGGCCTCGCATAATTTGATGCCTGCAATCTTGGCAATAGCGTAAGGTTCGTTGGTCGACTCCAGGGGCCCGGTCAACAAGTAATCTTCTTTTAAGGGCTGGGGTGCCATTTTCGGATAGATACAGCTGCTTCCCAGAAAGAGCAATTTCTTTACTCCATGTTGGTAGGCGGCGTGGATGATATTCGTCGCCATGATAAGGTTATCATGGATGAAATCCGCCCGATAGGTGTTGTTGGCCATGATACCACCTACTTTGGCTGCCGCCAGAAATACGTATTCGGGGCGTTCCGCAGCAAAGAGGTCATTGACAGCTTGCTGATTACGCAAATCAAGTGCTTCCGAAGTCCGTAATAGGAGATTGGTGTAACCGGCTTTTTCTAAATAGCGTTTGATCGCCCCGCCTACCATACCTCGGTGACCTGCAACATATAATTTACTTGTCGTATTCATCATTGTTTTTGTGTAATCATTTATTTCCAGTCGCATCCCTGTGGTCTTTCATTTAACTTTCGGCCCAGAATTTCCACCAGGGATTTTTATTTCCATCCTCATAATAGCCATCGCCATAGCCGTAACCGTAACCTCCTTTCGGATCGATATCATTAACCAAAATGGCTAATTGATTCATCTTCCGATGCCGGTAAAGATCTTCTACAATTTGCAGCTGAGCTTTATGTGTATAGCCAAGCCGAACGAGGTATAACGTAAGGTCGGCATGTCGGCTTAATAACTGAGCATCTGTGACTAGACCAATGGGTGGAGCGTCGATAATGATATAATCAAAATGATTGTTTAAATGTTCCATCAGTTCGTCGAGTCTATGGCTAAGTATGGTCTCTGCCGGGTTGGGCGGGATGGGCCCCGATCCGATTAAAAGTAAATCGTCATGTATGCCGGAAGGTCTGAGGATTTCTGAAGGTGTCAGCTTGGTGTTAAGGACATAGTTGGTGAAACCGATTTCGTTCACATGATTCAACTTTTCAGAAAGATTGGGTTTGCGGAGGTCCATTTCCATCACGACGATTCTTTTCCCCGTCATGGCCAAGATGGTGGCTAGGTTGAGTGCGACAAATGATTTTCCTTCACCACTCATGCTGGACGTGAGCAAGATCGTCTTTTGATTGGCCTCCGTGAGGTAAAATGCCAGGTTTGTCCGTAATGTGCGGAATTGCTCGGCAATAGCCGAACGGGAGTACTTGCTGACCACAAGCGACTCTTTATGCCTGCTGCGAATGATTTCGCCGATAACAGGAGTTGATGTTAGTTTTTTCAGATCATCGCGATTGCGGAGCCTGGTGTTCAATATATCCCCAAAGTAAATGAATGCAGAAGGAACGATGAGCCCGATGATGAGCCCTGCAAGCAAGGTAGCGGTGCGTTTGGGGCTAAAGGGTGAAGCCGCCGCTTTCGGTGGGTCGATTACCCTGCTGTTTGAAACGGTAGCTGTTTTGCTGATTGCAGTCTCTTCTCTTTTTTGCAACAGATACACATAAAGCTCATGTTTGATCTGCTGTTGCCGGGAAAGATCAATAAAGATGCGTTCGGTTGCGGGTACATTTTTTACTTCAGCTTCAAGCTGTCTTGTTTTCTGTTCCAGATCAGCCTTTGTAATGGTCAACCTGCTTTGCGTGCTGCGTAGATTGGCTAACATGTCTTCCCGCATGGCGTCCAGCTGCCGGTCCAGGTTGATAATGGTGGGGTTGTTGGGCGTTGCGCTGAGTAGCCTGCGGCCGCGTTCCAGGAGCACTTCATTATAACGGGTAATCAGGTCATTGAAAACAACATCGTCCGTTACCACCGCATTCGGCAATACCCGTTGGCTGTTTTTGTCGTTGAGGTACGCTTCAACATCGGCTAAAATATTGAGTTGGGTTTGAACCTGGGCTAGCTGATTGACATACACACTTGAATTCTCCAGAAGCAACTGGGCCTGTGCGGACATATCGGCCAAATTCTCGTGCTGCCGAAATTGCTGTATCTGCTGTTCGATATCGTTTAATTCTTTCCCAACGATCGCGAGGCGGTTGTCTACAAACGCAATGGTGCTGTCGGCAATGGTGTTTTTATGGATTAGATCGTTTTCCATGTAAACCGCAATCACTTTATTAAGAATCTCTTCTCCTTTTTTTCGCAGGGGATAATCAAAGCTGAGGTCGATAACGGAGACCAAATTGTTTTTTATGGATACGCCCAGCCGTCCGATGAAGTTGCTTACGCGACTGTCAAACGCCGTTATTTTGACTTTAAAAGGTTGATTGATGTCCTCGGGTGTCAATGCGGCGCTGGTTATCGTTACGTTACCGATGCGTGGCAATTCGATGGCTTTCCCAAATTCAAAATCCAGTGAAGAATCGTCTTCTTGTGTAATCACGCCTCCTTTCTCCGTTTGTATCGTTATGGTGAACACATCACTACGCACAGCATCTTTGGGTGATTGCAAAACGACATCAAAGGGCTTTGGATACGTCTCGATGTCACGCACCGTTCCGGGCTGAAAAATCGTCACCTGTTCGTTCAGGTCGCTCACCACCTTTTCCATCAGGTAACGAGTCCTGATAATTTCAGCCTCATTGTCTACGGTGCTCGGGCCGCCCAGCAGCGTGCCGAACCCACCGCCGAATGATCCTTGGTCGGCAGCCGGTGAAGGGCCTGCTTTTGCTCCGTTTACGATAACTTTAGCCTGAATTTTGTAAACCGGTGTGCTGTATCTTAACTGGAGATAGGCAACAGCCAGCCCAAGGAGGCCGCAAGCGACGAACCAAAACCAATTTTTTCTATAGCGATCTACGGTTTCGAGCAAGCTGTTTTGCGTTGTCCGCCCGTTTGGCTCAAGTCGTTCTTCGTATGATTCTTTCACGGTAACCTTAATTTAAACTATAAACGGGTAATGGCTAGGATGATGACGGATAGTGCTGAAAGCGAAAGTGATATGATTTGGAACGTAGCTGAATTGTTAGCATTTGCCCTGCTGCGCGTGGGTTCTACGTAAACGACATCATTTTGTTTCAGGTAAAAATAGGGAGAGGTGAATGTGCTATAATCGTTCAAATCAAAGCGCACGAATTCCTTTTTGCCTTCAACATCCCTAATCAGTAATACCGTTTGCCTTTTACCGTAAATCGTCAAATCTCCCGCCATCCCGATGGCGTCTAGTAGTGTGACTTTTTCATTCGGTACGGTATAGGTAGCTGGTTTAGAAACCTCGCCGATTACTGTTATTTTGAAATTGGCGAAACGAACCTGTACTGTGGGATCGTTGAAGTAATTGGCAGCTGCTTCGCCAATGAGCGCACGTACCTCCGAAGTGGTTAGCCCGGCAACATTGAGTGTACCCAGCATGGGTAGCGTAATCTGGCCTTCCTCATCCACCAAATAGCCATTTGGGGTATTTCCGTTGCCCACTGGGGCGGGATTCCCTCCATCGGCAGCTCCTCCAGACAATCGATTAATGGCCGTTGTTGTGCCCCCATCGATCGTTTGTATGGTGACATATAGTATATCGTCGACCTGAACAATAGGCTCTTGATATTCTGGCAGTTGGATTGTTGGATCATCAGCAGGTATATTGCCGAAATATACCGTTTTCTTTGTAGACACGCAGCCCCCCAGAAAAAGAAAGGTTAAAAAGAGAAGTGGGAAAATTATTGTTCTTATCATTGTAGTAAGTTGTTATTCTTGATTGGATTCTTTTTGAATATCCGGTGGGCATCCCCGCTGAGTACGAATTTTTCAATAGCCATGAGGTGTTTGTGGTGATGGAGGTCGGTACCTACAAAATCCACCATCCCTCGTTTCAACAGGTGTTGCGCAGCTTTCTTTACTTCGACATTGTAATAACCCGCGGGTGAAAGGAGGTTCATTTGAAATAAACAGCCGAGATCTCTGAGTTGCTGGTACCTTTCGGTCCTGGTGTGGTAAAATGTATACCTTTCGGGATGTGCCAAAATCGGCTTGTAGCCATGAACTTGTAGTTCAAAGATAATATGTTCAATATTGGCGCTTTCAGCAATATAAGACATTTCGATAAGTACACGATTGCCGGGTAGTGTCAGCAGTTGGTTCCCATTGGCGAACCGTTTACCAAACGTATCATCTACCATATATTCTGCGGCGGCATCTAATTGCAACCCGTCTGGTACAGCCAGTCGCAGTTGATCCAATGCCGGCAGGATGGTGTCCGGCGTATTGGGGTACAACTCCGTGTGTACGTGTGGTGTCACATAAAACCGGTGTATTCCCAGCGCTTGTAAACGGCTAAGATAAGTAAGCGACGAGGCTAAATCCGGGCTGCCATCATCGATACCGGGTAGGAGATGTGAATGTATATCGGCATCCAGCCAACTCAGATTGGTGAGATTTTTTGCTTTATTCAGAAATGTAAACATCCTGATCCTTGGGTGATTGAAAATCTATTGCTACCTGCGTATTCCGCGATTGGAATAACGATTATTATTCATGGGCAAGCTGCCCTAATGCGCATTCTCTTCGCCCGTAATGATATTGATAATGGTCATGAAAACGATGCGGACATCCAGCATCGCTGTCCAATTTTCGAGATACCAAATGTCATGCGCCACACGGCGCTCCATGAGCCGGGGGTCTGTAGTTTCACCGCGGTATCCGTTGACCTGCGCCCAGCCGGTGATACCTGGCTTGAGGAATTGACGGGTCATATAGTGGTCAATGATAGCGCTGTATTGTTCGGTATGTTTGAGCATGTGCGGGCGAGGCCCTACTACACTCATATGCCCCTGCAATACGTTAAGGAATTGTGGCAATTCGTCAAGACTGGTGCGGCGAAGAATGGCACCGATACGCGTAATCCTGCCATCGTTACGCGTGGCCTGTTTAAGGTCACTATCCGTATTGATCCGCATGCTGCGGAATTTGTAGCACCAAAAAGGTTTGTTGTCGCGTCCGGTACGTAGCTGCTTGAAAAGGACGGGACCACGGCTTTCCAGTTTGATAAGCACGGCGACAATTGGGTAAAGCCAGCTTAATACAAACACGACTGCCAGCAGACTGAATAAGACATCGAACAAACGTTTTTTGAAACGACCTTCGATATCATAAACAGGCTCCTGCCGTACACTAATTACGGGCACCGGACCAAGGACGCTGAAGCTGTAGGGCACTTTATCTTCACGTATTAAATCGGGAACCAGTTTTACGCGCAGACAATGCCGCTCCCCCTCTTCTACGAGGACCGAGGCCTGTGCAATACGTTGAGGTGGTAGGGAGACGTATACTTCTTGTATCCCTTTGGCAATTGCTCGTTGGAATTGATGGCGCGTAGCTTCAGCAATTTCTCCTCCTTCAGTAAGCAGTAGGTCATCGCGCTCCGTCAGGTAACCTTCGAAGTGATAGTTGCGCTCGTGCGCCCGAAAATAATTTGCCAAAGAACGTGCTCCTTCATTTTTACCTAAAATCGCGACCGACTTGCGGATATGGAAATGCTTCATCAGCAAGCCCTGAATGTAAGTGCCAACTAAGCGGCTAAATACAAGGCAAGCGGTCAGTAAAACATAGAACCCGATAAGGAATGCGCCAACATCTGTGCCTTTTCCATGCGATAACAATAACAAATACATCGAGAATAACACGCCATGGAGGATTGTCGTCCGTAAAGTAGCACGGTAGATGTCTTCCAAATCTTCCATCGTGTGCTGGGTATAGAGATAGAATAGTCTACCTGATAATAACCAGAGCAGATTGGCTACAATGAGATAATGTCGGTGCAAAATCCCCGTGTTTGCGAAAAAAAACTCTTGAGTAAACTCACCTGCAACTAAGAATGCAGCGTTGAGAAAAATCAAGTCGGTAAAGGCTAATACAAATTTCAACAAGAAAATGTAGCGCGTTTGCATGTTTTCGTTACTAAATGGTGAAAATCAACTCGTTTTAGTAGCGGTAATGTTGATAATAGTATGATCTTTGTTAAAATATTATTAATATTTTATTTGTTTTAGTAGTAATTTTTCAAACAACCGGTAGTTGGATTAGTAACTTTCCAAAAAACATGCCATTTATCGCCACACAGGTTGGAACGATCTGAATTTTGTTTGTAATTGTTGGTTAGAAAGGTGTTTAGGTCGAAAAATAATATGGCGATGTGGCGCGTTGGCTGGTGCGCCCCCATCCATGCCCTGATTTTAGGGCAGACTATTCGTAATAATACTACACTCTTGTTTTGATAATTTTCGAAGCCAATCTCTCGTTTTAGGGACTTAAAATAACCCCATCTGCCCGTTATCATCCACGCGGATGTCGTCGGGATTGGTGATTTCGAGGTCGATTTTCGGCCGTGGC
>Ga0182739_1003268_pt1 | contig 14324 bp, 8 predicted proteins | sample eDN5th30CBELigBY_FD_128873 | JGI IMG/M metagenome (GOLD analysis project Ga0182739, IMG submission 128873) | Enriched backyard soil microbial communities from Emeryville, California, USA - eDNA 5th pass 30_C BE-Lig BY (version 2) (version 2) | ecosystem: Environmental > Terrestrial > Soil >... | reverse complement strand
TGCCCGCCACCGCCGCGACTACCGGTACTTGGGCGTAGCGCAGCCGCAAGACCATGTCTTGCATCTCGCGTTCGATGGGTTCGAGGGCTTGCGCGCCGCCTTCCGCGAACGCGGGCAACATCGCCTTCAGGTCGGCGCCTGCCGAAAAAGGATCATCCAGTTGACCGATCACCAGCGCCTGGTAAGAGGCCTCGGCCAGATCCACGGCATGCACGATGCCCCGCACCACGCCCGGACTGAGCGTATGCATCTTGGTCTTGAACGAGACGATCAATACGTCACGCGGATGCGGCTCAGGCAAGGTCCAGCACTGCACGGCCTCGTCTTCGTACACCATCGTCCGGTCCAGGCTGGGCGCCTCGCCGATCAGACGGGGAGCACCGACCTGGCGCTCGTAGACCGGCAGCGTGCTGCGTCCCTCGAAACGGCGTTCGCCCGGATTCCAGGAGCCCGCCTGGGTATGCACGCCTTGCGCTTCCCACACCGGCCCGCGCAACACCCAGTCGGGCAGCGGCGCGGACGACAGCGTCTTGCCCGCCTTGATGTCCTCGACGAGCCACTCGGCAACGCGGCGCCAGCCGGCCGCCTGCCAGATCTCAAAGGGGCCCTGCGCATGGCCGAAACCCCATTTCATGGCCTGGTCGACCTGGCGTGCCGTGGCGGCAATATCCGCCAGGTGCACGGCGCTGTAATGAAAACTGTCGCGAAGGATCGCCCACAGGAATTGCGCCTGGGGATGGTCCGAATCGTGCAATGCCTGCAGCTTTTTCGCCGGGTCACGCTCAGCCAGTATCGCGGCCACGCTGTCGTCGATCTTTGCGTCGGCCGGAACATAAGTCTGCTTGACGGGGTCCAACCGCAAAATCGCCTTGCCTTCCTTGCGATAGAAGCCCGCGCCCGTTTTCTGGCCCAAGGCCCCTTGCTCCACCAGGCCCTGCACCACCGCCGGCACGCCGAAATGCGCGTGGAACGGGTCCTGGGGAAGTTGATCCTGCATCGTGCGCACGACATGCGCCAGCGTATCGAGGCCGACGACATCCGCCGTGCGGAAAGTGCCGGACTTGGCGCGGCCCAGGCGCGCGCCCGTCAGGTCGTCTACCTGCTCGTACGTGAGACCGAACTTGTCGGCCTGCGCGAAGACCGACAAGATGCCGAACACCCCGATCCGGTTGCCAATGAAGTTGGGGGTATCGCGGGCGCGCACCACGCCCTTGCCCAGCCCGGACACCAGAAAAGCCTCGAGCTCATCCAGGAGCTCGGGTTGCGTATGGGGCGCCGGAATCAGCTCGACCAGCGTCATGTAACGCGGCGGATTGAAGAAGTGAACCCCGCAGAAGCGATGCCGCAACGCCTCGGGCAAGGCCTCGGACAAGGCCGTGATCGACAGGCCCGACGTATTGCTGGCCATAATGGCATCCGGCCGCACAGCCGGCGCCAGCTTCTTGTACAGCTCGCGCTTCCAGTCCAATCGTTCGGCGATGGCCTCGATCACCAGATCGCAGTCTGCGAGCAATGACAAGTCGTCATCGTAATTGGCCGGGGTAATGAGTTGAGCCAGGTCGTCGGACCCCAACGGCGCCGGCGTCAGCTTTTTCAGCTGAGCAATCCCGCGCCGCGCCGTGCCGCTGCGATCACCTTCCTTCGCGGCCAGATCGAACAGCACCACGGGAATACCGGCATTCACGCAGTGTGCCGCGATTTGCGCGCCCATGACCCCGGCGCCGCACACCGCTACCTTCTTGATATGAGCGCGGGTACGCTTGGCCGTCCCCTTCTCGCCCGAGAAACTCGACTGCATTGACAAGACTCCCTAGAAAAGCGGCATGGACCCCACGGCGTTTGACGCCCCTTGCTCCACGCCGGCATCCGCATCCCGATTAGGTTAGTTCATTATGTGGGTGGCTGCACGCTGTAAAATTTACGTCCATCCCATGCACTTCGCGATGCCCCATGGCCCGATTGCCCCGCCTTTACGCACCCCAAGTGCCCCAGCTTGTCCAGGCAGAATTCGCCTACCCGCTGGCCCACGCCACCGATCCCACGCCGGTGGCCGAACTCGATCGCATCCTTGAGTGGCTGCAGCGCGATGCGCGCGAAAACCAGGCCGCCCTCCATGGCTGGACCCTGCTGCCCGATCGCATCTCCCTCCTCGCCACCCCAGCGGACCCATCGAGCATATCCCGGCTGATCCAGGGCCTGGGCCGTCGCATCGCCACCGGCATGCGCCACGGCCGCGTCTTTACCGGCCGATACCGCAGTGCCCTGGTCGAACCCGGCCAATGGGTCCTGCCCGCCCTCATCTGGCTCGAATCCCTGCCCGTCTACGCCCAGCACATTGACAAGGCAGAAAGCTGGCCCTGGTCCTCTGCGCCCACCCACACCGGCATCCACCCCCGCCGCGACGCCATCGCCACCGACCACGCCGACTACTGGCATCTGGGCAACACCCCCTTTGCCCGCCAAGCCCGCTACCGCGAACGCCTCGCCGCGGGACTATCGCAAGCGCATTCCCAACGCATCCAGCAGGCTCTCTTCGGCCAATGGGCCCTGGGCGAATCCCAATTCCTCGCCCACATCGCCCCCCACGCCACCCGCCGCCTCGCCCCCGCTCCCAAGGGCCGGCCGAAGAAACAGGTAGCGGTCGAAACGGCCGAGAACTGAGAGCAGACGGGACATTGCCTCAGCGCAACATTATTCACGACAGAATGCTCCGCCAGACTCACTAGGATGTTGCACTTCTTTAGCCTAAAGAACGGAGCATGGATTCGATTTCCGCAAGTAGTCGGTTCCAGGGCGCACAAAATGTATCAGTCAGCCCAATGTCTTGCATCTGTCCCCATTTAATACATTGCTAAAGCAGCCACGAGATAATTAGGGACGCACCCCTTTTTATTTTTCTTGCACTCACAAAATCATCGCAGTATTGTGCACTTCTGCGGCGCAGCAAACCCTGCCCCAACTCCGCCCCTTGAAATCACTCACAGGCGCACGCCATGTCCCCCTCTCTACTGCCCACCACCCTCCCGGCCGTCGCGGTCGATGTCTCCGCTGACGCAGCGCGGCGCAAGCCCGGCGTCCGGACCACCGCGCCGCAGGCACAGGGCCTATACCGCCCCGAATTCGAGCATGACGCCTGTGGCGTCGGCTTCGTCGCCCACATCAAGGGTCGCAGAAGCCACTCCATCATTCAGCAAGGTCTGAAGATCCTCGACAACCTGGACCACCGCGGCGCGGTCGGGGCGGACGAACTGATGGGTGACGGCGCCGGTATCCTGATCCAGATTCCCGATGCCCTTTACCGCGCTGACATGGCCGAGGTCGGCGTCGAGCTTCCGCCGCCCGACGAATACGGCGTTGCCATGGTCTTCCTCCCGAAGGAAACCGCATCGCGCCTGGCCTGTCAGCAGGAGCTCGAGCGCGCCGTGCGCGATGAAGGCCAGGTGGTGCTGGGCTGGCGCGACGTCCCCGTGGATTGCGACATGCCCATGTCGCCGGCCGTGCGGGCCTGTGAGCCGGTCATTCGCCAGTTGTTCATCGGCCGCGGCCCGGACATCATGGTGCCCGACGCACTCGAGCGCAAACTCTACGTCATTCGCAAGACGGCCAGCCACGCGATCCAGCACATGCAACTGGCCCATGGCCAGGAATACTTCGTGCCATCGATCTCGGTGCGCACCGTCGTCTACAAGGGCTTGTTGCTGGCCGATCAAGTCGGCCGCTACTACCGCGACCTGACCGATACGCGCGCCGTGTCGGCCCTGGCCATGGTGCACCAGCGCTTTTCCACCAACACCTTCCCGGCCTGGCCGCTGGCCCACCCCTATCGCATGATCGCCCACAACGGCGAAATCAACACCGTGAAGGGCAACTTCAACTGGCTGCGCGCTCGCGAAGGCATGATGCAGTCGGCAGTCCTGGGCGCGGACTTGCCCAAGCTTTACCCCATCGTGTACGAAGGCCAGTCCGACACGGCGACCTTCGACAACTGCCTGGAATTGCTCGTCATGTCGGGCTATTCTCTGGCCCACGCCATGATGATGATGATCCCGGAAGCCTGGGAACAGCATGCCGACATGGACGAAAGCCGGCGCGCTTTCTACGAATATCACGCGGCCATGATGGAGCCCTGGGACGGTCCTGCCGCCATTGCCTTCACCGATGGCCGCCAGATCGGCGCCTTGCTAGACCGCAATGGTTTGCGTCCGGCGCGTTACCTGGTCACCGATGACGACATGGTCATCCTCGCATCCGAGGCCGGTACGCTGCCGATCCCGGAACACCGCATCATCAAGAAATGGCGCCTGCAGCCCGGCAAGATGTTCCTGGTCGACCTGCAGCAAGGCCGCATCATCGACGACGCCGAAATCAAGTCGCAGTTGGCGAACGCACGTCCCTACCAGCAGTGGATTGAACGACTGCGTCTGAAGCTCGAGGCCTTGCCTGCCCAGAAGCCCGACGACACGCCGCACAAGGTGCCGGCGCTGCTGGATCGCCAGCAAGCCTTCGGATGGACGCAGGAGGACCTGAAGTTCGTCCTGCACCCCATGGCGGCGAACGGCGAAGAGGCCACCGGCTCCATGGGCAACGATGCGCCGCTGGCGGTGCTATCGAACCGCAACAAACCGTTCTACAACTATTTCCGGCAACTGTTCGCGCAAGTGACCAACCCGCCGATCGACCCCATCCGCGAGCAGCTCGTGATGTCGCTGGTGTCTTTCATCGGACCCAAGCCCAATCTGCTGGACATCAACAACGTGAACCCGCCGTTGCGTCTTGAAGTGACGCAGCCGGTGCTGGACTTCGCGGCGATGGCACAGATCCGCCACATCGAAAAGATCACGTCGCACAAATTCCGCAGCTTCGAGCTGGACATCACCTACCCGGTCGCCTGGGGCCCGGACGGCATCGAAGCCTGCATCGCGGCGCTGTGCTCGAATGCCGCCGACGCCGTGCGCAGCGGCTACAACATCCTCCTGATCACCGACCGCAACATCGACGGCGAACGCGTCGCCATCCCGGCGCTGCTTGCAACGTCGGCCATCCATCTGCATTTGATCCGGGCAGGCCTGCGGACCAACACCGGCCTGGTGGTCGAGACCGGCTCGGCGCGCGAAGTGCACCACTTCGCCTTGCTGGGCGGCTACGGCGCGGAAGCCATCCACCCCTACCTCGCACTGGAAACCCTGGCCACCTTGCCGCAACCCGAAGTCGCCATCAAGAACTACATCAAGGCCATCGGCAAGGGCTTGAACAAGGTGATGTCCAAGATGGGCATCTCGACCTACATGTCGTACACCGGGGCCCAGATTTTTGAAGCCGTCGGCCTGCATTCCACGCTGGTGAACAAGTACTTCACCGGCACGGCCAGCAACATCGAGGGCATCGGCATTTTTGAAGTCGCCGAAGAAGCGCTACGCGTGCATCGCGCCGCGTTCAGCAATGATCCCGTGCTGGCGACGGCACTGGATGCGGGCGGCGATTATGCCTGGCGTGTGCGCGGCGAAGATCACGCGTGGACGCCCGATTCCATCGCCAAGTTGCAGCATGCGACGCGGGCCAACAACTACAGCACGTACAAGGAGTACGCGCAGCTCATCAACGATCAGTCGCGCCGCCACATGACCTTGCGCGGATTGTTCGAGTTCCGCGTCGATCCCGCGCGCGCCATTCCACTGAGTGAAGTGGAGCCTGCCAAGGAAATCGTCAAGCGCTTCGCGACCGGCGCCATGTCGCTGGGTTCGATCTCGACCGAAGCCCACACCGTGCTGGCGGTCGCTATGAACCGCATAGGCGGCAAGTCCAATACCGGTGAAGGCGGCGAAGACGAATTGCGTTACCGCGCGGAGATGCGTGCCGGCAAGCCCACCGTGAAGAAAGGCGACACCTTGGCCTCCTTCCTGGGCCACGACCGCATCGAGGCCGAAATCCCGCTGGCCGCGGGCGATTCGCTGCGCTCGCGTATCAAGCAAGTCGCATCCGGGCGCTTTGGCGTGTCGGCCGAGTACCTCACCAGCGCCGATCAGATCCAGATCAAGATGGCGCAGGGCGCCAAGCCCGGCGAAGGCGGTCAACTGCCTGGCCACAAGGTGTCGGAATACATCGCCAAGCTGCGTTATTCCGTGCCGGGCGTCGGCTTGATCTCGCCCCCGCCGCATCACGACATCTACTCCATTGAAGACCTGGCTCAGCTGATCCACGACCTGAAGAACGTCAACCCCCGCGCTTCCGTGTCGGTCAAGCTGGTTTCCGAAGTGGGCGTGGGCACCGTGGCCACCGGCGTCGCCAAAGCCAAGGCCGATCACGTCGTGATCGCCGGGCACGATGGCGGGACGGGTGCCTCGCCCGTATCGTCGATCAAGCATGCGGGCACACCGTGGGAACTGGGTCTGGCCGAAACGCAGCAAACGCTGCTGCTCAACAACTTGCGCAGCCGCATCCGCGTCCAGGCAGACGGCCAGATGAAGACCGGTCGCGATGTTGCCATCGGCGCGCTGCTGGGCGCTGACGAGTTCGGTTTCGCTACCGCACCGCTGGTCGTGGAAGGCTGCATCATGATGCGCAAATGCCACCTCAACACCTGCCCGGTCGGCGTCGCCACCCAGGACCCCGAACTGCGCAAGAAATTCCAGGGCAAGCCCGAGCACGTCGTCAACTACTTCTTCTTCGTCGCCGAAGAAGTTCGTGAAATCATGGCGCAGTTGGGCATCAGGACCTTTGACGAACTGATCGGCCGCGTCGACTTGCTCGACATGCGCCCCGGTATCGAGCACTGGAAGGCCCAAGGCCTGGACTTCTCGCGCGTCTTCCACGCCGTGCCCACGACGTCGCCGCTGCATCAAGTCGAAGAGCAGGACCATGCGCTGCTTCATGCCCTGGATCACCAGCTGATCGAGCGCAGCAAGATCGCGATCGAGCGCGGCGAGAAAGTGTCCTTCATCACGCCCGTCCGCAACCGCAACCGCACCATCGGCGCCATGCTGTCGGGCGTCGTCGCCGCGCGCTACGGCCACGAGGGCCTGCCCGACGACACCATACACATACAGTGCAACGGCTCGGCCGGCCAAAGCTTCGGCGCCTTCCTGGCGCACGGCATTACGCTGGACCTGGTGGGCGAAGCCAACGACTATGTCGGCAAAGGCCTGTCGGGCGGCCGCATCATCGTGCGCTCGCCCAATGATTTCCGCGGCTTCGGCCCCGACCACATCATCGCCGGCAACACCGTGCTGTACGGCGCCTTGTCGGGCGAAGCCTACTTCAATGGCGTGGCCGGTGAACGCTTCGCCGTCCGCAACTCCGGCGCAGTGGCCGTCGTGGAAGGCACCGGCGACCATGGCTGCGAGTACATGACGGGCGGCACGGTCGTCGTCCTGGGCGCCACCGGACGCAACTTCGCAGCCGGCATGTCCGGTGGGGTTGCCTACGTCTGGGATCCGCACAACACGTTCCGGCAGCGGTGCAACCTGGCCATGGTGGAACTGGAGCGCATCGTGCCGCATGCCGAGCAGATGGAACACGGTCATACCCAGACCTGGCACAGCGCCCTGAGCGGCGGCGAACGCGAGACCGACGAAACGATCTTGCGACGCCTGATCGAGAATCACTACCGCTACACCGGCAGCTTCCGTTCGCGCGATGTGCTGGACGATTGGGAGGCCTCGCGTCAGTCCTTCGTCAAAGTCATGCCTGTCGACTACCGCCGCGCCCTAAGCGAAATGTGGCACGCGGCCAACCCCCAACAAATTGCTGCCTGAGGAATAAAGATGGGCAAGATCACCGGCTTTCTTGAATTCGAACGCGTCAAAGAAACCTACCAGGCGCCGCAGGTGCGGCTGAAGCACTGGGGCGAGTTCGTCAACACCCTGACCGACGATGAAGCCAAGCAACAAGGCGCGCGGTGCATGGACTGCGGCATCCCCTTCTGCACATCGGGCTGCCCCGTCAACAACATCATCCCGGACTGGAACGACCTGGTCTATCGCCAGGACTGGCGCCGTGCGCTGGACGTGCTGCACTCCACGAACAACTTCCCCGAGTTCACGGGGCGTGTCTGCCCCGCGCCGTGCGAGGCCGCCTGTACGCTGAACATCAACAGCGACCCTGTCGGCATCAAGTCGTTGGAACACGCCATCATCGACAAAGGCTGGCACGAAGGATGGGTGAGCCCGCAGCCGCCCACCCGCAAGACCGGCAAGAAAGTCGCGGTCGTCGGATCCGGCCCCGCAGGCCTCGCCTGCGCCCAGCAACTGGCCCGCGCCGGCCATTCCGTCACCGTCTTCGAAAAGAGCAATCGCATCGGCGGTCTCTTGCGCTATGGCATCCCCGACTTCAAGCTCGACAAGCTGCACATCGACCGCCGCCTGGCGCAGATGGAAGCGGAAGGCGTCGAGTTCTGCGCCTCGACCTATGTCGGCGCGCCCGAACACGCCGACGATGGCTTGAACGTGCGCACGCCCGAATCGTTGTATGCGGAATTCGATGCCGTCGCCCTGACCGGCGGGGCGGAGAACCCCCGCGACCTGCCCGTCCCAGGCCGCGAACTCGACGGTGTCCACTTCGCCATGGACTTCCTGCGACAACAAAACAAGGCCAACAACGGCGACCATCTTGCCGACCAGATTACCGCCAAAGGCAAGCACGTCATCGTCATCGGCGGCGGCGACACCGGGTCCGACTGCGTTGGCACCAGCAACCGTCAGGGTGCCGCATCGGTCACACAGTTCGAGCTCATGTCCAAGCTGCCCGATGTGGAGAACAAAGAACTGACGTGGCCCTACTGGCCCATCAAGCTGCGTTCCTCGTCCTCGCACGAAGAAGGCTGCGAGCGCGACTGGGCCGTTGCCACCAAATCGTTCGAAGGCAAGGATGGCAAGATCCAGAAGCTGATCGCCGCCCGCGTCGAATGGTTCAAGGACAAGGCGACCGGCCAGATGAAGATGCGCGAAATGCCGGGATCACAATTCGAATTGAAGGCTGACCTCGTCCTGCTTGCCATGGGTTTCGTTTCACCCGTCAAGGCCGTGCTGGATTCTTTCCGCATCGACCTGGACGCACGCGGCAACGCCAAGGCCAACACCGACGACTACATCACCAGCGTAGACAAAGTGTTCGCTGCCGGCGACATGCGCAGGGGCCAGTCACTGGTCGTCTGGGCAATCCGCGAAGGCCGCCAATGCGCACGGGCGGTAGACGAGTACTTGATGGGATCGACGACGTTGCCGCGGTGATGGGTCGAGGGGCGTTTATGGGGTCGAGCGGCGTTTCTGGTAACGGCGCTCGGCCGGCGTGCATTTCTCAGTCGCTTAAAGTGCTGATGGTGGGCTGCGCCACGTTCATCGAGTTTCGACCAGGACGCATTTCTCAATCACTTAAACCGACCCCGGCTGGCGAGTGACCCTGCCTCGTTTTCACGTACATTAAGTCAAGCTGCTTTCAACATGGCCTCACTAGCAATGGCGCCTGAAACCCGTTAGAGGAATGCAGACGTCGTCGATCGTGAAAGCCTTCTATCGAGTCGTAGCATCCGGCTGTTAATGTAGTCGACGACTTTAACCGCGAAGGCTTAAGCATTGAGATGGATTTCTCTTTGCCGACAGAACGTGTGACAGGAGCCCTAGACCACATCATTGAATGGCGCGGCAAGCCAGCCTGCCTGCGGTGCGACAATGGTCCCGAATACATCGGTAAAACGATGCTCGAATGGGCTGCCAAGCGACGCATTACGATCATCCATACCCAGCCGGGCAATCCGCAGCAAAACGCATACGTCGAGCGCTATAACCGGACCGTGCGCTATGATTGGCTCGCCCAAAACCTGTTCGGCAGTCTAGACGAAGTTCAGCTTGGCGCCACAACCTGGCTCTGGACCTACAACAATGAACTGCCCAACATGGCCTTGGGGGGCATCACTCCAAGACAGAAGCTAGCCACTAAATATTCAACTGATTCTACTGCTGCTTACTGCTGAAAATGGGGGGATTACCCCCCTGCACGATGAGTGCGAGAAAATGATTGGGGCGCCAACCAGCACATTCCATCAGGGACAGAGGCCAGCACCTCAGCAAAGTCCGAATGTACGAGTGCATTCTTTACCTCAAGCCGTTATGAATTGAACGCTTGGCAAACTGGGAGCGTCCATGTATGAGGATTACCCTCACGCACAACAAGACTGAGCGGGCGGTTACGATTATGCGTGGGCAGCCACGATACCTTCGTCGCTTTCCACTGGAACGGGTTCCCAATTAGTTGCACGGGTGAACTCACCACGAGGATTGGGCACGTCATTAGGTTTATTGGCACACCGGTTGTAAGTGATGTAAGCTTGCCAGCGATTGTCAGCCGACATATTGACACCCGAACCGTGAATGGTGAGGCAATGGAAAATAACCAACGTACCTGCTTTGCCAACGATAGGGACCGGTGCTGGCGCGTCACGCATGATTTCCTTTAGCCGCGAGGTTTGCACAGCGCGTTGAGGTAACTGATACGCCGCTTTGCTTTCGTCGAAGTAATGATCTTGCAGGCCTAGACGGTGGCTGCCCGGGATCATGTACAACGCACCCTGTATCTCTTTCGTATCACCCAATAACACCAAGGCAGTCAAGAGGTCACCTTCAGGATAGCCGTCATGAACCCAATAACCGTGATCTTGATGCCAAAGCCAGCCTGTCCCTTCCAATGCAGGTTTTACGTTGATTTTAGTATGCATCACATACGTGTCCTCGTTACCCAGTAGTTGCTTTGCGGGGGCAAGCACTCGCGGTGAACGCGTCAGCGATCTGAATGGTTGAGAGAATACTGGACTATCTTTTTCATGCACCAAGAAGATCGAACGTACCGCACCTTCCCGCTCCCGAAAAATCGTCTTACATTCAAGTTGCTTCAACCGCTCAATTTCTCCTCGCAACGACTCAACTTCCTCAGCGTTAAAGACATCAGGAATGATGAGAAATCCGTCTCGGTGATAATCTTCAATCTGTTGTTTCGAGAGTTCCATGGTGTCTCCTGTAATTCGTGTTTAGGTGAGGGAAAATGCATGTTTCAGAGATGAGACGCAATACGGGTGCAAAGCTATCCTGCATGAAGTACAGCGTTACCGTAAAGAAGTACTTTACGAGGGTGCCATCGCAAATCACGATGATCTAAGCGACGGCGACCACGTTAGGTTTAATCTTCTTTAGATCAAGTCAAAAATGGAAGTCTTGACGAAAAATATCGATTACTCAATGTCTGCCATGGCCATCACGCGTCTGGCCATTCGTACATTGGCGTAATCTACAAGCTTGCCTTCCACTTGAATGGCACCTTTGCCTGCTCGCTCTGCTTCAGAAATGGCGTCCAGCATGCTGCGCGCTTGCGTTACTTCGAGCTCAGTCGGCGTGAAGGCGGCGCGAGTAATGTCTAGTTGTTTTGGGTGAATGACTTGCTTTCCGTCGAAACCCATCGCGGCAGCTTTGAGAGCAAGATCACGTGTGAGCACAGCATCACGAAATGCTCCACATGGCCCATCTACTGCGCGAAGACCATAGGCCCTAGCCGCCACAAGTAAGCGCATCATCGGGTATGCCCACAAGTCTAGGGTAGTACCAGCGTAAGACCCACCATCCATGCGAGTCGGGTGCTGATAAGAGGGTGGAGATAAGCCGATATCTACGCTCTTCGCACCGATCGAAGCTGAAAAATCTCCAACCCCAAAGTGGAGTGATTCAATTAGTGGAGAGCTAGCTGCAATGGCGTCGCAATTAACCAGTCCCAATGCAGTCTCGATCATTACCTCAAGTCCGATACCGTCACGCGTCATGCTCGGACAAGTCACGATGCTCTCCAAAAAATGAATCTGTTCAACTTGTTCTACTTTCGGCACAAGGACAGTGTCGAGGCGCGGTGCGCGACGTAGAAGCTGACTCAGCTCATTCTCGATTAACGAACTCGATGGTACGTTCACTCGCACAGATACGGTTTTTTTACCCCACTCTAAATGGTTGATTGCGTCGATTGCAGTTGCAAGAGCCTCGTCCTTCTGGGAGGGCGGTACCGCATCTTCCAGGTCTAGAAAAACTGCGTCCGCTGCTGACGCAGCTGCGGATTTAACCAAACGCACCTGATGCGCCGGTACTGCGAGATAGGTTCTAGTGGTGCGAAACTTCATGGGACCTCCCGGATTCAAATTAGCGGTACAGATACGATTCGCGATTTACTGTTCTGCTTGAACAGACATGCCAAGTTCTTCAAGAATCGCACTGGTGTGCTGACCGACCGCTGGCACTGGCCCCAACATCGGCTCCATCCCATGAATGATTACGGGCGGTAAGAAGACCTCCAATGTGCCTTTGGGACTATCAACGGTCTTTATCCGACCACGTTCATGAAGTTGTGGATGCTCGAGGAAGCTCCCCACATCATTGAGTCGCCCGTTGGCGATAGCGGCCTTCTCAAGCCTATTAACCAACTCCTCACTATTCCATTTAGCGAAGCAACGGTTAATCAGTGCATCCAGTTCATCCCGGTTTCGCACACGATCAGGATTCGTTAGAAACCGGGAGTCACTACATACTGAAGGCGCTTCTAATACATTGTCACAGAAGTTCTTCCACTCACGTTGATTCTGAATGCCGAAGAAGATGACTTTTCCATCACCGGCGGTAAATGGACCATAAGGCGCAATCGTCGCGTGTCGTAACCCCGTTCGTTTTAATGGCTGCCCACCATCACGGGTAAAGTACGCTGGGTAACTCATCCATTCCGTAATTGAATCGAACAACGACACTTCTAGAGCCGTTCCCTCGCCCGTACGTTCACGTCGGTAAAGGGCCATTAAAATTCCATTCAAGGCGTACATACCGGTAGCGATATCGACGATAGATAAGCCGCACTTCGCAGGTTGTTCGGCAGAACCATTAATGGAGAGAAATCCTGACTCGCATTGCACCAGAAGATCGTATGCTTTCTTCTTGCTGTAGGGACCGGTGGAGCCATAACCAGAGATGTCGCATGCCACTAGGCCTGGATAACGCTCCACTAGAGCCTTAGCATCAAGTCCAACTTTCTTTGCAGCACCTGGCGCCAAGTTTTGAATAAAGACGTCTGCACGCGAAAGAAGGTGGTGGAGAGCCTCTTGACCAAATTCGGTCTTGATGTCTAGCTCGAGACTTTCTTTTGTGCGATTAGCCCACACAAATTGACTGGACATCCCATGCATTGCCGTGTCGTAGCCACGCGCAAAATCGCCGACAGCATTACGCTCAATTTTGATAACTCTAGCGCCCCAATCTGCTAAATGCCGACTTGCTAAAGGTGCGGCGATTGCTTGCTCTAAAGAGACGACGGTGACATTTGCGAGAGGTAATTTCATTTTTCTGCATCATCTAAATTGACGTATGCAGTTTCGACTAAGTACAAAGGCGTGGCAATTATCGTTTTCCGAAGGCCGCATTCTTCATAAGCGAGTGCTGTGACAGTAGACGTTGGATGCGCATGATCAACTAGAAGCGCGATCTAATATTGCTCTCGAATGTCGTAGTCCTTAGCTCCGACGTTAGGCAGCCATTTTATGCTGTGCTGAACCGCGGTGTTTGTCATGCAAGATGTCCGTTTTCTTTAGGCCACGTTTTCTAATTTCTGCTGTGGGTGCGGGAGCTCCTCTTCGGGATTCAGCCAGACTTCGACGACCGGCTGCCAGTCAAGCGTCTGACGCCCTTTCCAGCGCTGGGGCATGGCGTGCTTGGCTGTCGTGTAAACGCGTTCGCGCCGTGCTAGAAGTGAGACGTCCTGGCCACTGTGCCGCTGCGCTGGCGTCACGAACTTGATGGCGTTGTGGCGGGATTTCTTCATTGCTTCCATTTCTCGTTGGAAGCCATTAGGCTGGTACGAAAATCATGGAGCAGGTCAATCCAATGACCTGTACAAAACGGAAGTGATTCACCGCAGGGCACCCTGGAGAACCAAGGCCGCTGTGAAGCTGGCCACGTTGGAATGGCTGTCCTGGTTCAAGCGCCAACGCTTGCTGGGATGGATCGGTGACATTCCGCCGGCCGAGGCCGAAGAGCGTTACCATCGACAACTTGCAGCATCGGCTGCGGAACCTGTTTTACTTTAACCAAACAGCCTCCGCGATTCCCGGTTCGATTCAGGCGGACGCTTAATATTGTTCGATAGCTGTAGATTTTTCATAGGCGAAGCTTTTGGACAAAATCTCCGCCGGACAAGCCAGATTCGTAGTGAAGAAACTCCGAGATCGCGAAAGGGCAACGAAGGTTGGTGAGTGGTGAACTATACTTTTTTCACACAGATAAGCATGCTCAAAGAGGGAGACACCATGGAGCTGACCC
>Ga0182739_1003267_pt1 | contig 14330 bp, 8 predicted proteins | sample eDN5th30CBELigBY_FD_128873 | JGI IMG/M metagenome (GOLD analysis project Ga0182739, IMG submission 128873) | Enriched backyard soil microbial communities from Emeryville, California, USA - eDNA 5th pass 30_C BE-Lig BY (version 2) (version 2) | ecosystem: Environmental > Terrestrial > Soil >... | reverse complement strand
GCCCGCGCCGAGATCGCCGCCGACGAGGGCGGCCTGTGGCGGATCGAGGACGGCCAGCACGTCGCCTTCGCCTCGCCACTACCAGTGGCCCGGGTCGAGGGCGAAGCGGTCACCGCCACGGCCGAGCCGCTGCGGCCGGTGGTCCAGGCCACCGGCGGCACCTTCACCTGGCTGGCCGAGCAGCCGGTGCCGGACATCCGCCGGGTGAGCGAGGATCGCCAGACCGCCGGGCGTGGCTGGATGGGCCTGATCGACCACGGCGCGTACCGGGTATCACGCACTGAGCTGGTGCCACTGATGCCGGCCTGGCTGGCCCTGGCCCTGCTGCTGGGCACCACCGTGTTCGCCTGGTGGCGCGAGGGGCGGCGCTGATCAGCTAGGCACTCGTGGTGCCAGTCGTGCTATGCTCGCCCTTTGGTGCCCGAGAATCGGGCGTTCTTTGCCGCTCCTGCGTGTCATTTTACGAAACGAACCCGAGCCACAAGCTCATGCAACGGATGAACTATCTCGTAAATGCAGTTTTTTATCAATGGGTTGTGGCGTCTTCGTGATACCATGCCTGAGCTTGATCATGCACATCGGATGGTTGGCACCGGCACGATCTAGGCCAACGCCCTGGCGACGATCGAGACGTCGGTGCCGGCGATCTCCTGCATGATCATCTGACGGATGGCGCTCATCCGCCGGTCCACCTCCGCCATCGACAGGTCCGGCTCGAAGCCCAGCGTGATCTCGACGAACAGCCGTTCGCCGGAGCGGCGGGTCCGGATCTGGTCGAGGCTGCCATAGCTGTCGAAGTGATGGATCAGCGCGCGCAGGATCAGGAACTGCGCCGCCTCGTCGACCGCACGGTCGAGCATGTCGGCCATGCCCGACCGGAACATCCGCGCCGCGATCACCAGGATGAAGCCGGTCACGAACAAGGCACCGGTCACATCGGAGCAGGCGACGATGACCGGGTCGCTCGCCACCGCCGAGATCGTCAACGTGGCCTGGACGAACAGAGACGAGATCAGCTTGGTGACGCGCGCCCGCAGCTGCGCCTGCATGATCACCGAGCGGGAGCCCCGGGCGGCCTCACGGACCTTCGCCCAGGCCATGAAATTGAGGAAGCTGTTCACCGCGCCGACGCAGGCAGCCATCGCCAGGCCGAGCGGCGAGGCGTGGCTCTGCCCCTCGATCATCAGCATCGCCGCGCCGTGCGCGATCCAGAGCGCGCCGCCCACCATGGCCGCGGCGATGATGAGGTTGCACATCTGCTCGAGCTTGCCCACGCCGAACTCGAAATCCACGAGCTGGCCACGGTGAATGCGGCGTAGCACCACCAGCGAGTAGCCCTCGATCGAGATCATCAGCAGGCCGCGGACCGCCTCGGCCAGGCTGGTCAGCGAGCCGCCGACGAACCCGGCGAGCAGCACCGGCACGGCGATCGACAGGTCCAGGCCCAACCCGAACATGATGGAGCGCTCCCGCTGGCGCTCCTGGGGGCCGATGGCACGCGTACTCATCCCGATCCTCAGACGCCCAGCCGGGCACGCAGGATGTCGATCAGGCCGATCTCGGGAAAGTCGACATAGGCAGCCTGACCGACCGGGCAGGCGGCAACGTCCGCCTCGGTCTGCTCCAGGGCCAGGATCGCCTGGCCGATGCCGGAACCGCGCCCCTTGGCGATCGCCGCTAGATCGGCCTCGCCGATGGTCGCCGCTGCCCCGCGGGTGAGCAGCACCTTGGCATGACGTACCCGCCGCTCCCCCTCGAGGATCACGTCGGCCGACATGGACGGGCGCAGCAGGGCCGCCTCCACGTCGCTCACCGGCACGTCGACCAGCAGCACGTTGCAGTCGAGCCATTTCGCCACCGGCTCGCCGACATCCACGGTGGTGCCGGGCCCGGCGACCACGCTCCAGATCATCGCACCCGCCGGCGCGGTCACGGTGCCGGCACTGATCTGATCGAAGGCCGCCTGGGCAGCCGCCGCCACCGCTCTCGCCTCCGCCAGGGAAGCGGTGGCGTCGGCGAGGCTGCCGGCCAGCCGGGCCAGCTCCAGCCGCAGTGCCGTCCGGCTGCGCAGGCCCCAGTCCGGGTCGTTGCCGCTCTCGAGCAACGGCAGGCCGTCCGCGATGGCGCGCAGGCGCAGCTCGGCCCGCGCGACCACGGTCTCCTGCTCCGTCTGCAGCAGCTCCAGCTCCAGGACCTGGACCCTGGCCTCGTCGATGGCGCTCTGCGAGGCGGTGCCGGTCCGGCCGAGCGCCACCTTGCGTTCGGTCATGCTGCGGACCAGCGCCAGACGCTGGCCGATCAGCGTGAGCTCGGCCTTGGCGCCGGCGACGACGCTCTCCAGGTCGTGGGCGAACAGCTCGGCATGCCGCGCGAACCGGTCCTGCAGCTCCAGGTCGAGCTGCCTCAGCTGGTCCAGCTCTGCCTGCAGGTCAGCGACGTTCGCCTCGGCGAGCGCCACCCGCGCCTCCGCCTGGGCGAGTGCACTCCGATCAGCCAGCGGATTGCGGATCGTCGCGATCAGCCCATCCGCCCCGATCCGCTCGCCGATACTGACCGCCAGCTCGTGGATGGTGCCGCGCAATGGTGCGGTCGCGACATGAATCCGGGCAGTGACCGCGGCGTCCCGGACGATCACCGAGCGCAGATAGGGCGCCAGGATCCAGGTGATGTAGCCCAGCAGGAACAGGAGACCGAGCCACCAGAGCCAGCGGCTCCGGCCACTGCCTGGCCGCCCGGCCGCAGCCTCATCCGCCATGCCGGCCATCCCCGCATGACGCGCGCTGCCGCCCGACATCCGGGCACATGACATCGGGATGCCGGCATGCGCCGGCAATGCAATGGACGTCTACCACCTACAGCCTTTCCGCCCGACTTATGGTTCTGCTGCGGGACTGCTCCGCAGTTTCCGGGCATCACGATCACACGCGCCGAACATGCCCCGATAAGGAGGTCGGCCCGTGCAATGGTGTCAAGGCGGCACGCGCGACCGACGCGTTCCTGCCGGGAAAGAGTGGCAGCTACTGCCCTGGCCTTTCCGGAATCCCCGCTGGCGGAACGCTCAGGCCGCCAGGCGTGCCAGCTGCTCCATGAGCCGGTTGGCCGCCTTCAGCCGCTCCGCCGGGCTCTTGGTGTCCTGGAGATAGAGGATCTTGTGGTCCGGCCGGACCTTCATCTTCCCCTTGCTCTCCGCGATCAGCCCGATCAGCCGGTCCGGCTGCGGGAAGCGGTTCTGGTGCAGGCTGAGCACGATTCCCTTCGGCCCCGCGTCCAGCTTGGCCACGTTGGCCTTCTTGCAGAGCTGCTTGATCGTGATGATCGAGAGCAGGTTGTCCGTCTCGGTCGGCAGCTTGCCGAACCGGTCGACCAGCTCCGCGGCGAAGCTGTCGATCTCCTCGCGCTCGGTGAGCGAGGCCAGCCGCCGGTACATGGCCAGGCGCAGGTCGACGTCGCCGATCCAGCTCTCGGGCATGAGTGCCGCGGCATCCACCGTGATCTGCGGGGTCCAGTCGACCTGCTCCTCCTCGCCCTTGGCACCGGCGCGCGCCGCGGCGATCGCCTCCTCCAGCATCGAGTTGTAGAGTTCGAAGCCGACCTCCTTGACATGCCCGGACTGCTCGTCGCCCAGCAGGTTGCCGGCACCCCGGATGTCCAGGTCGTGGCTGGCGAGCTGGAAGCCGGCCCCCAGCCCCTCCAGCGATTGGATGACGCTCAGGCGCCGCTCGGCGGTCTCGGCGAGCTGCTTGTCGGGCGTGGTGAAATAGGCGTAGCCGCGCAGCTTGGACCGACCAACCCGCCCGCGCAGCTGATAGAGCTGCGAGAGGCCGAACAGGTCGGCGCGATGGACGATCAGCGTGTTGGCCGAGGGGATGTCCAGCCCGCTCTCGACGATGTTGGTCGCCAGCAGGATGTCGATCTGGTGGTCGTAGAACTGGCCCATCACGGCTTCCAGCTCCTTGGGCGCCAGCCGGCCATTGGCGATCCCGACCTTGAGCTCCGGCACCAGCTTGCGCAGGTCCTCGGCGAGCTTGGTCTGGTCAGCGATCCTGGGGCAGACATAGAAGCTCTGCCCGCCGCGATAGTGCTCGCGCATCAGGGCCTCGCGGATCACCACCGGGTCGGTCGGCATCACGAAGCTGCGCACCGCCAGCCGGTCGACCGGCGGCGTCGCGATCACGCTCATGTCCTTCATGCCGCCCAGCGCCATCTGCAGGGTGCGCGGGATCGGCGTCGCGGTCATGGTCAGCACGTGGACCTCGGCGCGGAGCTGCTTCATCCGCTCCTTGTGCACCACGCCGAAATGCTGCTCCTCGTCGATCACGACCAGGCCGAGGTTCTGGAACTGGACGTCCTTGGCCAGGAGCGCATGGGTGCCGATCGCGATGTCGACCTTGCCCTCGGCCAGCTCGGCCTTGATCTGCTTCTGGGCCTTGGCCGGCACGAAGCGCGAGAGCTGCTCGACCCGGATCGGCAGGTCGCCGAACCGCTCCGCGAATACCCGGTAATGCTGGCGCGCCAGCAGGGTGGTCGGTGCCAGCACCGCCACCTGCCGGCCGGCGGCCGCCGCCACGAAGGCCGCGCGCAGCGCCACCTCGGTCTTGCCGAAGCCGACATCGCCGCAGATCAGCCGGTCCATCGGCTGGCCGCTCGCCATGTCGGTGAGCACGGCCTCGATGGCGTTGAGCTGATCCTCGGTCTCCTCGAACGGGAAGCGCGCCACGAACTCGTCGTAGAGGCCGGCCGGCGTTTCCAGCGGCTGGCCCTTGCGCAGGGCGCGCTGGGCGGCCAGCGCCAGCAGCTCCTGCGCCATCTCGCGCACTCGCTGCTTGACCTTGGCCTTGCGCGCCTGCCAGCCGGCGCCGCCCAGCTTGTCGAGCTGGGCCTCCTGGTCGGCATGGCCGTAGCGGGACAGGATCTCCAGGTTCTCGACCGGAATGAACAGCTTGTCGCCGCCGGCATAGACCACCCGCAGGCAGTCGTGCGGAGCACCGCCCACTTCCAGGGTGACCAGCCCCTCGAACCGGCCGATGCCGTGCTCGGCGTGGACGACATAGTCGCCCTCGCCCAGCACCGAGAGGTCCTGGATGAACTTGTCCGCCCGCTTGCGCCGGGCCGACTGCCGCTGCATCCGGTCGCCCAGCAGGTCGACCTCGCCCAGCACCACGATGTCGCTGGTGACGAAGCCCCGGTCGATCGGCAGGACGGCGAGCTTGGCCCCGGGCTGGGCGTTGGCGCTGGCCAGGTCCGGCACCACCGGCAGGCCCGGCAGCCCATGGTCGCCCAGCACGGTCCGGAGCCGGTCGGCCGAGCCCTCGCTGTGGGTGGCCAGGATCGGGTCCTTGCCCTGCTTGGTCAGGTCGCGGACATGGTCGGCGATCGCCTGGAACAGGTTGATCTCGCGGTTCTGCCGCTCCTGGGTGAAGTCGCGCGCGGGCTTCGCACCGAGGTCGACCACGAGGTCGATCCCGTCGGGCTTGGCGAGTGGCGGCGGTGCAGGCGTGAACGCGATCGTCTGGACCGCGTCGAGCCGGCGGCGCAGGCTGCTCTCGTCCAGATAGAGCAGTTCCGGCGGCAGCGCCCGATAGACCGTGGTGCCGAAGCTGGTGCCCTTGGGCGCCGGCTCCAGCCGTGCCTGGTAGTGCTCGCCGATCAGCGCCTGGCGCGCCGCGATCGCCTCCTCGGCATGATGGTCGAAGGCGACCGCCCAGCCCTGGCCCAGATGGTCGAACAGCGTCACCAGCCGGTCGTGGAACAAGGGCAGCCAGTGCTCCATGCCCGGGAAATGCCGCCCGGCCGCCACCGCCTCCAGTAGCGGATCGTCGGTCACCGCGCCGAAGCGCTGCAGATAGGCGGTCTTGAAGCGCTCCACCGTCTCCGGGGACAGGGTCACCTCGCTCACCGCCTGCAGCACGACCCGCTCATGCTTGCTGGTGGTGCGCTGGGTGAGCGGGTCGAAGCCGCGGATCGTTTCCAGGACCGGACCGAAGAAGTCCAGGCGCAGGGGCTCAGGTGCCCCGGTCGGCCACAGGTCGAGCAGGCCGCCGCGCACCGCATACTCGCCGGCCTCGACCACCGTGCCGCTGCGCCGGAAACCGTTGCCCTCCAGAAGCGCAACCAGGTCGTCGCGCTTGATCCTGGCCCCGCGCCTGGCGACCATCCGCCCGCCCTGCACCACTTCCGGTGCCGGCACCCGCTGGGTCAGCGCGTTCACCGTGGTCAGCACGAGCCGCGACGAGGCCTTCTCGCCGAGTGCCGCCAGGGTCGCCAGCCGGGTCGCCATGATCCCGGCATTGGGCGAGATCCGGTCATAGGGCAGGCAGTCCCAGGCCGGGAACGGCAGGACCGGGACGGCCGGGGCGAAGAAGCGGAACTGGGCGGCGAACTGCGCGGCGCGCTCGGCGTCGCGGGCGACGAACACCGTCGACGTGCCGGTCTTGGCGATCCGGCGGGCCAGATGCAGTGCGTCCAGCCCGAGTGCGGCGCGGGCCAGGAGAAGCCGGCGCGGCTTGGTGGCGGACGGAGCCGCTGCTTCGGCCACGGTGGCGCTGCTCATCGGCGTCAGGCTTTCCTGTTGGCCTCCGCGCGCAGGAGCGCGAAGACCTCGTTGTCGTGCCGGGCGGGCAAGGGCTGCATGTCGGTGACCCACGCCCAGATGTCCACGTCCGCCTCAGTCAGAAGGCGCTCCAGCGCGTCCAGGGCCTCGTCGTCGAAGCTGTCGAGATGGCGGCGTGCGAAGCGGCCCAGCAGGATGTCGTTCTCGACCTGGCCGCGATGATGGCTCTGGTAGAACAGGCGCTTCTTGCGATCTTCGGTCGTCTCGGTCATGCGCATGCCTTCGGACGATGCCCAGGGGGACGGGGCCCAGGGGGACGGGACCGGCAACGGGTCGGAGGCGAGCGGTCTAGCGGAGATGATGGACGGTTCCAAGGACGGTGCGCGCGCCGTGGTGCTGCCGGCGCACGAGCGGCCAGCCTCGCTCCTGCCGTTGTTCGCCCCGCTGCGCGGCCTGCAGGGCGTGGGGCCGGCCCTGGAGCGGCGCCTGGCCAAGCTCCTGGGGCTGGCCGACCCGGCGGTGCTTGACCTGCTCACCCACCGCCCCGCCTCGTTCCTCGACACGGCCCCGACGGAGCGGCTGGAGCCGGCGGACGAGGGCATGGTGCGTACCCTGGCGGTGCGGATCCTGGCCCACCATCCAGCACCTGCCAGCCACCGGCCCTTCCGGGTGGCCGCGGCCGGCGCGGTCGGCGAACTCGAGCTCGTGTTCTTCGGCAACGTCCAGCGCATGGTCGAGCAGCGCTTCCCGATCGGCGGGGAGGTGCTGATCCAGGGGCGGGTGCAGCGCTTCGGCGAGCGCTGGCAGATGGCGCACCCGGACAGCCTCCGCCCGGAGGAGGCGGGCCGGCCGCTCGCGGTCTACCCGTCGAGCGAGGGGCTGCACCAGGGTACCATCCGCGGCCTGGTGCGCCGCGCCCTGGCCAAGCTGGCCGAGCTGCCGGAATGGCAGGAGCCGGAGCTGGTGCGGGCGGCTGGCTGGCCGAGCTTCGCCGAGGCGGTCCGCCGGATCCATGCCGGTCCCGATGCCAAGGCGGAGGCCCGCTTGGCGATGGACGAGCTGCTGGCCGGCCAGCTGGGCCTGCAGATCGCCCGGCGCAGCCGCGAGGCGGCCCCGGGCCGGGCGGTTCGGGGCGATGGGAGGCTGCGGGAGGGCCTGCTCGCGAGCCTGCCGTTCCCGCTCACCGGCGACCAGGAGCGGGCGACCGCCGAGATCCTGGCCGACATGGCCCAGCCCCAGCCCATGCTGCGCCTGCTCCAGGGCGATGTCGGCGCCGGCAAGACGCTGGTGGCGCTGCTCGCCATGCTGGCGGCGGTAGAGGCCGGCCACCAGGCAGCGCTGATGGCGCCGACCGACGTGCTGGCGGCCCAGCACGCCCAGGGTCTGGCACGGCTGCTGGCCCCGCTCGGCCTGGAGCCCCTGCTGCTGGCGGCCCGGATCAAGGGCAAGGAGCGGCAGGCGATCATCCGGCGGCTCCAGGCCGGTGAGCCCGCCCTGGTGGTCGGGACCCACGCGCTGCTCCAGGAAGATGCCGCCTTCGCCGACCTGGCGCTGGCCGTGATCGACGAGCAGCACCGTTTCGGCGTGCGCCAGCGGCTGACCCTGCGCGCCAAAGGTGCGGCCGTCGACCTGCTGCTGATGACCGCCACCCCGATCCCGCGGACCGCGGCGATGAGCACCTATGGCGACATCGCCACCAGCGTCATCGCCGAGCGCCCGCCCGGCCGCCAGCCGATCGCGACCGCGGCGGTCCCGGTCGAGCGCATCGCGGAGGTCCATGACGCGGTGCGCCGGCGCCTGGAGCGGGGCGAGCGGGTCTACTGGGTCTGCCCGCTGGTGGAGGTCAGCCTGCGCGAGGACCAGGCGGCGGTTGAAGCCCGGGTCGAGGACCTTCGCCGGCAGTTCGGCGATGCGGTGGGCGTGGTCCATGGTCGGCTGAAGGATGCCGCCAAGGACGAGGCGATGCGTGCGTTTGCCGAGGGCCGGACCTCGCTCCTGGTAGCGACCACCGTAATCGAGGTCGGGGTGGACGTGCCCGAGGCCAGCCTGATCGTGATCGAGGCGGCCGAGCGCTTCGGCCTGGCCCAGCTTCACCAGCTCCGTGGCCGGGTGGGCCGCGGCCGGACGGCATCCGCCTGCATCCTGCTCTGGCGCCCGCCGCTCTCCGTCACCGCAGCTGCCCGGCTGAACGCGCTGCGGCGCACCAATGACGGCTTTGCGCTGGCCGAGGAGGATCTGCGGCTGCGCGGGCCGGGCGAGATCCTGGGCGAGCGGCAGAGCGGGGTGCCGGTCCTGCGCCTGGCCGACCTGCAGCGCCATGCCGAGCTGATCCCGATGGCGGCCGCCGCCGCGCGCCGGGCGCTGGCCGACGATCCGGGTCTGCGTCAGCCCCGCGGCGCGGCGCTCCGGCTGCTCCTACACCTGTTCCGGCGCACGGATGCCCTGGGGCTGCTCGACGGGGGCTGACGGCTGGGACAGCCCGCTCCGGGTGCCGCCGACGATGCCGAACGACAGGATCATCTTGAACGCCTCGTCCACCGTGATGTCGAGCACCCGGATCCGGCTGCGCGGCACGAAGATGATGAAGCCGGAGGTCGGGTTCGGGGTGAGCGGGACGAAGACCGAGACATGCGGCCCCTCGACCTGGTCACCCACCGCATCCGGCGCCTCCCCGGTCATGAATCCGACGGACCATTGGCCGGCCGTCGGGAACTCGACCATGACGACGTCGCGGAACGCCTTCGCCTGCTGGGCGAACAGCGTCTCGAACAGCTGCTTCAGCGTCGCGTAGATCGAGCGGATCACCGGCATCCGTGCCAGCAGCAGCTCGCTCCAGCTGACGAGGGTGCGCCCGATCAAGCCGGCGGTGGACCAGCCGATCAGAACCAGGATCGCCATCGCCATGAGCAGGCCCACGCCCGGCAGGCTGAACGGCAGGTAGGTCTCGGGATTCCAGCGCGCGGGCAGGATGGAGTTCATCCAGCCGTCGAAGAAATCGACGACCTGCCAGACCACGTAGGCCGTGATCAGCAGCGGTGCGGTGACGATCATCCCGGCCAGCAGCCAGTTGCGGATGCGGGCACCGAGCGGCTGCCTGGGCAGGTGCATGGGATTGGGCGGCAGAATCGAACTGGGAGGCGTTTCTTTCTGTGGCATCAGCGCAACAAAATTGATCCCCGGACATGAAAAATAGGTGAGCCTTTCCCTGCGCGTCCAGCCTCGATTCGCCGGGTGGAGCAGCAAGGCATCATGAGATACATTCCTTCTTCGCGCATGAGGCGAACAGACTTGGGCCGCGTATCGGCGAATGCAGTGCTGCCGGGCTTTCCACACAGCTCTCGGTCGAGTGAATCTTCTTTGCGGAGCATATAGATAAAATTTGAGGGAATTTTTGCGAGTGTCTGGCAATATTTATTCTGAATATTCATTTGTTGACACTCATTAACCAAGATACATAAAGACAACCCATAGAATTGTTCTCGTACCACTGACTCCGCAAAGGGGTGGTTTAGATGACCGTGATCGTGAACAACATGCTCCTCGTCCGCCGCATCAACGAGCTTCACCGGCAGCGGGAGCAGTTGTGCGAGCGGCAGGAGCGGATGCGCGGCATCCTTCCCGACTGGACCATCGAGCCACTGAAGCTCGCCGGCATGTCGGCACGAGAGATCGAGACGATGATCTCGGAGCTGTCGACGGCCGAGCAGCAGACTGGTCTCGCCGAGCTGGAGCGCGAGATGGAGCGTCTGGACCAGCAGATCGAAGAATGCGAGAATCAACTGATCTCCGCGCGTCACAAGTCGCTCGACTGCATCGAGACTGTGCTGCGGCTGGCCGCCGACCGGCTCCGCCGTCAGGTCTCCACCGACCCGAACGATGTCTTCTACGACTATGGCGAGGCCCGGATCATGTTCATGCTGGACAGCGTGATCGACGACCTCCGCCTGCAGATGCAGTCCGGGGAGCGCGTAGCGAGCTGAGCACCCCGCCAAGCCGGACCGGCAGGTCGACGGTTCCCATGTGACCGGCAGCCGTGCCATCCCTGGCTCCCCTGCCACGTAGCGAGCCGGACGATGCGCCCCGACATCCTGCTGTTCCAGGTTGATCAGCTCGGTGCCCAGTGGCTCCCGTTTCATGGGCACCCGCTCGTGCAGGCGCCAGTGCTCCAGCGCCTGGCCGAGACCGGCGTGGTGTTCGACGCCAACTACTGCAACGCCCCGCTCTGCTCACCCTCGCGCTTCTCCATGCTCACCGGTGCCCTGCCCTCGCGCATCGGTGCCTACGACAATGCGGCGGACTTTCCCGGCGACCTGCCAACCCTGGCCCATCATCTCCGGCTGCTGGGCTATCGGACGGTGCTGTCTGGCAAGACCCATTTCTGCGGCCCGGACCAGCTGCACGGCTTCGAGCGGCGGCTGACCACCGACATCTACCCGTCCGACTATGGCTGGACCCCGGACTGGGAGCATCCCGAGCGTCGCCCGTCCTGGTACCACAACATGATCAACGTGCGGAACGCCGGGGTCGCGTTCCGTACCAACCAGCTCGACTATGACGAGGAAGTGGTGTTCGCGGCCGAGCGCGAACTGTTCGACGTGGCGCGCGGCAGCGACGAGCGGCCGCTGTTCATGATGGTGTCGCTCACCCATCCGCATGACCCCTACGTGCAGCGGCCCGAATATGTGGAGCTCTATCCGGAGGACGCGATCGACCTGCCGGCGACGCGTGCCTGCGACGTGCCGCTCGATCCGCATTCCGCGCGGCTGCGCCATATCTCGGCGATGGACGAGTTCGAGATCACCGACGCCATGATCCGGCGGGCGCGGCGCAGCTATTATGCGTCGATCTCCTATGTCGATCGCCAACTCGGTCGGATCCTGACAACGCTCGCCGAGATCGGGCGGCTGGAGCGGACCGTCCTGCTGTTCACCTCGGATCATGGCGACCTGCTGGGTGAGCGCGGGCTATGGTACAAGATGAGCTGGTTCGAGCCCTCGGCCAGGCTGCCTCTCCTCGTGCACGCGCCGTTCCTGTTCGGGCCCCGCCGGGTCTCCGCCGCCGTGTCGCTGGTGGACGTCCTGCCGACCTTGGTGGAGCTGGCAGGTGGCGAGGTCGATCCGGCCCTGCCGCTGGATGGCCGCTCTCTGCTGCCGCACCTGTCGGGCACGGGTGGCCATGACGAGGCATTGGGCGTGTATCTGGGCGAAGGGGCGATCGCACCTCTGTTCATGCTCCGCCGCGGCCAGTGGAAATTCGTCGCGTCGGCACCGGACCCGGACCAGCTCTATGACCTGGCAACCGACCCGCACGAGCGCCGCAACCTCGCGGCCGAGCCGGCCCACTCCGCCCGCGTCCAGGCGCTGCGGGATGAACTCACCCTGCGGTTCAACGCCGCACGGCTGCGCGACGAGGTGATCGCCAGCCAGCGGCGCCGCCGTCTGGTGGATGCCGCCATGCGCCACGGTGCGTGGACAAGCTGGGACTTCCAGCCATACCACGATGCCGCCACCAGTTACGTGCGCAGCCAGCTCGTGCTGGACGATCTCGACGCCGCCCGAAGATGGCCGCGCCGGTAATCCTCCCGTAAGTTGACAGGCCAATATTTCCGGCAACCCCTCGTGAGTTCATGCTGCAGACGGCAGGTCCTGTTTGACATGGTCATCCTGACCAGCGATCAGCTGCCGCGTTGCACGCCTGCCTGTTGAGTATAGCCTGAGCCGGCAACGTGCAGGTTCGCTCGGGGGAAACGGCCGTGGCCGGCAAAATGATGCGATGGTTCCTGTTGCTCGCCATCGCCTTGGGCAACGTGTCGCTGGCCCGCGCCGCGACCGCACCGGATGCGACCAAGCGCGGCTCCTATGCGGTGGGATTGGGCAGCTACGCACTGGCTCCCAAGCTCGACCGCGAGCTCTCGGACGAACTCAAGACCCAGATCGCGGCGGCGGTCTGGTACCCGAAGAACGCGCCCGCGAGCGAGCCGCGCCCGCTGCTGGTCTTCCTGCACGGCAACCACGCGACCTGTGGCCGCTACGACAAGGAGCTCAAGATCCGGGTCGATGACGACACGACCTACACCTATGACGGCAAGTGCCCGAAGGGCTACATCCAGACACCCAGCCACATGGGCTACCACTACCTGGCCGACCGTCTGGCGAGCTGGGGCTACGTGGTCGTGTCGATCAACGCGAACCGCGGGGTCAATGGCGCGCCGGACACGTTCGACGACCCTTCCCTGATCCTGCGGCGCGGCAGGCTGATCCTGCGCCACCTCCAGCAGCTCGCGACCTGGCACCGGGCCGGCGGGACGCCGAAGTCGGTGGGGATCGACCTGCGCGGCCGGCTGGACTTTGCCAATATCGGCATGCTCGGCCATTCGCGGGGCGGCGACGGCATCGTCGCGGCGCACAAGCTGCTCTTGGACAAGAGCGAGCCCTGGGCCAAGCGCCTGCCGGCGAACACCCTGGTCAAGGGCCTGTTCGCGATCGCACCGACCGATGCCCAGGAATCCCAGCCGGCACCGCTCGACGCCCCGTTCGCCGTGCTGCTGCCGATGTGCGACGGCGACGTGTCCGACCTGCAGGGACTGCGGTTCTTCGAGCGGGCCATGGCCAAGCGCATCGAGACGCGCAAGTCGTTCAAGGCGACATTCGCCGTGTGGGGTGCCAACCACAATTACTACAACAGCGAGTGGCAGGAATCGGACGCGACCGGCTGCGTCGGCCATAAGCCGCTGTTCGACATGAGCGGCGGGTCGACTGCGCAGCGCAATACCGCCTTCCAGCCGGTGCTGGCTTTCTTCCGCTCGACCGTGGGCCGGCGTGCCGACAAGGTGTTCGCCCGGCTGCTGGATAGCAGCTGGTACCCGCCGGCACCATTCCGGGACCTCACCGAGCTGGACCGGGCCTATTCCTCGTCGCCCGACCGTGCCTTGAGCTGGCTGGTCGAGGACTTCGCGCAGAGCTCGCTGAAGAGCAAGGCCGGGGTCAAGCACAAGCTGGTGCGGGGCAAGGCGGCCGCCATCACCATTCCCGACCACGAGAAACGCGGCCTGGCCTTCGCGTGGCAGGGCGCCTCGGCGGCGAAGCGTTCCAGCCTGCTGGTGACGCTCGCCAAGAGCGGCAGCTCGATCAACATGACCGGCTGGTCCAGCGTCGAGATCCGGATGACCATGGGCTGCGGCGGCACGCTGAGCCAGCCGGACTGCTACGATGCGCCGCCGGTCAAGGACGGCGTGTCGCTGAAGGGCGACATCGTGCTGGTGGACGCGAACGGCAAGCGCTCCGTCAAGGTGCCGATCGAGCCGTTCGCCCGGATGTTCTCCCCGGTCGGCGTCGACTACGAGGGCTACTACTTTGTGCGCCACCCGGTGCTGAGCTCGGTGCGCATTCCGACGGTCGCGTTCAAGAACATCGACCGGACCAGGCTCAAGGCCATCGAGTTCTCGTTCGGCGGCCAGATGCCGAAGGGCACCGTCTATCTGGCGGACCTCCGGCTCTCCAAGGCGCAGGCCCAGTTCCCCTGGGGCATGAAGTCCAACAGCAAGGCGACCGTGGCGGCCGCGCAGGCGCGGACGCCGCAGGCATCGGCCGTGATCGCCGCAGAGGAACCTCGGGCGATGACCGCGGCCCGCGCCAAGGCAGCCCGTACGGTCCACCGGGCCTCACTCAGCCTGCGCCGCGGGCTCGGCAAGGCCACCGATGGCGGCAGCCGGCCGATGGTGGAACTGGTGATCGATTCCGACCGGCCCTTCCCGGTCATGGGCAACGGCATGCTGCTGCGG
>Ga0182739_1003266_pt1 | contig 14332 bp, 14 predicted proteins | sample eDN5th30CBELigBY_FD_128873 | JGI IMG/M metagenome (GOLD analysis project Ga0182739, IMG submission 128873) | Enriched backyard soil microbial communities from Emeryville, California, USA - eDNA 5th pass 30_C BE-Lig BY (version 2) (version 2) | ecosystem: Environmental > Terrestrial > Soil >... | reverse complement strand
GCCAAGGCCACCGAGTGCACCCGCTCACGGAGGACCCGGGCACGCGCGCGGAACCGCGCGGGCGCCTGCCCCGCGATCTCGCACAGCAGCGCATCGAACCGGGCATCGAGCACGGAGGCGCCCGGCTGCGGGTCCGCGGGCAGCGAGCGCACGAGTTCTGCCGCGCACCGGGCGTTGGCGACATTCACCTCGCCTTCGCGGAATCGTGCCCAGAGGCCGGGCAGGCGTCGGCGCAGAGTCACGGCGTCGTGCGCCTGCGACCGCACGGAGTTCTCTGAGAGGCCGAGCCGCACCGCCAGATCGGCAGCGGCTGCGCGCTCGGCGAACTCGATGCGCTCAGCGTCGCGCATGGGCAGGAGTGGATCGACGAACACCTCGGGCGCGTCCCGCGCCTCGTCGAGCACATCGGCGAAGGAGGCCCACTGCTCAGCACTCAGCCGGTTGATCGCCTCGTGCGCGACCTCGGCCCGCGCCACGCCGAACTCGATGCGCACATCGGGGCGCCTCGGGTCGTCGCCGTGGCACCACGCGTCGGAGAACGCGGGGTCGAAGCTGGTCATACCTCATTTATTCCATGAGCCACCGACACGCGGTGACGCATCCGGTGGATTCGTGGGCGGCATCCGAACGCGTGCCATGGGGAGGACGAGAATGTCCGCATGAGCCGGACCCGAGCGACCGCGGCGCTCATCATCGCCGTCCTGCTCGCCGGCGCAGTCGCGGGCTACGGGACGTCCCGGCTGATCCCCTCGCGCACGACCCAGCTCGCGGGCGAGATCGTCCAGCGGGTGGAGACCGACGAGCGCATCGTCGCTCTCACCTTCGACGACGGCCCGACCGACGCCGACGCCGACGCGGTGCTCGAGGCGCTCGCCCGCCGCGGGGTGGTCGCCACCTTCTATCTCAACGGCCAGGACATCGACGACAACCCGGATGCCGTGGCCGCCATCATCGCGGCCGGCCACGAACTCGGCAACCACACCTGGAGCCACCGGTCGATGGCGTTCGTCACGCTCGACACCGTGGTCGACGAGGTCGAATCGACGGACGCGGCGATCCGGGCCGCCGGATACGACGGCCCGATCACCTTCCGTCCGCCGTTCGGGAACAAGCTGCTGACCCTGCCGCTGTATCTGGCGCACCACGACCGCGTCACCGTCACCTGGGACGTCTCGGCGGAGGACTTCTCCGGCGCGCGCCAATCCGGTGCCGACATCGCGGAGGGCACGGTGGCGACGACCTCGCCGGGATCGATCATCCTGCTGCACCCCTGGTTCGGGCGCACCGCGTCGCAGCAGGCGATCAGCGAGATCATCGATCGGCTGCAGGCGGACGGTTACCGCTTCGTCACGGTGTCGGAGCTGATCGGCCGGGAGGCGTCGGGCCTCAGACGTTGAACCGGAACTCCACCACGTCCCCGTCCTGCATCACGTAGTCCTTGCCCTCGATGCGGGCCTTGCCGCGCGCACGCGCCTCGGCGATCGAGCCGGCCGCGATGAGGTCGTCGAACGAGACGATCTCGGCCTTGATGAACCCGCGCTCGAAGTCGGTGTGGATGACCCCCGCCGCCTGCGGAGCCTTCCAGCCCTTGCCGATGGTCCAGGCGCGCGCCTCTTTCGGCCCCGCGGTGAGGTAGGTCTGCAGCCCGAGGGTGTCGAAGCCGATGCGGGCGAGCTGGTCGAGGCCTGACTCGGTCTGCCCCGTCGAGGCCAGCAGCTCGGCGGCATCGGCCGGGTCGAGGTCGATGAGCTCGGACTCGATCTTGGCGTCGAGGAACACCGCCTGCGCGGGCGCGACGAGAGCGGCCAGCTCGGCCCGGCGGGCATCCGAGGTGAGGATCGCCTCGTCGACATTGAAGACGTAGATGATCGGCTTCGCGGTGAGCAGTCCCAGCTCGCGGATCGGGGCGAGATCGATGGCGGATGCCGAGAGCGGCTTCCCGGCGTTCAGCCACTCGACGGCGGCGGTCGCCGAGGCGAGCACCGCGGGATCGAGCCGCTTGCCCTTCACCTCTTTGTCGTAGCGCGGCAGCGCCTTCTCGAGGGTCTGCAGGTCGGCGAGCGCCAGCTCGGTGGTGATGACGGCGAGATCGGAAGCCGGGTCGATCGCTCCGGCGACGTGCACGACGTCGCTGTCATCGAATCCGCGCACGACCTGGGCGATCGCATCGGCCTCGCGGATGTTCGCCAGGAACTGGTTGCCGAGCCCCTCGCCCTCCGACGCGCCCTTCACGATGCCCGCGATGTCGACGAACGACACGGTCGCGGGCACGAGACGCTCGCTGCCGAACACGTCGGCGAGCTGCTGCAGCCGCGGGTCGGGCAGGTTCACCACGCCGACGTTCGGCTCGATGGTGGCGAACGGGTAGTTCGCCGCCAGCACGTCGTTCTTGGTCAGGGCGTTGAAGAGGGTCGACTTGCCGACGTTGGGGAGTCCGACGATTCCGATGGTGAGAGCCACGGGCCAAAGCCTACGGGCGCCGCAGCGTACCGGCGCGTCACGAGCAGCATCGCGACGGGGATCGCGACGGCGACCACCCCGAGCACGACGGGCGTGGCCGCGCCGGAATACCACAGCGCATCCCCGATCAGCAGCACCAGCCACGGCGCCGACGCGGCGATCACCCCGACCGCGTCGATGCGCCGCCCGAGGACCGAGAACACCACCGCCACCACGAGGAGGATCCCGGCCGGCAGCGGGCTCGCGATCATGTCGATGACCCCGCCGCGCGGAAAGTACGTGCCCGCGAAGGGGCCGAGAAACGCCGCCCAGGATGCGAAGGCCGCCACCGTGATCGCCGCGCCCGCCGGCACCCAGGCTCGCGGCGCGCGGCCGATGCACGCGAGAAGCGCGAGCACCCCCAGCATCACGAGCGCGAACAGCGAGGGTCGCAGCAGGAAGGACACGTCGGTGGCGAGCAGGGCGATCGCACTCGCCGGCAGGCTGGCAACGAGCAGCACCCGGCAGAGCACAACGGCGCCGAGCACGCTCGCCAGCGCCGCGAGCAGCCACAGACCGGGGTGGATCAGGATCTGCCACACCAGAGCGTCGGGCACGGGCTCGGCCGGGGATCCCTGGGAGTTCCACGGCGCCCAGAGCTGGCCGGTGATGAGCACCAGGGCGAGGCCGGCCCCCGCGCCGAGCGACACCCCGGCGACCCGGTCGCGGATCGGTCCGGACAGGATGAGGTCGGCATAGGCGGCCCGGCCCGCGCGGCGCAGGTCGCGCAGCTCGCCGGGAGCGGGCACGGAGCGCCCCTCGGCATCGGCCTGATCGAGAAGCGTGCCGAGCACGACCTCGCCGTTGGCACGACGCCAGGCGCGCGGGTAGCGACGCAGCACTCGGCGGTACGCGGCCTCGAGCGTCATCGCGCCACCGCCGGAGTCGCGGCGCGGAGCCGGTCGAGCGTGCGGCGGGCGGCCGCCGCCCGGCGCTGCGCCTCGCCCTGCAGGGCCGCCACACCGTCGTCGGTGAGGCCGACGTACCTGCGGCGCCGACCGCCTACCACTTCTTCTCCGGTGGTGTGCACGAGACCTTCGGCGCTCAGGCGATCCAGCGCGGCATACAGGGTGCCGGCCTGCAGACGCACGCGGCCCTCGGACTGACCTTCCGCATCCACGATGATCGCGTACCCGTGCTTCGGGCCGTCGGCCAGCGCCGACAGGATGAGGAAGGTCGGCTCGCGCATCTCGCTCATGTCATCACTATATGCAGATCAGTTGACTATGTAAAGGGTCACGATCCGATTACATCGCGTCGCGACACGCCCGGGATGTTGCACCCGCCCCTCCCGCTTCACTAACGTGGCCGAGCACTCATTCACGCCGACCAGAAAGGAGCCGACCGATGTTGAACCTCACCATGATCCCCACGCGCGCCGGCTTCGGCGGCGTCTGCTCCGTCACGGACCGGTAGAGCGTTTCTGCGCCGCCGTCCCTGACGGTGGCGACGCTCTCGAAGCCGGCCCGAACTCCGGGCCACCGCCCCGTCCGCGACCCAGCACCCGCCCGACCGGCGGGAAGCAGGTGGTCGATCACCGGTACCACCACCGATCTCTCACGAAGAGGACGCTTCACCATGAACGCAACACTGACGCGCGAGACGCGTCACCCGCTCCAACCCGCACACACCGCGCAGCCCGTGCGTCGCGTCGGCCTCGTCGACCGCGCCGCGCTGCACCTCGGTGTGGCCCTGATCAAGTTCGGCCGCCGGCCGGTGCTCGCCTCGTACGAGCGTCGCGCCAACCTGCTCGAGCGCGCGCTGGCCCACGCCGCGCGCGACGCGCGAGTCGCAGCCGAGCGCGACCGGGCAGTGCTGAACTACAGCCAGCTCACCCTGGTGCGCTGATGTCCGGGCCGCACGCCCGGGGAACACGAGGTGGCTCGCCGTCCACTACGGCGAGCCACCCGCCCAGCGTCGGTACCCCGTGTCAGAGTGAGGCACGTGCCGCTCGACTTCACCGCCATCGACTTCGAAACGGCCAACGGCTCCCCCGCCAGCGCCTGCTCGGTCGGCCTGGTGAAGGTGCGTGACGGCCAGGTCGTCGATCGCATCGGCTGGTTCATCCAGCCGCCCCTCGGGCACGACCACTTCGTCGAGTGGAACACCCGCATCCACGGCATCACCGCCGACATGGTGCTCGATGCCCCCACCTGGGTCGACCAGCTCACCGACCTGCAGACCTACATCGACGGCGACACCCTGGTCGCCCACAACGCCGGATTCGACATGGGCGTCATGAAATCGGCCTGCGTCGCGACCGGGCTCGCCGTGCCCGCGTACTCCTATATGTGCAGCCTGCAGATCGCCCGGCACACCTATCACCTCGACAGCTACCGGCTGCCCGTCGTCGCGATGGCCGCCGGGTTCGAGGACTTCCCCCACCACGACGCCGTCGCCGACGCCGAGGCTTGCGCCGCGATCATGATCCACGCTGCCGACCGGTACGGCGCGGTCGACCTCGCCGAGCTCGGTGAGCACGCCGGGGTGCGCATCAGCAGCACGATCCCGCCCGCCGCGGCCGCCGCATCCTGACCCACCCGCCGGTCCGGCACGCAAACGGGGCCAACCCGGACATCCGGGGCCTGCAGGATGGCCCCGGATGCCCGAGATGGCCCCGGATGCGGTTGGTGGTAGTCGCTAGTTCTGCGGGAAGCCCAGGTTCAGGCCGCCGTGGCTCGGGTCGAGCCAGCGCGAGGTGACGGCCTTCTCGCGGGTGAAGAAGTGCACGGCGTGCGGACCGTACGCCTTCGTGTCGCCGAAGGCCGAGTCCTTCCAGCCGCCGAACGAGAAGTAGCCGACCGGCACCGGGATCGGCACGTTGATGCCGATCATGCCGACGGTCACCTCGCGCTGGAAGCGGCGCGCCGCTCCCCCGTCGTTGGTGAAGATCGCCGTGCCGTTGCCGTACTGGCTGGAGTTGATGAGCTCCAGGCCCTCGTCGTAGGACTGCACGCGAACGACCGACAGCACGGGTCCGAAGATCTCGTGCGTGTACACGTCGGATGACGTGGGCACCTTGTCGATGAGGGTGGGTCCGAGCCAGAACCCGGCATCGTCGCCGTCGACCGAGATGCCGCGCCCGTCGACGACGACCTCGGCGCCGTCCTTCGTGGCGGTGTCGAGATAGCCGGCGACCTTGTCGCGGTGCTCCTTCGTGATGAGCGGACCCATGTCGCAGCCGCGCGTGCCGTCGCCGACCTTCAGCGTCGCCATGCGCTCGCTGATCTTGGCGATCAGCTCGTCGGCGACGGGCTCGACGGCGACCAGCACCGAGATGGCCATGCAGCGCTCGCCGGCCGAGCCGAAGCCCGCGTTGACGGCGGAGTCGGCGACGAGGTCGAGGTCGGCGTCGGGCAGCACCAGCATGTGGTTCTTCGCCCCGCCGAGGGCCTGCACGCGCTTGCCGGCCTGGGTGCCCTTCTCGTAGACGTACTTCGCGATGGGGGTCGAGCCGACGAAGCTGACCGAGGCGATGTCGGGGTGATCGAGGATCGCGTCCACCGACTCCTTGTCGCCGTGCACGACGTTGAACACGCCGTCGGGCAGCCCGGCCTCCTGGAAGGCCTGCGCCATCCAGATGGATGCGGTGGGGTCCTTCTCGGACGGCTTCAGCACGACGGCGTTGCCGGCCGCGATCGCGATCGGGAAGAACCACAGCGGAACCATGGCCGGGAAGTTGAACGGGCTGATGATGCCGACGTCGCCGAGCGGCTGGCGCAGCGAGTACACGTCGACGCCGGTCGAGACGTTCTCGCTGTACTCGCCCTTGGCCAGGTGCGCGATGTTGCAGGCGAACTCGACGACCTCGAGCCCACGGGCGATCTCGCCGCCGGCATCGCTCAGCACCTTGCCGTGCTCGGAGGTGAGGATCGCCGCGAGTTCGTCCTTGCGGCTGTTCAGGATCTCGCGGAACGCGAACATGATTGTCTGACGCTTCGCCCACGAGGTGTCGGCCCAGCCGACCGCGGCCTGCTTCGCGGCGGCGACCGCGGCATCCACATCGGCGGTGGATGCCAGGCGCACCTCCTTCTGGACGATGCCCTTCGCGGGGTTGTACACGGGAGCGGTGCGCGTCGACGCGCCCGCGAACGTCGCGCCGGCGACCCAGTGGTCGAGGATCTCAGTAGCCATGACAGTCATGCTGCCTGCTGGTCGATCTGCGATCAAGGGCTAGACCCGCACTCACGATGTGCGAAAACGCAGAACGGCGAGGTCTAGGGCAGAAGCTCGTCGTGCCGCCCGCGCACCTCGGCCACCAGCGCCGCCCGCACCGCCTCGACTGCCGCCGACCCGCGGCTCTCGGGACGCATCGACAGCGAGAACTGCAGCCGGAACTCGACCTCCTGCGGAAGCACCGGCACCAGGTCGGCATCGTCGTGCGCCGCGAACGCATGCAGCAGCCCGATCCCGGCGCCGCGACGCGTCGCCTCGAGCTGGGCCGCGACGTTCGTCGAGGCGAACGAGACCCGCATCCCGCCGAGCAGCGGCGCCAGATCGAGTTCGCGCACGCTGAGCAGGGCGTCGACGTAATAGACGAGCGCGTGCTCGCGCAGATCGTCGAGCGTGCGGATCGGCGCGTGCACCCGGAGGTAGTCCCGCGAGGCGTACAGCCGGATCGAGTACTCCGCCAGCGGCTCGGACAGCAGCCGCGAGGTCGCCGCGGCCCCCACCGTGACCGCGAGATCGTACCCGGCGCCGCGCAGGCTGAGCGGCCGGGTCGAGGTGACCAGCTCGACCGACACGTCCGGATGCTCGCCGCACACCCGCGCCAGAGCCGGCGTGGCGAAGGCCACCCCGAACCCCTCCGGCGCGACGACGCGCACCGATCCGCGGATGCCGTCGGCACCTCCCGCCGAGACGCGAAGCACCTGCTCGACCACGCCCTCGATGCCCGCCGCCTCGGCGGCCACCTGCCGGCCGAGCTCGGTGAGCTCCCAGCCGTCGGCGCCGCGGTCGAGCAGCCGGGCGCCGAGATCCCGCTCGAGCCGGTCGATGCGCCGGCGCACCGTCGTGTGGTCGAGGCCCAGAGCCGCCGCCGCCGAGACCAGCCTCCCGGCGCGCGCGACCGCGAGCAACACACGCAGGTCGTCGACATGGAGGTCGTCGGAGGGGGGCATGAGGTCACGTTAGCCCGGCGAGGCGCGAGGACGATGTCCGAGGCCCTTGCGACACTTTCCGACATGGATGCTGTGGCCCTTCTTCTCGGAACCGCCGTCGGGCTCGTGGTCGGCGGCATCATCGGCGCGCTCGTGGTCCGGGTGCGCGGGGCACGGCACGCGGTGGATGCGGACCCGGCCGTCCTCGAGGCCCGTCACGCCGCCGCGCTGGCCGAGCTGCGATCCGAGCTCGGCAGTCAGCTCGCCGCCGCGCAGGCGAGCGTCGGCGGTCTGCGCGAGCAGCTGCTCGCCGCCCAGCAGCAGTACGCGGCCCTCGACGAGCGCGTGCGGCAGGAGGCCCGCGCCGAGAACAAGGTGCTCGAGGTGCTGCATCCGGTGCAAGAGACCCTGCGCACCATGCAGGCGAAGGTCACCGAGCTCGAGACGCAGCGCAGCCAGCAGCACGGCGAGCTCGCGCAGCAGCTGAAGGCGGCCGCCGAATCCGAGGAGCGCCTGCGCGCCACAGCCGAGTCGCTGTCCTCCGCGCTGCGCAACAACGCCACCCGCGGCGTCTGGGGCGAGACCCAGTTGCGTGCCGTGGTCGAGTCGGCGGGCATGCTCGAGCACGTCAACTTCGACGTGCAGACCAGCATCCAGATCGAGGGGCGGGCCGCCCGGCCCGACATGGTCGTGCACCTGCCCGGCGGCAAGAGCATCGCCGTCGACGCGAAGGTGCCGTTCACCTCCTACCTCGAGGCCTCCGAGATCCCCCTGACGGCGACCCCCGCCGAACTCGCCCGGCGGGATGAGCTCATGAAGAAGCACGTCAAGGCGGTGCGCGACCACATCACGACACTGGGGGCGCGCAGCTACTGGGAGGGCCTGGACTCCAGCCCCGAGATGGTCGTCGCGTTCATCCCGAGCGAATCGCTGCTGTCGGCCGCGCTCGAGGCCGACCGCACGATCATGGACTTCGCGTTCAGCAAGCACGTCGCCCTCGCCTCGCCGGTCACGCTGTTCTCGGTGCTCAAGGCCGTCGCGGTCAGCTGGCGCCACGAGGCGGTGACGAGCGAGGCCAAGGCCCTGTTCGACGTGAGCCGTGAACTGTACGGCCGGCTCACCACCCTCGCCACCCATGTCGACAAGCTCGGCCGGTCGATCGAGCGCAGCGTCAAGGACTACAACACCTTCGTCGGCTCGCTCGAGCGCCAGGTGCTGCCCTCGGCTCGCCGCCTCAGCCAGCTCGACGAGTCGAAGGTGCTGCCTGCCCTCACCGAGATCGAGGAGGACACCCGCGAGGTCAGCTCGTCCGATCTGACGACGGTGCTCGACGAGTTCGCCGCGCTCGACGAACTCGGCGCCGGGCGCGTCGAACTCGATCTGGGTCTCGCGAACCCGCCGACGCCGAAGCGGGCTGCGAAGCCCGCCTGATCGCCTCGCGCACTGCCCGATCCGCCGCGCCGTTTCCGATTCGGCGGGCACGTCTGCGATCATCTGACGTAATGTCCATACCTTTGCGCAGGGAGTGATCGTGACCGGCATCGAGCGGCCGTTGCCCGATGAGGTCTTCTCCGGGCTCGATCGCGAGGGCCCGGTGCCCCTCTACGCCCAGGTGGCGGAGCGATTCGAGGCACTCATCGCCGACGGCACGCTGCCCTCGGGCACGCGGCTGGAGAACGAGATCGCGATGGGCGAGCGGTTCGGGCTCTCGCGCCCGACCATGCGCCGCGCGATCCAGGTGCTCGTCGACAAGGGACTGCTGGTGCGTCGCCGGGGCGTCGGCACCCAGATCGTGCACGGCTCGATCACCCGGCGCGCCGAGCTGAGCAGCCTGTACGACGACCTCGCCCAGGAGCAGCGCAGCCCCACCACCGAGGTGCTCCTGTACGAGATGCTCGAGCCCACCGCCGAACTCGCCCAGCGGCTCGGCGTCGAACTCGACAAGCCCGTCCTGCATATCAAGCGCCTGCGCGCTGCCGACGATGCCCCGATCGCGCTGATGGAGAATCACCTGCTCGAGGCACCGCTCGTGCAACGCGAAGAACTGGAGCACCGCGGGCTGTACGAGATGCTCCGTGAACGCGGCACCACGATGCGCGTCGCCCGCCAGTTCGTGAGCGCACGTGCCGCCACGAAAGACGAAGCGCGATTGCTGGACGTGCCGGCGGGCAGCCCGATCCTGACGCTCGAACGCACCGTGTACGACCAGTCGGGTCGGGTCGTCGAGATCGGGCACACGCACTACCGCCCGGATCGCTACACGATCGAGTTCACCCTCGTCGAGAAGTAGCCAGCAGGTCGCCGACCTCCGCGGCGGTGGGCATCGCCGCCGAACACCCGCGCCGCGAGGCGACCACGGCTCCCGCGGCGTTGGCGAAGCCGATCAGTTCGCCGAGACCCCAGCCGGCGAGCAATCCGTGGCAGAGCGCGCCGCCGAAAGCATCTCCGGCACCGAGCCCGTTCACCTGCCGGATCGGGATCGGTGCGATCTGGACGCGCTCCCCCGTCGTCGCGGCGAGAACTCCGTCGCCCCCGAGTTTCACGACAGCCAGGCGCGCTCCCGCGGTGAGCAGGCGCGTCGTCGCCTCCTCCGGAGTCGTCGCGCCGGTGACGATGCGGCATTCCTCGAGATTGCCGACCACCACGGTCGCCGCCGAGAGCGCCTCGACGCCCGCTGCGGCAGCGTCGGCCTCGGATCTCCAGAACGCCGGACGGTAGTCGAGGTCCAGGACGAGTTCGCGCCCCGCTCGCAGCTCGGCGGCCCGGATGTGCGCGGAACGCGAGGGTTCGGCGGAGTAGCCGCTCAGAGAGGTCCACAGGATCGCGGCGGCGGCCACCGCATCCGCGTCGAGGGAGTCGGCACGGATCGCGACATCGACGGCCGGGTCCGGACGGTAGATGGTCAGCGGATACGGTTCCTGGATCTCGCACACCGCCACCGGGGTCGCGGCGCCCGGCACCGCGATCACCTGCGACACGTCGACGCCCTCCGAGGCCAGAGCGGCGCGGGCGAACCGGCCGAGCGGATCGTCGCCGAGGCGGGAGATCATGCCGGCGCGACGTCCGAGCCGCGACGCGGCGATCGCGACGTTGCTCGGGCTGCCGCCCACCGACGACGCATAGTTGCGCACCTGCTCGAGCGGGCCGTCCTGCTCGGGGTACAGATCGACGAGGGTGCGTCCCATGCTCAGGACCTCGAGCGCCATCACCGCACCCGCGGATCGAAGACGATCTTCATACCCTCGCCGGCCTGCAGGGTCGCGATCACCGCATCCCACCGAGTGAGCGGCTCGACGGCCGAGACCAGGGGGGCGAGATCGACCAGCCGGTCCTCGAGCAGGCGCATCGCGCGGCGCCACGACTGCGCAGTCGCGGCGAAGCCCGAGGTGACGGTGAGCTCCTTGTACAGCACGAGGTCGAACGGGATGGTGATGTCGCGGCCGTGGATGCCGACGCTGACGTACCGCCCGGCCTTCCGCGCCGCCTCGAGGGCGACTCGTGCCCCGCCGGCACTCCCCGAGCATTCCAGCACCACGTCGAAGCCCGGCTCGACCGGACCATCGGTGGTCGCGAAGCCCATGGCCTGCGCGATCTCCAGCCGCGGCCGGTCGGCGGGCAGTCCGCTCAGGGTGACGGTCGCCCCGCAGGACCGGGCGACCTGCGCCGACAGCAGTCCCATCGGTCCCGGTCCCGTCACGAGCACGCGATCCCCGGCGCTGATCACCGGGGGGTCGAGCAGCAGGTGCGCGACGCAGGCCAGGGGTTCCGACATGGCCGCCTCGCTGAGGGGCACGTGATCGGGGATGCGATGGACGAGCCGGGCGGGCACGCGGACCTGTTCGGCGAACCCGCCGTCGACGAACGACCCCATCGAGGTCTTGTTGTCGCAGAGGTTGCGCCGCCCTTCCTGGCAGTGCACGCAGTCGCAGACCTGGTGGTGGGTCTCGCAGGCGACCCGCGCCCCCAGCAGGCCCGGGTCGACCCCGTCGCCGAGCGCGACGACGACACCGGCCACCTCGTGCCCCATGACCACGGGCGGACGCGACGGGTAGCCGTCGTGCAGCAGGTGCAGATCGGTGCCGCAGACTCCGGCCGCATGCACCTCGACGATCACCGTCCCGGGCACGGCCTCGGGCCGCGGCCAGGTTCCGACCCTCACGCCGCCCTCGCCGAGCCGGTGCTTGACGACGGCAGTCATCTCGCTCATGCGAACCTCACGTTCCCCTCTCGGTCGACCCCGGTCACCGGGGCGCCGGTGTCGTCGAACAACGACATCGTGAACCAGCTCGCGAGGCTCTCCCCCGGGCCGAGCCGGTGCGCCATATTGCGCCGGCGCGCTCCGGCGAGACCGTCGTACGGCCAGGCGGTCTGCGCCTCGATCGCGAACATCGATGCACGACCGTAGAACGGGAACCCGGGGTCGCCGCGCTGGATCCAGAGCCACGAGTACGGGTGTACGGCGGCATCCCAGGCGATCGCGGCACTGACGCCGCCGTCGGGCTGCCGAACCGCTGCCCAGGCCTCCGAGAGCTCGTCGAGATAGAACAGCTGATGCACCTGCGCGTCGGGGATCACCGACAGGTCGGGCTCCGCTGGCCAGGGGACCGGGTCGAGGTCGTACCCGCCGTTGCGTTCGACATCGGGGCGGATGCGCGCACCGGCCGGGAAGTCGATCCGGGCTCCCGGCGTGGCCGGGAATGCCGGGTGCTGCCCCCACACGAAGTCGGCGGGTACCTGGCCGACGTTCTCGACCCGTCCATCGATGCGCAGCACGGCCCGATCGAGGTCGAGGGTCATGGTGCGGTGGAGCACGAGGGGCAGCCGGGACGGAACGTGCAGGGTGCACGAGGTCTCGGTCACCTCGTCCACGCTCCAGCGCGCTGTCGTGGCCTCGCCGTGGAACGGCAGGGGAACCCCGTCGACGACGCCGGGCAGTCCCGCGTTCGGGAAGGTCTCCTGCCAGCCGCCGCGGAATCCGGCGTGCAGGTCGAGGTCGTCGTTGCCGTAACCGAGACCCCGCCATGCCGGGATCGGCGTCTCCCAGTCGTAGTGCGCGAGCGCGTTGCGGCCCTGGGCGTCGGCGACCCGGATGATCTGGGCGCCGTGCTCGTCATCGACATCGACGCTCATCGCGCCTGTGCGCAACGTGATCATCAGTCCTCCCCGACTCAGGGATCCGGCCTTGTGGCAGCCGGTCGCGAATAGCATAGTTTGTTAATACAACTCGAACGAAAGGACCCTCGGGTGTTCGATCTCACCGGCAAGGTCGCCGTGGTCACCGGCGCATCCAGCGGCATCGGCCAGGCGATCGCGCGCGGGCTCGCTTCGGCAGGCGCCGACGTCGCGACGCTGTACTTCACCGAGGACGACATCGCCGGAACCCGCGAGTCGATCGAGGCGATGGGCAAGCGCGTGTACACCCGGCAGGGCGACGTCTCGGTGCGCGGCTCCGTCGAGGAGTTCGGTGCCGCGGTGACCCGCGAACTCGGCGTGCCGGAGATCTGGGTCAACAACGCCGGACGGCTGATGGTCAAGCCCTTCCTCGACACCACCGACGAGCACTGGCGCGCCCAGCTCGGTTCGAACCTCGACGGGTACTTCTACGGATGCCAGGTCGCGGCACGCGGTATGAGGCAGCTCGGGCGGGGACGCATCATCAACGTGTCCTCGGCCGCACTGATCCAGCCCTTCACCAACGGGTCCGCGTACGTCACGAGCAAGGGCGGCGTGCACGGACTGACGCGCGCCCTCGCCGTCGAGCTCGGGCCGCTCGGGATCACCGTCAACTCGATCGCACCGGGAGCCGTTCACTCCCGCCTCAACGCCGATGTCTACACGCCCGACGTGGTCGGGCAGTACGAGGCCCGCATCCCCGTCGGCCGGATCGGCGTCCCCGACGATCTCGCGTCCACCGCGGTGTTCCTCGCCGCCGACGAATCGGCGTACGTCAGCGGCACGCAGATCCTCGTGGACGGCGGCATGATCGTCAGCGGCGATGTCGGGCTCGGAGACAAAGGCTGATGACGGTCCGGCGCACCGCGACGGTGGCTGCCGAGGGTTTCACGCTGCTCGAGGGTCCCCGCTGGCACGACGGCATGCTGTGGACCTCCGATTTCTACACCCATCGTGTTCTGCGCTGGGACGTCACCGGCACGGGAGCTCTCACACCCGACACCGTCTGCATCGTCGAGGGCCGTCCCTCGGGCCTCGGATTCATGCCGGACGGCGAACTGCGCATCTCCTCGATGCTCGACAAGCGACTGTTGTCGTGGGACGGCAGACGCCACGAGGTCGTCGCCGATTACGCCGACCTCGTCTCCGGTCCCGGCAACGACCTGCTGGTCGATTCCGCCGGAACGACGTTCGTCGGCAACTTCGGACTCGATCCCGACGATGACACGGTCGCGCACCCCACCTCGCTGCTGCGCATCACCCCCGGCGGTGACGTGTCGGTCGCCGCCGACGATGTCGTATTCCCCAATGGGATGGCGATCGATGAGGCGGAGAGCACCCTGTACGTGGTCGAGACCTTTCGGGCGCGCATCAGCGCCTGGGACTACGAGGACGGCGAGCTCAGCAACCGCCGCGTCTGGGTGGCGTTCGACGATGACCCCGGCAGCTATGACATCCCGGCCCAGACCGCGGCGCTGTCGCTTGTTCCCGACGGCATCGCGCGAGATGCCGAGGGCATGATCTGGGTCGCCGACGCCAAGGGCAACGGGGCCAGCCGCGTC
>Ga0182739_1003264_pt1 | contig 14343 bp, 10 predicted proteins | sample eDN5th30CBELigBY_FD_128873 | JGI IMG/M metagenome (GOLD analysis project Ga0182739, IMG submission 128873) | Enriched backyard soil microbial communities from Emeryville, California, USA - eDNA 5th pass 30_C BE-Lig BY (version 2) (version 2) | ecosystem: Environmental > Terrestrial > Soil >... | reverse complement strand
CGAATTTCAATAATCTCTTCAATTCTGCTTCATCTTTTACTTCTGTTCTTGGAAAAGCTAATAAGCCACCAATTCCATTTTTATCGGACCAAATGGCACGTTCAGGATTCAAGTTAGATGTAATATCATTAACTAATGCAAGCTCCATATTGTCTTGTATTCCTTTTGCCATTGTTTGTAAATTTTTACTATCAAAAAGTGCACCAATATAAATGCCACCTTTACCTTGAGCAAAATTCTGCTGTTGATCTGTCTTAGCTGTTACAGCAAAGTCTTGATTAATCCACCCATTATCATATAATTCCTTCATATAATTCATTGTTTCAACATATCCATCTGTTTCAAATTCCGGGATAAAGTTTCCATCTTTGTCTTGACTCCATACATTAGGCGTGCCATTATAGGAGGCTAACGTTTTAAAAGCACCATATACTAAATCTGATCGATCCATAAATCCAGTAGTATCGTCTTTTCCATTTCCATCTGGATCATCTTCTGCAAATGCCTTTGCTACCGCCATTAACTCATCCATTGTTTTAGGAACAGAAAGTCCAAGATTATCAAGCCAGTCTTTTCGTAAAACAACACCGTTACGCGCTAAGTCCTTTTGAAATGGTATACCATATAATTTTCCTTCAATAGATGCCGAGTTACGAACATCTTGTGATATCGCTTTCAAATTTGGAAACTCATCTAAATAATCCTCCACATTCCAAAACATTCCTGATTTTAGAGCATTCCGTACAGAAGAGTTATCTAAGATTGTTAATGTAACAATATCTGCTAATGAATCCGATGCTAAAGCTGTGTTAATTCGTTCTTCCTTTGAGGCATCAGGTATCCAAGAAAACTTAATATCCGAATTCGTTTTTTCCTCAATTTGATTTAGTACAGTATCTGTTGGTGGAGAAGCTGTATGTAAAATATTCAGCCAAGTGATTTCTGCTTTGCTATTTTCATCATACGTACTCGATGCTTCTTCCTTTCCTCCACTACACCCTGCCATTAATAGCATACTTGCAAAACTAACGCTGGCTAACTTTGATAGTTTTTTCATTGATACTCTCCTTTGCAAATTGATAAATATTTATATCTTCTACTTCTTTTGCATTCTGTATTTCCATCCTAGTAAACACTTGATTTGCTGTCCATGTAAAACAATAGAATAGGAAACTAATGCCAAAGAAAGTCAGAATTCCAGGGAAAAACTTTAGAGATGCCCAATAAATTACTCCTACAAAAACGAACAAGAGTAAAGTATATTGCAAACAGGAAAAACCAAAAAGAAATGCCATTTTCATTCGAAATAGTATACCTTTCCAATTATAGTGAGCCATAATTGGAAAAATATAAACTGCTGAAACTAAATACATAAAGGATAAAAAGAATAAACATACTCTTAAATACCAATTTGTAACATGTAGTAAATCTATTACTAACACATAACCAAGGATGAGATAGATCCAACTTATAATAACGGAGTCTTTAAATGACTCTCGATAATACTTTTTGTAAGCCTGAAAGATTGGAAAGGTTGTATTTCCCCTTATCCACTGTCTAAGTATGCTAACTAATGCATACGTTGATGGTCCTATTCCAAAAACAACTCCACCTACTAAGGTAAACAAAAACCAAAGAAAATGAACATAGGCCAAATTTAAGATAGTTGTAAAAATAGAATTTAGTTTATCTATAGATTTAAGCATTTATATCCTCGCTTTCTGCTTAATAAACGCCATCCTCTCCGAACTTCTTAGCTAATTTATTAGCAAGCATAACTAATACTAATCCTACTAATCCTTTAAATAACCCTACTGCTGTACTAAAACTTAGTTGTCCATTTTTCAAACCAGCAGTATAAATGTACGTATCAAAAATCTCTGCCACACTTCTATTTAGAGAGTTAAGTAATAAATACATATGTTCAAAGCCTAAATCTAAAGTAGAACCAATTTTTAAGATTAATAGAGTAATAATTACAGGACGAATGGCAGGCAATGTTACATGCCAAGTTTTTCGTAATCTTCCCGCTCCATCCATTTCAGCTGCCTCATACAATTGAGTATCCACTGCTGTGATAGCAGCAATATATATAATAGTAGACCAGCCTAATTCCTTCCAAATAATTTGTAGAATATAAACGGTTCTCGTCCAATCTGGTGATGTTAAGAAGCTGACCTTTTTCAATCCGATTGCAGCTAGCATTTCATTAAATACACCGCCATCTACATTTAAAAATACATAGGTGATGGAAACAATGATTACCCATGACATAAAGTGGGGTATATAGATTAGTGTCTGAATCCCCGACTTAAAGTACCTATTCTTAACCTCATTTAACATGAGAGCTACTATAATAGGTAGCGGAAAAAAGATTACAATATTTAAAGCAAAAAGAATAAGAGTATTACTTAAGAGCATAAAGAAAGTTGGCTCTGTAAATAAGCGAATAAAATGCTTCATCCCTGCCCATGGGCTATCTGCAATTCCTAAAAAGGGCTGATAATCTTGAAAGGCGATAATCAATCCTCCCATTGGTAAGTATTTAAATAAAATAAAGTAAAGAAAACCTGGAAAGATCATTAAATAAAGAATTTTATTTTTTTTAATGTTTGCCCATGTTTTTTGTCTTTTTATTTTCTTTTTTTCCTTTGTGCTTATTTCTGCTACAGAATGATCACTTGGCTTTATAATACTCTCCATCTTTTACCTCCTATTTTAGAAACTTTGCATCGGTTTTCTTGCTATTAGCATACTGAAAATGGAAAATTACGTATATAATCATTATCTGATAACGCTTACAAAACCTTATGCACTCAAGGTTTTTTTCTTTTTCAGCCTATTAACTGATTACTTTTAAATGAGATGATTATAAGATATTTACTTTACTAAAAGAAAGCGTTTTCTTTATTTTTCCACTTCTAAGATTGTGATTATATACGTAATGGGATGCAGGATGATAGGGTGTTTGTATAAGAAAAATGTTAATAGTTACTTTAAAAGGAGGATCTACTTTATGGAGAAAACAAGTAAACAAATTAAAGTTACGAAAGGGGGAAGGGCTTTTTCCATTATTAATGGATTGATTTTAATTCTTATCGCCCTTATTTGCTTTCTCCCTTTTGTGAATGTCATTGCCAGCTCATTTGCTTCTACTCAAGAAGTAGTATCTCGACGATTCATCTTGTTTCCTCGTACTTTTTCATTAGATGCATACCGATATATTTTATCTACACCAACCATCTTCAAATCATTAGCCGTTTCCATTGGAGTTACCGGTGTAGGTACTTTAGTAAGTATGGTTTTAACATCATTAATGGCTTACGGACTGTCTCGTAAATATTTGCACGGAAGAGGGTTTATTAACTTTCTTGTTGTATTCTCCATGCTATTTAGCGGGGGAATGATTCCTACCTTTTTAGTAGTAAAAGCTTTAGGTTTAATTGATTCCTATTGGTCTCTTATTATACCAGTTGCTATTAATGCCTTTAATTTAATTATTATGCGAAACTTTTTCCAGGCTCTTCCTGACAGCTTAGAGGAATCGGCAAAAATGGATGGTTGTACAGATCTAGGAGTATTTTGGAAGATTATGCTGCCACTTGCATTGCCATCTATTGCAACTATTTCCTTGTTTTATGCTGTCACTTATTGGAATACTTATATGAATGCCATCCTTTATTTAAATGATTCTAATAAATGGCCTATTCAAGTATTACTACGTCAAATTGTTATCGTATCCAGTGGTATGCAAGCAGAGGGATCATCCGTTGATGTTGTCCCACCTGCGCAAACGATTAAAATGGCTGTAATTGTTATTGCTACTGTTCCAATGTTACTTGCTTATCCATTTGTTCAAAAGTATTTTGTTAAAGGTGCGCTAGTAGGTTCTGTTAAAGGTTAGGTTAAATTTATGCAGTAATCTATATACTTTAGATGAGTATAAGGTGTGCTTACCTTTCATGCTAAAAAAACAAAGCTAAGGCGTACAAACAAATTTGTTTATACGCCTTAGCTTTATTGTCTATATTGTTTTCGATAATCTCCAGGAGTTATTCCTACCTTTTTCTTAAAGAAGCGGATAAAATTTTGAGGATTACGATATTGTAGTTTTTCTGCAATATCCTTTATCGTCATATTTGTTTCCTTCAACCAAGATTGTGCCTTTTGTAGACGGAAGGTTAATAAATAATCAACAAAATTTTCACCAAACTCCTTTTTGAATACACTACTTAAATAGTTAGGATTATAATGAAGTCTCTCTGCGATACTATCTAGGGAGATTTCCTGATCATATTCTGTCTGTACGATTTGAGCAATCTTTTCTGAAAGCGTCCTAAATTCTCTATCTGTTTTATCTTGCGTACTGATTATGACAGGTTCTATTAGGTTATTTATTAACATGTGCTTAATCTTATCTGGATGATAAGCACTCATTGCCTCTTGATACAACTGTTTTACATTTTCAAAAATCTTTGCTTCTGCGCCTAATAGTTGTCCTAATTGGATAATCTCATTTATTAGTCGAATCAACGTAACTGCTAAACTTACAGGATTCTTATTCAACCTAAAAATCTCTTCTATTAAAAAATCAGCTATTTCTTTTGCTTGCTTTTCTTCTCCAGAGCGAATAGCATTCAACAATTCATGCTGTGTTTCCATTGGATATTTTGAGACAGATGCATCATTTAATATAGGGGCAATATCATCATAAAAAATGATTGCCTCATCTCCAACATTTACTCGGTAATGTAGGGCCTCTTTTGCTAAATCGACTGCTTTTTTACTTTTAATCAGTGTTTTATACACTGGACTTACTCCTATGCTCACAGTAATCTTCAAATATTCCTTCGCTGCCTTTTGGATATCTTCATAGTACTTCATTATTCTTCGACTTGAATTTTCATGATCTTTATTATCAACAATAAAAATAGTAGCCTGCATTTCATCGTTAAGAACGATAGGGATTAATCTTTCCTCTTCTGGTACAATTTCTTCTACCATATTGTTTATTGCTAATAAATATAAATCTTTATCTACGGCTAATTCACTTTCTAAATGGTCTATCTGAATTAATCCTGTATAGAAATATTGGTCCTTGCCAAAAGCATATCCAAACTGCTTAACTCGGTGCTTTGCCTCATTTGCAGTAATTCTATTTCTAAATAAGCTTAATACAAAAAGCGTTTCTAATTGAGCACTTTGACTAGATAGATTGGCTGCTAGAGTCTTATTTTGACCAATAATTTTTTCCACTGAATCTGCTACAAGGGAGAGCTCATTCTGCTTGGAATCTGTTCCATCAATAGAAAGCCTTTCTTGAATCTTTCGTATAGGGCGTGAAAAGGAAGTAGCCAGTGAATAAGATATGATTCCCACCAACAGAATAAGTAAAAGGGACGCAATAAGTAATCCAATTCTTGTATTATTAATCATTTGGGTAATTTCGCCTTGATCAAATTTCACTAAATATAACCATTTATTATATGGAGATTGTATGTAAATATATTTTTCATTTTTTCCTAAATCTAACACTCTAGCGCTGTTCTCACCCTTTATCGCTTCTGATTTCATCTTCTCATATGTTTTGCTAGATAAATTTCGTTTTTGTTTACGACTAGAATATAGTAACTCATTCTCACTATTATAAATTTCCACTAATTGATTTTGCTCATTGTCAATTACCTCTTCTAAACTTCTTCGAGGAATATCAGAAATTCCTAATGCAAACTTTTCCTTCTGATAGATTGGTAGTGCCATAACCATTTCTATTCCGTTTTCAATTGGACGCCAAAATAAACTTTGTTTCTTATCTGTTATATATTCATCTTTATATTGTTTTACCTCATTTGTAGTTAATCTTCTTAATGAACCATCAATGATTCCCCAGTTTTGTTCAAGGCTAAGTAAATTGTATTTACTGCCTTCTATTCCCATCATTTCAATGTAGCTCATTTCTTTAATAATTTCTCGATATGTATGAAAATCTTTACTTGAAAGCTGACTTTTGAAAATATTCTCAAAGTTCGAAGTGGAACTATATGCAGTATAGCCATATTCAATTGTTCTAACCTTCTGCTCAACATTACTGAGAATTTGTTTCGTGTAGTTTTGTTTATCCTTTAAAAAACTTTCTTCAACAGAAGTATAAGTAGAATTATAAATAAATACACTAAAACCAATTACAATACTAAGACCTAATAAAAAGAAGGGAAAAAACAATTTGTAAAAAACTCTCGACTTCCGCAATATTTCACTCCCCAACATCACTTTATCACCATTTTTATTGTAAGCGTTGTCAAATTTTCTTAAAAATCCTTACCTAATTTCAAAGTATACGTCCATGCTACTTTCTAGCATTTCAAATATATGGATGTTAATAATATAATAATACCATAAGTCTACGTTAATTTTTTAAATTTTTTCAAGTCTCCGCAGGTAGATTAATTGACAAAAAAAGTAATAGATTATAAAATGTGAACGTTAACATTTTTATTTTTTGGAGGTCCTATGGTAACCATAAAAGATATTGCAAAAATAGCAGGTGTTTCCCATACGACTGTTTCTAGGGCCCTCAATGATAGTCCCCTTATTAAGCCTGAAACAAAAAACAAAATAAAAAAAATCGCAACTAATCTTCATTATGTACCAAACTATAGTGCTAAAAGTCTAGTCAACCAAAAATCCTATACGATTGGCGTATTCTTTTCTAGCATTGACCATGGCACAAGCTCTAGCTTTCTAGTTGATGTCATAAAAGGCGTCAATTCTGTATTAGATGAAAACTATAGTCTAGCTGTAAATGGAATTGACACCTTAGTACACTTTGATAAAGTTAGTTCTCAACGATTTGATGGCATAATCGTATTAAGCCAAAGTGACACGGACAATGAATTTATTTATTATATTAAGCAGATTGGGATACCTTTAGTTGTATTAAATCGTCAAATGGATGATCCGGAAATTTTTAATGTCTCAGCAAATGATTGCCAAGGTGTTGAAAAGGCAATTGATGAAGCAGTCAAACTTGGTCATAAAAAAATAGGCTACATTAATGGTAAAACCTCCTTCCGTTCTTCAGCAGAAAGAAAGCAAGGACTTATGAATAGCTTGTGGAAAAATCACTTAGAGATTATTCCTGATTACATAACAGAAGGCGATTATAGTATGGAAAGTGGTTTTGCTAAGATGAATCATTTACTTGAGCTTCCTGCCCCACCAACCTTAGTCTTCTGTGCAAATGATGATATGGCAATTGGTGCCATAAAGGCTTGTTTCGCTAAAGATAAAAAAGTTCCAAGGGATATATCCATAATAGGATTTGATGATATTGCATTCGCTCAATATTCTACGCCAGCATTAACTACTATACGTAAACCTATTGAGGAAATAAGCCAGATAGGAATGAAGAACTTATTGAATCTTATTAATGGCAACCCGATTAATAGCACTCAAATATTAGTAGATACATTATTCATCAAACGAGATTCACTTAGTTATCCAACAAAACAGTCATAACTGTTTTGTTTTATCATAAAATGTTAACGTGTGCATATAAGGAGGATTCTAATGGAAAATCTATCAGCTCAAACACATGCTACTATTTCAACCTATCCTGAAAAGGTTATTCAATTTGGAGCAGGAAACTTTATGAGGGGCTTCTTTAACTGGCAATTACAACAAATGAATAAACAACATCTTTTCAATGGAAGTGCTGTAGTAATTAAACCCACTCCTGAAAGTCAAAGTCAGTCCAATCAATTGAAAGACCAAGATTATTTATATACCGTTATTTTAGAAGGGTATTTCAAAGGAGAAACTATTTGTTCAAGTGAAGTTATCTCTACTATTAATCGAATCATCAATCCATATGAGAATTGGGACAATTACTTAAAGTTAGCAGAAAATGAAGAATTTGAATTTATTGTTTCAAATACTACTGAGGCTGGGATACGTTTTAATGAAAAAGACCATTTAATGGATCAACCAACTAATAGTTTTCCTGCTAAATTAACTGCCTTATTATTTAAGCGTTTCCAATTGAAGAAACCTGGATTTACTATCATCCCCTGTGAGTTAATCGATCGAAATGGAGAAAAATTAAAAGAAATAGTCCTTCAATATGCGAGTCTTTGGAATTTAGAACAAAACTTCATTGATTGGATTCATAGTGATAATACATTTTGTTGTAGTTTAGTAGACCGTATTGTCCCAGGTTTTCCTAAAGACAAAGCAGATACCCTTCATCAAAAACATGGCTATATGGACCAGTTTATGGTTACATCAGAACCATATTTACTATGGGTAATTGAAGGACCACAAACATTAAAGGAAACCCTCCCATTAGAAAAGGCAGGATTAAATGTTATTGTGACAGACGATATGACACCTTATCGAGAAAGGAAAGTTCATCTCTTAAATGGACCTCATACAGCCATGGTGCCATTCGGCCTGCTTGCAGGACTTGAGACTGTAGAAGATATTTTCCATGATAAAGATTTCTCCATATTTATTGAACAATTAATCCAGCAGGAAATTATTCCAATGCTTGATCTACCTAGCTCTGAACTTCAAGATTATGCAAATTCTATAATGGAAAGATTTAAAAATCCATATATCCGCCATGAATTATCATCCATTGCTTTAAACAGTTTTTCTAAATACAAAGCTCGTTTATTACCACTCGTTTGGAAGTACTGGGAAAAGAATAAAACAATTCCGCCATATATGACAGCTACACTTGCTGCACTATTTCTTACTTATAGAGGAAAACAATATAACCCTAAAGACGAACATGAAGTTCTACAAGCTTTCTCTAAAGCTTGGGAACAGCCTGAAACAATGGCCAATACTATCTTAAGCGACACTAGTTTATGGGATAAAGACTTAACAATTATCTCTAACTTTGCTGAGGAAATAACCCAAATTATCAATAAGCTCCAAACGAATGGTGCAAGAGCCGTGTTACAAGACATAAACAGACTTTACGAAGCCCCATCTTTATTAAAATTAAATGAAAAAGACAATGTAGCTGTTGCTTTACGACCTATCGCTATTTCAGAAACAGTCAAATTAGATGGAACACTTTATACTGCGAAACAAGATATACCACAGGGACATAAAATGGCCTTAACAACCATACCTAGGCATTCAAATATTATTAAATACGGCTATCCTATTGGGCATACAACAGAAGACATTAATTGTGGAGAATGGTTACATACACATAATGTCAAAACAAATTTAGAAGGAACATTAACGTACACATATCAACAGGATATACGGCAAGTACTTTATCCTAATAGAAATCTCACTTTCCAAGGATACAAACGCAAAAATGGAAAAGTGGGAATCCGTAATGATTTATACATTGTACCAACTGTTGGATGTGTAAATGGTACTGCTGAACTTTTACTAAAGGAATTTCGGGCCATTCATCCAGATTTAGGTACCTTTGATAATATCACCATTCTTAAACACCCATATGGATGCTCTCAACTAGGAGAGGATCATGCAAATACCCGCAGTCTACTATTAGATGCGGTAAAACATCCGAATGCAGGTGGTGTTCTCGTTTTTGGATTAGGATGCGAAAATAACGTTGTTAGTGAATTCAAAGAATTACTAGGAAACTATGATTCTTCTCGAGTGAAATTTCTAGTAGCACAGGAAGTTGGAAATGAAATAGATGCCGGATTAGCATTATTAGAAGAGTTATATGAAGCTGCTAAGTGGGATCACCGTGAAGCCATTCCACTTAGTGAACTAAATGTAGGTCTTAAATGCGGAGGATCCGATGGTTTTTCAGGTATTACTGCCAATCCATTATTGGGTGCATTCTCTGATTTCTTAATATCTCAAGGTGGTAGTACCGTTTTAACAGAGGTACCAGAGATGTTTGGAGCGGAACAGATGCTTATGGCAAGAGCCGAAAATGAAGATGTCTTCCATAATATTGTCCATTTAATTAATGACTTTAAACAATATTTTCACTCTTATGGAGAGCCTGTTTATGAAAATCCATCTCCAGGAAACAAAGCTGGTGGAATTACCACTTTAGAAGATAAATCACTAGGATGTACACAAAAGGCAGGAACGGCACCAGTGGTAGATGTTTTACAATATGGTGAAAAAATAGCTAAAAAAGGCCTAAGCTTACTACAAGCTCCAGGTAATGATTTAGTTGCTTCTTCCGCCCTTGCTGCAGCCGATTGCCATCTCGTTTTATTTACCACTGGAAGAGGTACACCTTTTGGTAGCTTTGTGCCAACTGTCAAAGTAGCTACTAATTCTACCATTTATGAGCATAAGAAACATTGGATGGATTTCAATGCTGGTCCTATATTAGAACAGCCAATGAAGGAAGTTTTAGAAGATTTTATTGAAAAAGTCATTGCTGTAGCAAGCGGAGAAAAAACACGTAATGAAGTAAATGAAGTCCGAGAAATTGCTATTTTCAAAACAGGAGTTACCTTATAAAAAACACGATGAAAGGTGGAAACCACATGTTTCTGAACGATGATTTTCTACTTAAAACAGATATTTCTAAAACACTCTATCACCAATATGCTAAACAAATGCCTATTATTGATTATCATTGTCATTTAAATCCACAAGAAATCTATGAAAATAAAAACTTTAAAAATCTTACAGAGGCATGGTTGGCAGGTGATCATTATAAATGGCGACTTATGCGAGCTAACGGAATTCCTGAATCTCATATTACGGGAGATGCCTCAGATTACGATAAATTTTTAGCTTGGGCAAGAACTGTACCAAAAACAATTGGAAACCCGTTATATTCATGGACACATCTGGAATTGAAACGGTTCTTTCAAATTGATTTATTGCTCAATGAAGAAAACGCTCCAATCATTTGGGATATGGCCAATGAAAAATTAGCCTCATCAAGCTTTAAAAGACGCAATATCATTATTAATTCTAATGTAAAAGTAGTTTGTACAACAGATGACCCTACTGACGATTTACATTATCACCAACTTTTAAAAAAGGAGGAAAAACAATTTCAAGTTCTCCCATCCTACCGCCCGGATAAAGCATTAAATATCGAACAGCCTGGATTTATAGACTGGATAGAAAAATTGAGTTCTTCAACAAATGAAGAAATATCTTCCTATCCTTCTTTTATTAATGCATTAGAAAAGCGTGTTATTTTCTTTCACCAATTAGGTGGAAGACTTTCAGATCATGCATTAGATATATTAAGCTACGATGAAGCAGATGACATAACACTCGAATCTATTTTTCAGAAAAGATTAAGAAATGAACAACTAAATCCATATGAAATTAGCGCTTTTCGGACAGAAACTTTATCTCGTCTCATTTCTTTCTATTATGATCATGGATGGACCATGCAGCTTCATATTCATGCCTACCGTAACTGTAACACCAATATGTTTAATAAATTGGGACCCGATACAGGCTATGATGGTGTAAATGATCTCTCTATCACTATTCCTTTACAGCGATTATTAGATAGAGCTGAACAACAGGATAAGTTACCTAAGACTATCCTTTACTCATTGAATCCAAATGACTTTTTAGTTTTAGCTACATTAATGGGCAGTTTCCAAAAAAATACTCCAGGTAAACTTCAGCTTGGATCTGGATGGTGGTATAACGATACAAGATCTGGAATGCGCCACCAATTAACTGTTCTTGCTGATAATGGACTTTTAAGTCATTTTGTTGGAATGCTAACAGATTCACGAAGCTTTCTTTCTTACACACGCCATGAATATTTCCGCCGTGTACTATGTGAATTCATTGGAGAAATTGTGGAGCGAGGTGAAGCTCCACAAGATTATTCCTTACTAGGTGATATGGTAGAGTCTATTAGCTATAAAAATGCCCAAAAGTATTTTGGTTTTAGGAGTCAATATGCTGAAAATTATACACGGTAGACCTGATACAGAGATAGCCAATGAAAATCAACAAATGACATTAAGCCTCTCCCTCCTAGATAAAAATCCAAGACCATTTATCCTTGTTTTCCCTGGGGGCGGATATCAGCATTTAGCCGATAAGGAAGGACAGCCGGTTGCAGACTGGCTTAATTCCATCGGTTACCATGCAGGCGTTTTATATTATCCAATAGGAACGATTGATTACAAACAGATTCTAAAGGAACTAGAAGAGGTTTTTATCCAGATACGCCAGCATAAAGATAAATGGGCAATAGTAGAAGACCAAATAGGAGTAATTGGCTTTTCTGCTGGAGGCCATTTAGCTGGTTTAGCTGGTACTAAAATCAGTGAAAGAGCAAATGCAATGCTCTTATGTTACCCTGTTGTGACTTTCCAAGATCCTTATGTACATCTTGGAAGTCGCAAAAATTTTTTAGGAGAGCATTTTTCTAACCAACTAATTGATGAATTTTCCATTGAAAAACTTATAGATGAATTTACTCCTCCAACCTTTATTTGGCATACAGCAAATGATGGATCTGTAACCATTCAAAATACGTTAAAACTAACGGAAAGCCTATCAAAATATAATATTCCTTTTGAATACCATGTTTTTCCCTCTGGTAGACATGGCTTAGCACTCGCTAATGATGATCCATATATTCAACGTTGGTTAGATTTTGCTAAAGAATGGCTAAATACTGTATTTCAATAACCTATATAAATAAAGGGGGTAAAGAAATGCCAAATAAAATAACCATTTTTATCGCAGGGGATTCTACAGCAGCCATTAAGCAAGCTGATAAACGTCCTGAAACTGGATGGGGAGAAAAATTCCAACATTTTTTTACAGACTCTGTACTCATTGATAATAGAGCTGTCAATGGAAGAAGCACTAAATCCTTTATTGAAGAAGGTAGACTCGCGGAGATAAAACGTGTAATTCAGCCTGGAGATTATCTATTTATTCAATTTGGACATAATGACCAAAAGCCTGATCCAGATAGAGGTACTAATCCTTACGGCGATTACCAAGATAATCTTTCAGCTTTTGTTCATGCTGCTAGAGAATCAGATGCATATCCAGTATTATTAACCTCCGTTGCACGACGTAAATTTATTGAAAATCAAATGGTTGAAAAATCCGTTGGAGAATATCCAGATGCAATGAAATATTTTGCTAAGAAACACCATATTCCATTATTAGATATATATGATAAATCTAGAAAACTCTTAAATGATTTTGGGAAAGAGCAATCTAAAAACTACTTTCTCCATTTATCCCCTAATGAATCTAGTAATTATCCCGACGGTATCTCAGATGATACCCATTTTAATGAAGATGGAGCTTTGGCAATTGCTCGTTTGGTAAAAGAAGCATTAATAGAAAGTGAACTACTAATAAAAAATTTCTTAAAGAAAGTGTAGAAAGGAAAAGATATGAATACATTAAATTTAGGAATTCGAGCTCATGATATGGAAGCTGCAACCTTACAGGAATTATGTGACCAAGTACACTCCTATCAATTAACCAATATACAGCTGGCCATGAAAAAATCATTTCCATCATATGTTCCATCTCTCCGTTCGTTGTCCCCAGGAATTGCCAGTTACTTCGGTGATTATTTGTCTCGGAATGGTATTAAAATAAGTATATTAGGCTGCTATGTTAATATTTCGAGCCTTGATTTATCTGTACGTAAAGAAGCATTGGATGCTTTTAAAATCCATATTCAATTAGCACATGAATTCCGTGCTAGCTTAGTGGGCACAGAGACTGGCAGTGTTAGTATTGGGTACACTCCAGATAATTTCAAGGAAGAGGCCTATCTCATTGCTCGGAATTCGATCATTGAACTAGTACAATTTGCAGAAAACTTTGGAGTAACAGTTGGGATTGAACCTGGGATAAATCATCCCCTTTATACTGCCAGATTAGCCAAGCGACTAGTCGAGGAGGTCCAGTCACCTCATTTAAAAATAATATTAGATGGTGCTAACCTAATTGAACCAAACCGTTACCAAGACAGTGATTTTATTATAAAAGAGGCATTAGAACTATTGCATGAACACATTGCTGCTATTCATTTAAAGGATTTCACTATAGAAAATGGAAAAATTAAAATTGTACCAGTAGGAACAGGTCTGATAAACTTTGATCCCCTTCTAAAGTATTTAAAATATGACAGACCCTTTATGCATGCTACATTAGAAGAAACAAGAGGAAATGATATTATTCCTGCAATTAATTACCTTACAGAAAAATATGACAACTTATAAGACGTGAGTTAAAGGGTGAAACAAAGCTTGGAATCATTAGAGAAAATAGTACAACAAAGTTATGATAGCCATCCCAAAAATTCATTTAAAGTGCTAATCCATTTATATAAAGGAAATTATGTTAAACTCCTCCTCT
>Ga0182739_1003262_pt1 | contig 14352 bp, 16 predicted proteins | sample eDN5th30CBELigBY_FD_128873 | JGI IMG/M metagenome (GOLD analysis project Ga0182739, IMG submission 128873) | Enriched backyard soil microbial communities from Emeryville, California, USA - eDNA 5th pass 30_C BE-Lig BY (version 2) (version 2) | ecosystem: Environmental > Terrestrial > Soil >... | reverse complement strand
ATTTAATGAAAAATAATAGGAGGTACACAAATGGCTACTTCTACCCCAGAGCAAGAAAATGTAAAAAACCTCATCGATGAATATTTGAAGCCTATGCCCTTCTACGTCCATGAATATATACGTGCTAAACAAGGCGCTGGCTTGTCTAATAACACCCTTTTACAGTACTTATATAGATTACACCATTTTTTCAATTGGTTGCGTTTAGAGAGCATTATTAGAGCTCCTGACACTATTCTTATCCGTAAAGGAGAATTAGAAACACCAGACTTTTCTTTTATACCCTATGAAATATTGGAGAAATTGGAGAAAAAATTAGTAGAGTCCTATATTGATTTTTTAAAGAATGAGAACATCTCCGAAAAGAAAGATAAAGGCATTGTTGAGCATCGAGGTCCAGCTGTTGTTGAACTTTCCATCCATGCTTTAAAATCGCTTTTTAACTACTTAACTACTGAAACTGAAAAAGAAGATGGTGAATGTTACTTTGACCGCAATGTTATGAGCAAGATCGTTCTCCATAAAAAGCGCGAAACTGCGAATCGTCGTGCGCGGAAAATCAGTTCTGTTATCCTCAATGAAGATGAAATTAATGAGTATCTTCATTTTATTGAGCATGAATATGTAAATACATTAGAAAATCAAAACCAAATCCGCTCATACGAACGTAATGCACTTCGGGACCTCACAATTAATTCGTTAATCTTAGGAACAGGGATGCGTGTTGGTGAAATCGCAAGTATTGAAGTAAAAAACATTAACCTTCGCAAGCGAACAATTGAGATTACTCGAAAAGGCGGTGTAGAGGATACGGTATTAGTTATGGGTAGCTCAATAGAAACATTAGAACGCTACTTGAAAGATCGCTTAGTGAAGTTCCCAAAAGCCGTTGATTCCCCTTTCCTATTCGTCACAAATTATGGCGGAGGGGTCACACCATTAACCAGAAGAGCAATCCAAAACATCGTTAATAAATATACCGCTGCATTTTCAAAAAGTGCTGGTATGAGTCCACACAAATTAAGACATTCATTTGCAGTAGATTTCATTCGTAATAATGGCGATATTGTGTTGCTAAGAGATCAGTTGGGGCATAATGATATAAAAACCACTAGCCTTTATACCAATATGGCCGATACAGATAGTTTAAGAATATTAGATAAAATGGATGAAAATCGTCAGCATTAATAAAATACTAAAAAATGAGGATTCCACGGGGATTTAACTAAACCTGGGGAATTTTAAATAAAAGATAGAAGGTCATTGAAAATCTTATTCCAATGACCTTAAGCTTAATTAGTATAACGAATATGTTCCGTCATTATCCCAATATTTAAACCAATCAGTGTTTCTAGTAAGACTGAAATTAACTGATACTTCTTTACCGATTCCTGAGCCAGAACCACCAACGCCACCAGTGATAGACTCATTGCCGTATTCGTAAAAATCTCCGTAAATCATCCACCAAATTTTATCCTTAGTAGTTAGTTTTGCTTTTGCAGTACCTTCAAATTTTTTAGCCTTATAATTGTCGCTTATTCCATCTCTATCCACTTGAACTGCTTCAATATACTCAAATTGTCTAAATGAGCCAGAGTTATACATATAAGCATAAACAACTAATGCAGGTTTATAGAATGTACTTACCGCCTGTTCGATACTTATTTTTTTCATAGTATAAGAGTTTGTTGAAACTGCTAGTGTTTGAATCTCAGTTTTGTTAGTTTTGTTGCTATTAGGGTTTTTGTGTAATTGTCTTGCTTTCTCTTGACTAATCCCTTGTCCTTTGGAAATTTCCTCTATAAATTCCTCATAAGTAATATCTTCAACAACCACTTGTCCATTTTCCTCTAATTCACCCAAGTTATTCAGATCAACTACATTGGTAGTGATAGAGTCGAGAGGGGCTGCGCTAGATGTTGATGGATTTAATGCTACGATTACCATAAGAGCTAATGCTCCTATGATTGTGAATAAAAATTTCTTCATCAATTATACCTCCTATTATTTAATTTCTAGCAAATTTTAACTCCTATGTAAATTTATGTAAATAGGTATTGATAATCATTATCTAATATACTAAAAATTTACTATTTTTGAAAAAATGTGGAAGTACATACTTCTATCTTATATAATTCTTTTACATATACTTTTTGAGGTGAGCAAATTGAAACAAGTGCTACTATTCTTATCTATCACGCTCTTACTGTTCGGATGTACTGTAGAAGAAGGTAGAGATTCTAATATTTCTATAGAAGAATTATATAATGGCAAATGGCTAGATATAGGCGTAGTAGGTAGTGCTGAATTACCAGATGTAGGGAATGTGAAATATGAATATGTGGAATTAAATGAAGTTAGTAATAGTGATAGAGTATTCGATGCTTTACTTATAACACCAGAAGCATTTGAAGAAGCCGATCAAAATAAATATATAGATTTTTATAACTCTGTAGATTATCCCGTTTTCTTTTTTGGAATAGAGGATTTCCAAATGTTTGCATTCATCAATGAAAATATGACAATAGAAAATTCTAGTTATGGCGATGATGCAGCTTATGTCCAAGGCTTTAAAAATATAAATGGAAAAAAAGAAGGTATGCAGTTAGTTAAAAGTAATACAAGTGATTCAGATGAATTGATGTTGGTTAGAACTTTCAATTTCATTAATGATAAATTTTAACTGAACACGCTAAAATTGTTTTAAAACTTAATTAGAATTATTAAGTAAAAATACACTCCTTCTAGAACACCATTGTCCTTTATTTCAAACACACTATAAAAACAAAAAGATGGTTCTGTTGACCATACACAGAATCATCTTTTTTATTTAATATAGTCCTTGATAATGTTAGAAATTACATAGTTTAATTATTAAAATACAACTGATTAAACCTATTTGGATAAAACCGAATGCCTGATGTTTTATAGCGATAAAATGGATCTTTGTTATTCCATCCAGTCCCCATGTTTGTCTTAGGCAATTTATTATTTTCGACTCCTGAAACAGTACATATGTAGAAATATTTATCAAGTAATTCATAGATTATTTGTTCAGTTAATGTACCTTCAAATGCTTGAGAGACAATCTTCGTTAAATAAAGATTCTTAGGTACCATATGTTCATAAACTAAACTTTCATTATTTTTTGAGAGAATAATGTTATTAGCTTCTTCTGTAATAAAATCAGAGATAAAATATTTATAATTAGTAACATTTTTCTGTTTATAAAAACTTTCGGTTAAGAAATATAGGTCTTCCCCCATTCCCCTTGTAAAATGGTAATTACGAAGTCCTACATCTTTTATCTGTTTTTTAAGGTTTATTACATCATAGAGATTAACAGATAAGAATTCGATAAGCTCTTTTCTAAAAGGCGAATTTAACACCGTTTCAATTGAATATGTATTTAAATCAATATTCTCGTAGGAATTACTTTTTTTAATTCTTCTTTTTTTTATTTTCGAGTGCTTTTTATTTATTTGTTGGCTTGTTTGAACAATAGCAGTCTCTCTTCTTACATTTATCCCTCTCTTTTCTCGGTCCCATAATTGGGACCTAGTGATAGCATAAGAGATTGATTTGGTTAATGCATTATCAGAATAGGTACTGATGATTTCATCATAAAAACTTGATTGTCTAAACATCTCAATTAATTCTGCAGTCGTGTATACAGTACCTTCAGAAATTTCCTCCCCTAAAGCATTAATAAATTCTAAGGTTTCATAGTTCAACCTATACCCACTAGATTTATTTACATTTAACTTCTGCATTTCGATAATTCACCTGCTTTTTTTAAGGATTATTTGAATTTTACCATCTTAACTGTATGGCAATTGAAATATAAACTAAGAATTTTTTTAAAATATACTAAAAGCTATGGCGAAATTGTGTTGCTACGCGGATCAGTTGGAGCATAATGATATAAAAACCACTTCCCTTTATACCACCAATATTGCCGATACAGATAGCTTAAGAGTATTAGATAAAATGGATGAAAATCGTCGGAATTCAGATTCTTAATAAATAAATAATCGAATTCACAGGTTGGAAGATTAAGCTTAGATGTTACCTTTCTATGCCCCATTTCAAAGAACTGACTCTTTCAAAATTACTTTCTACTTTTTTTGGATGTTTTAAATGATAATATTGGAAAAAGGAGAAAATGGGGGGATGAAGTCTTGAAACGTTTAATGTTAACAATTGTGAGTGCATGTTTTTTAGCTGCATGTTCGGTTAATGGAGAAACGAAAACTCCAACAGCGAATATAGAGGAAACAAATGTAGACGTAGAAAGAGCAAACATTGAAATCACAAAAGAATTCGTAGAAGAAAACGCAAAAATGAACTTAACAATTGATGAAGTGAAAGAAATCTTTGGAGAACCTGTGTTAGAAGGAGAATCGGATGGTACGGATATGTTGGTGTATGATTCGATAACAGAGGAAGGTTTTACATACGGACCCAATTTTCAAGAGGTTGCTAAAGAGGAAATTAAGGAAGGGAAACTTGGTTATCAATTATATATTGTTTTCGTAGATGGTAAGAGTTATATGTATGATTATTTTCATGAAGGTGATGATGGAACTGTTTGGTTATATAGTGTTGCTGCTAATGGTTTAGAAGAATATAAAACATCTGAAAATAATTAAATAAAATAATATAAGTGGTTGATTTTTGGGTGACAAAATTCCCTTTTAGTAGTGTACGTCAAAAATAACTAATAAAAGGGAGAAAAAGAATATGGCAACCTTACTTAAAATGCTTCTTTTGAAGCGGTTTATATTTATTTTCAATTAATCGTATATTTAAGTAATAAGGTTATTTATTAAATCCCCTATTCATAAAGTATTATTGACTCCTTTAAGTACACCGCCATGCTTTATTTCAAACTAGCAATAAAGACCAAAGCTGATTCTAATATGACCACTAGAATCAGCTTATTTCTATTTAATTTATGAATGTCTATGAATTAATTCTTGTTCACGTTTCATAAATTCAACAATCATTCTTGCTAATGTATTTGGTGCTGGCTGCTTATGAATCATTAATAGCTTGTCCTTTTGATTGTTTCTCGACAATATGTTTTTAATTCTTTGATACTGGCCATGGTTGTTGTACGATGAAATAAACACAACTACATCAAAATTATTAATACTTATATTATGGTAATCGCGCGGTTCAACAATGGTTACATCCTCTAATTCGTTTCTGAGTCTTGTATGGAAATTAGAATGTCCCCCTACGATACATAATTTCAGATGTTTAATCGTATCTAAATAATTGATTTTCGAAGTCGTAACAACCCCTATCTCCGCTAAAGGTATCGTTTTTTCTTGCTCTCTTTTTGGTTCTTCCAACTTATTTGTTTCTTTTACTTCAAGATCCGTTAGTTGTGCCTTCAACTTCTTGATTTCTGAAGTTGCCTCTTCTAATTTTTCTGCTAAAATGTATTCTCTATCTTTTGACGTAATGATCTGTCTCTCTAAGTTTTGAATAGTTGTTTGATATTGAATCAATTTTGCTTGAACATTTGACTTATCCTCTTCATTCTCTGAGGGTAAGGCATTCACCTGAGAGCTTCCAAGTGGCGTGAAAACCGATTTCTCCATTTGTTGATACATTTTATCCTGATGTTTCTTAAAAGCCAGTAGAATGACGGAACGCACAACATACTGATGCTCTAAATCCGCGCAAAATGAACAAAAACAATCTTCACCTTCACAATCCATACCAAATTCATAATCCGTATCAATATCTTTAAAAATGGAATCACCTAGCCAAATTTCATCTAGTTGCGAAAGTGAGAGATAATTCAACACGATATCATCTAAATCATCTTCTGTAAAAATAGAATCTAGTAATAAACTTTCTATATCCAATCCTGCAAGCTCTAACAAGGTCCATTCGGCAGTATAATTTTGATCTAAAGTACCCGTTAATAAGGACTGGAATCCGCTCATATCCCTTACTTTTAGAAAGTCAATCATGGTACTTCCCCGAATACCTTTAATTGAATCGAAATCCATTAAAAGATGTGACGCTATATCTACATCTTCCGTTTCATTAAATATTAACCGAGTAAAGAAACGATTTCGTAATTTCGTTAATTCTGTTTTATTCACTATGTTTAATTGATCCATTAATGTATTACGAACATCCGTAATTTCTAATCTTGCTGAAAAGGTTTTTTGGCAAGTTTGGGAAAATGCTGAGAAAACCTTCATATTCATAAAACTCTCCATTATATCCTCTACATTTATCTGTTCTTTTTTAGATGCTACTAGACTTCCTAAATAGCAATACATCATTATATGAACTGTCACCAGCGTATTCGCGTCTTTAGGAAGCACCTTTTCTTGAAGGTGGTTCAGATAACGCGGAAAATCCCGACCATACTTTGAAAGAGTAGAGGCATATTTATAGGACGAACGGTACCCTTTTTTCAGACAAGCGTCGAAGATTTTTTCAACCTCTGGATACAGAGCATCTTCGCTTTTAACAGCTCGTTCTACAGCAGTTAAGAGCATACCTAATTTCAGCCATCTTATTTTTAATAATCCCGGTAATTTATTTTCCTTCTGGATGATTCGCCATGATATTTCAAAAATATTTTTCGGGATGTACTCATTGTATTTTGAAATATATTTATCTAGTTCTGATGAAGCTAATTCAGATGAAACTATACAATACGCCCCTAACTGATATAACGGGCCATTTTGTGGCATAGCTTCATCATCTAACCCCATTCTCTCTAAAATGTCCATTAGTTCAAATATATTCTCTGCATTTCCTATATAATTTACCAACTTGTCTCCTCCTCTTTTTCTACTAAACTTAAAAAAATCCTTACCTATTTGATTGAAAAATATACAAATTATGTATAAGTTTTTATATCATTCTTCCAATTTATAAATTATCAATAACCTCTTTTCCCTATTAATTTTTGACATATTTAATGTTTCAACTGCACATCAAAAGACGTGTTACACGTCTTTTGATGTCAACTTTATGCTTTTCTGATTCCTACAATTTTTGCCCCCATCTTTTTCCTTGTATCGATAGCGGTTTTCATAAATTGTAGGGCAATTTTCTCTTCTTTTGTCTGCTTATTATCTTGTTTCTTCATATTCATTAATAAAACATTCCTTCCTTTTAATCTTGTATAACTATTATTGTCTAATAGGAAAAATTTTAAACAAATAATTGGAAAAATTGGTATATCGGACTCCCCTTTTCAATATACATGTACGGAAAAGCGGAAAAGCGGAAAAGTGGAAAAGTAACCCTAAGATAAGTCCTCAGTGTCATGTTGAAAAGGAGGGGGAGTATATTGTCTGGAAAACATATACCTTTATTTTCATCTAAAGAACATAATCCAAATAATAATTTAATCCAGGTTCTTACCGAAAATCCAGAATCAACTTCAGTTCGAAATAGACAAACTCGCTCTGATAAATGTAAAGATATAAAATTTCCTGTTTCTAAAAATGAACAAATTCGATTGAAGATAGCATGTAAAAATACAGATATTCTCTATAAAGAGAAGCATGGATCTAATGAAAAATTAACGCAAACTCGATTCAACACTTTGTTATTACGTTACGGAATGAATTATACAAATGAGATCAATTGGAACAGACCATATACGGATACAAAACTCTATATGCACGCTAAACCAACTATAAAAGAATACGAATTATTAGGGGGACCTGAAGGGATTGGTACGATAAATGGAATATCCGATAGAAAGCTATTCTATTTAATTGTCATAACTGCACTAGAAATTTTAGAAAGTAAGGAGGATTATTATAATGTCTTACTATCAGCTCAGAAAAAATAAAAAGAGAAGCACATCATTATTTGAGGGTGTAGTAAATAAACTGTTTGATGCTTTTGTTGAAACTGATAAAGAAAAATTGGAATTAAAGATGAGGTATGTTGATATTTTGAGAGGTGAGGCATTTGTCAATGATTTAAGAGATACCTATATTGATAAGTACCCTGAAGCTAGCCAATTCGAGTTAATTGATCTCATTACTATGCTCTACATAGATTTTATAAATCAAATAAAAAAAGGCAACTATTCGCATCAAGAAGCAGCTGCAATTCTTGTAAATGGTAAAAAAAAATATATTGATTCATTAAAGAAAAATCTCTTAACACGGAAAAAGGTTCAACAAGTTTCTCCTTATAGCTTTATATTTGAAGAAATAGAGGAAGAGGATGAAGACATTGACAATGATTTAGACTCTGATTTTTCTGCAGGGGATGTAGTCTACTTAGAGGTTGTATTTAACACTAGAGAAAATAATCGGTGCAAAGTGTTTTTATACGATATAGAGCCTTATCTTGAGGGGAAATTAATAAATGTACAAGATGTAGTCGCAATCCAGTATCTCAATTTTATTGAACAAGTACGATTAGAAGGTAATAATACAAAGGTTATGAAGAATATTTTGAAAAACTTTTTGAATGGAAATTTCTAATAAAAATAACTTTATTTTTAAATCACTAATTGAAAAGGTTACTAAAGGGTGTGTTTCAACCTTTTCGATTCATAGTGGAGTTTTGAATTTAATTCAAGAAGAGCTTATCTCGTGATAAATTTAGGAAGGATGAAAACTATGAGTAAACAAAAGGAGTTAGCTAAAGACTTTATAAAAGCAGCTGTCCAATCAGGGAAAAAAAGTGGAGCCAAAATCATTAGTGTGAAGCGTGTTAAAAACTGATATTAAAAGTGAGAACTCCTGTCCTGATAAAAAACGCTTTATATTAATAAATTTTTAAAACTACTTTTACAGGTGATTAATAATTCTTTTATAGAATGAAGTAGGTATATGAAAAGTACTACATTTTCTTCCTTGTATAGTGGGTCCATACTTAATTCAAGAGAAGCAAAGAACCTAACGAATATGCCGTTAGGTTCTTTGTGTTTTCTTTAATGTAGGATGAAAAAAGGTACACATATCAGTCTATATCCCTTTTACATGTTATTTGTTATAAATTCTTTAGTAGCTTTACCTCTAGAGCATTAAAGTAACCAGTAACTGTTTCCTCAATACGCTTAGCTACTTCATCATCTTCTTGTAAAGAACTAGAGGTAGACAATTAAGGGTAACTCCACTACTTCAGCAAAGAACTAATCTAACGTATCAGACTCATTGAATAGCTCAATAATACTTCTTGCGTAGCTAAGACCTTGAATTGGAGGAACATTGCTACTAGTATCATCATAAAGGCTATAAGACAAAGCATTATCTGCTGTCAGATGAACGACATAGTAGGCTGTGAACGTCTTACCACCTATAGCTGATTCTTCATCTTTTTCATTGACAATCTCTCCTTCAGCTATAGTTTGCTAGTTTATATGAGACTATCTTTAACAAAAAATAGAAGCTTTAAACCTACTACATGTGAATAGCGGGCTTTTCAGTCAGTAACTATACTTAAGCGGTACGGCTGCCCCAAAATGTGCAACACCCCCCTAGTACGTTTGAACGGATCTAAGGGGGTGCTTTTAAACACGATATTAAGTTTCTTGAAAATGTTGTAAGATGGCAGGTTTACCAAGATAGTAGCCTTGTGCATATTGAATACCTAACTCTTTTGCAAATTGCAGTTCCTCCAGCGTTTCAACGCCTTCTAGGATGATGTGACAGTTATGTAGGCGGGAATAATGTAATAGCAATTTTATGATAGATTGTTTTTGCTTAGAGTGTATTATGTCTCTTGAAAAATACCGATCTAATTTAATATAGTCCGGTTCTAATTCAATAATGGTTTCGATATTAGAATATCCCTTTCCAAAATCGTCAACAGCTAACAAAAACCCTAAACGCTTCATCTTTGAAATTTGAGCTTTTAACGTGTCATAGTCCCTAATTAACTCATTCTCAGATACTTCCAATACGATTTGTTTTTTTGACAGGAAATCCATTGAATTTATCTTTTTTAAAAGTAGTTGAAGTTTAGGATGCACGATGGTTGATGGAAAAATATTCAAAAATATTTTCCCTAGTATCGGTTGCTCTGATAAAAAGGCCGTATCTAATGCAGTATGAAGAGAAAGCAAATCTAATTCAAGAAGCTCCCCTAATTTCTTTGCCTGACTAAACATCTTCTCAGGATTAGGCTGAAAATTTGAACGCAATAATCCTTCAAATCCAATTCGATTATGTGTCTGAATATCATAAATAGGTTGAAAACAATGATAAATAGAATTTTCAATTTCTTTAGTTTGGAAAACCATTAACAATAATCACCTTCTCACCAAATACAATTCCAAAAAAGTAGTATGTTATATATCACTTTTTTAGAACATACTTATTTTAATCCCTTAGCACTATATAGTCTATCTTTTTTTAGGAGTTTGCTTTTCAATTTTCTCTATAATTTTTAGGACATTAGTACTAACTATAACTTCATCTTCTTCTAGCACGTTAAATTCAATCGGTACCTCTACTTCTTCACCATCTTCATAAAGGAATAAAATGTAATACTGATCATCCAACTCGTAACCAGATAATTTGGTTAATGTGCTACCGCGCGTCATTCGGTCCATATACCCTTGTAACTCTTGTTGACGTTCTTCTAAGGTTTCACCTTGTAATTGATTCATAACACTACTCGACGCTTCATTTGTGAAATAACCGATCCATTGGCTAATATCATTGTTTAATAAAGCTTGTTCTAAAAAGTAAGTAGTCGATTCTTCAGGAGATGCATCAATCGTTAAGGGTGTACTATAAGAGTCATAGCCGACTATTTCTACAGGTAAATGGTTTTGTATGAAAGTGAGCGCTTTTTGAAAATCATCTTTAGCATTTTGAGACTTTTCCATAACGATAGGACGCTGTTCATCAAATTCTATAAGGGATTGCTGAATCTTCTTCTCTTTTAGATAAGCTCCATAACTAACAATCCCTATAATCAAAACTAGTAGCAGTATACCGCCAATTAAGAACTGCCTTTTGTAATTAGTTATCATGTCTTCATCACCTTTCAAGGCAACTGAATTGTGGTATTAAAAATGGTTGTCTTTAGTTGCCTCGATTACACTTACCTCATGATTTATTTCAATAATTGGCCCACCATCATCTTCTTGAATTACTTCTTTCTGTTGCTTGAAATATTGACTCACATCCCACAATGCAAAACATCCGAGAATTAATACTACACACAAACAAGCTATCCAGAAATTCCTTTTAGAAATTCTATTTTCCACTGTCTTATCCAACCTTTCCACTTAAGGTAATGGTACGAGTAATGCAGGATTAATTGCGTTGGTTGGTGGCCATGACCAAGAACCTTTATGAATTTCAAAATGTAAATGGTTACCTGTTGAATTTCCTGACGTTCCCATTAATCCAATCACTTGCCCTTGTGTAACTGTTTGACCTACCGAAGCTCGAACAGCGGATAAGTGTGCGTAAAGGGTTTCATAGGATTGACCATTGATTGAATGTTTCACTCGAACATAGTTTCCATACGTCGTTCCTTGACAGGTCGCGGAAGTGTTACGAGAACAAGTACTTATCACTTTTGAGACAACACCATTGGCAACTGACAAAATAGGTGTTCCCGAATTATTTGCAATATCGACACCTTGGTGGAAATCTGTTCCTCCAAATCGCCATCCAAAACCAGAAGAAACATAACCAGTGGCCGGTTGAACAAATCCAGCTGAATTTGCGATGCCCCCTCCACCTTCACTAATATAGGAAGATTCTTTTTCGAATCTTTTGGCAGCACTCATAACATCACTTACATATTTAGATGAATGGTTATAGCTGAGTATTGCTTTTTCGGGTGCTTGTGCTTTAAAGCCAGCTCGTTTCAGCATTGAAGCGGTTGTGAAAATGGCATCTTCAATATCCCATGGACTTGCTAACCCATCATTATTCGCATCGACTCCAAGACCGCCATATTTCTTAATGGTCGAGACTTTATATTTCTGATTGGCTGGAACATCGACGTATCCCATCGAACCTTTACAACCAGGATAACTCCATCCGTGTAGCGTACAAGGCATTATTTGTGTGTGCCCTTCTGCCCCAACGTAAGAAATCATCGGGTCAATCGTAGAAAACTTCGTTTCTACCCAATGTATAGCAGCTATGTAGTTCCACGAGACTCCGTATTTCTTTTGCGCGGCTAAATAAATTGGGAAGTATTCACTCGGAACGCTCGAACCTGGTAGAAGACTTCCATTAAATCCTCCGTCACTTCCAAATCCAGCTCCAAAACCGACTGAACCTTCTTTCCACTCACGATATTGAATAGGATTTCCTGTTAAAGCATACAAAACTTCCACCGTGAACTTATCGTTTGTACTGTAATTTAAAGGATCTAAGGCCATGGCTTCTTCAAATTTTGTATAATCAATTTCCGTACTCTGGACTTCGGTGACAACAGACTGTTCTTTTACCTTTTTATTTGAGCCTGAACTTTCCCAAGAACCTTCTTTTATTTCGTAATCGTATACAACAATTGATTCCCAAGTAATAACAGATGTTAATACTTCTACTTCAAAAGTAGTTGTTCTAGGACTACTCCACGAACATTTTTTGTTCCCTTCTGAATCTGTACGACAAGACCTGGTTTTGATTTCTCTTTTCAATTCAACAGTTTGATATTCAAATTCAGGAGCTAATGTTTTTGCAACGCGATCCACATCATTTTTATCGTATCCTAACTTTTTCCCCGAATCTAAAATTTGGAGTGAAGCAACAATCAATTCATACGGTACGGCATATTGCGCTTGCTCCGGTTTACTTCTATCCACTGTGTTGGCTGCTGCTTCAATAATGTACTCACGCATTTCCTTTTCTTTCCCTGTTAGAGCATCACCATCGTAAGTAAATATGAGCGTTACAGCCATATAAATTAGGAATAATGCCAATAAAATTAATGCCGTAATCCCTAATGCAGGTAACGAAATGGAAAGAGCTGCTGCCGCTAATGCTTTAAGGGCAGCTAGCACTCCTTTTACTGCTACTAATATTGCTTTTTTTCCTAACTTCTTTAATACCTGACGGGTTAGTTTTTTCCCCGCTTGTTTCGCAACTGTTTTTCCTACTGATGGACTCTGCTCACTTTGTTGTTGATTATTATTGTCTAGTTGTTGCATTAATGTTCACCGCGCATTAGTCGAGTATTCCTTGCGGTTGTCTTGCTTCTTGAAGAAGTTGTCGACTTTGTGCGCTTCGAGTTGCATTAAGTAATGAGCGAGAAACCATTAGATCATCAGTTGCTTTTGTTGAATAGTGTGTATCAGGTTTTACTTGGACTTCATTTTGTTCGTTTCTGACATAAACTACGCCCTGTGAAGCATTTTCGCCTTTCGATTGTTGTGGAATTAATTTCCCTTGTTCAATCGTCATTGGAATTTCTTTCACTTCATTAGTAGGCATACGTGTGTCACCTGAATAAACTGGCGAAACGCGATAACGAATGCCATCTCTATCAGCTGTAACAAAACGACGTTCATTTTCAACGACTACATTTACATTTTGGAAACCTTGTGACTGTAGATCATCTGTATAGAATTGACCTTGATCAACAAATTGGTTAAATGTAGGGTAATCTTTACCTTTTGGGAATGGCGTCGTTGGTTGAGCTTGAACTCGAGTATTTGTTGCTAAATCATTCGGATTTTGCATGATTTTATGTTGAGTTGCTACTTTATTACCACCGCTATCAACCGTATAAGTGGTTGATTTTTTTCCACTACCACCAACATTGGCAACTAGCGGTACATATTGTCCGTCTTGCACATCTATATCTTGATATAGGACTTCACCATTTGATAATGATGGATTTCCTTTTCCTTTAGGTGAAGCGATATGTTTCTTACCATCATGACTGAGCACTTCGATGTAAGATGATTCAGCTGTCACCACTTGACGGATAGCACCTCTTACTACTTGATGCTGCCCGTTTTCATTTTGCTTTGTCAGTGCCAGTTGTTGTACTTCTGTTGGCGAATACGAATCATCCGCTGCTACTGATAAAGGGTTTGTAGCGATACTAGAAGGGATTTTAGTTGTTTGAATATTACCTTGTTTCAACAATGTATTTGGATTTTGGATAATCTGTACATCGGAAGGTACTCTTGCTCCACCCATATCTACATGGTACGTACTAGAACCACCTTTTCCTCCTTGCTGAACAGGGACTAACATATTGTCTTGTACATCTAAATCCTGATAAACCACAGCATCTTTTGCTAGACCACTATCTCCAGAAGTCACACGAGACACACGTTTACGTTCACCAGTACGTGTTAAGACTTCAATATAAGAAGAATCAGCTGTCACCACTTGACGAATTGCTCCATCTGCAACTTTT
>Ga0182739_1003260_pt1 | contig 14356 bp, 12 predicted proteins | sample eDN5th30CBELigBY_FD_128873 | JGI IMG/M metagenome (GOLD analysis project Ga0182739, IMG submission 128873) | Enriched backyard soil microbial communities from Emeryville, California, USA - eDNA 5th pass 30_C BE-Lig BY (version 2) (version 2) | ecosystem: Environmental > Terrestrial > Soil >... | reverse complement strand
AGTGACTTTTCAAATTGACTCCCAAAAACCTAAATCAACCAATAGCCAGTGTGCTGTAGGCCGCCGCATCGCAACGATAAATTTTGCAAATAACTCCTCACAGGTAACAATCTCTGAGCAAAATGATCTCAATAAAATAGCACAGTGTTTAGAAAGCAATCCTGCTTATGGAGCACGTTTAAATGGGCATGCGAGTAAAGTAGGTCGCCAACAACATAATCTTAATTTATCTAAACAGCGATCAGAAAATGTAAAAAAAGAGCTGGTTAGTAAGTATGGGGTTAAATCTAAGCAGTTGAGTACAGCAGGCTATGGTGATGCGCAGCAGATTGCAGATAACAGCACAGAAGCGGGTCAATCTAAAAACCGACGAGTTGAAGCTGTAATAACCCAGTAGTAATTATCCTTCCCGCAAAGAGGAGACAGTAGTCTCCTCTTTACGCTTCATACCTTATTTAGATTTTAAATTGAGGTTCTTTAGTAGAGCGCTGTCATTCAAAACTACGCACTTTATTATGTGATGGCCTAAGCTAAACAGGCTACATCAAAGTTTTCTTGCTGGAAGCATTAAACTAAATTTCGCCGCGTCGGGCCGGTATACAGTTGTCGAGGTCTACCAATTCTTTTTTCAGAACTATTTTGCATTTCAATCCAATGAGCGATCCAGCCTACTGTCCGGCCGAGAGCAAACATCACGGTAAACATTTCAGTAGGAATATCCATTGCGCTTAGGGTAATGCCGGAGTAAAAATCGACATTCGGAAATAATTTACGTTGAATAAAGTAATCATCTTGTAAGGCAATTGCCTCAAGCTTGAGGGCAATCTTAAATAGAGGATTATCTTGGCTATTACTTTCTTGAAGAACTTCATGGCAAGATTGGCGCATGACCGCGGCCCGCGGATCATAATTTTTGTACACACGGTGACCAAAACCCATGAGCCGGAATGGGTCATTTTTATCTTTGGCTTTTTCAATATATTTTTCAATATCAGCAATATCCCCGATTTGCTTTAGCATTTTGAGAGTTGCTTCATTTGCTCCGCCATGAGCAGGTCCCCATAAAGCGGCAATACCGCCGCAAATAGATTCAAACGGGCCCGCGCCAGTAGAACCAATTAAACGTACCGTGGAAGTGGAGGCATTTTGTTCATGATCTGCATGTAATATAAAAATTCTATCCAGTGCCCGCTGAATAGTTGCGCTGGGCATTTTATCGAACATCATCTTAAAGAAGTTACTCGCATAGTCCAATTCAGCATTAGGGGCAATGGCCGTTTTGCCTAGAGAATGGCGATAACAAGCTGCAGCCATGGTGGGCATTTTTGCAATTAGATGGTAAGCAACCTTAAGCTGATCTTCATGAGTGCTCATGTTTCCTTGGCCTTGGTAAAAGCCAGAGAGAGAACTGGTTAGAGCGAGTAATTTAGCCATCGGATGAGCGGCAGGCGCAAATCCTTGAAGGGTTTCAAGCACCGGTTCAGGCAACTCTTGATGCGCCTGTATTTGTGTTTCAAATTTTTTAAGTTGCTCGCTAGTGGGTAGCTCACCGTTTAATAACAGATAACAGACAGACATATAATTAGAATGCTCTGCTAACTGCTCAATAGGATAACCATAATGCAGCAGTTCGCCTTTTTCGCCATTGATAAAGGTAATTTTAGATTCGCAAGCAGCAGTAGACACAAAGCCAGGATCATAGGTAAATAAATTATGCTTTACCAGCGGGGAAACCTCAACCACATCTTTGCCAAGCGTGGGCTTTTTGACTGTTAAAGCGATTTCCTCATTATTAACCCTTAGATGAGCTTGTTGCTCGGACATCGAGAACTCCTTAAAAGATTGGCAGTTAAAATCAATGTACACTATATAAAAAAGTGTATTTTGTCAAACTGCGGCTGGTAGACAAGGGAGATTATATAAAATCTTTCTATTAAATACCAATAGCTTTACTATTTATAATAAGTGGCTTTTTAAATGACTAGAATAAGTTAAAATATCAATAAGGGAAAAAGGCAGACAAACTTTAACTTTTTATCCTAAAATCACCTCTTAAAATTAATCGAAGGGCTACATTACCATTCAACTTGATTGTTTTCCAATAGTAATCTAGCTATAATGCTTGCATTGAAATTTCCCTTCATTAACAAGCAATGCAAAATTGCGATTATTTCGTTGATGAATAGGGTTTATTCTCCACTTATTGAGTTCGAATTTAAGTATTGGTTTAAAATTAAGGATATTATTGTGAAAGATCAACGGCCAGTTAATCTAAATCTTTTTACTATTCGTTTTCCCATTCCGGCGATTGTTTCAATTTTGCATCGTATCTCGGGTATTATTGTATTCCTTGCCTTGCCCTTATTATTATGGCTATTTGATCGCTCTTTAGCCTCTGAAGAGAGCTTTCAAGATACTTTAGCGTTGCTTAGCAACCCTGCTGTAAAAGTAGTTTTATGGTTGATCATCTCTAGTTTGATTTTTCATTTTGTTGCGGGGATTCGTCATTTGATAATGGACTTAGGGTGGGGCGAAGATCTCTGCGCTGCAAGAGCAAGCTCCTATTTGGTATTCATAAGCTTTATTGTTTTAAGTGTTTTAGTAGGGATATGGTTATGGTAACAAGTGCAACAGGTTTAACAGGGCGCGGCTTACGGGATTGGGTATTTCAGCGTATTTCAGCAATATTACTAGCTGCCTACTTTGTATTTTTTATCGGCTATTTAGTCATGCATCCCGGCTTACAGTATCAGCAGTGGAAAGAGTTATTTGATACCACCTGGGTACGCTTATTTAGCTTTGTGGTTTTACTTAGTTTATTAATTCATTCCTGGATTGGTTTATGGACCGTATTAACCGACTATGTTAAAAAAGTTTGGGTGAGAATGTATCTTCTTAGCCTCATTGTGTTGCTGTTAATTGGTTATGTTGTTTGGTGTTTGCAGATATTGTGGGGTGTGTAATTTATGGCCATTGCAAAGTTAACTTTTGATGCGGTTATTATTGGTGCAGGTGGAGCTGGCATGCGTGCTGCGCTGCAACTGGCAAATTCTGGAATAAAAGTTGCGCTTGTTTCTAAAGTATTTCCTACTCGCTCGCACACGGTATCTGCTCAAGGTGGAATTACCTGTGCAATTGGCAATTCCGACCCCAATGATGATTGGCGTTGGCATATGTTTGATACAGTAAAAGGGTCCGACTATCTAGGCGATCAAGATTGTATCGAGTACATGTGTAAAACCGGGCCAGAAGTGGTTTATGAGCTTGAGCATATGGGCTTACCTTTTTCGCGTACCGATAATGGAAAAATTTATCAACGACCTTTTGGTGGCCAAACCAAAAATTTTGGTAAGGGTGGGCAGGCGGCTCGTACCTGTGCTGCAGCGGATAGAACAGGTCATGCCTTGCTCCACACGCTTTATCAGCAAAATGTAAAAGCGAATGCCCAATTTTTATCTGAATGGTATGCGCTTGATTTAGTGAAAGCCCGCGATGGTAAAGGCTTTGCTGGGTTGACCGCTATGAGTATAGAAACGGGTGAAGTGGCATTTATCAATACCAGGGCTATTATTTTTGCTACCGGCGGAGCGGGCCGTGTGTATCAAACAACGTCTAATGCCTTAATTAATACGGGTGACGGGGTTGGAATAGCTTTACGAGCGGGATTAGCCGCTCAAGATATGGAAATGTGGCAATTTCATCCAACGGGTATTGCTGGAGCTGGCTGCTTAGTGACTGAAGGATGCCGCGGTGAAGGTGGTTATCTGCTGAATAGAAAAGGCGAACGTTTTATGGAGCGTTACGCGCCCAGTGTCAAAGACTTAGCTTCGCGAGATGTGGTAGCCCGTGCTATTGCCATTGAAATTCGCGAAGGACGCGGTTTTAATAAAGAAGGCATTGAATACGTTAAATTAAAAATCGATCACCTTGGCGAAGATATTATCAAGTCCCGTTTACCAGGAATTCGGGAACTATCCATGGCTTTTGCTCATATTGACCCAATCAAGGAGTCAATTCCTGTTGTACCAACCTGTCATTATATGATGGGTGGAATTCCCACCAATGTAAATGGCCAAGTGGTAACTTTAGGCTCTGATGGAAATGATACTTTAATTGATGGGCTTTATGCGGTAGGCGAATGCGCTTGCGTCTCTGTTCATGGGGCCAATCGTTTAGGCGGGAATTCATTGCTTGATTTAGTCGTTTTTGGCCGCGCAGCAGGATTACATGTTGAACAAGCGATGAAAGATGGCTTGCCGCTACGTGATGCGAGTACGGATGATATTGATGCGGCCTTAGCGCGATTACAGCGCTGGAACGAGTCAAAAACAGGCGAAAGCGTAGCATCCATTCGTCAGGGCTTACAAAAAGTAATGCAAGAAGACTTTGGTGTTTTTCGTACTGAAGAGGTCATGTACGCGGGAATAAAACGCTTAAAAGAATTACGCGAGCGTCTAAACACAGCTTGCTTGCAGGATAAAAGCCGCGCTTTTAATACCGCTCGTGTTGAAGCATTAGAGCTTGATAATCTAATGGCTGTGGCTGAGGTAACCGCTATTTCTGCTCTCGATAGAAAAGAAAGCCGCGGCGCTCACAGCCGAGAAGACTATCCACAGCGTGATGATGTCAATTGGTTGAAGCATTTATTAAGCTATTATGACGGAAGGATTGCATACCGGGAAGTGAATCGTAAACCTACAACCGTTGAGCCATTTGAATTAAAAGAAAGAGTCTATTAAACAAAGATATTTTGGGACCTGCACTAGCAATTCCCATGTTAAAATTGGCCTGTTATTGACGCGGCCCCCTAAATAAATTTACTTATTCTTAATATTAAATGAATAAAAATGTTAAAATTAATAGGTTAACTTATCTATAACCATGTTATCCTGGCTGTTCTGTGCGCTAGGGTTTAGCAATTAAAAAGGTAGAGTCATGGAATTTTCAATATACAGATATAACCCTGAAAAAGATAAAAAGCCCTACATGCAAACCTATCATCTCGAAATTTCTGAAGATAGCGATATGATGCTTTTAAAAGCCTTAAATTTACTGAAAGAACAGGATGAATCTTTGTCTTTTCGTCGTTCCTGCAGTGAAGGTGTCTGTGGTTCCGATGCAATGAATGTCAATGGGAAAAATAAGCTAGCGTGTATGACCCATGTATCTGAATTGAAAACGCCTATTGTTATTCGTCCGTTGCCTGGATTTCCGGTGATACGCGATTTAGTTGTTGATATGGAACAATTTTATAAGCAATATCATTTCATTAAGCCTTACTTAAAAAACAACGGACCGGCACCGACTCGGGAATACCTACAGACTCCTGCGGAGCGCGATAGGCTAAATGGTCTTTATGAATGTATTTTATGCGGATGCTGTTCAAGTGCATGTCCTTCTTATTGGTGGAACCCTGATAAATTTATTGGCCCCGCTGGACTGCTGCAAGCCTACCGCTTCATTGCGGATAGCCGTGATACCGAGAAGCAAGAGCGCTTGGCCATGTTTGGCGATGATCCCTATAAGCTATTTCGATGCCGTAGCATTCTGAACTGCGCCGATGTCTGTCCAAAAGGATTAAATCCTGGAAAAGCCATAGGGGAAATCCGTAGCGAATTATTAGAAGAGCAAGGTTAATTCATGTCCACCAAACAAATTCCTTTAGAACAATTAATTCAAACTTCCCACCTCTCTGGTGGAAGTATGGTTTACCTAGAAAGTTTATATGAAGCCTACCTGCAAGATCCTAATAGTGTATCTGCCGAGTGGCAACAGTACTTTTCTACTTTACCCGCAGTTGGAGCAGGCGGCAGCCCGGAGGTTTTACATTCGGATATCCAACGGCATTTTTTGCAGTATGCAAAGCAAAAAAATACGCTCAGTCCTTCTTTAACAGGCTGTACACCTGAGCATGATCAACGCCAATCTGCAGTTACCTATTTAATCAATGCCTATCGTAGTTATGGTCACCAACAAGCAAAATTGGATCCTTTAAATTTAACGCAGCACAGCGATGTTGCTGAGCTTGAGTTATCTTACTATGGGTTGAATAAAAACGACTTAGATGCCAAATTTAATGCTGCGGATTTTAACGGCTTAGGTGAAACCTCTTTAAAGACAATAGTAGAGGCTCTTTCGCAAACTTATTGCGGTTCTCTAGGCCTGGAATTTACCCATATTACGGATACTGAACAAACGCAGTGGATCAAGCAACAAATTGAGTCTGTCCGCAGTCAGCCTCAATTCTCTCCAGAACAAAAACAAAAGATTTTAAAAGATCTGACTGCAGCAGACGGTTTAGAGAAATATCTAGGCTCTAAATACGTCGGCCAAAAGCGTTTTTCTTTAGAAGGAGGCGATTCGTTAATCCCCTTAATGAATGATCTTATCCAGCGTGCAGGCAGTGCTGGAACTAAAGAAGTTGTCGTCGGGATGGCGCATCGCGGCCGCTTGAATGTATTAGTCAATGTCTTCGGTAAATCGCCTAAGGATTTATTTGAAGAATTTGAAGGTAAACCCCATGGCTCAATATCCGGGGATGTAAAGTATCATATGGGTTTTTCATCGGATGTCCAGACGCCAGGTGGAATAGTTCATTTAGCTTTAGCGTTTAATCCTTCGCATTTAGAAATTGTTAATCCAGTTGTCGAAGGTTCGGTTCGTGCTAGGCAGCTACGCCGTAATGATGAACAGCAGCGTTCTGCAGTTATTCCGTTATTAATTCACGGGGATGCTGCTTTTGCTGGGCAGGGTGTCGTTATGGAAACGCTTAATTTTTCTCAAGTACGAGGTTATACTACTGGAGGCACGGTCCATATTGTGATCAACAATCAGGTCGGGTTTACCACGAGTAACCCCGTGGATTCCCGCTCAACACTATACTGCACTGATATTGCCAAAATGGTGCAGGCCCCGATTTTTCATGTCAATGGCGATGATCCAGAAGCCGTAGTATTTGCTGCTCAAATGGCATTAGATTTTCGAATGAAATTCCATAAAGACGTGGTAATTGATTTAGTCTGTTATCGGCGCCATGGGCATAATGAAGCAGATGATCCGACCATGACCCAGCCCGTTATGTACCAAGTGGTTAAAAAGCTTGCAGCACTTCGCCATAAATATGCAAAACAGTTGATAAAGGAAAATATTATTTCTGAGCAGCAAGCGCAAGATATGGCTGAATCTTACCGCTCACTCTTGGACGCGGGACAGCCGGTAGTTGAACTTGTCCCTGAAAATCCAAGTGCGCTGGAGCTAGTTAATTGGAAACCCTTTCTGGATAAAGGGTGGAGAGAATCTGTTAAGTTTAATTTACCTAAAAAAACTCTGCGAGCACTTGCTCAAAGATTAGAAGTTTTGCCGGAAGGATTTAAAGTTCAAACCCAAGTGCAAAAAATGTTACTTGATCGTCAAAAGATGACGAGCGAAGAAATCCTGGTCAATTGGGGTTACGCAGAAAATTTAGCGTATGCGACATTAGTGGATGCTGGTTATCCAGTTCGTATTTCCGGGCAGGATAGCGGCCGGGGGACATTTGGCCATCGCCATGCTGTAATACATGAAAATGCGACCGGTGAAACCTATATTCCATTACAACATATCTCTGACAAGCAGGCACCCTTTCTCGTGATTGATTCTACTTTGTCAGAAGAAGCCGTTCTTGGTTTTGAATATGGTTTTGCTTCTGCTGAGCCAAATGCCTTGGTCATTTGGGAGGCGCAATTTGGTGATTTTGTTAACGGCGCGCAAGTGGTTATTGATCAATTTATTAGTTCGGCAGAACAAAAGTGGGGGCGGCTTTGCGGCTTAGCTTTATTCTTGCCTCATGGTTATGAGGGCCAAGGACCTGAGCATTCATCTGCGCGTTTAGAGCGTTTTTTACAACTGTGCGCTCAGGAGAATATGCAAGTCTGTGTTCCCAGCACTCCCGCGCAAATTTACCATATGATTCGCCGTCAGATATTGAGACCTTTTAGAAAGCCTTTAGTGGTGATGACGCCTAAAAGCTTGTTACGCCATAAGTCAGTCGTTTCGTCTCTTGACGAATTGGCAAATGGTCAGTTTCAAGTGATTATTCCTGAAGTTGAAAAACAAACGATTAAAAATGTCGAGCGTGTCGTGTTGTGCAGCGGTAAAGTTTACTATGATCTAGTCGCCTATCGCCAAGAACATTCTATAGAAAATATAGCGATTATTCGGTTAGAGCAGCTTTACCCATTTCCCGATGTGGAGGTGACTAAAGAGCTCGCACAATATACGAATGCGAAGCAAGTTGTTTGGTGTCAAGAAGAACCCCAAAACCAAGGGGCATGGTATCCATCTCAGCATCGTCTGTTAAGAAGCTTAGCACCCCATCAGACTCTCTCATATGCGGGACGTGAGGCTGCAGCAGCTCCTGCTGCTGGTTCGCCAAAATTACATTTAAAGCAACAACAAGATTTAATTGCGCAAGCTTTGACGTAGAGGAAAATAAAAAATGACTATTGAAATTAAAGTACCTGTTTTGCCCGAATCCGTTGCGGACGCAACCATTCTTACTTGGCACAAAAAGCCAGGCGAGTTTGTTGAACGCGATGAAAATTTAGTGGATATTGAAACAGATAAAGTTGTGCTTGAAGTGCCTGCTCCAGAAAGCGGCGTAATAGAAGAAATTTTACGTAACGAAGGAGTTACTGTCGCTGGCGAAGAAATTATTGCTAAATTTAAACCGGGTGTGGGCCAAGCACAGCAGCCTAAAACTGAAAGCGCGGCTCAAGCCCCAAAAGCAGAACCAGCACCCAAATCTCAGTCTCCCAAAGCTGAAATGGTAGGTGAGTCTAATGCGGGTCCTTCTGCACGTCGAAGCGCAATTGAGCATGGGGTCAGTACTACCCAACTCAAAGGTTCTGGCGAAGGAGGGCGGATCACTAAGCAGGATGTCATTGAATACGCAAAACAACAAGGTAGCCAACAGTCCAGTAAAGATATAGCTCTCAGTGGCGAACGTCCTGAAAAACGAGTAGCAATGAGCCGACTCCGGGCACGGGTTGCTGAACGCTTAGTTGAAGTACAGCAAACTACCGCGATGTTAACTACCTTTAATGAAGTGAATCTCCAAGCAGTTATGGATTTACGATCCCGCTATAAAGAAAAATTTGAAAAAACGCATGGCGCACGTTTAGGCTTCATGTCTTTTTTTACTAAGGCGGCAGTTGAAGCCTTAAAGCGTTTTCCCGCAGTCAACGCTTCGATTGATGGTACAGAGGTTGTATATCATGGCTATTATGATATTGGCATTGCTGTTTCAACAGAGCGGGGTTTAGTCGTACCTGTTTTGCGTAATGCAGATACCATGAGTATGGCGGGAATTGAATCGGGTATTGCCGAGTACGCTGGAAAAGCTCGTGACGGTAAGTTAAAGCTTGAAGAAATGCAGGGCGGTACTTTTACCATTACGAATGGCGGCGTATTTGGATCTTTATTATCTACTCCTATCTTAAATGCACCACAAAGTGCAATTTTGGGCATGCATAAAATAGAAGAGCGCGCTGTTGTCGAGAATGGCCAAATAGTTATTCGTCCGATGATGTATTTAGCCCTCTCTTACGATCACCGTATTATTGACGGTAAAGAATCAGTAAGCTTTTTAGTCACAATTAAAGAATTACTTGAAGATCCAGGCCGATTATTACTGGAAGTATAAATTAAGTTAGCATTAACATTGAATAAATTAAGGTAAACCAAATGAACTTACATGAATATCAAGCTAAACAACTATTTGCAGAATATAATTTACCCATTCCGAAAGGCGAAACGGCTTGGAACGTTGAAGAAGCATTAACCGTTGCTGAAGGTTTAAGCACAGATCGCTGGGTTATTAAAGCCCAGGTTCATGCTGGTGGTCGGGGTAAAGCAGGCGGGGTGCGGTTAGTGAGCACCAAAGATGAGCTCGCTCAAGCCGCAAAAGATATGCTAGGTCACCGTTTAGTCACATATCAAACAGATAAAAGCGGGCAGCCAATTAATCAAGTTCTTGTTGAAGAAATTTGCAACATCGGACGGGAGCTTTATCTCGGCGCGGTCATTGATCGAGAAAAACAGCGATTAGTTTTTATGGCTTCAACCGAAGGTGGCGTCGAAATTGAAAAAGTGGCTGAAGAATCACCTGAAAAAATACTAAAGGCTGTTGTCGACCCCTTATTAGGTGTTATGCCTTATCAATGCCGCGAGATTGCTTTTGCTTTAGGATTAGAAGGCGAGCAAGTAAAGCAGTTCACCCATCTCTTAACTTCTTTAGGAAAAATGTTCATAGAACGCGATTTAAGCTTATTAGAAATCAATCCACTTGTCGTTACTAAAGAAGGTCAGCTACTTTGCTTAGATGGCAAAATAAATATTGATGATAATGCTATGTATCGCCAACCCAAACTGCGCTCTATGCGTGATACCACCCAAGAAGATGAACGCGAAAATCGCGCTCATGACTGGGAATTAAACTACATTGCCTTAGAAGGCGATATTGGATGTATGGTTAATGGTGCGGGTTTAGCTATGGCAACTATGGATCTAGTAAAGCTGCATGGTGGGAATCCAGCAAACTTTTTAGACGTGGGTGGCGGTGCAACCAAAGAGCGCGTAACTGAAGCTTTTAAAATTATTTTATCGGATATTAGTGTCAAAGGTGTATTAGTCAATATCTTTGGTGGCATTGTACGTTGTGATCTAATTGCTGATGGTATTATCCAAGCCGTAGAGGAAGTCGGTATTAAAATTCCTGTCGTCGTACGCTTAGAAGGAAATAATGCAGATATTGCTGCGCAAAAATTACAAAAAAGTGGTTTAAACATTATTGCAGCAAAGAGTTTAAACGATGCCGCAGAACAAATTGTAAACGCAGTAAAAGCATAAGAGGATTACATCACAATGAGCATTTTTATCAATAAAAATACAAAAGTTATTTGCCAAGGTTTCACCGGCAAACAAGGTACATTCCATTCTGAGCAAGCCATTGACTATGGTACCCAAATGGTCGGGGGTGTTACTCCCGGAAAAGGCGGACAACGGCATATTGGTTTACCGGTATTTAATACAGTGCATGAAGCTGTTGAAAAAACCGGCGCTGAAGCCAGTGTAATTTATGTTCCAGCACCCTTTTGCCGTGATTCAATTATCGAAGCTGCTGATGCAGGTATCAAATTTATTGTTTGTATTACTGAAGGCGTTCCTACAGCGGATATGCTGCAAGTAAAATATTACTTGGATCAAAGGCCCGATGTTCGTTTAATCGGCCCCAACTGCCCTGGGGTTATCACTCCGGGTGAGTGTAAAATTGGTATCATGCCCGGTCACATCCATAAGCCAGGTAAAATTGGCATCGTGTCTCGTTCCGGCACTTTAACCTATGAAGCAGTTAAACAAACCACTGATTTAGGTTTAGGACAAAGCACCTGTGTGGGTATTGGCGGCGACCCGATCCCCGGAACTAACTTTATTGATGTTTTAGCAGAATTCCAAGATGATCCGCAAACCGAAGCAATTATTATGGTAGGTGAAATTGGCGGTACTGCAGAAGAAGAAGCGGCAGCGTTTATCAAACAATACGTGACTAAGCCGGTAGTGGCTTACATCGCTGGTGTAACGGCTCCTCCAGGAAAGCGAATGGGCCATGCGGGCGCCATTATTTCAGGCGGTAAAGGAACAGCGGCTGAAAAATTTAAAGCGCTTGAAGATGCGGGTGTCAAAACCGTCCAATCTCCCGCTGAAATGGGCAATGCCATTGCAAGCTTAGTATAGCTAAACAACCTATGTAGGGCGCCTCTTGTGAGTGTCTAATTTTATCCCGCGGGCACCCATAAGGGGTGCCCCTACATTTATATATTTCAAGCTTTAATTTCTTCCGGCAAGCCATCTTAACCTATCCCGGTACTCGTTATTTTTAATCGTACTTTTAAAACGTATGGGTTTAGAGTGCACTCTTAAAAGTAATTTTTATTTTAACCCTATAGTCAATTACATATTCACTGACTATAGACCCCATACGCGACATGAGTTCTGCATCATTTTGGCTAGGCAACGAGGTAGTAGGGGTCGACGTATGTGTCAACCCAAAAGAAATGAGTGGTCATCCTATCAAAAAGATAAAAAATGTAGCGCAAGAATTTTTTATGCTCGTTAAAAAGGCATAATCTGAATCAGTCTCGACTTAAACTCATCTATTTGATTTCCTGCAGCACCTTGATTTTTAAGGCATGAATCTCATTTTGCATCATCTCGGCTAAAATTTCATAAATAATTTTATGCTGCTGGAGCCTATTCTTATTCGCTAACTTTGCTGACTGAATGGTCAAAGCGAAATGACCCGCGCCGTTTTGGGCGCCGGCATGACCAATATGCTTGTGGCTTTCATCTTGCACATCAATTAAAGAAGGGGATAGAGCCTGTTCAAGAAGAGCTTTTATTTGGACAATACGCTGTTGATTGCTCATAAGTTCGTTTTAGAGTCAGAAGTAGACTCATTTCCCATATGTTTGGCCAGATACACACTTTGGATAATAATAAAAGCAATGGTTAGCCCTAACGATCCAAAAAGTTTAAAATTCACCCAGGTATTCGTATCAAAATTATAAGCTACGTAGAGATTGATAGCTCCCATCAGTGAGAAAAAAACTATCCAACTATAGCTTAATTTCGCCCATACAAGTTGCGGCAAAGGAGCTGCTTTTTCAACCATTCTTTGAATGAGGGGTTTACGCTGCCCGATAAAATGGCTGCCTAAAAATGCTAAGGCAAACAGCCAGTTTATAACAGTTGGCTTCCATTTGATAAATAGCTCATTATGAAAATATAAAGTTGCCCCGCCAAGCACCGCTACGAGGAGCAGGGTGATGAGATGGCTTTTTTCCAATTGGCGGTAACGAAGCCAGCAAAAAGCAACTTGCAAAAATGAGGCAATAATAGTGACAACTGTTGCTTCATAAAAACCATAAAGCTTATAGGTAATAAAAAATAGTAATATGGGAAAAAAATCGAATAAAAATTTCATAGTCTATTGAGTGTATTAGAGTTAATTATTAGCCAAATTATAACATATTAATACATTATTTAGCAGCGCTTATCTATCCGCGAGCGATTACTTATAGCCGCCAAGGGTTTTAAAATTTATATTAGCTGCTAAAATACTTAACCTATATCCAGCTTCAGTTTAATAATTGACTGTAGCGCCTTTATTTAGAGTAGTACTTAGATGACTTATTGTGTTGATTTGCATAGCCATACTGATTTTTCAGATGGGCGTTTAACTCCGGAAGAGCTATTGTTGTTAGCTGCACGCCAAGGCGTAGACATTTTAGCGTTGACCGATCATGATACTACTGAGGGGATTCCGCGAGCCCAAATAGCTGCTGCTAAATATGGCGTGCACTTGATTCCGGGGGTAGAAATTTCATGCCAATGGCGGGGACAGGTGATACACCTCTTGGGCTTTAACATCGATATCTACAACTCCATCTTGCAGCAAGGCCTATTAAAAATCCGTAATTTCCGTTACCTTCGTGCCCAAGCGATTGCGGAAAAATTAAATAATTATTTAAAAGTAAAGGATATGCTCAAGGAAGTGGTAGCTCATGCTAAAAATAAAGAGAATATAGCACGGCCTCATTTTGCCCAGGTGCTTGTTGATCGCGGTCATGCCCGCCATATGCAAGAGGCCTTTAAAAAGTATTTATTACCAGGTAAACCAGGGTTTGTAGCACTTGATGCCATACCTCTAGAAGAAGCGGTTACATGGATCATCCAGGCGGGTGGTATCGCCTGTATTGCTCATCCGCTGCGCTATTCCTTTAAGTTAAAGCGGTTAACGGAAATGGTCGAAGAATTTAAGCGCCTTGGAGGTCAAGCCATAGAAGTAGTGGCTGGCACCAGTAAGCTTGACGAAATTACCAAAATGGCCGAGCTTGCCCAAAAGTTGGGCTTATATGCTTCCATAGGCTCGGATTATCATGGCATGGGCTTATCGTGGTGTGCTATGGGACGTACTTTACCTTTACCAAAAGAGTGCCGGTCAATTACGGAGCTTTGGTCATAGCAAAATAACTAATAATCATGTATTCTTAGGCGTTTGGGCTAAATAGCTATGGAAGGAAAAATATGAGTCAATATTACAATATTCACCCAGAAAATCCGCAAGCGCGCCTGCTTGCTCAGGCTGTTACTATTGTGAATGGTGGCGGGGTAATCGTTTATCCAACTGATTCAGGTTATGCTTTAGGGTGCCGCCTTGATGATAAAAAGGCGATTGACCGTATTCGACAGCTTAGGCAGCTGGATGAAAAACATAATTTTACTTTGGTCTGTCGGGATTTGTCTGAACTTTCTGCTT
>Ga0182739_1003259_pt1 | contig 14371 bp, 10 predicted proteins | sample eDN5th30CBELigBY_FD_128873 | JGI IMG/M metagenome (GOLD analysis project Ga0182739, IMG submission 128873) | Enriched backyard soil microbial communities from Emeryville, California, USA - eDNA 5th pass 30_C BE-Lig BY (version 2) (version 2) | ecosystem: Environmental > Terrestrial > Soil >... | reverse complement strand
CTCGTGCGGGTGATGCTGCCGTCGTCGGTCATCGTGACTCCTTCGTGTCCTCGACCAGTCTCCCAGGTCGTCTGTGTCAACGCCGCGTCGTCGCGAAATGGTCCCCGTCATGCTTCGGGTTCGCTGGGAGTCGCGGTCTCTCCTCTTCAGCGCAGCGATCGTCCGATGTATCGTCGTATATCGCTCGATATATCGTTGGAGGACGGCATGAACGACTCATTCGGTGGACGCTTTCCGGGACAGGGCTTCGGAGCATCGATGCCCCAGGAGCTGTGGGACACACTCGGGCAGGTGAGACAGGGACTCGAGCAGACCTTCGGACAGGGCTTCGGCCAGGTGTTCGGACAGAAGGTCGGCACCCGCGTCGGCCGCGGCGACGTCCGGGCCGCCATCCTGTCGCTGCTCGCGGAGCAGCCGATGCACGGGTACCAGATCATCCAGCAGATCGAGGAGCGCAGCGGCGGCTCGTGGCGGCCGAGCCCCGGCTCGGTGTATCCCACGCTGCAGCTGCTGACCGACGAGGGCATGATCGAGGTCGAGGAGTCGGCGGGTCGCAAGACCTACTCCCTCACCGAGGCGGGACGCGAGGAGGCCGCCGGCGCCGACCGGCCGTGGGCGGCGGACTCCGACGCAGGAGAGGGCCGTGCGCAGGGCGGCTTCCCCGGCGGATCGCACGGTGGATCGCACGGCGCGCTGCCGAAGGCGGGCGCTCACCTCGCGCAGGCGGCGATGCAGGTGCAGCGCACCGGCACTCCCGAGCAGATCACGGAGGCGGTCGAGGTCCTCGACGACGCCCGGCGCAAGCTCTACGCGATCCTCGCCCAGAGCTGACCTTGCCCGGGGCTGAGCGGATGCCGGGCGGTCGCGCCCGGTACCGGCGCATCCTTCGGTTCGCGCTGCGCGTCATCGTCCAGACGTGGTGGTTCGAGCTCGTGCTTCCCCGCGTCGGACTGGAGCGCGTGGCGGCGCGCACGAGGAGCCGCAGATGGCAGGGCACCGCCCGCAGGTTCCGCGCCCTCGCCGTCGACCTCGGCGGACTCATGATCAAGGTGGGTCAGTTCCTCTCGTCCCGCCTGGACGTGCTTCCGCCCGAGATCACGAAGGAGCTCGAACAGCTGCAGGACGAGGTCCCGCCCGTCCCGTTCGAGGCACTCCGTGCCCTCGCGGAGGTCGAGCTGGGCGTGCCGCTGGAGAGGGCGTTCGCATCCGTCGACGAGACCCCGGTGGCCGCGGCATCCCTCGGTCAGGTGCATCGTGCGCGCCTGGCCGCGGAGGACGCCGCCCTGACCGGCCTCACGGAGGTCGTCGTGAAGGTGCAGCGTCCCGGCATCGACCGGATCGTGGACGTCGACCTCGCCGCGCTCGAACGCGTCGCGGGGTGGCTCAGCCGCGTGCGGATCGTGTCGGACCGCGTCGACCCGCCGGCCCTCGTCGAGGAGTTCGCCGCCACGAGCCGCGCGGAGATCGACTATGTGCACGAGGCCGCCAACGCCGAGAGGTTCGCCGACGCCATCGGCGACGCGCCGGTCGCGGCGCCCGCCATCGTGTGGGAGAGGACGACGCGCCGGGTCCTGACCCTCGCGGACGTCACGGCCATCAAGGTCAACGACCTCGACGCCCTGCGCGCGGCCGGGATCGACCCGGCGGAGGTGGCAGCGGAGTTCGCCGCCGTCATGCTTGACCAGCTGTTCGGCGACGGCTTCTTCCACGCCGACCCGCATCCCGGGAACATCTTCGTCACGCCGCACGCTCCGGATGCCGCCGGTCGCACGTGGACCCTCACGTTCGTCGACTTCGGGATGATGGGGCAGGTCCCCGAGGGGCTCAGGCGCGGCCTGCGCCGCGTCGTCATCGCGGTCGCCGCCCGCGACGGGCGCGGGCTCGTCGCGGGCATCCAGGACGTCGGCGTGCTGCTGCCCTCGGCGGACACGGCGGAGCTGGAACGCGCGCTCACGCAGCTGTTCGCGCGCTTCGGGGGCATGGGGTTCGCCCAGCTGCGGGATGTCGAGCCGCGCGAGCTCCGCGACTTCGCCGAGGAGTTCGGCGAGGTCATGCGCGCGCTGCCGTTCCAGCTCCCCGAGGACTTCCTGCTCATCATCCGGGCCATGTCGCTCACGTCGGGACTGTGCAGCGCGCTCGATCCGGAGTTCAACATCTGGGAGGCCGTCGAGCCGTACGCGCAGCGCCTGCTCGCGGAGGAGAGCCGGGGCGTCGTGGCCGACCTCGCTTCGCAGGCGGTGGCGTTCGCGCGCACGGCCGCTGCCCTCCCCGGACGGGTCGACGCGCTCGCGACCCGCATCGACGAGGGGCGCCTGAGCGTCCAGAGCCCCGCCGTAGAGCGGCGCCTGGCGCGGCTGGACCGGCTGCTGCGCCGGGTCGTCTCGGCCGTGCTGTTCGCCGGGCTCCTCGTGGGCGGGGTGCTGCTGCGCGGGCAGGACGTCGTCGCGGGCACCGTCCTGATGGCCGTCTCGGCGCTGCCGCTGCTGCACGCGCTGTTCGCCTCCCGCCGCTAGACCGTTCATTTCTCAGGAGAGCCGCGCGCGGGGAGGCCGCGCTCCCGCGGAGTTCCGCGGGACGCGGGCAGCTCGGCGCCGGGCGTTCCTGAGTTGTGAACATGGGGACTCGGGAACGATCGGCGCGGCGCCGGTACAATAGGAGGCTGTGCGCCCCGATCGGTGCGCACGAGGGTGCATCTACCTGCTTCTGGAGCAAGGCGGCACGTGACAACGAGCTGACTGTTCCGGAGGCAACCGCATGACGTCGATCGCAGACGACCGCACACTCATCCAGCACACCGGCTGGGGCTACTACCCCGTCGCGTTCCTCGCGCGCCTGCCGTTCGCGATGATGGTCGTCGGCGTGCTGACGCTCGTCGCCTCGGCCACCGGCTCGGTCGCGCTCGCGGGCCTCACCTCCGCGACGGTCGGGATCGGCGTCGTCATCGCCGGACCGCTCATCGGCGACCTCGTCGACCGGCACGGACAGCGTCCGGTGCTGCTGCCGGTGGGGATCGCGAACGGCATCCTGCTGGCCGTCTTCCCCCTCGTGGTGCTGGGCGGGATGCCGGATGCCGTCGTCATGGCCGCCGCGGCCGCCATCGGCCTGAGCGCTCCGCAGGCCGCCGCGCTGTCGCGCACGCGACTGGTCGCGATCACGCGTCTGCGCGTGGGGGAGCCTCGCCGCGAGCGGACGCTGTCGCGCGTCATGTCCTACGAGTCCGCCGCCGACGAGACGGCGTTCGTCGTCGGTCCCGTCCTCGTGGGCGTGCTCGCGGCGTTCCTCGCGCCGTGGGCGCCGATCGCGATCGCCGCCGCGCTCAGCTTCGCCTTCGTGACCGCGTTCGCGCTGCATCCGACCTCGGCGATGGCCCCAGGTCACGCGGAGACGGGCGCCGCACGCGCGCCCCTGCGCGCCGTGCTCACCCGGCCCGTGCTCGTGCTGGTGGCGGCGACCTTCGGCGTGGGCCTCTTCTTCGGGGCCACCCTGACCTCCCTCACCGCGTTCGCGCAGACGACGGGCAACGGGGAGCTGGCGGGCCTGCTGTACGGGCTCATGGGGATCGGATCGGCGATCCTGGCGCTCACCGTCATGCTGCTGCCTGCGCGCTTCGCCCTGCCCTGGCGGTGGCTGCTGTTCAGCGGGGTGCTCGTGGCGGCCGCGGTGGGCTACGCCCTGTCGACCGGCGTCGCCTCGGTCATCGTCATGCTCTGCCTCATGGGCCTCGGCGTCGGTCCGACCCTCGTCACGCTCTTCAGCCTCGCCGGTCAGCGCAGCCCCGCCGGGCGCTCGGCGACGGTCATGACCCTCCTCGGATCGGCGCTGACGCTCGCACAGGCGATCGCCTCGGCGGTCACCGGCGCCATCGCGGAGGCGTCGTCGGCGCACACCGCGATGGCGCTGCCCGCGCTGGCGGCATCTCTGGTCCTGCTCCTCGGCGTCGCGAACGCGTCCCCGTCCCTGGCGGGATCGCGCTCGTGGACGCTCGCGCGCGCTCGGTCGTGATTCCGGCCGGGATCGGCGTGCGTCAGTCGCGGGTCGCGAGGGCCGCGCGGACGATGGCGTCGGCGACGACGTCGGTCACGTGCGGTGCGATGTGGAGGTTCAGCGCGGGCTCCACGAGCTCGACCTCCAGCACCACGAGGCCGAAGTCGGCCGAGTCGACCGTGTCGATGCGGGCGTAGAGCGGCACGGACTCGCCCGTCACCGCCGCCACGGCGCGCAGCACGTCGTCCGCGAAGGCGCGCTCGGCATCGGTCGCGGGCACCGGTTCCGGATGCTCGACGTACACGCCTCCGATGAGGCCGCCGCCGTGCGCGAGGAGGGCCCCCTTGGCGATCGCGTGGGTGAACCGGCCGTCGATCGCGTACAGGGCCTTCTCGGCCCCGGCGGTCAGCTCCGGGATCTCGGGCTGGACCATCGCGACGCCGCCCGCGGCGATGATCCGCTCGGCCAGGCCGAGGGCGCCGGGGTCCGCGGCGTCGAACAGCCCCGTGTCGCGCGCACCCGCCGACACGGCGGGCTTCACGACGACGCGCGTGCCGCGCCTGGCCGTCAGCGCCTCGCGGGCGCTCCCGACGGTGCGGCAGTAGTCGGTGGGCACGGTCCGGATGCCGGCGTCGTGCAGGTCGCGCAGGTAATGCTTGTCGAGGTTCCACCGGACGACGGAGGGAGCGTTGTGCACGTGCGTCTCGCGCTCGGCGCGATCGAGCCAGGCGGCGAACTCGGCGGGGCGCTCGGGGTAGTCCCAGGGCGAGCGGATCACGAGCAGGTCGAACCCCGAGAGGGTGTCGTCGCGGTGCCAGACGACCGGTTCCGCGGCGACCCCGCGTCCGCGCAGGGCGGTCAGCAGGCGGGGCGTGTCGTGATCGGGGTCGTCGACGGAGTAGGTGTCGGTGACGACGATGCCGACGCGCGCGGGAGTGGATGCCACGAGCATCCAGCGTAGTGAGGACGCGATCGGGGCGCGTGTCGGCGCCGTACGGCAGGATGAGGCGATGGACACCGGTCGACTGCGTGCGGAGCGGATGCGCTCGCATCGGCTGAGCGCACCGGCGGCGACCGTCGCCGGCGCCGCCGGGCACATGACCGCGGTCCAGGCGCAGGAGTTCTGGGGCGGGCGCTGGGCGCTCGCGGCCCGTGCCAAGGGCGAGCCGACGCTGTCGCAGGTCGATGCGGCGTTCGACCGTGGCGAGCTCGTGCGGTCGTGGACGCAGCGCGGCACGCTCCACATCGTCGAGCCGCGCGATCTCGGGTGGATCCTGCGGGTGACCGCCGAGCGCCAGGCGAAGCAGTACGCGGGCGTGCACCGCGGCCTCGGCATCACGGCCGACGACCTCGACCGCGGCGAGCGGGCCGTCAGGGCGGCGCTCTCGGGTCGCAACCGGCTCACGCGCGCCGAGTTCGGCGACGTGCTCACGGCGGCGGGCGTCGACACCGCGGGCATGCGGGGCAATCACGTCTTCTCCGCCCTCGCGCTGCGCCTCGTGGCGGTGCTCGGGCCCGTCCTGCCGCGCGAGGGCGCTCCGTCGCGCGATCAGTACATCGTCGCGCCGGAGGAGTGGATCACGGACCCGGTCGATCCCGCCGATCCGCTCGCCGAACTGTTCGTGCGGTACCTGCGCGGGCACGCGCCCGCCGGCCTCGCGGATTTCGGCTGGTGGGCCGGCCTGCCGAAGGGCATCGCCCAGCAGGCGCTCGAACGGGCGGGTGACCGCGTCGTCGAGGTGGACGAGGGGCTGTTCGCCCCTGCGGGGACTGCTCCGCGGCGAAGCCCCGTCCCCGACGTCGTCGCGCTGCCGCCCTTCGAGGAGTACTACCTCTCCTACGTGGACCGCTCCGTGCCGGTCGCGCCCGGATTCGCCCAGCGCATCGGTCCGAGCCTCAACGGCATCGTCCGGCCGATCCTTGTGGCGGGCGGGGAGATCGTCGGCGCGTGGTCGCAGTCGCTCGCCGTCGGCAAGCACCACCTCGACCCGATGCCCGAGCTGTTCGCACCGGCCGACGCGCCCGCCGTCGACGCCGCCCTCGCGCGGTTCTCCCGGTTCCTCCGCGGCTGAGGCGCGCTCGCCCGCGCCGGGGGTCGATGCCGCCGGCGCCGCGGGCTCAGGCGAACAGCTCCGCGCCGATGTACGACCCGGGCCGGGCTCCGCGGGGGATCGCCCAGATGCCCGAGCCGACGTGACGGAGGTACTCGTTCATCAGGTCGGTCGACAGCGAGCGCTGCAGGCGCACGAACTGCTCGGGAGACCGCTGGTACGACAGGAAGAAGAGCCCCGCGTCGAGGCGGCCGAGGTCGGTGTTGCCGTCGACGAAGTTGTAGCCGCGGCGGAGGATGCGGATGCCGTCGTTGCCCTCGGGATGCGCCAGTCGCACGTGCGAGTCGACGTCGATCGCGTCCCCGTCCGCGCCCGCCGCGGTGAAGTCCGGAGCGGTGGTCTCGACGCCGCCCGAGAGCGGAGCGCCCTCGCCCTTGTCGCGGCCGATGATCCGCTCCTGCTCGGCCAGCCGCACCCGGTCCCAGATCTCGATGAGCATCGCGATCTTCCGCGCCACGAGGTACGAGCCGCCGGCGAGCCAGGCGGGCTCGTCGTCTGAGGAGACCCACACGTGAGCGGCAAGGGCGTCGGCGTCGTCGGCGAGGATGTTGGCGGTCCCGTCCTTGAATCCGAAGAGGTTCCGGGGAGTCGCCTGCGCCGCCGTCGTCCTCGACGTCTTCCCGAACCCGAGCTGCGACCATCGCAGGCGCGCGCGCCCGAAGGCGATGCGGCTGAGGTTGCGGATGGCGTGCACCGCGACCTGCGGGTCGTCGGCACACGCCTGGATGCACAGGTCGCCGCCGGAGTGGCCCGGATCCAGGTCGTCGCCCAGGAACGCCGGCAGCCGCTCCAGCAGCGCCGGGCGCTGCGCGGCGAGGCCGTAGCGGTCCTCGCCGTCGGCGGTCTCGAACAGGGTCGGGCCGAACCCGAACGTGATCGTCAGCCCCGCGGCGGGAAGCCCGAGGGCTTCGCCGGTGTCGTCGGGCGGAGCCTCCGGCGAGCCGCCCACGGCGCCGGTGGCGCTCACCTGCAGGCCCTGCGTCATCCGCGATGCGGCGTAGCTCCAGTCCTGCAGGAGCGAGACGAGGTCGTCGCGGTCGGTGCGGGCCATCATGTCGAACGACGCGAAGTGCAGGTGGTCCTGCACGGGCGTCGTGATGCCCGCCTGATGCTCCCCGAAGTAGTCGTAGACGGATGCCGTGCCCTCGCGTTCGCGAGAGCGACCGACCGCGACGCCGGCGGCGGCCCCCGCCCCCGTCCCGAGGGCGAGGCCGGCGGCGCCGACGCCCGCCGCGAGACCCAGCAGGCCCCGGCGGCTCAGGCCGGACGTCGGCGGCGTTTCGTCTCGCGGCTGCGCCGCTCGCTCAACGTCCGAGGAACTCCCGGTCGTCGAGCGAGCGGAGCGAGACGAAACGCCGTCGGTCATCGGGAACTCCCGGTCGTTGAGCGAGCGGAGCGAGACGAAACGCCGTCGGTCATCGTGGAACTATCACTCCAGGACGGTCGTGGTGAGCTGTGACAGCGGCTCGGCGAGTGCGTTGATCAGATCGGTGAACTCGCGCTTGTCGTCGTCGGTCAGCTCAGCGTAGGTCACGAACCCGTCGGCGAGGGAACCGTGCGCGGCCAGCGACGCGTCGAGGTCGGCGTAGCCCTGCTCGATGTCGCCCGCGAGGGTAGCGCCGTCGTCGCCCTTCGCGACCGCGAAGTCCTTGACGAGCGAGAACGCCATCTTCGAGCCCTCGACGTTGGCGGCGAAGTCCCACAGGTCGGTGCCCGACCACCAGTCCTCCTCGCCGCTGATCTTGCCCGTGGCCACCTCGTCGAGCAGGCCGATCGCGCCGTTGGAGATCCCGGCGATGCCCTGCGAGTCGAGCGCGGACTGGAAGTCGTCGGAGTGGACGTAGGTGTTCAGCTCGCCGACGTCGGCGATCAGCTGGTCGCCGAACGCGGCGCGCTCCTCATCGGTCGAGGGCGCCCAGTCCTGCCACGCGGGCGTCTCGCCGTCGGCGTTCAGCGCGTCCTCGGCGGGCACCCACAGGTCCTTCTCGATGCGGTGGAAGCCGGTCCAGTCCAGGCCTTCGGCCACGGCATCCACCTCGCGGTAGTCGATGCGCGGATCGAGGTCGCCGAGCGACTCCGCCACAGGCTCGATGCGCTCGTAGAACGCGCGCACCTGCGGGAACAGCGTGCGGGCCTGCTCGTCGTCGCCGGACTCGTAGGCCGCGACGAGCTCGTCGACGGCGGGGACGAGCTGCTCGACCTGGTCCTTCACGAACGCGGCGTACAGGTCGACGGCCTGCTGCTTCTGCTCGGCGTCGTCGCCCGTGGCGGCCACAGCCTCGCCCGTCACCGAGAACGCCGTGCGCCCGACGCCCTCGCCGACCATGCCGGGCTTGCAGAGCGTGAAGTAGTCGCCCGGCTGGGCGACGACCGTCAGCGTGCGAGAGGCGCCGGGGGCGATGTTCTCGACCTCGCCGACGATGCGCAGGCCGTCGTCCGCGAGCAGGTAGAACTCGCTGATCTGGGTGCTCTCGTTGGCGACGTCGAACGTGAGGGTGCCGCTGGTGGCCGTGGCCGCCGACACGTCGCAGGCGGTGTCGGTGGAGGTGACGGCCAGCGCGTCGGCGCCCTCGACGTCGGCTTTGGCGACGCAGCCGGCGAGGGCCAGCGCGGTCACGCCGACGGCGGCGACGGCGGCCAGTGCTCTGGTGGTTCTGATGCGGCTCATGATGCTCCTTGCTGTGCGGTGGGGGAGTCTGTGGCGGAGGGTGCCGATGCGGGCGCCTCGGAGGCGGGGGAGGCGGAGGAGGCGGAGCGTGGCCGGCGCCGCGCGCCGCGCGCGAAGAACGCGCCGACGACGACGATGTAGATGGCCCAGGCGATGACCTGGAGCCACGACATCCGCGGCATGAAGCCGACGGTCGCCTGCAGCACGGGTGCGAGTGCCCCGCCCGGGGCGATCTGCGCGCTCACGTCGAACGCCCAGCCGAAGGGGAACGCCGCCCAGCCGATGGCGACGTCTCCGGTGACGGGGTCGAGGGGCGCGGCGGCGGTGAATGGCCCGGGGAGGGCGCCCGCCTCCTGCAGGTCGTGGATGGCGTAGGCGAGGACTCCCGCCGCGACGATCACGAGGAACGCGCCCGTCCAGGTGAAGAAGACCCGCAGGTCCAGACGCACCATGCCGCGGGAGAGCAGCCACCCGAGGACGACGGCGGCGACCAGTCCCAGGAGGGCGCCGAGGAGCACCTCCGGCTTGGCGCCGAAGGACTGCACCATCGACCAGAGCAGGAGCGTCGTCTCGATGCCCTCGCGGGCGACGGAGACGAAGCCGATCGCGACGATGCCCCACAGCCCCCCGGTCTGCAGGGCGCGGGCGAGCTCGCCCTCCAGCGTCGACTTCATCGTGCGCGCCGTGCGCTGCATCCAGAAGATCATCCAGGTGACCATGCCCACGGCCAGCAGCGACAGCAGGCCGCCGATGAGCTCCTGCGCCTGGAACGTGAGGGCGTAGGCGCCGAACGTGAGGATCGCGCCGATCCCCAGCGCCAGTACGATCGCGAGCCCGACGCCCGCCCACAGCCGGGGGAGCACGTCGCGCCGCCCGATCCGGGTGAGGTAGGCGACGAGGATGCCGACCACGAGAGCGGCTTCGAGGCCTTCGCGGAGGCCGATGAGGAAAGTGGCGAGCACGGGGTCGATTCGGGGTGTGTCGGAAGGAGGCCGGTGCCCGCTGCCCCGTCGCAGCCTGAGCCGCATCCACGGATGCCGCTTAGGTTAGGCGAACCTCACCGTCGGAGAGCGTACACCCGGCATCCGCCGCTGCTCAACCTCGGCCGCCTGCGCAGCTCGCTCATCCGTCCGGTTCCGCGCCGACGACCGTTTGTCCGTGCGGAACCGGCCCGACGAGCGGGGCGCGGTCGGGGGTCAGCCCTGGGCGTGGCGGTCGAGGAAGGCGTAGACCTCGCCGTCGTCGACGCCGGGGAAGGCGCCACGGGGAAGAGGCGAGAACATCTGCATGTGGACGCGGGCGCTCGGCCAGGCGCGGCCCTCCCACCGCTGCGTCAGCTCGGCATCCGGACGGCGGCAGCACGCGTCGTCGGGGCACGTCGAGACCGCCCGCTTCTGCGTCTCGCGACCTCGGAACCAGCGCGCGTCGTCGAAGGGCACGCCGACGGTGATCGAGAACTCGCCGTCCGACGTGGTGCCCGTCTGACTCGAGCACCAGAACGTGCCGGCGGGGGTGTCGGTGTACTGGTACTGCTCGGTCGTGCGGTTCTGCCCGCCGAAGGCCGAGCGGGCGGCGAACTTCCGGCAGACGATCTGCCCCTCGACCGACCCCGTGACATCCATCGGCAGCGGCAGCTCGTCGTTCTCGTACACCCGGCTGATCGCGCCGGACCCGTCGACGCGCAGGAAGTGCAGACGGATGCCGAAGTGCTCCGTGAGCAGGTTCGTCAGTCGCATCCCCGCCGCCTCGTGCGTCACGCCGAAGGCGTCACGGAAGTCCTCCACGGCGAGATTGCGGTCCTTCTTGGCCTGTGCGAGGAAGGAGACCGAGGCCGTCTCGGGCATGAGGCAGCACGCGGCGTAGTAGTTGATCTCCAGGCGCTGCTGCAGGAAGTCGGCGTAGTCGGTGGGCGGCGTGTGTCCAAGGAGGCGGTGAGCCATCGCCTGCAACGCCATCGAGCGCAACCCGTGACCGCCGGGGATCGAGGCGGGCGGCAGGTAGATGCGGCCGTTCTCCAGGTCGGTGACCGAGCGTGCGGAGTGGGGGAGGTCGTTCGCATAGATGAGCTCGAAGCCGATCTGCTCCGCCATGATGCTCACGGTGCGGTGGGTCAGTGCGCCGGAGGAGTGCCCCGCGGCCTTGAGCTGCTTCTCCGCGAGCTTCTCGATCCCCGAGAGGTAGTTGTCGCGCTCGCGCATGTGCAGCCGCAGCTCCGTGTTCGCGCGACGCGCCTCCTCCGGCGTGGCGATGGCCTCGCGCTCACGCCGGTGGAGCTCGCGGTGGAGGGCGAGGACCGACTCGATGGTCTCGTCGGTCATCGTGCGGGTCACGCGCAGCGGCGGGATGCCGAGCCGGCGGAAGACGGGGCTCGTCTGCGCGCGCTCCAGTTCGAGCTCGAGCGCGGCGCGCCGATTGGGCGGCTCGGTCGACAGGAGGTCGGTCACGTCGGTGCCCGTCGCCGTCGCGATCGCCTGCAGGAGCGACAGCTTGGGCTCGCGCTTGCCGTTCTCGATGAGGCTCAGCTGGCTGCCCGCGACGCCGACGAGGGCTCCGAGCTCGTCGAGCGTGTAGCCGTGTGCCGTCCGCTGATGCCGGATGCGGTGACCGAGGGTCGAGAGTTCGAGCGCGGTGGGGACCATTCCTTGAGCATATAGAAAGAATCATGATTCTTGCGCACGATCGGGGGCGAAAGACCCGCTGTGTGGAGAGAAAGTGGAGGTGCGGACCGACCCGCACGCACATCGAAGGAGATCGACATGGCCCTCGCCGACATCTTCACCCGTCCGCTCGCGCCCCTTGCGGCGCAGCGACCCGAAGGCGGTGCGGATGCCTATGGTCAGCCGCCGAGGATCGCGGGCGACGGACTGGCCGAGCTCGAGGCCTGGGTCGCCGAGATCGCCGCCCTCACGCAGCCGGCGAGCATCCACTGGGTCGACGGCTCGCGCGCCGAGAACGAGGCGCTGCTGCGCCGGCAGGTCGACGAGGGCAAGCTCATCAAGCTCAACCCCGAGTGGCGTCCGGGCTCCTACCTCGCCCGCTCCCACCCGAGCGACGTCGCCCGCACCGAGGGCCGCACGTTCATCGCCTCCGAGCGCGAAGAGGATGCCGGCCCCACCAACAACTGGGTCGCGCCCGACGAGATCCGCGCCACCATCACGCCGCTGTTCGAGGGCTCGATGCGCGGTCGCACGATGTACGTCGTGCCGTTCTCGATGGGCGCCGTCGGCGGGCCGCTGTCGCACATCGGCGTGCAGGTCACCGACTCCGCCTACGCCGTCACCTCGATCGGCATCATGACCCGGGTCGGCACCGCCGTCCTGGAGCAGATCGCCGCAGGCAAACCGTGGGTGAAGACCGTCCACACCGTCGGCGCGCCGCTGGCAGCGGGTGAGACGGACGTCGCGTGGCCGTGCAACGACGAGAAGTACATCGTCCACTTCCCCGAGACGCTCGAGGTGTGGTCGTACGGGTCCGGCTACGGCGGCAACGCCATCCTCGCGAAGAAGTGCTTCGCGCTGCGCATCGCGTCGGTCATCGGCCGCGACGAGGGATGGCTCGCCGAGCACATGCTGCTCATCCGCGTCATCAGCCCCGAGGGGCGCGCCTACCACCTGGCCGCCGCCTTCCCCTCTGCGTGCGGCAAGACCAACCTCGCGATGCTGCGCCCCACGATCCCGGGCTGGCGCGTCGAGACGCTTGGCGACGACATCGCGTGGCTGCGCCCCGGCGAGGACGGGCGGCTGTGGGCGATCAACCCCGAGGCGGGCTTCTTCGGCGTCGCGCCCGGCACCGGCCAGTCGACGAACGTCACCGCCGTGGAGACCCTCTGGGGCAACACCATCTTCACGAACGTCGCGCTGCGCCCCGACGGCGACGTCTGGTGGGAGGGCCTGACCGACGAGGTCCCGGCCGAGCTGACCGACTGGGAGGGCAACCCCTGGACTCCGGCATCCGGTCGTCCCGCCGCGCACCCCAACTCCCGCTTCACAGTCAGCGCGGGCCAGTGCCCGCAGATCGCGCACGACTGGGATGCCGCCGAGGGCGTGCCGCTCGACGCGATCCTGTTCGGCGGACGCCGCGCCACCAACGTTCCGCTCGTGCTGGAGGCCACCGACTGGACCCACGGCGTCTTCCTCGGGGCGAACATCTCGTCGGAGCGGACCGCCGCCGCCGAGGGCACGGTCGGGGAGCTCCGCCGCGATCCCTTCGCGATGCTGCCCTTCTGCGGCTACAACATGGCCGACTACTTCGGGCACTGGCTCAAGGTCGGGCAGTCGCTGCGCTTCGACCGCGCGCCCCGCATCTTCCAGGTCAACTGGTTCCGCAAGGGCGCCGACGGTCGGTTCCTGTGGCCGGGCTTCGGCGACAACTCCCGCGTGATCGAGTGGATCGTCCGCCGTCTCGACGGCGAGGTCGGCGCGCGCGAGAGCGCCATCGGCCGGCTGCCGCGCACGGACGACCTGAACCTCGACGGCATCGAGGTCTCGTCGCAGGACCTGGACGAGCTCTTCGAGGTGGAGCCGGCGCTGTGGCTGCAGGAGGCGGACCTCACGGAGCAGTTCTTCTCCACTTTCGAGGGCCGTGTGCCCGCCCCCCTCTACGCGGAGCTCGCCGCCCTGCGCTACCGCCTGAAGCTCACCCCGCAGCCCTGACCCCTGTGTCCCACTTTCGGTTGCTCTGAGGCTCCCTCAACAGCCGAAAGTGGGACATACCCCACCGGATGTGGGACATGCCCCGGCGGGGGTGCGTGTCCAGCTTTCGCCGTGGGATACCCACTTGCGCCGGGGGTATCCCGTCCCCGCCGGGGCATGTCCCACTCGCGGGGGTGTATGTCCCGCTTGCGGGGGTGCATGTCCCGCTTTCGGTTGGATGATGCCTCTCATTGCAGCCGAAAGTGGGACATGGGCCGCGGTGCGGGCTCAGATCAGCAGCTGGTGCGCCGCGAGGTCGCGGTACAGCGGGACGGATTCCACGAGCTCCGCGTGCGTGCCCCGGCCCACGACCTCGCCGCGGTCGAGCACGATGATGAGGTCGCTGTCGACGACCGTCGACAGGCGGTGCGCGATGACGATCAGTGTCCGCCCGGAGGCGACCGCGTCGATCGCCTCGCGCATCCGCTGCTCGTTGAGCCCGTCGAGGGATGACGTCGACTCGTCCAGCAGCAGGATCGGGGGAGCGGCCAGCAACGCGCGGGCGATCGCGAGGCGCTGGCGCTCGCCGCCCGAGAGCATGACGCCCGCCTCTCCGACCGGCGCCTCCAGGCCGAGCGGATCGCGTTCGAGCACCTCTCCGAGGTTGACCGCGCGCAGGACGCGCTCGCAATCGGCATCCGACGCATCGGGGGAGGCGAGCCGCAGGTTCTCGGCGATCGTGCCGGCGAGGGTCGGGGCGTCCTGCTCGACGTAGCCCAGCTGGGCGCGCAGGCGGTCGCGATCGATCGCGCGCACGTCGACGCCGTCGAGCAGGATGGCGCCCGAGGTCGGGTCGTAGAACCGCTCGATGAGGGCGAGCGTCGTCGACTTTCCCGCCCCCGACGGGCCGACGAGGGCGACGCGGGCGCCGCGGGGGACCGAGAACGACACCCCGCGGAGCACATCGCCCTCCGGCG
>Ga0182739_1003258_pt1 | contig 14375 bp, 7 predicted proteins | sample eDN5th30CBELigBY_FD_128873 | JGI IMG/M metagenome (GOLD analysis project Ga0182739, IMG submission 128873) | Enriched backyard soil microbial communities from Emeryville, California, USA - eDNA 5th pass 30_C BE-Lig BY (version 2) (version 2) | ecosystem: Environmental > Terrestrial > Soil >... | reverse complement strand
AGTATTTTTAACCAAATAACCCCGAACGATTATACGTACATGCAAAGAAAGATTCGTATAACTGTTTGGGGTTTATTCATTTTAAGAAAAAAGGTTTGGGCTGATCACCCGCAGACTGAATACACTTCGCTTTCCATGGTGCGAGCGCCAAGCCACTTCGGCTTCGTCTGTACGCATTATATATTTTGTTATGTCCCAGCTTCTTTCTTAGTTTAATTGCTTAGCAGCAGCTAAAGGCTCTAAAATAAATGTATTGATAACTTTAGCAACTCCATCGTTATTATTCGTATCTGTGACAAAATTTGCAAGTTCCTTCACATCATCTGGCGCATTACCCATTGCTACGCCGAGACCTGCAAATTCAATCATTGCAACATCATTATAGCTATCCCCGATGGCAATAACTTCTTCTCTAGTAATGCCAAGCTTTTCGATAAGAAACGCTAGACTTGTCCCTTTTGTAACTCCTAATTCAGTAAATTCAAGGAAGAATGGCTTGGAGCGCATCACACTTAAATGTTCTGCTAACTCTGCTTGTAATTTAGCTTCTACTACTTTTAAGTGATCCTCTTCTTTTACCATCAATACCTTTACAACAGGAGAAGAAACAGTTTCCTTGAAATCTGCGACTGTTTTTATAGGTAATCCTGTTATTTGTGCTTCGATTTCCGTGAATGGATTATTTTGTTGTGTAATGATTTCATCTTCCATATACGTATGAATCCATACATTTTCTCTTTCGCTTAAATCAAAAAGCTGATGAACGGTTTTTGGAGCAAGTGTGCTGCTAAACAGTTCTTCACCCGTTTTACAATTTATTATCTTCGCTCCATTGAATGAAAGAATAAAACTACCATATTCCGCAAGCTTTAGCTCTTTTGCAGCTTCCTGCATGGCATATGTTGGTCTTCCCGATGCAAGAACTACCTTTACACCATGTTCTTGGGCAAGCATAAGTGCTTTTTTTGTTGCTTCAGAAATTATATGTTCATCTGTTAATAATGTATCATCCATATCTAATACGATCATTTTATAGGCCATTTCTATTTTCCCCTTTCTTAATCTCTATCAAGAATACATGAAAATTTGGAAATAGCCAATATCAAAATAATAACGGAGTTTGCGACAGCAGGATTTCTTGCTGAATTCATAATTTCAATAAAGAAAATCACCAATGATGGGAAGATTTCTTTATTTTATGTTTATAATCCTTAATGATGGGAACTTGTTAAAGTAAGTAGCTTGTTATATTTTTTAAAAGGAATAAATTACCTCAAAAAAGTATTTGAATTATCAGAAAATTACTGCTATACTATAAAAAAGAACAAGGGGTTGATTCGAATGGAAAAGTATTTATTAAATGCACCAAAACAGTCTGTAGGAAATGTTGTTGATTCTTTATTTGCTGAAATGGTCTTAGAAAAAGCCCTTTACGATTTTCGAAAAGCAGAACTAAAAAGACAAATTGATGAAACATTGATCGCTGGTGACAGAGAATTATTTTATCGCTTAACGGAAGAGTTAAATCAATTAACTACTTAATAACCATAGTAAAATTATAATAATAATCATAACCGCTATCCTAAAAGGTTAGACCTTACTATATTTCATCTAAGAAATTTAGTGAGGTCTTTACCTGTGAAAAAGGATAGCTTTTTATTTGGAATTGATAATAAGTTGTATAATATAGAAACTGCCGATAAACATAAGTTTATCGGCAGTTTCTGGGATACTTAAATGTATCCTACGTATTGAGGCAATAAACTACGCTCCACATAGCGTAATAACGTTCATTGACTTATTCAATATAGCTCATCGCTTGATTAATATAACATAGTTACTTGAAGTTTAGCAAGCTTTTTCTTTGAAGTTAACATGATAATATCGCAGGGGAAGTCTCTATATCACGACTCTTTATATATATAATTTCTTTATAAAAATTGTTAACAAGAAAATGCCAAAATGCGGATAGAAACGTTTCTACTTTACACGAAAGGATAATTCTATGTATGATTACTGCATATACTTAAAGTCTAATCTATTTAGTCTAAGATTACAGGCAGCAAACTAGACAAAAACAGTCAATAGAAAAACTGGGAGGAAGTTTATGCAACTATTTAAAACAAGGGAAGAAGTCGCAATTTTTGAAAAGTGGAATTTAGGCGATATATATGAATCAGAAGAAGAGTGGGAAAAGGATTTAGAAGCGGTAAAGGAAAAAATTGATGGGCTTAAAGCATTCAATGGAAAAATTACCAATGGAGCTAACTTATTAACTTACCTATCTTTATCGGAGGAAGTTAGTTTTATTTATCGAAAAGTTTACGCATACGGAATGCTGCTGTTAGATTTAGACACGCGTAATACCCATGCACAAAGCCTTATTGAAAAAACACGTTATGTCGGCCAAAAATATAGCAGTGCCACATCCTTTTTTATGCCCTATTTATTATCGTTAGATGAAAAAGAACTAAAAGCATACATAAAAGAAGAAGAGGGATTAGCTTATTTCGAAAAGGATTTATTGGAATCCTTTCGCTATAAAAAACATGTTTTAAGCAAGGAAAAAGAAGAAATCTTATCAGAACTCGGGGAATCATTAGCTGTTCCTAGCAATGTTTTCGGGATGATCAACAATGCGGATATAACCTTTGGAGAAGTAACAAATGACAATGGAGAAAAGGTTGAATTAACAAGGGGAATGTATGCGAAACGAATCGAAAATGAAGATAGAGAAGTAAGAAAAGAAGCTTATCTAGCGTATTATAAGCCCTATATTGGTCTAAAAAATACGATAGCTGCTACTTTTAGTGCAGCAATAAAAAATAATGTAAAAACGGCAAAGCTAAGAAATTATCCTTCAGCCTTGGAAAAAAGCTTATTCGGTGATCAAGTTCCTGTTGAAGTGTACAATAATTTAATTCGTACAACTAGAAAAAACTTACCTTATTTGGATGACTATATGAATTTTCGTAAAGAGCGACTGCAGATTGAAGAGCTCCATGCCTATGATTTAAGTGTGCCACTAGTTGGAGAAGCAGCAAAAGAAGAAATCAGCTACGATAAAGCGTTCCAAATAATGCTTGATGCCTTACAGCCGTTAGGGGAAGACTATATTTCTGTATTAAAAAGCTTTAAAGAGAAGCGTTACTTAGATGTGCGGGAAACACCAGGAAAACGATCAGGTGCATATAATTTAGGTTTATACGGTGTGCACCCATATATTCTTCTTAACCATCGAGACGATTTAGATAGTCTATTTACTTTAGCTCATGAATGTGGGCATGGTATGCATTCTTATTTTAGTAGCAAGCATCAGCCGCAAATAAGTGCAGGATATAGCATTTTTGTAGCAGAAGTGGCTTCTACGGTTAATGAAGTTTTGCTAATTAGGCATTTATTAAAAATAGAAAAAGATCCAGATAAAAGAGAGCATTTACTACATCATTTTATCGATAGCTTTAAAGGAACATTTTTTACTCAAGTAATGTTTAGTGAATTCGAAAAAACTGTCCATGAGCAAGCTGAGAATGGATTGCCGCTTTCCTTGGATTTTTTCAATACAACCTATGAGGAATTATTTAAAGCATACAATGGGAGTGATTTAGTAGTAGATGAGCAAGTGAAGTATGGCTGGTCGAGGATCCCTCATTTTTATCGACCATTTTATGTATATAAATATGCGACCGGATTTGCATCTGCTATTAATATTGCAGACAAACTTTTAGAAGGAAAGAAAGAGGACGTAGAAAATTATTTAAACTTTTTAAAAAGTGGAAGTTCTGATTACCCTCTTGAACTGCTTAAGAAAACAGGCGTCGATTTGACTACACCAGAACCAATTGATCATGCACTTACTATTTTCCATTCTTTAGTGAAGGAAGTTTTAGGAAAATAAAAAACGGGTGAAAAGAAGGGTCAAAATTTTTTTAAAAAGATTTGACCCTTCTTGTTGCTTTTATTACTGGTATTTTTCTAATATAGTAAAAAAGTCGATGATAAATCTGCGAAAGGTTTGAACAGATGGAGGAGATTCCCGATTGCTTGGGACGATAATACCAACCGTTCGGCTAATAATGGGGTCTTCAATTGGAATTTTCACTGTAAACTTTGGAACATTGTCATAGAAAGTACTTTCTGGTAAAAGTGTCACACCCATTCCTGCAGAAACTAATCCTTTTATCGCATCTAAATCCTCGCCTTCTGCATTTATATTTGGTAAAAACCCTTCTTGTTTACACGCATCAAAAGCGATTTTTTGCAATATATACCCTTCTGGAAATAAAACAAATTGATCATTACGCAAATCACGTAATCTAAGTGCTCTTCTTTCACTTAACACATGGTTACTTGGCAATAAGGCAAAGATTTTTTCTGTAAACAGAATGTTTCCCGTTAATAAAAAGTCGTCTGTTGGAACAGGACCTAAGAAGGCTAAATCTAAATCTCTGTTTTTTACTCCTTCGGTTAAAAAATGATAAGAGCCCTGCCTCAAGTGAAATTTTACATGCGGGTGTTTTTCTTTAAAGGCAGAAATAACGGTTGGCAGCAAATGACTAGCAAGACTAGTTGGAAAGCCTATTTTAATGGAACCTCTTTCGGGATCCAAATAGGCATTTACTTGTTCAATAGCTTGATCAACCGACTTAATGATGGAAAGAGAATGGGTTAAAAAAATTTTTCCAATCGAAGTTAATTTTACGTTTCTACCTTCTCGTTCGAATAATTGAACGCCTAATTCATCTTCTAAATTTGCAATTTGGCGACTAACAGCAGATTGAGCAACATGAAGATGTTCAGCAGCCTCTGAAACATGTTCCCTTTCCGCTACCTCAATAAAGTATTTTAATTGTCTAAGTTCCATTTTAACGACCTTCTTTTTTATTAATTATGATGGTTAGTTGCACTTATGGGATCTTTACGGGAGAGCTTCAACACTCATCGATTTTCCTTTGTTTGAGCGGGCTTACTCTCCATCAAGAGTAGGATAAAATTAAACTAAATCCTGCTGTGTTTAAACAGTCTCACCTAACAAACTTTCAAGGCATAAGTAAACACAAAAAAATACCTTAAGCCTTAGTTAGTGCCATTGTAGCAAAACTTGGTTCACTTAGTTGACTAGTTTGTATGGTTCTTGTCTCAGTGCCTGCACTTTTTATCATCTAATTTTTAGATTAGTTCTATCTAAATGATATATTGTACATATGAATTTGTATAGTATAATTAAATTATCTGAATTGAAAAAGTTGTTAGAAAATCTGACAGGGGTGGTTGAAATGACGTACAACCAAATGGAAAAAGCACAGGGCTTATATAGACCGGAATTTGAACATGATGCATGTGGAATCGGACTGTACGCTCATATAAAAGGGGAAGCGACACATGACATTGTAAAAAAAGGTTTAAGTATGCTTTGTAAATTGGATCATCGTGGCGGGCAAGGAAGTGATCCATTAACTGGAGATGGGGCTGGCTTAATGGTGCAAATACCTGATACCTTTTTTCGAAAAGAGTTAGAAAATATCGATCTTCCAGAGAGCGGCAAATATGCTGTTGGTATGATCTTTTTTTCCAAAGAAGATCCTAATAGAGACTTAATTGAATCAAAAATTAACGAATATATTGCAGAAGTTGGCCAAGAACTTTTAGGATGGAGAACTGTACCTACAGATTTCAGAAAAATCGGAAAAGTCGCACAGAAAAGCTGTCCGGTTGTTCGCCAAGTATTCATTCAATCAAATCAAGCAAACAAAGATAAATTAGCTTTTGAACGGAAACTATATATTATCCGCAAATTAGCGGAAAATTGGGGTAGAACGGAAGGAAAAGAATTTTACTTTGCAAGTTTATCTTCCAGCACGATTGTTTATAAAGGATTATTAACATCTGATCAAGTAGAAAGCTTTTACTTAGATGTGCAAGATCCAACTTTTGTATCTGCTTTTGCGATTGTCCACTCTCGCTTTAGTACCAATACATTTCCTAGCTGGGAAAGAGCGCATCCCAATCGATATTTAATTCATAACGGTGAGATTAATACATTACGGGGAAACTTTAACTGGATGAAAGCAAGAGAGCAGCAATTTGTGTCAGAAGTTTTTGGAGAGGATTTACAAAGGGTTCTGCCAATTTTGGATGCTAACGGAAGTGATTCTTCTGTATTTGATAATGCATTAGAATTCTTTATCTTATCGGGACGCACACCTGCTCATGCAGCAATGATGATGATTCCAGAGCCTTGGACAGAAAATCCGCATATAACAAAGGGAAAAAGAGATTTTTATGAGTATCACAGTAGCTTAATGGAACCTTGGGATGGTCCAATGGCCATTACATTCACAGATGGAAAACAAATCGGTGCTATTCTTGACCGTAATGGCTTACGTCCGGCGAGATATTATGTAACGAAAGATGACTATATCGTATTTTCTTCAGAAGTTGGAGTTGTACCAGTCGAAGAAGAAAATGTCCTTTATAAAGAGCGTTTAAGTCCAGGGAAAATGCTATTAATTGATCTTGAAGAAGGACGTATTGTTTCTGATGAGGAATTGAAAAATACGATTGCTTCCGAGCATCCATACGCTGATTGGTTAGAAGAAGTCATTCGATTAGAGGAAACAAAAGAAGAAAAAGCAGAAACATTCGCTGATTTACTTGCAAGACAGAAAGCTTTTGGCTATACGTATGAAGATGTCCAAAAGAATCTGCTTCCAGTTGTTTTAGAGGGAAAAGACCCAATTGGCTCGATGGGAAATGATACACCTCTAGCTGTGTTATCTAATAAGCCACAATCCTTATTTAACTATTTTAAACAGCTATTTGCGCAAGTTACTAACCCGCCGATTGATGCGATTCGGGAACACTTAGTTACATCAACGCTTTCTTGGTTAGGAGCCGAAGGTGATTTATTACATCCTGATGCAAGTAATTGTTATCGAATCCAATTAAAAACACCTATTTTATCAAATAGTAATGTAGAGCAATTACGAGCCAATACGTCTTCAAAATTCACGGCAAGAACTCTAGATGCCTTGTTTACAGATAACTTAGAAAGCAGTTTAAATCTTCTCGTAGAAAAAGCAGAAGAAGCAATTGCACAAGGTGTATCTTTGCTTATCCTATCAGACCGAACAATGAACAAGGAAGAAAAAGCGATTCCGGTTTTACTTGCTGTAAGTGCATTGCATCAAGACTTAATTAAAAAAGGACTTCGTACGAAAGCAAGTATTATTGTAGAGTCTGGAGAAGTAAGGGAAGTTCATCATTTTGCAAGTTTAATTGGTTTCGGTGCAGATGCGATTAATCCATATTTAGTGTATGCGACCTACAATCAAGCTATAGAAGATGGGATTCTATCCCTTTCATATGAAGAAACGGTAGCAAGATATAATACAGTGATTACAGAAGGTGTCGTAAAAGTAATGTCGAAAATGGGTATATCTACTGTACAAAGCTATCGAGGAGCACAAATTTTTGAAGCTGTTGGCATCGGTAAAGAAGTAATTGATCGATACTTTACAGGCACTGTATCACAGCTTGGTGGTATTGGTTTAAATACTATTGCAGAAGAGGCATCGAAAAGGCATCAATTAGGCTATCAAGAATCGATTGATGAAACGCTAGATTCCGGCAGTGACTTTCAATGGAGAAAAGGCGGGGAACATCATGCCTTTAATCCGAAAACCATTCATACTTTACAATGGGCATGTCGAAAAGGGGATTACTCATTATTCAAACAATTCTCTGAAGCAGCCAACGAAGAAAGCATGAGTTTTTTACGAAATTTATTAGCTTTTAATGCTACTAGACAGCCGATTGATATTAATGAAGTGGAATCAGTCGAATCCATTGTAAAACGATTCAAGACTGGTGCAATGTCTTTCGGATCGTTAAGTAAGGAAGCACATGAAACATTAGCAATTGCGATGAACAGATTAGGCGCAAGTAGTAACAGTGGAGAAGGTGGAGAAGATCCATCCCGCTATATGATAGATGAAAATGGTGACAACAGAAGAAGTAATATTAAGCAGATTGCTTCGGGACGATTCGGTGTAAAAAGTCATTATTTAATTAACGCCAAAGAATTGCAAATTAAAATGGCGCAAGGTGCAAAACCAGGTGAAGGCGGGCAATTACCAGGTAATAAAGTATATCCGTGGGTTGCAGAGGTCCGTGGTTCCACACCAGGTGTAGGATTAATTTCCCCACCGCCGCATCATGATATTTATTCGATCGAGGATTTGGCTCAACTAATTCATGATTTGAAAAATGCCAATAGAGATGCACGTATTTCCGTTAAATTAGTTTCAAAAGGCGGTATTGGTACGATTGCTGCTGGCGTTGCAAAAGGGGCAGCAGACGTAATCGTCGTAAGTGGATATGACGGGGGAACAGGAGCATCACCTAAAACAAGTATTAAGCATACGGGTCTTCCATGGGAATTAGGTTTAGCAGAAGCGCATCAAACACTTATGCTAAATGGTTTACGAAATCGTGTTGTTTTGGAAACAGATGGTAAGCTCATGACAGGGAAAGACGTTGTGCTTGCAGCTCTTATGGGAGCAGAAGAATTTGGCTTTGCAACAGCTCCGCTAATTGTTATGGGATGTGTGATGATGCGTGCTTGTCACTTAGATACATGTCCAGTAGGTATCGCAACACAAAATCCAGAATTACGCTATAAATTTGCTGGCGATCCAGATCATATCGTTAACTTCATGCGTTTTGTCGCTGAAGAAGTACGTGAGCTGATGGCACAATTAGGATTCCGCACAGTGGAAGAAATGGTTGGTAGAACAGATGTACTAAAAGTCAGCGAAGAAGCAAAAACACATTGGAAAGCAAAAGATTTAGATTTATCGAAGCTTTTATATCAAGTGGATGGACCTAGAACGTTTGAAACACCACAAAATCATAAAATTGATGAAAGCTTAGATATTCAAAAAATTCTTCCAGCCGTTCAAAAAGCAATCATTAATAAAGAAATGTTGGATTTGCATTATACAATCAGAAATACAAATCACGTAACAGGCACTATCGTAGGTAGTGAAGTATCGAAGCTATATGGGGAAGAAGGTCTTCCAGAAAATACAATTAATTTACATTTCACCGGTTCAGCAGGCCAAAGCTTTGGTGCTTTTATCCCTAAAGGCATGAGTTTATATTTAACCGGTGATGCAAACGACTATATTGGAAAAGGGTTATCAGGCGGAAGAATTGTCGCAAAAGCACCATCTGTCAATTCCTTTGACGCCAAAGATAATGTCATTATTGGAAATGTGGCTTTTTACGGTGCAACAAGTGGGGAAGCTTTTATTAACGGAAAAGCAGGAGAGCGATTTGCTGTTCGTAACAGTGGGGCGAGTATAGTTGTAGAAGGCATAGGTGACCACGGCTTAGAATATATGACTGGTGGAGAAGTGGTCATATTAGGAGATGTAGGGAAAAACTTTGCAGCTGGTATGTCAGGTGGAGTTGCCTATGTATTATCTAAAGATGCTGAACAATTTAAAGCATTATGCAATAAAGAAATGATTATCTTTGAAAAGTTAGAAGAACGAGCAGAAATAGAGAGAATAAAAGGGCTCCTTGAAAAACATATGGAACTAACAGATAGTTTAGCAGCTCAACAAGTGCTTGCTAATTGGGATAAATACGTACAACAGTTTGTGAAAGTGATTCCGAAAGACTATAAACGAATGATTGCAAATATTCAAAAAGGGCTGGAAGGCGGCCTGTCAGAAGAGGCAGCTGCAATGGAAGCATTTGAGAATAATTCCAAACAAGACAAAAAAAAACAAACAAATAAAATAACCGTATTAGTGCAGTAGAAAGGAGAGAACAGGATGGGGAAAGCAACTGGATTCATCGAATTTAATCGGGAGGAAGCGGAAGAAAGAAATCCGCTTTCCCGCCTAAAAGATTTTAAAAAATATTCTGCTCCTTTCTCTGATGAGGTACTTCAAAGACAAGGAGCGCGATGTATGGACTGTGCTACACCATTCTGCCATATAGGGATGGAAATTGCGGGAACTACATCAGGTTGTCCAATCCATAACTTAATTCCTGAGTGGAACGATTTAGTCTATAGAGGGCGATGGAAAGAAGCCTTAGAGAGATTATTAAAAACGAATAACTTTCCTGAGTTTACCGGCAGTGCTTGTCCAGCTCCATGTGAAGGATCTTGTACGGTTGCTATATCTGACCCAGCAGTTGCGATTAAAAATATTGAACGAACTATTATTAATAAAGGGTTTGAAAACGGCTGGATTCAACCGCGTATTCCTGCAAGGAGAACAGGAAAGAAAGTTGCAATCATTGGATCAGGACCAGCCGGGCTTGCAAGTGCAGATCAATTAAATCAAGCAGGGCATTCTGTAACAGTATATGAAAGAGCGGAAAGACCTGGCGGATTATTAATGTATGGCATACCGAATATGAAAATCGAGAAAAAAGAAGTAGAGCGAAGAGTGAAGTTACTAACACAAGAGGGTATTGATTTTATTACCAATACAGAGGTAGGAAAAGACATAACAGCTTCACAGTTAAGAGAAAAGTATGATGCAGTCATTCTATGTACTGGTGCTCAAAAACAAAGGGATTTAGTGATGGAAGGCAGAGATGCAGAGGGTGTTCACTTTGCAATGGACTATTTATCTGGCGTTACGAAAAGTTTATTAGATTCTAATTTTCAAGACAAAAACTTCATCGATGCTGCTGGAAAAGATGTTATTGTTATTGGCGGTGGTGATACAGGTGCTGATTGTGTAGCGACTGCCCTTCGTCAAAACTGCAAAAGCGTTGTACAATTTGGTAAACATCCAAAGCTAGGCGTTGTGCGAACAAGTGAGAATATGTGGCCAGCTGCCCCAAATATTTTCACATTGGATTATGCGTATGAAGAAGCTGAACAAAAATTTGGCGAAGATCCAAGACAGTATGGCATTCAAACGAAAAAGCTGGTAAAAGACGAAGATGGAAGATTAAAAGAATTACACACAGTTTCGATGGAAAAAGTAAAGCAAGAAGACGGAACGTTTATATTTAAAGAGATTCCAGGTACGGAAAAAATTTGGCCAGCACAATTAGTTTTTATCGCAATCGGCTTTGAAGGACCAGAACAACCTGTATTAAAGCATTTTGGTCTAGAAACATCGAACCGCAAAGTTGCTGCAGTATACGGTGATTTTACAACAAATATTGAAGGTGTTTTTGCAGCTGGAGATGCACGAAGAGGCCAAAGTTTGATTGTGTGGGCAATTAACGAAGGAAGAGAAGTTGCTAGAAAAGTAGATGAATACTTAATGGGAGCTTCCATTTTACCTACTGTAAATGCATAAAAATACAAAAAGATGTGATGGAGGATAGATCACATCTTTTTGTATACTCTCCCATATCACAACCTACTTAAGTATATATCTACAAAAACTTTAACAAACAAATAAATTTTACGCATTCAAAATATTATAAAAATTTAAAAACCAAACAAATTAATTAAAGAAAACACTTTTCACTTAAAAGGCAAGTAAATTCGCTTATTTAGGTGTTTTTTATTATCATTTTATAAAAAATATAATATAATAGGAAAAATACTTTTTTAATCGGTTTAATAGGGGTAGGAGAAAGCAAATAAGAAAATAAATTCTCTCTTGTAGGGAGGTTTTTATAAAGAAAGGAAGTGTCGGAGATGAGAGATGTTAAGCTTATTGATATTTATAACCATCATATTGCCCAAAAATATATTACCCGATCAGGTTTAGCTCATGCTCTGGCAGTTGCTTATCATGCTTTTGAAATGGCAAAAGAATCAAATGTCGATGTCGATAATGCAGCTAAAGCCGGATTTTTACATGACATGGGTCATTACACCTGGTATAAAGATGGAAAATGGGATTATAAATTATATAGACAAAATGACATTCATCCAATTAAGGGTGCGGAAAGAGCGCATAAATTATTAATTCGTTTAGGAGAAAATCCTGTAAAAGCAAAAGAAATAGCGTTAGCGGTCCTTTTTCATACAGATAGTTTTATTCCAGGAGGATCGGTCACTCTATCACCACTGCAAAAAATAGTCAAATTAGCTGATGAGAAGGACGAGGAGCCTGGTGGCCATCATCACTATCGTAAGATAACAAAAGAACGCGCATTAAAAAGTTTAGAACGGTTAGATACAAAAATCGATGAATATATAGAAAAACAAATGGAAGAAAAAAATTAAGCAAGAAGGAGAGAACTGGATTTTCCTGTTTCTATCCTTCTTTTCTTTTAAGTGCTATAATAGAAAAATCGATTTTTTAAGAAAAGGAATTAGAGTGAAAAATGACAAACATTATCACTACAATCAAACAGTGGCAACAAGCGCTGCAAATAGAAATAAATTATTTAAAAAAATATAGTCAATCTAAAGTTGCTTTATATAATGGGATACGATTAAATACAGAAAATGATTATACCTATTATTTTGAAAGTATCGGCAATCTAAAGGTTCCCATTGGCTCAAATGTAATCATCCACTGGGGATCTCTGGCAGTTAAAGGACGAGTATTATCGGCAGATGGTAAGAGCCTTTTAGTCATTTTAGAAAAGATGATTGGTGAGGATATTGCTGAAGCCTATTTGTCCCATGATCCCTGGGAACTTTTAGAACAGCTGCAAATTCGCTTTGATTTGATAAAAAAGAATAAACGGAAGCTTAGTAGAATAGTAAAATTAATGCATCCTAGCGAAGCAACTAAGCATCCTAGTGAAGAGCTAAAAAATAATGTTCATGAGCTTTCGCTTAGATGTAAGTATAATCAAGTCTCTTTTGTATGGGGACCACCAGGAACAGGAAAAACGTACACACTTGCAAGAGTGGCATTACAACGGTATTGGAAAGGGAAAAGAATACTGCTTTTAGCCCAAAGTAATCAGGCAGTTGATGTACTACTGACAGAAATAACCTCAACCATAAAAGAAAAAGGCCGTTTTAAACTGGGCGATATCCTGCGATACGGGGGAAATAACAGCAATGGCAATCTGGAACAAGAGCAAATTACATCTAGCTCTTTGCTTGATAAAAAAGATATGGATCTTGCAAAGCAAAGACAACAGTTTATCGAAGAAAAACGTAAGCTTAAACAAGATCTTGCAAGTTCGTTTACAGTCAGAGATTCTTCTCAGCTGTTAGAAATGGAAGAAAGATTGGCAAGTGTCATGGAAAAAATCCGTAAAAGAGAATTACAATTTATGCAAAAAGCGAAGATTGTGGGTACTACATTAGCCAAAGCAGCGACAGATCCTGCCATTTATGAAGATGAATACGATTTAGTCATTTTAGATGAAGCCAGCATGGCATATATTCCACAAGTGGCTTTTGCTGCATCCCTTGCAAAGCGAATCATTATATGTGGAGACTTTAAACAACTACCACCGATTGCATCAAGTCGCCATGCATTGGTAGACAAATGGTTAAAGGAAGATGTCTTTCATGCAACAGGTGTAGCAAATACTGTGCATCGTTCATCATTGCATCCCCAACTTTTACTACTAAACGAGCAAAGACGAATGCATCCAAGCATCTCAGAATTTACTAATAAATATATCTATCATTCATTGGTAGGGGATCATAAGCACGTGGAGAAGAAAAGAAAATCCATTGCTGACAAACCACCTTTCAAGGGGAGCGCAAGTGTCTTACTAGATTCTAGTCATTTCGGAGTTTATGCAACTTTTGAAAAAGGCTCGAAATCACGAGTGAATTATATGCATCTTTTACTAGCTTTACAAGTTATCAATGAGGCATTAAGTGAGAAAAGAACTAGTATTGGCTATGTTACACCATATCGAGCTCAAGCTGAAATAGTAGAAGCAATGGCATATGAATTTTTCCCTGAAGCACTCGAAGAAAAGCGCTTAACAATAGCAACAGTTCATCGTTTTCAAGGCAGCGAGAGAGATGTAATCATCTTTGATAGTGTGGAAGGTAATCCACTTTCACGACCAGGAATGCTTTTAACAGGAAAAGAGAGTGAGCGTTTAATTAATGTTGCGATAAGTAGGGCTAAAGGAAAATTTATTCATATAGTAAACAGACATTATATGAAAACGACAATTGATAATAGAAAAACGATTCGTCAGCTTGTCAACCATCAGGAAATGGTTAATAGTGTGGTAACTAATCAACAAATTGGCGAGTGGATTCAAAAAAAGAATCCAAAGTTATTTTGGACGCATGGACAGAGGATAGAATTATTAAAAAAAGACATGGAGCGCTCAAAAAGCGAGGTGTTTTTATCCATTCCCCAACGGAAAGAAATCTTAACACAAGAGTGGAAGCAGCTTTTCGGTCGGGCAAAGATCGTATCTACTTCTGAAATACCATTTCCCATGGT
>Ga0182739_1003256_pt1 | contig 14384 bp, 12 predicted proteins | sample eDN5th30CBELigBY_FD_128873 | JGI IMG/M metagenome (GOLD analysis project Ga0182739, IMG submission 128873) | Enriched backyard soil microbial communities from Emeryville, California, USA - eDNA 5th pass 30_C BE-Lig BY (version 2) (version 2) | ecosystem: Environmental > Terrestrial > Soil >... | reverse complement strand
CGCCCATCTGGTATGCGCACCGCCTGGTGCAGCGCCAGAGCGAGTTGCGCAAGGACGGCCGCCTGCCGTGGCTGCGCCCCGACGCCAAGTCGCAGGTCACCTTCCGCTACGTCAATGGCCGGCCGGCCGAAGTCGACACGGTCGTCTTGTCGACGCAGCATGCGCCGGAGATGTCCCAAAGCGACATTCGCGACGCGGTCATCGAGCACATCATCAAGCCCAGTTTCCCCGACGGCCTCCTTACACCCAAGACCAAGTTCATGATCAACCCCACGGGTGTGTTCGTCATTGGCGGGCCGCAGGGCGATTGCGGCCTGACCGGCCGCAAGATCATCGTCGATACCTACGGCGGCGCATGCCCCCATGGCGGCGGCGCGTTCTCGGGCAAGGATCCGTCCAAGGTCGACCGTTCCGCCGCTTATGCGGCGCGCTACGTGGCCAAGAACGTCGTGGCGGCGGGCCTCGCGCGCCAGTGCCAGGTGCAGGTCAGCTACGCCATTGGCGTGGCCGAACCCATCAACATCACGGTCTACACCGAAGGCACGGGTGTCATTCCCGACGATCAGATCGCGCGCCTGGTTCGCGAGAATTTCGACTTGCGTCCGAAAGGCATCATCAACATGCTCGACCTGTTGCGTCCCATCTACGGCAAGACCGCGGCCTATGGTCACTTTGGCCGCGCCGAGCCCGAGTTCAGCTGGGAAGCCGCCGACAAGGTGCAGGTCCTGAAGAAGGCGGCCTGAGCACGGCATGCCACAGGACAACGCCTTGCCGGATCGCCCCACGACGTCCACGTCGTCGAACGACATGGACGTCACCGAGCTGCATCGCAAGACGGAGGGCGTCGATGGCGACGCCCGCCACGACGCCTCGCACAGCCTGACGCCCACCGACTCCCCTTGCGTGGCGGTGTGCTCCACCCTGTATGACGATATTTGCCGCGGTTGCGGGCGGACGGCGATGGAAGTGGCCAACTGGGTTTTCTTCGACGACGAGGAAAAGCGGCAGATCTGGCTGCGTATCAAGGCCCAGGGCTACCCGCGCCGCAAGGGCTAGGGATTCCTAATTACGCTACAATTGCTGTCTTCCTGAGGAGCGCTGCAACGGCGTTGGCATCGGGCCCATCGCGGCTCGGACACCACCCGCTAGGCTCAGGATGTCCCATGTTTCAACGGCGCTCATCGTTCCCCTGACCAGGCGAAGATGAGCTGCATGCGCGTTTTGGCTGGTACGGGTTTATTGGAAGCTGACCATGAACACTGTTGCCGAAACCGTTATGACCGACTACAAGATTGCCGATATCGGCCTGGCTGCCTGGGGCCGCCGCGAGATCGCCATTGCCGAAACCGAAATGCCCGGCCTGATGGCCACCCGTGAAGAGTATGCCGCGGCGCAACCGCTGAAGGGCGCCCGCATTGCCGGCAGCCTGCACATGACCATCCAGACGGCCGTCCTGATCGAGACCCTGAAGGCGCTGGGCGCCGAAGTCCGTTGGGCATCGTGCAATATCTTTTCCACGCAAGACCATGCCGCGGCGGCCATCGCCGAAGGCGGTACTGCCGTGTTCGCCATCAAGGGCGAAACGCTGGAAGACTACTGGCAGTACACCCACCAGATCTTCGAATGGCCCAATGGCAACCACGCCAACATGATTCTTGACGATGGTGGCGATGCCACCACGCTGCTGCACCTCGGCGCGAAGGCCGAGCGCGATATCTCGGTTCTGGACAAGCCCGGCAGCGAAGAAGAGCGTGTGCTGTTTGCCTCGATCAAGGCCCAGCTGGCCCGCGATGCCAAGTGGTATTCGACGCGCCTCGCCCAGATCAAGGGCGTGACCGAGGAAACGACGACGGGCGTGCATCGCCTGTATCAAATGTCGAAGAAGGGCGAACTGGCTTTCCCCGCCATCAACGTCAACGACTCCGTCACGAAATCCAAGTTCGACAACCTGTATGGTTGCCGCGAGTCGCTGGTCGACGGCATCAAGCGCGCGACCGACGTCATGATTGCCGGCAAGGTCGCCGTCGTCTGCGGCTTTGGCGACGTGGGCAAGGGCTGCGCGCAGGCCCTGTCGGCGCTGCGTGCCCAGGTGTGGGTAACGGAAGTGGACCCGATCTGCGCGTTGCAGGCATCGATGGAAGGCTATAAGGTCGTCACCCTGGACGAAGTGGCCGACAAGGCGGACATCTTCGTCACGGCTACCGGCAATTATCACGTCATCACGCGCGAGCACATGGACCGCATGAAGGACCAGGCCATCGTCTGCAATATCGGTCACTTCGACAATGAGATCGACGTGGCGTCGATCGAGTCGCTGGAATGGGAAGAGGTCAAGCCCCAGGTCGACCACGTCATCTTCCCGGACGGCAAGCGCATCATCCTGCTGGCCAAGGGCCGGCTCGTGAACCTTGGCTGCGCCACGGGACACCCGTCCTTCGTGATGTCGGCGTCCTTCACCAACCAGACGATTGCCCAGATCGAGCTCTACACCCGCGGCGACGCCTACGAGCGTAGCCAGGTCTATGTATTGCCCAAGCACCTGGACGAGAAAGTGGCACGCCTGCACCTGAAGAAGCTGGGCGTCGCACTGACCGAACTGCGTCCCGAGCAGGCGGAATACATCAACGTTCCCGTGACCGGCCCCTACAAGGCCGACCACTATCGCTATTAAACAGGAGCGGTTCCATGGAACTCTTACTGGTCTGGATATTGAACGCGGTCGCGCTGCTCATCGTGGCCTATGTGCTGCCCGGCATCACCGTCGCGTCTTTTGGCTCGGCGCTCGTCGCCGCGCTGTTGCTCGGCCTGCTCAACACGCTGGTCAAGCCGGTGCTCATCCTGCTGACCCTGCCTATCACGATCGTCACGCTGGGCCTGTTCCTGCTGGTGCTCAATGCGCTGGTCTTCTGGTTTGTCGGTTCGGTGCTGAAGGGCTTTCAAGTCAACGGTTTCTGGTGGGCCCTGCTGGGGGCGTTCGTCTACAGCGTGGTGTCGGGACTTCTATCGAGGCTGTTGGCGCAATGAGTTCGAAGCAGGCAATCAGTCTTGAGTTTTTTCCGCCCCGCGATATCGCGGCCCAGGAAAAACTGGTCCGGTCCGCCAAGCAACTGCTGGCGCTGCATCCGGCCTACGTCAGCGTCACGTTTGGCGCGGGCGGCTCCACGCGTAGCGGCACGGTAGAAACCGTCAAGCTGCTGCGCAACCTGGGTTGCGATGCGGCGCCACACTTGTCGTGCATCGGGTCGAGCAAGCAAGTGTTGGGCGACATCCTGGATTCGTACCGCGAACTGGGCATCAAGCGCGTCGTCGCCTTGCGGGGCGACATGCCGTCCGGCATGGGCGGCGACGCGGGCGAACTGCATTACGCCCGCGATCTCGTCGCCTTTATCCGCGAGCATAGCGGCGACTGGTTCCATATCGAGGTCGCGGCCTATCCCGAGATGCATCCGCAAGCGGGCAGTGCCGAGGCGGATCTGGATCACTTTGCGGACAAGGTGCGTGCGGGCGCAGACAGCGCCATCACGCAGTACTTCTTCAATGCCGACGCCTACTACGACTTTGTGGATCGCGTACGGGCGAAGGGCCTCGATATCCCGATCGTGCCGGGCATCATGCCGATCACCAATCATTCCCAGCTGGCGCGCTTCTCGACCATGTGCGGCGCCGAGATCCCGCGCTGGATCCGTCTAAGGCTGACCGATTTCGGCGACGACAAGGCGTCGATCAAGGCGTTCGGCATCGACGTCATTTCGCGGCTGTCGCAAGACTTGCTGGACCAGGGCGCACCAGGACTGCATTTTTACACATTGAACAACGCCGAGGTCACCATGGCGATCTGGCAGCGGCTGCGGCTGTAGGCGGTCAGCCCAATACCGGAGCGGGCACGGCCCAGCCCTTGTCGGTCAGGATGGAATCCAGACGATAGTCGTGGAGAGCGGGCACATGGTCGAGGCCGGAAAGGTCGCCCGTGGCCCAGGCAATGCCGATGGTGATGAACCCGGGATTCTGGGTTTTCAGTGCAGCGAGCGTGCGATCATAGTATCCTTTCCCGTAGCCGATACGGTCTCCCTGGCGGGTATAGCCCAGGGTCGGGACAAGAACGATATCGGGTGTCGGGGCAGGTTCGCCAACCGGTTCCAGGATGCCATAGGCGCCGGGTCGCAACGGGGCGTCGGGCTTCCAAAGCCGGAATGCCAACGGGGCATCCTGAGCCGTGACGACCGGCAACGACACGCTGTATCCTTCCTCTTCGACCCATTGGCGCAGCAAGGGCTGCAAGGCGGGCTCATCATCGGTAGACCAGAAGGCCGCAATATTCTGCGGCACGGGTTTGCCGGCTTCGCGCAATTTGGTGCGCGACGTGGCCAGCCACGTGAACAGCCTGCCCCGTATCAGCAATGCGCCACGGTTTTTATCGACCGGATTCTGTGCGTCGCGCAACTGCTTGAGCCGTGTGCGTAGCGGTACTGCGTTATTCTCTAAGCTGTTATTCATGGGCGGTGTTGTTATGTGGGATCCAGACAAGATGTTATCCAATAGCCAACGGTATCAGAAAACCCACACGATGTCTGGCCGCCTGTCAGAGGGTGGCCAGGCGACGCAAGGTGCTCGATCGCAGCCCCAGCCGCTGGAAGGCCGGCCTACCCGCAGACTGGTCATGTGCATGGCGGTGACTGCGGGCCTGCTTGGCTGCGCCAGTGCCGAAGCCCCGGCCGGCTCGGCGGGCCGTGACGCGGCTCCGGCCGGTGTGCAGGTCGCCAGCGCGCAGGGTCTCCCGGCCGTGGACTTGCGCCAGCCCCTGGTGCCGCTGGAAGGTTCGCAGGCCACGATGGTGGCCAATCTGGGGCCGGCTGCCTCGGTCGGGCCGGGCCCGCAACGTCTTGTCCTCGTCACGCCGCCCGTCGCCCGTCAGGCGGTGATCAATGCGCGCGAAGCCATGCGCAAGAAGCAGTGGGCCGCGCTGGATACACTGGCCCCCATCGCCAGGGCCGACCCTATCCTGGGGGCATATGCCACCTATTGGCTGCTGCATCAGCAACTGCAGGATGCCACGCAACCGGTCCCTGACGCCCAGATCGAGCGCTTCCTGAAAGAGAACGAGGGCACTTATCTTGCCGACCGGCTCAAGGGCGACTGGATCATCGCTGCGGTGCGCGCGGGCAACTATACGCGGGCCCGCGACCTGGGCACCCTGGTGAATAGCAACTCCCAGGAAAAGTGTTCGATGCTGATGGCCCGGCACATGACGGGCCATCGGGTCAGGCCTGCCGAGGCACTGTCGGCCTTCCAGCCGAATAATGCCTGCTGGACCATGCTGGACGAGCTCGAGGACGCGAAGGTGGTCGGCTGGAAAGAGCTCGAGCCCTTGTTGCGCGCCACGCTCGAGACCAACAAGGCCGGCAACGCGCAGCGGCTCGCCGCCATCATGTTCGACGGGGCCGATATGGTGCAATACGCGGCCCTGATGAAGAATCCGCGCAAGTGGCTGACGGGCAGGGCGGCGCCCAAATCGCGTACAGAGATAGAACTCGTCACGCTTGCCCTGTCGCGGCTTGCCTACGGTAACGAGCGTGAGGCCAATGCCGCCTATATTGAAAGCCAATGGGCCAAGCGGCTGCCGAAGGCCAATATCGAGTGGGTGTGGAGCCAGTTCGGTCTGGTGTCCGCACTGAATGTCGAACCGGAAGCCGTGCAGTGGTATCGACGTTCCGGCCATGCCCGCCTGACCGATTACAACCACGCCTGGCAGGTGCGTTCCGAGCTACGGCAGGCCCGCATCGACTGGAACTGGGTCGCGAAGGCCATACGCCGCATGTCGGCGGAACAGGCGGCAGAGCCCGTCTGGGTCTATTGGTATGCCCGCGCGCTGGCGGCCCAGGGCAACCAGCAGGCTGCCACGCAGCACTACACATCGATCGCCGACGAACTCAATTTTTACGGTCAGCTCGCGGCAGAAGAACTGGGCCGCACGCCGGCCATTCCTCCCGCGCCCGTGCCGGTCACTGCCGCTGAACTGCAGGAGGCCAGGAATCATCCGGGCCTGCAGCGCGCGATCGCGTTGTTCGATTTGGGGTGGCGACCCGAAGCGGTGCCCGAATGGAGCTTCGCCTTGCGCGGCATGAACGATCGACAGTTGCTGGCGGCGGCTGAAGTGGCGCGGCAGGAACACATCTACGATCGCGTCGTCAACACGTCGCTGCTGACGGAAAAGGAAATTGATTTCACGCAGCGCTTCATCGCGCCGTTCGAAGGCCGGGTCACGGAAAAGGCCAATCAGATCAACCTGGATCCGGCATGGGTCTATGGCCTGATCCGGCAAGAGTCGCGTTTCATTACGGACGCGCGCTCGCGGGTTGGGGCGTCGGGGCTGATGCAATTGATGCCGGCCACGGCACGGTGGGTTGCGCGGAAGATAGGCATGAAGGACTTCACGCCCTCGTCCGTCAATGACTTCGATACCAATACGGTGCTGGGCACCAGCTATCTCAGCATGGTGCTGAATGACCTGAATGGCTCCGAGGTCTTGGCGACGGCCGGCTATAACGCGGGGCCGCGACGTCCGGTGCAATGGCGCTCCAAATTGCTTGCGCCGGTTGAAGGCGCCATCTTCGCCGAAACCATACCCTTTACCGAAACGCGTTTGTACGTGAAGAACGTGATGTCCAATGCCACCTATTACGCGATGATGTTCACCGGCAAACCGCAATCGCTCAAGAAGCGGCTGGGCACGATCTCGCCTTCGCCGAGCAAGCGTGTCGACCTGCCTTGATCGCATGATGTCGAGTCGCAGCGCCTCTGATCCCGCCATTGCCGGCCTGGACGTATACATCGTCGGCGGTGCGGTGCGCGATGCCTTGCTGGGCCTGCCGGATAGTGACCGCGACTGGGTCGTCGTGGGGGCGACGCCGGAAGACATGGCGGCGCGCAAGTTCATCCCCGTAGGCGGCGACTTTCCGGTCTTCCTGCATCCCGTCACCAAGGAAGAATACGCCTTGGCCCGGACCGAAAGGAAATCGGGCCGGGGCTACAAAGGCTTCACCTTTTATACCGGAGCCGACGTCACGCTCGAGGATGACCTGCAGCGGCGCGACCTCACCGTCAACGCCATCGCTCGTCGGCCCGATGGCTTGTTGGTGGACCCGCTGGACGGCCAGACCGACATCAAGAACAAGGTGTTGCGGCATGTCGGACAGGCCTTCACCGAGGATCCCGTCCGTTTGCTGCGGCTCGCGCGGTTCGCTGCACGCTTCCACGATTTTTCCGTGGCGTCCGAAACACTGGAGCTGGCGCGCAGGCTCGTGGCCGATGGCGAAGTCGATGCCCTGGTGCCAGAGCGGGTGTGGCAGGAATTGGCCAAGGGACTGATGACGGAGCAACCGGGCCGGATGTTCGAGGTGCTGCAGGCGACCGGCGCGCTGCCGCGCATCATGCCGGGCATGGAGAGTCACGATGGTCTGGGCGAAGAACTGGGGTGTGCTGCGCGGCGCAAGCTGCCGCTGCCGTCGCGTTTTGCGTTGGCTTGCCGCCGGTGCGAGGCCCCCGCGGAAATAGGCCGGCATCTAAGGGCGCCGGCCGAGTGCCAGGACTATGCGCGCCTTTTTCCGATGGTTCTTGCTGGCATAAAGTCGGAGCGCGGCGTAGCGGGTGATGCAGGCCCGGGCATGGCAGACGACGTGACGGGTGACTTAGCGGACGACGGGCCGCAGCGTTGGCTGGACTTGATGGAGCGCTGCGACGCACTTCGGAAGCCGCAGCGCTTCATGGATCTGATTGCAGCGACGGCGTGCGTCGTCGATGTCGATGAGGCGGTGTGGCGTCAACGCATGGAGGCCATGCGTTCCGTGGATGCCGGTGCGATTGCTCGGACATTGCAAGGCAAACCGCAGGAAATCAAGCAGGCGCTGCGCGAAGCTCGCCTTCGGTCATTGCAAAGCCTGTAGAACCGCGTTGTGGCCGATACGCAGGCCTACAGCCTGTCCCGCCGATCGCCGCGCTGGAAGCCCATCAGCGGCGCATCGACGCCTCGGCCGACGGCCAGCACCTTGAACAGCTCGCCCATTTCGGCTTCGGAAAGCAGCTTCTGGACCGCTGAAAGGGTCGCTGGCCCTTCCGTTGTTCGGGACGCGTCGGCCAGCAGTTCTGCAATGCCGGCGTTCATCAGGAAGCGGGCTTGCGAGGTATACCCCAGAACATCCAATCCCCCATCCAGTGCCGCATCGGCCATGGCCGTGAAATCGACGTGGGCGGTGATGTCCTGCAGGCCGGGGTAGAGCAGGGGCTGGGCATGTGCGTGGTGCCTGAAGTGGCACATCAACGTGCCCTCCTTGCGCTGGGGGTGGTAGTACTCACGTTGCGGAAAGCCATAATCGATGAGCAGGGCCGCGCCTTGGGTCAGCCACTGGCCCATCTGCCTGATCCAGCTTTCCGCGCGCAGATTGATTTCGGATTGGTAGCCGGGCAGGGGCGGCATGCGCTGTTCGACCTTTTCCTTCAAGCCGGACGCTGCATCGCGGGCGGCGAATCGGAAAGGACCGGCTTCCTCCGTCAGGCCCACACCGACCTCCAGAAGCTCGCCCTCGTCGCTCCAGCGAAACAGCGTGACCGGCATGGCGTCGAGCACTTCGTTGGCCAGGACGCAGCCACAAAAGTTTTCGGGTAGCTCGGTCAGCCATTCCACGTCCGCGTTCAAGGCGGCCAATCTGTCCTTTTGGCGGGCCTGCAGGTCGGCCGATACCTCGAGGATGCGATAGCGCGGCTCGATGCCTTGCTTGCGCAAGGCCGGTATGACGGCAGCGGCCAGTGCGCCGGTGCCCGCGCCGAATTCCAGCACGGTGGACGAGTCGGCACTGCGCAGGACTTGCGCCACCACATTGGCCAGCGCCTGGCCGAACAGTGGCGTGAGTTCCGGGGCGGTAGTGAAGTCGCCCGTCGGCAGGCCACCGCCGAACTTGGTATTCCCGGCAGCGTAGTAACCCAGCCCAGGGGCATAAAGCGCCAGATCCATCCAGGCGTCGAAGGGCATGTAGCCTTGTTCCGTGGCGATGATCTGCTGGCGCAGGTGGTGTTCGACCGCATGCAAGTGCGCGACGGAATCCGGATCGAGCTCGGGCAGTCCGGTCGGCGTCATGGCTGATCCCGGGGTGGCGATGATTTGTCCTTCTTTCCGAGGATGTAAAGCTGCATGCACATCATGCCCAACAGGCAGACCAGCAACGCTGTCGTGATCGCGACAATATAGTTGCCGAAGACGACCCATAGGGGCAACGACAAAAGCAGGGCAAGAAGCAGCGGCTTGCGGAATAGGGATTTCATGCCGCTATTGTATCCAGCGGCGCCTGCGCTGGTGGTGACCGGAACGGCGGGCGGTCGCTGTATAGCTGCACGCAGCGCTCGCATGCAAAAGCCCCGCCATTCACAGGAAGGGCGGGGCTTTGTTGCGCCATGCGGGCGGAGCCCGCTAGCGCGAACGGCTCATCGCGGTCCCGACCGCGTCATGCGGAACGGGACGTTGACGGGTGCGCTCAGGTATTCGCGAAATCGCCGCGACGTGCTGCCGCTTTGCCGCGTGTCGAGGTCGGCTTGCCGGCAAAGCCGGGGCGCGTAGTCGGACGGGCGCCGGGCTTGGGACCCTTGTGCGCGAACTCGGGGCGTGCGGCGCGAGCGGGACGGTCGCCGAATGCGGGACGGTCACCAAACGCGGGGCGGTCGGCCGTCTTGCGATCGGCGAATGCAGGGCGGTCCGCATACGGACGTTCGCTACGCGCCGGGCGTGCATCCCCGAACGAGCGGTCGTTGCTGTGGGCGGGACGGCCTTCGTAAGCAGGCTTGTCACCAAAACGAGATTTGCCTTCGTAGCCTGGCTTGTCGCCAAAGCGCGACTTGCCTTCGTAGGCCGGCTTATCGCTGAAACGCGATTTGCCTTCGTAAGCGGGCTTATCGCCGAATCGGGACTTGCCTTCGTAAGCCGGCTTGTCACCGAAACGCGGCTTGCCTTCGTAGGCAGGTTTCTCGCCATACGGGGCGCGGTCGCCGCCGGGCTTGCGGCCGTAGCCGGGCTTCGCACCGGCGTAGCCGCCACGCGGGCCGCCGAAGCTCTTGCCGCCGGAACGATCCTTGTACGTGGGACGCACGGTCTTCGTGGGTTCCAGGCCTTCGATGACCTGGGCAGGAATGGGCGCGCCGATGAAGTGCTCGATGCGACGGATCTTGTGGCGTTCCGAATGCGATGCCAGCGTGAAGGCCAGACCGTCGCGTCCGGCGCGACCGGTGCGTCCGATGCGGTGGACGTAGTCTTCCGCCTGCATGGGCAGATCGTAGTTGATGGCGTGGCTGATGCCCTGGACGTCGATGCCCCGTGCCGCGACGTCGGTCGCGACCAGGATGCGAAGGCGGCCCTTCTGCAGCAGGCCCAGCGTGCGGGTACGTTGACGCTGGTTCATGTCGCCATGCAGCGCAGCGGCCGCGAAGCCTTGTTCCGACAGGCGGTCGGCCAGGTCGTCGGCGCCGCGCTTGGTCGACGTGAAGACGATTGCCTGGTCCATGGTCGCGTCGCGCAGGAGATGATCCAGAAGGCGCATCTTGTGGCCATTGTCATCCGCATACAGCAGGCTTTGCGTGATGTTGGAGTGCTTGTCCTTCTGATTGCTCAGGCGGATCTGCTCGGGGTCGCGCATCATGGTCGAGGCAAGGCGGGCGATGGTTCCATCGAGCGTGGCCGAGAACAGCAGCGTCTGGCGATCGGCAGGGCAGCCCGCAACGATCGTCTCTATGTCTTCGATGAAGCCCATGTCGAGCATGCGGTCGGCTTCGTCCAGGACCAGGGTGTGAACGGTGGACAGGTTGACGCGCTTGGCCTGCAGGTGGTCGATCAGGCGTCCGGGCGTTGCTACCAGGACGTCGACGCGGCGCGACAGCGCCTTCAATTGCGCGCCATAAGGCATGCCGCCGACCACGACTGCAATGCGCAAGTCCTTGATGTGGGCGCCATAACTCTTGGTGGCGTCGGCCACTTGCATGGCCAGTTCGCGTGTGGGGGTCAGAACCAGCACCTGCACACCGGTGCCCTTGTTGGCGGGCATGGACGAAATGCGGTTCAGGGCGGGGAGCATGAAAGCTGCGGTCTTGCCGCTGCCCGTCTGCGCGGAAACCATCAGGTCGTGACCGGCCAGGGCTTTCGGTATGGAAGCGGCCTGAACGGGCGTAGGCTCGGTAAAGCCGGCCTTCAGGACGGCAGACAGCAGGGAAGGTGCAAGACCCAGAGTTTCAAAAGACATGCGTGATCCTTTGTCGTGACAACGACATACACTTGGCCCGGGGCAGTAAGGTGAGCCCGGAGCGTTGGTTGATTGGAGCATCGTGCCGACCGAATCAACCCAAAGTGCAGCGCTTGTCTTAAAGGACGCGGCGAAAGGCTCGGAGGTCAGGGAGCGATGGCGTTCGACATGGGTGCTGAGGAATCAGTCAACTGCTATGCGACAGCGGGAGCTGTATGAAAATGTCGACGCGTGAAAATGCAGTGCGAGAATTATATCTGGGATTGGGTTTCAGGGAAACCCCTAATGTTGTTATTTTTCACCGAGCCAGTCCACCGGGGCCTGTCCGTGGCGTTGCAGCCATTCATTCGCCGTCGCGAAATGCCCGCAGCCTATGAATGGCACGGGCGGGCGTTGTGCGGACAAAGGCGAGGGATGGTTGGCGGCCAGCACCAGCGTCGGCCCGCCCAGGTTCTCTTCGACCAATGCACGTTTGCTTTGCGCATGCGCGCCCCACAACATGAAGACCTTGGGCTGCGGCGATCGCGCCACCTCGCGGATGAGCGCATCCGTCACGATTTCCCAACCCTTGCGGGTATGGGACGCCGGACTGCGCGATTCGACCGTCAACACGGCATTCAGCAGCAGCACGCCTTGGCGCGCCCAGCCGGACAGCTCGTGCCCTGGTCGGGGCGGGTGTCCGGGGAACTCGAGCGCCAGTTCCTTCAGCATATTGCGCAAGCTAGGCGGGCAGGGGCATTCGTCGGGCACTGAAAAGGCCAGTCCCTGGGCCTGATTGGGGCCATGATAAGGGTCCTGTCCCAGTACGATGACTCGCGCCGTGTCAGGCTGGACGTAGTCCAGCGCACGCAAGGGGCGGCGGGGGTAGATTTCCGCGCCTTCCGCAAGACGGGCCGCCAGGAAACCCGACAGGTCGTCCAACGCGGCACAGGTTCGGGGGTCGTCGAGCGCGGCGCGCCACGCGGGATGCAGTTGCTCCAGGTGATGCTGCAGCGGCGCATTCAGCGTATTGGTAGCCACCGCGAAAAGATCATTCTGTTTCATGCGATCGGAAGGAATATGACGAGGGCGGCTCAAGGCGCCGATTGTTCGAGGGCGGCGGCGAGCGCCTTGTGGTAGCCGGGCAGGCGGGTCAGCAACGCGGCTTTCTGGCTGGACCACGCCGCAATCTGTGTGTCCGACCGGGATGGCCGCGGCGCCCATATGGCTTCGGGGAAGTGACTGTCGGCCCGCCAGCGGGGGATGATGTGCCAGTGCAAATGCGGCACCATGTTGCCAAACTGCGCCAGGTTGACCTTGTCGGGTCCCAGGCAGGTACGCAGGGCCCGTTCGACCTGCCAGACGATATGCATGAGTTCGTCCCTGTGGGCCGTCGGCAGATCCGTCATCTCGGCGATGTGATCGTGCCAGATCACGCGGGTGTATCCGGGATACGCGCTGTCATCGACACTGATGACGCGCGCGCGTTCGCCGCGCCACAGTACGTTTTCGGTGGCACTGCGGCACAGCGGGCATTCTTGGTTCTGGGTCATGTCTTAACGGCGTCCCGCTTGTTCGACGGCCAGGACGATGCTTTGAAGCACGGCGATCCGCGCATGTTTCTTGTCGTTGGCAGGAATCACATGCCAGGGATGATCGGGGCTGCTGGTATGCGCGAACATGTCGTTGGCGGCCGCATTATAGGCATCCCATTTTCGGCGGTTGCGCCAGTCCTCGGGCGTCAGCTTGAATGCCTTGAAAGGCGATGTTTCCCGCTCCTGGAAGCGTTCCAGTTGCTCGTCCCGCGTGATGGCCAGCCAGAACTTCAGCAGCAAGACGCCGCTGTCCCGCAGTTGGCCTTCGAACTGGTTGATCTCGGTGTAGGCACGTTGCCAGTCAGCCTTCGGCGTCAGTTTCTCGACGCGCTCCACCAGCACACGGCCGTACCAGGATCGATCGAAAATGGCGACGTGGCCCGGGCGGGGCAGGTCGCGCCAGAAGCGCCATAGATAAGGATGGGCCAATTCTTCCGGTGTAGGCGCCGAGATGGGAATGGCGCGAAACTGCCTCGGGTCGATGGCATGGGTGATGCGCCGTATCGTGCCGCCCTTGCCGGCGGCATCCGTTCCCTCGAACACCAGCACGAGCGGCACCTTGCTGAATCGGCGGTGCCGGACGGCGCGCGCCAGGCGTCCTTGCCATTCTTCGAGCAGGTCGTCGTAGTCCTGGTCGGCCAGCCGGATCTGGTAGTCCAGGTCTTCCAGTCGGATGACCTTCGCGGCCGGGGGAACCTCGTCTGGGTGGTCAAGCTTGCGGTCGGCCGCATCGTGATCGGCCGTTGGCCGCCCGACCGATGCGTCGCTGACCGTCACGCGTGTCTCTACCGCGTAGTCCGTGCTTGTGGCGAGCGCCGCGGCCGAGGCGGCGTCCGTTGCGCCGCGACGCCGCAACGGCTCGCGGAGCGCGGCCAGGACAAGCTCGCCCGTACGCAACGTCCGGAGCTGCCGGTCGGCGGCGGGGACGATGTGCCACGGAGCCTGTTCCCTGTCGGTCAGCGAAATGGCCAGTTCGCCCGCGTTGCGCAGCCGCGTGAATTTCTTGCGCACCTTGATGTCTTCCGGGGCGACCTGCCAGGCGGTATCCGGGTCGGACAGCAACTCGTCCACGCGCGCTCTTTGCGCCTTGGCGGACATGTGATACCACAGCTTGAGGATCTGCACTCCGTTTTGCGCCAGCGTGCTTTCGAAATCGCGGATGTCCGAGGCGAGTGCCTCGATGCGCTGGATATTCGGCTGCTTTTTTGCAGCCTCTTTCAGCAGGTCCCGGTACCACGAGCCGAAGACGATGCCGACGTTGCCCTTGGCGGGCAGTTGCTGCCAGTATCGCCAGAAGCGCGGATACGCCTTTTCCTCGGGGCCAAGGTCGCCGAATGCCATCGTGCGGATGTGGCGCGCATCCATCCATTCATTCAGAAGACAGACGGATGCGCCTTTGCCGGCCCCGTCCAGGCCCGAAATGACCACGAGCAATGCCCGCTTGGCCTGGTTCAGCCGCTGGTATTGCGCTTTAAGCAGGTTGGTGCGCAGCCGGCCTTCCTGCTCCTTGGCCCGTGCCTCATCGATGGCGGGATCG
>Ga0182739_1003253_pt1 | contig 14389 bp, 11 predicted proteins | sample eDN5th30CBELigBY_FD_128873 | JGI IMG/M metagenome (GOLD analysis project Ga0182739, IMG submission 128873) | Enriched backyard soil microbial communities from Emeryville, California, USA - eDNA 5th pass 30_C BE-Lig BY (version 2) (version 2) | ecosystem: Environmental > Terrestrial > Soil >... | reverse complement strand
TTTGCTTTTGATTGTTTTTGTAGATGAGAAGTCAGGATAGCAGTAAAAGGAATAGCAAAGACAATTGCTACGACAAGAATGTCCTCCATCTGAAATCTCCTTTCTCTATAGACAGCTTATTTTTTTGAAAAATTTATTCTTGTTTCATACGTTTCATATAAGAAAAGGATTCAAAAAGTGAGTTTAAATGGACCTTTTTGGAAATTTTTTATTGGAATAGATAGAAGAAGGAATGAAATGATAAAAGAGTAATAAAAGGATTTAAGGAGGATAAAAATGACGGTAATTACAAATGTGAAGCAAACAATTGCAGGATTAAAGAGTGCACAAGCTAATTTAGAAACATTTGCTTTAGCTACAGATAATCAGTCTGCAAAAAATATTTATCAGGATGCTGCACAGCAAACACAGCAAATTATTGATTCTTTAAATCCAAGGTTACAAGAAATTGAGAAAGAAGAACCGCAGTATAACTAGTAACTATTATAAGAATATGATTACAAGCTAACTTTACGTGTTAGCTTGTAATCAATAATTTGGGAGGAAAAAGATGACTGTAGCTTCCAATGTAAAACAGATGTTAGCAAGCTTGAAAGGTATAGAATCTCAATTATCTACTTTTGCAATTAATTCTATGGATGAAGAAGCACAAAGAAAATTTCACGAAGCAATGGTGATGGTTGGTGAAATTAAAAATGATATTCAATTACGAGTATATGCATTAGAGCGAGAAGAAAATGAATATAGCTCGTCCTGAGTGAAGGAGGAGAGAGGATATTGACTGCAATAGACGTAATTCTACGTGCTTTTTTATTTGTAATTATTCTTTTTGTGACAGCAAAGTTACTGGGTAAAAAACATATAGCTCAATTGTCGCTATTTGAGTACATAGCAGGTATAACACTAGGAGATATTGCGGGAGAAGTAATACTAAGTTCAACCTTAAAAATACATCATGGTATTCTCGGTATACTAGTATTCGGAATAATTTCCTACTTAGCAGATGTTATTTCATTAAAAAGTAAAACCTTGCGCAATGTCATAGAGGGTACAGGAACTGTATTAGTAGAAGATGGAAAGTTATTAGAAGAAAATCTAAAAAAAGAACATTATACGATTGATGATTTCTCTACTTTATTACGTCAAAAAGATGTTTTTGATTTATCAGAGGTTGATTATGCAGTTTTAGAACCAAAAGGTATGTTAAGTGTTTTGCTACGGAAAGAAAATAGACCACTTACCCCAAAAGATCTAAACATGAAGATGCCAAAGGAAAAAGCACCTCAAACAATCATAATGGATGGAAATATTATTTATGACTCGTTAAAAAAAGCTGGAAAAACAGCTGAATGGCTTCAGTTAGAACTTGATAAATTAGGCGTAACTTTAGATAATGTTTTTCTAGCTCAAGTTAACTCTTATGGTGAATTAGCAATTGATATATTTGATGATAAAATCAAGCTTGCAACTCCACAAGAAAGACCACTTTTATTAGCAACCATTAAAAGGGTCCAATCAGATTTGGAAATGTTTTCTTTACAAACAGATAATAAGGATGCAAAAGAGATGTATAGTAGAAATGCAAAAAAGATGACGGAAATACAAGAACTTGTAAAGATTTATTTAGAGAATTAAATAGCTATTTGAATAGATTATTTAAATCACTGATTATACTCTAATAAATTTCACTTTAATAATAGCTATTGTGAAAAAGTTGTATTACCATGTAAATGAAGAAATAAAATATAGAGATGGTGATACTATGAATGAAAATGAAAAGGCATTAGTAGGAGAAAAAGCAGCTGAAACTTTTGTTAAGGATGGTATGACAGTTGGACTAGGGACAGGCTCTACCGTTTATTATGCTATATTAAAAATAGGGGAAATGGTAAGAAAAGGGATTTCTGTTCAAGGTGTTGCTACTTCAAAAGGTACAGAAGAGCTGGCTAAACAACAAGGCATAACGCTTTTGAATATAGATGATATAGAGAAAATAGATGTTGCCATTGACGGTGCTGACGAAATTGATCGTAACTTTTTTGCTATTAAGGGTGGTGGTGGAGCCCTATTCAGAGAGAAAGTAATAGCGAATGCTGCAGATCAGTTTATTGTAGTAGCGGATTCTTCTAAAGTAGTGGATACATTGGGAAGTTTTCCTTTGCCAGTGGAAGTAGTTCCTTTTGGAGCAAAAGTTACGGAGAGAAGCTTACAAAAACTAGGATGTACGACAAACATTAGAAAAAAGGACAATGAGATATACGTTACGGATAACGGGAACTATATTATCGACTGTTCTTTTAAAACAATACTTGATCCCGAACAATTAGAAAAGGATTTGAATAAGATAGTAGGAGTAGTAGAGAATGGACTGTTCCTTCATATGGTGAATCACGTCGTTACTATTACTAACGAGAATGAAATAACTATCTTATAAAACTATATACAGTTTCCGTATTGTAAAAGCATAACTCTTTCATGGTTTTCATTATCTGTACTTGCATCTTCTTTACATGAACGAATCTATATCCTAATAATTAGTATATCTAGTTTATAAGATAGAAGTGGTTAATGTATAAAGTTAGCTCAAATATAGGCTAAAAAGGGAGAGTGTAGAATGTCTTTACGAGAAGAAGCGTTACATATGCATCAAGTCAACCAAGGAAAATTAGAGGTTAGGGCAAAGGTAGAAGTGAAAAATGCAGAAGATCTAAGTCTAGCTTATTCTCCAGGTGTTGCGGAACCATGTAAAGAAATTCTTCATAATCCACAATCTGTATATGATTTTACTATGAAAGGGAATATGGTGGGAATCGTCACAAACGGTACTTCAGTACTTGGTTTGGGCAATATTGGAGCAGCTGCAGCCCTTCCAGTAATAGAAGGGAAAGCGATTCTTCTAAAGAGTTTTGCTGGTGTAGATGCATTTCCGATATGTTTGGATACAACAAATACGGAAAAAATAGTGGAAACTGTTAAATTGATGTCACCTACTTTCGGTGCTATTCATTTAGAGGATATTGCAGCTCCTCATTGTTTTGATATAGAGGAGAAGTTAAAAAAAGTATTAGATATACCTGTTTTTCACGATGATCAGCATGGTACAGCGATTGTAACATTGGCTGGCCTTATCAATGCTTTAAAAATTGTAAATAAAAAAGTGGAAGATTTAAAAGTAGTTGTGAATGGAGCAGGAGCTTCAGGAATAGCTATCGCCAAACTTTTATATGCATATGGAATTAAAATAATTACATTATGCGATACAAATGGAGCTATTTATAGCGGACGCATAAAGGGGATGAACGCTAGTAAGGAATCTGTTGCAACCTTTACAAATCTGAAAAAAGAAAAGGGATCTTTAGGAGATGTTATAAAGGGAGCAGATATTTTTATTGGTGTTTCTGTTGGGGACACTTTAACTAAGGAAATGGTGCAGACGATGAATAAAGATGCAATAATCTTTGCGCTAGCAAATCCTATACCAGAAATAAGTCCAAAAGAGGCAAAAGAAGCTGGAGCAAAGGTGGTTGGAACAGGTCGCTCTGATTTCCCTAATCAAGTAAATAATGTGTTAGCATTCCCTGGAGTTTTTCGTGGAGCATTAGATGCTCGGGCAACAGAGATTAATGAAGAAATGAAGAAAGCTGCAGTTAAAGCGATTGCGGAGTTAATTTCAGAATCAGAATTAACGGAGGACTATGTAATTCCAAGTCCTTTTGACCCAAGGGTTGCACCAGCTGTAGCAGCAAGTGTCGCACAAGCTGCTATGGATACTAATGTAGCTAGAATTCAAATAGATCCAGAACAAGTAAAAATAAAAACGATGAAGTTAGCGAAACCAACTGTTTAATTTAATTTAGGGAGCGGAGAAAAATGGACAGACCTCACAACAACCTATTTCCATTATATTAATCATACAAAAAGTATTTATGGAGGTTGTTTGTGAGGTTATTTTGTTCCATTTGTTTGTTATGCTTTTATAATCGCTTCCGTATCGGATGGTATGGAGGCTTGTTTTTTGTTCCACTTAAAGTTGAATATTACATTCAAAGAAATAGCTATTAAACTTCCTGAAATAATACCATCACTAAAAATAATACGAAGATTAGAAGGAAGTTGAGCAAATAACTCTGGAACAACGGTTGCTCCTAAGCTTATGGAAATAGAGCATGCAATTATTAATAAATTTGCTTGATTAGTGAAATCAACAGTGCTTAACATTCTAATTCCAGAAGATACCACCATTCCAAACATAACAACGGTTGCTCCTCCTAATACTGGAGTAGGAATAATGGTAGCAAAAGCAGCGATTTTTGGAATTAATCCTAGGAAAACAAGGATGCCGCCTGCAGCAACTACAACATTGGTTGTTTTTACTTTTGAAAGTTGAACCAATCCAACGTTTTGTGCAAATGTATTATAAGGGAAAGCGTTAAAAAGTCCTCCTAAAGTAATGGCTAAACCTTCTGCTCGATATCCCCTAGTTAAATCTCCTTCATTAATTGGAGTTTCCGTAATTTTACTTAATGCAAAGAAAACACCTGTTGATTCAATAATAATAACAACACCAACAATTAACATTGTTAATATCGGACCAATCTCAAAAGAAGGAGTCCCAAAATAGAAGAATTCTGGAAGATGGAACCAGCTTGCTTCTTTTACTGCGCTAAGATTGACCTTTCCCCATATAGATGCGACAGCTGTGCCTACAATAATGCCTATAAATACAGATAATGATTGCAAAAAACCTTTTGTGAAGCGATTCAATAGAAGAATGAATAATAATACACCAAAAGAAAGGATAATGTTATCGACTGAACCAAAATCGGTACTAGAAGAACCTCCACCCATATTTCGAATACCAGAAGGAATTAATGATAATCCAATCATAGTAACTACAGTTCCAATTACAACAGGTGGAAAAAGTTTTGTGATTTTACTAAAGAAGGGAGCACATAATGTAATGAATAGGCCTGTGACAATAATTGCTCCATATATGGCTGTTATTCCATAGGTTGTTCCGATTGAAATCATTGGAGTGACGGCGACGAAGGAACTACCAAGGACAACAGGTAGACCAATTCCTAAATATTTATTTTTCCAGGCTTGTAGCAGTGTTGCAATACCGCATGTTAGTAAGTCTATAGCAACTAAATATGCAAGTTGTTCGGTTGTTAAGTTTAAAGCTCTTCCTACTAATAAAGGAACTAATATAGCTCCGGCATACATAGCTAGCACATGCTGTAATCCTAATGAAACTACTTTTAATCCATTTTCTTTTTTGTTCGCCATCTATTACACTCCTTATTTTTTTGTGTAAGTATTTATAACATGGTGTGTTATTTTAATTACATGATAAGGAGTGAGAGTTTAGGAGTCATTAGTTAAAATATACAAAAAATTAAGAAAATATAGAAACTATTTACAAATTCCTTTCATTTAAATCTTTATTTCTGCTTTTCCTTCATTGGACTGCAGAATAGATTTAATCCGAAAAGCAAGACGAAGATGGAAAGTAGTGTCTGGGTCTTTCAAACTTTTTCCTAATAGTTCTTCACATTTTTCTAAACGATAGATAACGGTATTTCGATGTACATAAAGCCTTTTTGCTGTTTCTGAAATTTGACAATGTGTTTCTAAATACACAGATAAGGTATTTAACAATATCTGTTCATCTTCCTGTTGTTGATTACCAATCAGATCTTTAAAGATGTATTCATAGAATTCTTGTAAATCTTTTGTAGGAATAATTCTAAGTATCTCTGAAACATCTTTTGGACGGTGAATCTGAATAAAAGGAGTACTTCCAGAAAGTTGACCAGTATGAAGTGCACTTAATCCTTCTTTATAGGCATTCGGAATATTTAACAGATGTTGGAATACGTTGCTGATTCCAAAGGAAATACTTTTTTTGAAGATATTGATTATATATGTTTGAATGTCCTGTAAATAAGGTAAGACTTGTTGATCTATTTCATAATTTGCATGAGAAACCTCCATAACGATGATACAATGATCATCCTTAATAAATAGCTGGGAAGGAAATGGAGCTTTCGTTAGTTCTGATTCTAAAAATTCATAGATATAGTCTAGTTCTACCGAATACTGACTGAAAGGTTTTTGTTGTTGATCAAAGGTGTCCATTTTTCCAATTATGGCTATAGATGCTTGTTCCTTTTTTAAGGAGAATTCCTTCGCTCGATTTTCTGCTTCTTCTGGAGATGTAAATTTACCTTCTACAAAGTGTGTAAAGAATTCATTTCTTCCTCTTCTTGCATACTGTTTCACTGTATTTTCTCGCATTAACTCAAAAGAAAGTACATTTGTAGCTTGCTCAATAGTAAGGAGTAGACTTTGATCTTCAAAAGAAACTTCCCCTAGAACAATGAGGTAAGCTGGCTTCCCTATATGTGTATAAATTGGAAATACAGAATATACTTCTTCTGTATTTCTTTTTGAGAAACAAGTATAAAGAGCGTTTCCTACTAAAAAATTGTATCCTTTTGCGTGTAAAGAAATAAAGAATTGACTAATTGAATTTCTAGAATGAGAGGAAGTATGTACTTGGAAATGGGCATCTAATAAAACAATCTTTTTACCAATCATATGAGATAAGTCCTCTACTATTCTTTTTAGTCCTTTCCCTTTAAGAATATACTGAGTGAATTTTCGATGTGTTTCAAAAGCAGTAGTCAATTCGGCTGTTCGTTGGTTAAGCATATAATTTAGTGATGCATTTACAATTTCTCCTAATGATGTTTCTAAAGGAATTTCTAATAATGGAAAGTTATGTTCATTGGCAAAATCAATTACTTCTTGTGGGATTTCATGTAAAAATCTTTTCGTTTTTATTCCTAAAGCAGCACATTCTTGTTCATACATACTGTTGATCAGTTGAAGCAAATTCTGAGGATGTTCTTTCAAATGATAGGCTGTTGTTACTAAGAAGTCATTAGCATTTAGGTATTCAACAATATCTGGAGCATCCATCATTGTTATATTTTTAATTTCATTCGTGAGACCCTTATGTCCAGCAATTACTTTCACATCGTGAAAAATAGGATTCTTTAAGATGTTCATCAGTTTCATGAGAAATTCCCCCTTTATCTGAATTAGTTATTTCGTACAAAGTATTTAGATAATTCTAACATTTTATCTAATGTATTGCCAACTAGCGATTTATTAAAATATGGGAACAAGGATTGTTAAAGGGATATTATCGGAAGGCATTCTTATTCTAATACAATTTTATTAATAATAGAGTAGGAGTTTCTACTTGAAAGGAGTGTGGAAAATTTGAATACTTCCATAGATCTAGATACAAAGGAGATTTTTTCATGGATGGAGTGGCTAGCAGGTTTTGGGCTAACAAAAAATGGTGGAGTAACGAGACTTTTGTATGATGCTAATTGGAAGAATGCACAGCATGCTCTTTTTGAGAGAATGAAGGAATTAGAACTTGAACCTTATTTTGATGGAGTAGGAAATTTATTTGGTAGGTTAAAAGGCACGGTAGAAAATGACAAGGTAATATTAACAGGTTCACATATTGATACCGTCATCGACGGGGGAAAATATGATGGAGCTTATGGCGTGGTTGCTAGTTTATTAGCAGTAAATTATCTGCATAAACACTATGGGAAACCAAAAAAGACAATAGAGATTGTCTCTTTATGTGAAGAAGAGGGAAGTAGATTTCCTTTAGCGTTTTGGGGGTCCGGTTCCATCACGGGTAAATACAAGGAAGAAGATTGTAAAGAATTATACGACACTAATAATATTAATTTTAAGAAAGCAATGAATGATACAGGTATGATCAATTCGTCCAAAAAAACAAAAAGAGATGACATTGCTTCTTTTGTTGAGGTACATATTGAACAAGGAGCTATACTTGAATCAGAAAAAAAATCTATTGGTATTGTGTCACATATTGTTGGGCAAAGAAGATTTAACATAAGAGTGAAGGGAGAGAGTAATCATGCTGGTACTACTCCCATGACTTTTCGAAGAGATAGTGTTCACCTTGCTTCCGAGTTAATTTCTTATGCTTTAAATAAGGTGCCAGCAATCGATTCTAGTCTAGTAGCTACAGTAGGGAAAATGACGGTTTCTCCTAATATTCCTAATGTTATTGCAAATGAAGTGATTTTCACCTTAGATGTTAGACACCACCAAGAGTCGGTGTTAAATCAATATTGTGATATCATATTTTCTTTTTTTCGAGAGAAATGCCTCCAAACAGGGATGGAATTGGAAATTGAGAAGTGGGTAGATGTAAAACCAGTTGAAATGAACGGAAATTTAACAGAAATATGTCGTTCTGTTGTGACAGATATGAAAGTACCTTATAAGGAAATGGTTAGTGGAGCAGGTCATGATGCCCAAATCTTTGGAACATATTGTCCAACTGCTTTGTTATTTGTGCCAAGTGTAAATGGAATTAGTCATTCACCAAAGGAATGGACAAAGATGGAGGATTTGAGAAACGGAATAGTGGTATTATTTGAACTATTACATCGTATGGCGTACTAAACTATTTTTTCAAGAATGAAAGGAAGAGTATAATGACATTTTCTGAATTGAACACGCCTTTAAGAACGATTATGACACCAGGTCCAGTAGAAGTAGATCCTCGTGTATTAAGAGCAATGAGTACACCGATATTAGGACAATTTGATCCTGCTTTTACGGAGCTAATGAATGAAGTTATGGAAATGATAAAGAAAGTATTTCAAACAACTAATCAATGGGCTTACCCAATTGATGGGACATCAAGATCCGGATTAGAAGCTGTTTTAGCAAGTGTAATTGAGCCTGGTGATAAAGTGCTAATTCCGATTTATGGGCGATTCGGTCATTTATTAACAGAAATTGCTGATAGATATGGTGCAGAATTGCATCTATTACATTGTGAATGGGGAGAAGTGTTTGATCCAGAAGTTATTATAAAGGAAATGAAAAAGGTTCAACCTAAAATTGTGGCGATGGTTCATGGAGAAACTTCGACTGGATGTATGCAGCCTCTTGAGGAAGTAGGAAAAGCTTGTAGAGATCAAGATGTTCTTTTTATTGTGGATGCGGTAGCAACTATTGGAGGAGCAGATGTGCAAACTGATAATTGGTACATAGATGCTGTTATTGGTGGAAATCAAAAATGTTTATCTGTACCTGCTGGGAATGCACCAATTACCTATAATGATCGAATAGAAAAGGTATTACTTGCTCGTAAAAAGATAGAGAGAGGCATTGCAACAGATAAAGAACTAAATGAAAAAAAGATGAATCCCTTTATTCGTAGCAATTATCTTGATTTAGCGCAATTACAAGATTATTGGAGTCCTAGAAGATTGAATCATCATACAGAAGCAACTTCTATGTTATATGCATTGCATCAAGGATTACGAATTGTTTTAGAAGAAGGGTTAGAGACTAGATTAAAACGTCATCGATACCACGAGCAAGCTTTAATAGAAGGAATTAAAGCAATGGGGTTAGAGATATTTGGTGATGAAAGATGGAAACTCCCTACAGTCACTTGTATTCCTGTACCTGAAGGAATAGATGCAGAATCTGTAAGAAGTATGATGCTTCAGCAATTTGGAGTAGAAATAGCCAGTTCGTTTGGTCCCCTTCATGGAAAGATATGGAGAATCGGAACGATGGGATATAGCTGCCGGAAAGAAAATGTTTTATTTGCACTCGCTAGTTTAGAAGCATGCTTGATTAGACATGGGGTAAAAATACCTGCTGGGCAGGCATTACAATCAACACTTGATTACTATGCAAAGAGCTAGAAAAAGGTTGGAAGGAAAAGTTTAATACCTTCTTAGTTAGAATAAAAAATAGATTATTGACAATACTAAATATATTCGTTATTATCTTTCACAAAGAATAAACAGGTTAATAGGAAACTATAAGAAGGATTAGTAAATGGTGATTTTTATTAGAAGAGAGGGTTTGGAGTTTGGTGAAAGGACCTATAAAATAGCCATTGAACCTGCCTTTTTCGTTCTGTATCGATTAGAAAATCTTTTGAAAGATTCAGCGGTTCAATACCGTTATCATGGATAAGTGTTAAGCTTTGCTTTGAATTAGGGTGGTACCGCCATTTTGAATGGTCCCTATGAAAAGCAGGCTTTTTTTGTTTTTTTATAATGCAATGGGAGGTTGTAATAATGGCAAAGGATTTTGTAACGAGTATAACAAATATGGAAGAAGATTTTGCACAATGGTATACAGATGTAGTGACAAAAGCAGAATTAATTGATTATTCGAGTGTAAGAGGTTCTATGATTATAAGACCATATGGTACCGCCATTTGGGAGAATATTAAAGAGGCATTAGATAAAAGAATTAAAGAAACCGGTCATGAAAATGTCTATATGCCATTATTTATCCCAGAAAGTTTGTTGCAGAAAGAAAAGGACCATATTGAGGGTTTTGCACCTGAAGTAGCATGGGTTACACATGGTGGTGAAGAAGAGTTAGCGGAACGACTTTGTGTGCGTCCTACATCTGAAGTATTATTTGCGGAGCATTATAAAAATATCATTCATTCATATAGAGATTTACCAAAACTATATAATCAATGGGCCAATGTAGTACGATGGGAAAAAACAACAAGACCATTTTTACGTACTTTGGAATTTCTATGGCAAGAAGGACATACATGTCATGAAACAGATGAGGATGCTGATAGAGAAACGATTCAGATGTTAAATGTATATGCAGAAATTTGCGAGAAATATTTAGCTTTACCAGTAATAAAAGGTCAGAAAACAGAAAAAGAAAAATTTGCAGGAGCTAAATATACGTATACCATTGAAAGTTTGATGCATGATGGGAAAGCACTTCAATCTGGTACATCTCATCATTTAGGTGATGGTTTTGCGAAATCATTCGGTATCCAATTTTCGGATAGAGAAGGTAATTTACAACATGTGCAACAAACTTCTTGGGGGTTTACGACTCGAATAATTGGAGCAATGATTATGGTACATGGAGATAATCGCGGATTAGTAGTACCACCAATGATTGCACCAACTCAAGTAATAATAGTGCCGATTGCTCAGCATAAAGAAGGCGTATTAGATTTTGCTTACAACTTAAAGAATGAATTAAGTCGATCCGTAAGAGTAAGTATAGACAGTAGTGACAAAAAGCCTGGGTGGAAATTCAATGAGTATGAAATGAAGGGAATTCCTTTACGCTTAGAAGTGGGACCTAAGGATATAGAAAAAAAACAAGTAGTTCTTGTGCGTAGAGATACAGGTGAAAAACAGTTTGTACCCCTGGATGGACTTGCACAGACAATTGATCAGTTATTAAAAGACATTCAGTCTAACTTGTTAAAAAAGGCGACTAACCACAGAGAAGACAATACTCATGTTGCTTTGAACTTCCAGGAGTTTAAAGGATATATAGCAAAAGATAAGCCTGGTTTTATTAAGGCAATGTGGTGTGGGAAACGCAGTTGTGAGGATAAGATAAAAGAAGAAACAGGTGCAACATCCAGATGCATGCCTTTTGAAAAAGAAGCAGTTGGAGACGCTTGTGTTTGTTGTGGAGAAAAAACAGAAAAGTTGGTTTATTGGGCAAAAGCTTATTGATATGTAAATCTTAATAATGGGTAGTCCTCATACAATGATTTTGTTTAGCTTATTTTCATAAATAATTAGGTCAGATGGTACACTTCATCAAGTGTATCATCTGACCTTTCTATTTTAATTAAGTTGAGATAATTTACTTATTCTGCATTAGTATCTTTCGTTGATCCTGTTCCATACTTTTTGGATGGCCAAAAGGCTTTTTTACCGAATAAGGTAGTTAAACTTGGTACTAAGAATGGACGAACAACAAAAGTATCTAATAGCACTCCAATTGCGGTAATGGTTCCAAAATGTACAAGGACTTGCATTGGCAAGGTTGTTAAAACCATAAAGGTTGCGGCTAAAATAATACCAGCAGATGTAATAACACCACCAGATTCTGCTACACCTTCTTTAATTGCTTGAAGGAGTGGCTTCTCTTTGCTCTTTTTCCATATACTTGAAATCATGAAAATATTATAATCTTCCCCTAATGCTACTATAAATACAAAGGAATATAGTGGTATTAATCCTTGAATTGCTTCTACTCCAAAGAAGTAGTGAAGAATAATCCACCCTAAACCTAATGCACTAAAATAAGATAATAATACAGTAGCAATGAGGTAAATAGTAGCTGTAATAGATCGTAAGTAAACAAGTAAAAGCACAGCTATTAGGGAAATAATGATTGGTATGATAACACTTGCATCATGGCTTGTTGTTTCTTTCGTATCCAATTGCTCTGCTGTGATACCAGCCATCCATACTTTGTCATCACTTTTCGTTATTCCTGCTTTTTCTAATTCTTCTTTCACCGTTTTCTTAATAGTAGGTAGGTCATCCATTGCTTCATTAGAATAAGGATTTGTACTTAATTCTACAGAGTACTTCACTAAATCTTTATTGGATTTTCCAGTTTCAGGATCTGATACATTTGCCACTGAATCTAATTTAGTTAATGCATCTTGAACTTTGATTTCTTTTCCTTCTGTATCAATCATGATAGAAAGAGGTGCTAATTCACCAGCATTAAAATGTTCTTCCATCAAAGCAAAACCTTCTCGTGACGGCATATCCTCTGGGAAAGAAGAAAGTAGGTCATACGTATAGGTAGTTTTAGTAGAGAAGAATGCAAATAATGCAAGGAAAAGAGTTGTGATGATTGTTACTTTCCATGGATGCTTTGTTACGATATTTCCAATATGCATACCAAAAGTTTGCTTATTGCTCTTTTTCTTCGGACTTTTCTTCTTTTTGGCAGCTCTTTGTTCTATCATCTCTTCTGTTCTAGGAACAAATGGATAGAAAGATATTCTTCCTAGTATAGCAAGAATTGCAGGTACTAAGCTTAAACTAGCTACCATCATTATTAATATTGCTAAACTAAACGGTACAGCAAATCGTTGGACAGAACCATATTCAGCAAATAATAGAACAAGGAGAGAGAATACAACTGTTAAACCACTCATGGCAACAGCTCCCCCAGATCTCTTCAATGCTTGTTGCATTGCCACTGTTTTTAAAGACTCTTTTGTTAAGTAAGTTCTGTATCTACTTATAATAAATAAACAATAATCAGTTCCAGCACCGAATAATAATACGGTCATAATAGAAATACTTTGAGAGTCAAATTCAATCCAACCTGCTTCTGCCATAGCTCCAAGTATTGGAGTAGTTGCTCCATATGCAATACCAACTCCAATGAGTGGAATAAGAGCTAATATAGGTGATCGGTAAATAATAAGCAAGCATACTAATACGATAGCTACTGTACCGAAAAGTAAAGATAAATCACCTTGACTAAATAAGGAGGTAGCATCTATGGAGATACCAACAGGACCTGTTGTTCTAGCATGTAAATCTTTATCTTCTTTTATATTCGTATCAAAAGGATTTTTTGAAAAAGTATTATCTGCTACTTTTTCAAGGTCTTCAATACTTTCTTTCAGGCTATTCGTTTCTACTCCATTCTCAAAAAGAATAGTTAGTACTAATGTTGTTCCATCTTCAGAAGTCTGCTGTTTAACAACTTCTAATGGCATTTGATGATATGGAATAATAGCTTGTTGATGTTCAATAGGTTTTTCGGTTAACTTTTCCGTAAGTTCTTGTATCTTTGTTAAGTCATTCTCTGTTAGGCCATCACTACGATACCATGTAATTAAAGCTGGTGTACCTTGTTCATTTGGAAATTCCTTGTTCATTAGCTCTTCTGCTTGCTGTGAAGGTGAATCTGTAGGAATTGTTTGAGCTAAGTCATTTTTTTGTGAGCTAGCTTGTGGTAAAGTGGCACTCAAAACTCCCACAATTAGAATCCAGGCTATTAGTGTTAGCCACTTGCCCTTTTTACTAGAAACAAAGGCAAAATATCGATGAATAAAATTCTTCATTTTTTAACTCCTTATAAAAATATTATTTTACTTATCAACTGATAAGCAGTAGATAAAAAAACTTATCAGCTGATAAGTAATTATATAATGACTTTACGAAAAAATTAAGTGTTTTGCTTAAATTTTTTTCTTTGCGATTCCATGTAAAAATAAATGGACAATTAATTGGGCTTTTCTACTAACTAATTGTTCTTGTTGAGAATCGGTAAGTGTCTTCATAGAAGAAGGTTGAATAACCGTTTGAATATACTGAAGGAAAATTAATGCAATTTCAAAGCTATTGCTATTAACTGATTCAAATGGAGCAATTTCATTTTTTTTAACCCCATTTTCTAGTATACCCACAACTGGCTGAAGAAACCCACTTTGCCAATGTGTTTTTAATTGTTTTTGTACATCTTCTGGCATTTCATG
>Ga0182739_1003251_pt1 | contig 14395 bp, 13 predicted proteins | sample eDN5th30CBELigBY_FD_128873 | JGI IMG/M metagenome (GOLD analysis project Ga0182739, IMG submission 128873) | Enriched backyard soil microbial communities from Emeryville, California, USA - eDNA 5th pass 30_C BE-Lig BY (version 2) (version 2) | ecosystem: Environmental > Terrestrial > Soil >... | reverse complement strand
TAAGCTGCTTACATTTACATAATATGTAGAATAAACATAACTTGTACTAAGCTCTAACCTAAATTTAAGATAATTATCGAATTTTAATCTTATCCCTTATTATATATACAGCCATAGATGCTCTATAATGTTGTTGCATCGGCGACCTTAATTTATCTCATTTAACTTTAAATTCACACAAAAAGCGTTCCACTCCGAGATATTTTTCACCTAAACTTGTTATTTGGAAGCCAAAATTAGAATAAAAGTTTACTGCCTCTTTATCTGTCTCAGCAAAAATAGAATGTATATCATAGTTCTTACAAAGAAAGCGAATCATGCTGCTTCCTATTCCTTTCCCTCTCTCTTTTGGTAAAACCGCTATATGTTTTATAAAAGCTGCCTTGGAGTTAAGAAATTCAACTCCTATACAGCTAACGGTTTCTTCGTTTACTTCCATACTGTACAATTTCCGACTTGGCAAACAAACGTATTTTTGATATTCTTCATCAACCTTCTTTTCTAAAGTTGCATAAGATAAAAGTTTTTTTATGGCCGAACTTACTGCAGGTGAAGTAATTTCTTTCATTCTAGCGCCTCTTTTCGCTATTATCTTATGAATAATTAGTTTATTTTTTAGAACCTTACGGCTTGCTCTTCCATACCAAAGAATAAACTATACGAAGTAGTGAATGAGAAGAAATACCCCGAGAACTGGAGCGGCAGCTAACATAAGGTTTATAGAATTTGTAATTTTCCACTTCTTGTCTGCTTTTGATTCTGTGGCAAGATTAGCTCTCATTCGATCACCGCTTACAGCTGTTCCAGATATAATAAGAGCTAGCCCCACTAATATAATGAAAGCGGTGAAAAGTACTGTTTCTGAATTTACGTTAGCTATTGTACATGCTACTAAAAGAATAAAAGATAAAATGAACCCACCAATAATTGATTTAATCATTTCTGTCTTCCTCCTAGTTTTTTTATAAAACCCCACACATTATCTATATAATATCATTTTTTCTATATTTTTACTTTTATTTTCAATACTTCAACAAGTAAAAAGACAGTAATTAAGGTAACTAAAAAAGCGAAACGCTTATGTCTAAGTGCGCTTCGCTCAAGGGAACTACATTTTAACTATCTTTTGTGATGTCTGCCGGACGTATACGAATTACTTTTGATAAGTCACTTAGTGGTAACTGTATCTGATGACCTACACGTCCACCTGAAAAGTAAATCGTTTCACAGTCTTCTGCCGTAGAGTCAATGAAGGTTGTGAACTGCTTTTTCATTCCGATAGGAGAACACCCGCCGTGAACATATCCTGTAAGTGGCAACAGCTCTCTTTGAGGAATCATTTCTAAGGACTTTTCACCAGCTGCTTTTGCCGCTTTCTTTAAGTCAAGCTCCTTTTCAACTGGTACCATGAAGACATAATGTTCTTTTGATTTCCCTACGGTCACAAGTGTTTTGAAGACTTTAGCAAGATCCTCTCCAAGCGAAGTAGCTACCTGTACCCCACTCAGATTTTTAGTTTCATAAGAATAATAATTGTACTCAATTTTTTTCTGATCCAAAATTCGCATTACGTTCGTTTTATCTGCTTTTTTACCCATAATTATCACCGATACCATCATAACATGTTTTGTTTTCATATCTCCATATATTAGGATAGGTAGCTTAGCAAGGATTATTTTGTTTATAAAGATATTTTAGTTACTTTCTTTTAAATCGGCGTATGCATCAGCTACTTCTCCAGTTTGCGGATTAACTGTATAAAAACCATAAAAAGCTTCATGTTCAGTGGAATCTGCTGTTGCTTCTTGATATTGATAGACACGTATTGAATAACTTCCTTCTGGAGTATCCCCGTCATATACATAATACAAAACTCAGAAATTCTTTTACACGCTGTTCTGCCTCTTCATGTGTCAACAGATTTTGTGATTTCCCTGATGGAATTTCTTCTGTGCTTGATTCTTCTCTTTTTTCTTGGTCTTGCTTACCTTCACCGGCATCCTCTGAAGATGTATTGTTATCAGTTTTCTCTTCCTGTGATGCTATTTCACCTTTTTGATATATACCTTCGTAGTAAACTCCTATCCCTCCAGCTCTTGAACAATTAGAAATCTCTGTAACCTCTATATAACTCGTATGGTTGGTCATCTTAATCATACAGCCGCTCTCTATATCATCTGTTATTTGAGTAGCGACATTTCCTTCAATCTTCGCAGTTCCTTCGACGTCCCCTGCGCTTACAAGTCCTGTACTAACATCTTTTGGGTTATCTAAGTGGTTTGAATTTAGTTTAAATTTAAACGTATTACCTTTTAGATTAGTAATATCTATTCCAGCAGGGTCTGTATCAATATTTCTGCTCCACGTGCTACCCCAGTCAACTTGACTAGGTGCTGATTCAGTTTTATCTGCTGCTTTCGTAGAATCTTCTTTCTGTTTATCCCCTGGTTTTGAGGAGTCTTTCTCTTTTTCTGCGACTTTATTTGTTTCTTTATCCGACTCTTCTGTAGCATTGTCTTGAAGCTTTTTTTTCTTGATTGCTTCGTTACTTTCTTCTTTTGCTTCTACGTTTTTCTTTGTTACGTTCTCCTTGGTTTCTTGACTGCTTGTAGCGGCTTCCTTTTCACCTAAAAACCCACACCCGGTTAAGCTACCTACACATAACAGTAGCGAAATCCCCAAAACATGCCTTTTTCATCTAAAAACCCCTTTTTATGTATATTTATAGAACTATATTATCATTAAAATATTCGTTTTCTATATAAAAATGAATCTAATATGCTAAATAATGACTTTCCACTACCCTTGGAACCCGCTGTTTTCACAGAAAAAAAGCCACTAGAGGCACTAGTGACTTTTTTCATTTCTATCTATTCAATTGTGCTACTGTATCAATACGGTTGTCTCCCATATCGCTACAGCTTTTCACCTTAACTATATAGGTGACATTTTACTTTATGCTTGCTATCAATCACTGTATCTTCAGGTGTTTCTTTCATGCAGCGGTCAAATGCGAACGGGCATCTTTTATGAAACGCACAGCCTGAAGGTGGATTAAGAGGAGAAGGAATTTCACCTTTAATCTCAATTTTTTCGCGTTTTTCATGTTCGTGAATCACCGGGACAGATGATAAAAGAAGTTTTGTGTAAGGATGACGAGGATTTGAAAAAATCTCATCTGTTGGCCCTTCTTCTACTAATCTTCCTAAATACATCACGCCAACGCGGTCTGCAATATGTCTTACAACGCTTAAATCGTGGGAGATAAAGAGATACGAAAGCTTCATTTCTCTTTGCAAACTGCGCAGCAAGTTTAAGATTTGTGCTTGAATGGATACGTCCAATGCTGAAACCGGCTCATCACAAATAATAAGCTTCGGGTTTAAAATCAATGAACGCGCAATTCCTATGCGCTGACGCTGACCGCCTGAAAATTCGTGCGGATAGCGGTTGTAATCTTCTTCGTTAAACCCAAGCTTTTTTAATAATTCAATGACAAGCTGCTTTCGTTCGCTTTTGGCGCCTACATTATGAATTGTTAATGTTTCTTGGATGGAAGCCCCAATCTTTTTCCTTGGGTTAAGGGAAGTATGCGGATCTTGGAAAATCATTTGCAAATCTTTACGAATCGTCCGTAAGCGTGATGGTTTAGATTCGAAAATACTTTCTCCATTAAACTGTGCTTCTCCGCCCGTTGGTTCTACTAACTTTAAAAGCGTGCGCCCTGCTGTACTTTTCCCGCAGCCAGATTCACCTACTAATCCGTACGTTTCGCCTTCATAAATATCAAAGGATACATCTTGAACCGCTTTGATTTGTCCCTTCGCTTTTCCTAAAGCAGAACGAACCGGATAGTATTTTTGCAGGTTGCGAACTTCAAGCAAGGGCTTGGCGCTTTGCTGTTTTGCTTCACTAGACATACGCAACCTCTCCTTCTTGAATTTTTTCATAGTGCCAGCATCGAACGCGATGCGTATCATCGGCATGCTCTAAAATGGGTACTTCTTTATGGCATTTTTCCGTTGCAAACGGGCATCTTGGTGCAAAACGACAGCCGTCTGGCACGTTTGAAAGCGGCGGAACCGTTCCGGGAATGGACGAAAACTCTTTTGTTCTGTCGCCATCTAAGTGAGGAACCGACTTAATTAAGCCCATTGTATAAGGATGAAGCGGCTTTGAAAACAGTTTGTTAACGTCCGTTTCTTCCATCACTTGTCCTAAATACATCACGGCTACTTTTGTACAAATATTAGCGACAACGCCTAAGTCATGGGTGATAAACAGCACGCCCATGTTGAGCTTGTCTTTTAAATCCATCATAAGGTCAAGGATTTGCGCTTGAATGGTTACGTCTAAAGCCGTTGTTGGCTCGTCGGCAATAAGAAGCTTCGGCTCACAGGCTAAAGCCATCGCAATCATAATGCGCTGCCTCATTCCTCCCGAGATTTCATGCGGATACTCTTTTGCTCGCTGTTCTGGAGACGGAATGCCAGTTAGTCTCAAAAGCTCTACGACTTTCTTTTGCGCTTCTTTTTTGGAGACTTTTTGATGCAGACGAATCACTTCAGCAATTTGTTTTCCAATTGGCATAACGGGATTTAATGATGACATGGGATCCTGGAAAATCATTGAGATTTCGTTTCCTCTTAACTTTTGAATTTGCTTTGAAGACATGTCCAATAAGTTTTTTCCTTCAAGCAAAATCTTGCCATCGTAGCTTGTTAGGTCTTCATCTAATAGCTGAAGAATAGATTCGGACGTTACGCTTTTTCCTGATCCAGATTCACCGACAATGCCTAATACTTCTCCTTTATTTAATTGAAGAGATACATTGTCAACAGCCGTTACTTCTCCGCTATACGTTGTAAAAGTTACTTGTAAGTCTTCTAATTTTAAAAGGGCGTTACTCAACGTTTTTTCCTCCTTTTCTTCTTCTTCAGCATTACGTTTTTCGGATTTAACCAATCGCGCAGACCGTCACCAAATAAATTAAGGCCAAGTACAATTAAAATGATGAATACACCCGGAAACACGGTCATCCACCACGCGTTGTAAATCGCAAGCTTTCCGTCATACAGCATGTTTCCTAAGCTTGGTGTTGGCGCAGGAATTCCGGCTCCTAAAAAGCTTAGCGAAGCCTCTGTTAAAATCGTCACAGCAAACACGTATGTTACTTGAACAATTAAAGGCGATAAGACGTTTGGCGCCATATGAAAACAAATGATTCGAAGTGAGCTTGCTCCTTGAGCTTTTAGCGCTTCAATAAACGTTTTTTCTTTTACAACAAGCGCAGCTGAACGAACAATTCTCGCAATCGAAGGAATAAATACAAGGCTCAGTGCGATAATAACGTTGCTTGTTTTAGGTCCTAAAGCAGACATGATGGCAATTGCTAGTAAAATAGATGGAAAAGCAAACAAGCCGTCACAAATTCTCATTAAAATATAATCAAGAATTTTATAATAAGAAGATAAAAGTCCAACGATTAAACCAAGTACAGTAGCAATAATCGTTACTGCCGCTCCAATCATCAACGATATTCTGACGCCGTACATTGTCCGACTAAATACATCTCGTCCAAAGTTATCCGTTCCAAACCAGTGTGTGCCTGACGGCGGTGCTAATCGATTTGCAGGGTCGATTTGTAAGCTGCCAAAAGGAGAAATGAGCGGAGCAAAAACAGCAATCAAAATAGATAATAAAATAAGGATCGCTCCTCTTACTAGCAAACGATTTGAGAAGAAGCGCGCTGCCGCTGGGTTTCTTTTTTTCTTTGCAGTTACTGAAATGGTCTCTGTATTTTGTTGTGCGTTCACATTCATCACCCTCCTTTAATCATGATAAGAATTGCGTACACGCGGATCGATCACGGCATACAGCAAATCAACAACTAAATTGATGACCACGTAAGCAACCGTAATTAAAAGTACAGCTCCTTGGATAAGCGCGTAATCTCGGCGTTCAATTGATGAAACAATCAGCTGACCTAATCCCGGGATGTTAAATAATGATTCTGTTACTGCCGCTCCGGTCACAAGTCCCGCAAATGATTCTCCGATAACTGTTAAAATCGGTAAAAAACTCACGCGCAGCGTATGCTTAAGCATAATTGTACGTTCATTTAATCCTTTTGCTTTTGCCGTTTTAACAAAGTTCTCAGAAATGGTATCGAGTAAAGATGAACGCGTCATACGCGTAATTAATGCAGCTTGAATCGCTCCAAGCGTAATCGTTGGTAAAACTAAATATTTTAAGTACTCAAATAATCCAGCATTTAACGGAACGTATCCTGAAACAGGGAAAATTCGAAGCTGTACAGCAAAAAGCAAAATAAGGAATGAACCGAGAAGAAAGCTAGGAATGGAAATACCTAAAAGACTGGCTCCCATAATGCTTTCATCACGAATCGTTCCTTTATGTTTAGCTGCATATATACCAAATAGTAACGCAAACACCACGCCAAAAATTTGTGCGAGTATAGCTAGAGAAACCGTAGGACCTACGTTATCCCAAATCGCCCCAAGCACAGGTTTATTTAAAAAGTAGGAATAACCAAAATCTCCGTGAAAGATGTTAGATAGCCAAATGAAGTATTGATTGACAACAGGCTCATCCAATCCCATTTCTTTGCTTAGCGCTGCAATTTGTTCCGGACTTGCGCCTTGTCCTAAAATGATTGCTGCGGGACTCCCAGGCGTTAAGCGCGTAATTAAGAACACAACAATAGATACAATGAATAAAACAGGAATTAGTGCAAAAAGTCTCTTAAGTGTATAAGCTCCCATCGTAAACTCCTTTCTAAAACAGAGAGCATATGCCCTCTGTTTATTAGAATAATAAGATATTATTTTGTTAAACTCATATTGTAGAAAATTGGACCTAAATTATACTCATAGCCTTTTGCCTTGTTAGAAACGGCATTGATGTTCACTTTATGACCAATAAGTGTGAACGGAAGTTCGTCCCATACGTATTGCTGAATGGCATCAATGTCACCGCGAGCTTCTTTAACAGAAGGAGCAGCTTTAATTTTGTTTAAGTAGTCCATTGATTTTTCAACTGATGTACCTTTTGTCGTCCAGAATCCTTGGAAGATCGTAGAACGAGCATTCCAGTCAACAGGATAGATGTCCCATTGGTTTGTATCACTCATTTTATCGCTGAATGTCGCCCAGTCGTATACTTCTAATTTTACATTCATACCAATGTCTTTTAATTCTTGTTGAACCACAACAGCTGTATTGTATTGATCTTGGTAATCACGAGACGCCATTAAGCGAATTTCTTCTCCGTTATAACCAGATTTCTTCAAATATTCTTTTGCTTTTTTCTTATCATGCTGGTTATATTCTTCTTTTCCAGCTGTACTGTAGTAGTTTGGATACTCTTTGTTCACAATGGATGAAGAAAGCTTGTAATAATCTGAACTTCCGTAAGAACTGTCTAAAATATCTTTTGAGTTAAGAGCTGCGTTAACTGCTTTTCGTGCATTGATGTCTTTAAAGACACCTTTATCTGCGTTGTAGAACAGTCCCATAAATCCGCCTGGTGATGTTTCTACTTTTGCATTTTGATTGCCTTCAACTTGTTTGGCATTATCGCTTGATACAGATAGCGCAACGTCAAATTGTCCGGTTGTAATACCAGATATCCTAGTTGACTCATCGCTTACGAAACTAATCTTAATTTCATCGACGTGAGGAGTTTTCTTAACTTCGCGGCCTTTCGAAGAATAATCTTTAAATTTCTCTAATAAAAGATATTGATTTTTCTTCCATTCTTTTACTTTATATGGACCTGTTCCTATGTAGTCTTTGATCCCTTCATCAGATGCATTGTCAACCACTTCTTTTGGTAAAATAGCTGCTGCGGGGATTGGATCAGCTAATAAAGATAGCGTGTTAACATTTGGTGATGGTAAATGAAGCTCCACCTTATAGTCACCAGTTTTTGCCATTTCAGCACCAGAGAAGTTTGTTTTCCCAAGGGATGATAGCTTAATCCAGCGGTTAATAGAAGCGACAACGTCATCTGCAGTCATTTCTTTGCCGTTGTGGAATTTAACTCCTTTTCTTAATTGGAACGTGTACGTTTTTTTATCATCGCTAATATCTACTTTAGACGCTAAGTCAGGCTTAGGATTTCCTTTGTCGTCTAAAATCATTAACCCTTCATAGATACTGCGCGTTGCATCTTTCACATCTGAGTCCCCAGTGATTTGAGCATCTAGCGTTGCTGGCTCACTTTGAGACGCGACGTTTAGCGTTCCGCCTTCTTTCCCTTCTTTTTCACTTGAAGTATTTTTACTTGCGTTACCACTGCATCCTGCTACTATGAGGACAATGGTTAAAAGAGAGATGAAAAGTAAATAAGTCCTTTTCACTAAAATCACTCCTATTTCCTTGTATAAAATTTTAATCCGACTATAATAAGAAGAATAGTAGGAATGTGAACAATTTTAGCACTACCTTCTACCTTTGGCAATTAGTATTTTTAACATACAGAGGCTATTATACCATTTTCTATTAAATAAATATGGTATATATGTATAATAGTTGAACAAAAGAACCATTTATTTCCTATAAAACAAGCGATTGAGAACACTTTATCATCGCAGTAAAAAAGAAAAAACATCTCAAGAAATGGTAATTTAACAAAAAAGGAGAAAACAACAGTGGGATTTTTAATTGGTATATCAGGAAGCATTATTGTCGATCAAGGAGGACGCTTTCCAGGCTATAAGCGAGCGTATGTAAATAACGACTATATCGAATCAACAGCGCTCAGCGGCGGAGTTCCTTTTATCTTGCCAGTACTAGAAGACGAAGAAATGATTAAAGCGCAGGCAGAAAGTATAGACGGGCTGATTTTATCAGGTGGACAAGACGTCAATCCCCTTTTATACGGTGAAGAACCGACAACGAAAACGGGTTCACCTTTTTTAGCACGGGATCAGTCTGAACAGCTATTGTTAAAGCATGTAATTGATCAAGGAAAGCCGGTATTAGCGATTTGCCGCGGTTTGCAAATTTTAAACGTTGCTTACGGCGGCACTCTTTATCAAGACATTTCAGATATTAAAGAGGCATTTATTAAACATGATCAATACAACAATACAAGCGACCCTTCTCATTCCATCATGATTAAAGACGGCACACGCCTACATGACCTTTACGGTAATCAAGCTCTTATTAACTCATTTCACCACCAAGCGATTAAAGACGTAGCGCCAGGTTTTGAAGTTTCCGCATGGGCAAAAGATGGAGTCATTGAAGCCATTGAAAAACAAGGAGATCAATTTGTGGTCGGCGTGCAGTGGCATCCAGAAATGATGGCAAAACAACATATTTCAATGCTGAACTTGTTTAAACTGTTTATGGAGCATGTGCAGCAGTCGGTTGAAAAAAAAGTCAGCATGTGACGTTTCAATCTACTTTGTTACCAATATGACAAAGGCAGGCCATTATGGCCTGCCTTTTTGTATTAACTGAAGATGCGCAAAGAAATCTAGACAAATCTTCATCTATTAATTAGATAAAATAGTGCAAGTATTTTTGGCTTTTACAGTATTTCAATATACCCTTCTGTTCCATGTACGCGAATTCGCTGTCCGTCTTTTATCAGCCGAGTAGCATTCTCTACTCCGACAACCGCTGGCAATCCGTATTCACGTGCAATGACTGCGCCGTGAGTCATCAGTCCGCCAACTTCCGTAACAAGCCCTTTTATCCCTACGAATAACGGAGTCCAGCTAGGATCAGTAAAGGCAGTGACTAATATATCTCCATCTGATAGATTAGCATTTTCCATATTTAAAATGACGCGCGCTCGCCCTTCTATCACCCCTGCCGAAACCGGTAAACCTACAATTGCTTGGGACGGGAGGTTTTCTCGTTTGTACGCACCGGTAATAATTTCACCTTGAGACGTGATTACACGCGGAGGTGTTAGCTTCCCATATAATTTGTACTCTTCTTTTCGCTTGCTGATGATTTGATGATCAAGCTTATATGTGCGCACGACTTCTTGAAGTTCTTCAAACGTCAAATAGTATATATCTTCTGATTCATAAATAACGCCGGCTTTTACAAGCTGCCCGGCTTCTTTCAGCAGAGCCTGCTTATAAACAAAATAACGGTTAATCATGCCGTATTTGGGATATTCACGATAACCGATAAAATTCCGGAGGAGATCAATTCTTTCTTTTGTTTCTTTTGCTTTTTGTTCACCATCCGGCAAATGCTTCAAGCGGTTTAACAGCTCTTGCTCTTTTTTTAAGGCTTCCTGCAAACCTTTTTCAAATTTTTGTTTGCTGGCATTGGGTTTAAAGTTTTTAATATTACCAAGAATCACAGGGATAAGTGCAGCCGGTTTTTCGCTCCAGCGAGTTTTCGTAATATCGATTTCTCCGGGACATCGCATTCCGTATTTGCTGAGATAATCATAGATGGCGTCTTTGGTTTCCAGTCCACCTTCAAACTTAACCAGGTTCTCCAAAAAGTTATCATCTTTTACATGCTGTAAATAATGGATGACTTCTGGATAAGGACGAATCACATCTGCGACATCCAATAGAGCCAGACCCATTTCTGAAGTAATATTGTTTGGTACAGATTGAGAAAGCGCGTCTGCTGCGTTTTTTTCACTCAGCCACGTCTCCATTTTTTCATTGATCCATGATGAAGCATCCATAGCGGCCATAAACACAGCTGTACTTTGGGGGTCAAATAAAATCTTCTTTAATGTTCCGATATCTTCTGAAATAAAATCGACTAATTCCAGCCCTGATTTCGTTTGGATGGTTTGTTTTAGCTCTTCTATTGATGCTTGATTCTTCTTGATCAAGTCAGAAACGATTGTCGAGTCGTTTTCGATTTGTGCCTTAGGCTTCGTAGGCGGCACGCTTTTATTGCTTTTACCAGAACTTTGATCATTTGGTAAAGGTTTTATAAAGTCTCCTCTCTCTATTATGGTCGTAAGTGCGTCTTTCATGAGCGGATCATGTTGTCCCATGGCACCTAACATCATTTTTCTGCTGTCAGGTGAAGCGAGCATAGGTGTAACATCAACAAACAGTCTTCCGCCGGCTGTACGCATCGGTGCATTAGTTGTTAACAGAAAAAAAGACAATCCCAGTGGTTTCATGGCATCGGTCATCATTTGTTGATGTCCAACAGATACATAAACGCGATTTTCCTGATCATGTGCTTCAGGAATTGGATATAAAGTAGTAATTGGACGACTTTGGACAATATAAAATGTATCATCAGCCAAGCACCACTCGATATCTTGGGGACAATCAAAATAAGCTTCAAGCTGTCTTCCAATGCGTTCTAATTGTAAAATTTGAGAGTCAGTGAGCGCTTGCGTTTTTTGCAGACCAGAAGGAACTTCCTTCGCTTCTGTTCCGCCTTCTTTTAATCCATAGATAGCTACCTTTTTAGCTGCTATTTTTCTATCGACGATTTTTCCTTCTTGTACTTTATAGCAATCGGCAGAGACTAAACCAGACACCAGCGCTTCTCCAAGTCCGAATCCTGCATCAATGGATAGCAGCTTTCGATTAGAGGTAACGGGGTCAGCGGTAAATAAAATACCTGAAACCTGCGGGAAAACCATTCGTTGAACAACAGCAGATGCGTGCACTTGACTATGGTCAAATTCATTTTTAATCCGGTAGGTTACGGCGCGATGTGTAAACAGAGAAGCCCAGCATTTGCGGATATGCTCAAGGATTGCTTCTTTGCCTCTGATGTTTAAATAGGTGTCATGTTGGCCAGCAAAAGAAGCATGTGGCAAATCTTCAGCAGTCGCACTTGAACGAACTGCATAAGCATGCTCCTCGCCAAAATGAGAGAGATAATGAGTAACTGCTTTTACCACGTCAGAAGGAATTTTTATTTCTAGAATGGTTTGGCGAATTTTTTCGCTGATTTCACTAATTTGATCTCCATCATTTGCTTTTAGCATCGTCAGCTGATTCAGTAACGCTTGAAATGTTTCATTTTGTTCAATGGCTTTTTGATATCCGACTGCTGTAACACAAAACCCTTCCGGTACTTGTATTCCTTGAATTTTTGATAAAGCCCCTAAATTCAAGCCTTTTCCTCCAACAAGTGAAAGCTGTGTATCTTTTATTTCTTGAAAGCTAAGAACTAAAGAGTTCATTCAACATCTCTCCTAACCGGTAATGTTTTATTGATTTTACCAGCAGTAAATGAGAATAAACAGTCTATATCGGCGTTTTTTTATGTGGTATAATTAGAGTAGGAAGAGAGTTACACAATTTTTTGTCAGCGATTACATATTATTTTAGCTTTGCATCTTCAAGTTGTTGAATTAGCTTATCCAATTGATTCGTATCTTTTTTAAAACAGATAAGTGCATGCAAGAACTTCCTTTTTACAGGATAAAATTTCAGGAATTCTCCTCATCTTATCCCTTCTTTCATTCGGTCACCTGAAGAGCCTAGCTCATTAGATGACTACCTCTATTTTTTGAACTATTCCGAAACCATAGTATTACGAATATATCTCTTTGCTCGTTTTCTAGCAAGTGTATAAATAATCACCTGCAGCACAAGCGCCGCAAGGCTTATCAGTACTACTTGTTCGACAGAATTAAAGGGCGAAAAATATTTCTCCCATTTAGAATCAGGAAGCCTTAATGCGTTATAAAAATATGACGTACTAAAAGAAATGATATTTCCTAAAATAAGTGATAAATCCGCTCTAATAAGCCCACTTAGATAAGACAGTGCTAGTGTAACTATGGCCATGATTATATAGTTTACCTTTGAATCATCTTCAAAATCTTTTCGCATAGATAAATAAGCATATGGAATGCAGTAAATTGTAAAAATTATAAAAGGGAGTAGTCTTCTCATATAGCAATCTCTCCAATATTTTGGATTCGACATAGTTCTCTATTATTATAAATTATCAAAGATAATTTTTTCCAGTTTTTTGCACATAGAGAGTGTAGAAGTACCTATATATAAAATGCTCGTTTTTAGAATTGCGCCTTAAGACAAAGTAAAAAAGCACTCACAAGAGTGCTTTTTTACAGCATATTTATTTAAACAGGACGTGTGTTTTAATCGAACATTTTCTGTTTACTGGTGATAATTACTTTTTTATTTTTCTCCTAAAAGGGCTACAGGACTAAATACCTCGTAATGAATACGCTCGTTTGGTATATCCCATCTACGTAATGCTTTAAGAATAGCTTCCATAAACGGAATCGATCCACAGAAATAAAAGATAGCTTCTTTTGAAGAAACGACGGATTGTAGCAATTCTAAATCAATATAACCCTCTTTATCAAAATCAGTACCTAGTCGATCCCCTTCATTAGGCGAGCTATAACAGATGAAGGAGGTAATATTTTCGTTATTTCTATTTAGTTGAGCCACATGTTCTTTAAAAGCATGCGTTTTCCTATTAATACTTGCATGAAGAAAGGTAACCTTACGTGTAGGTTTTTTTTCTACAATGGTATTCAGCATACTAAGCAAAGGTGTAATACCTATACCTCCACTAATTAGAACAACAGGAAGTTCACTATGATCAAGTACAAAATCTCCAGCAGGAGCTGAGAATTTAAGAGTATCTCCTGTTTGAACTTGTTTATGTAAATAGTTTGACACGATTCCTGCTGGCGCACCGTCATGTGCATCTTCTCGTTTTACACTGATTCGATAATAACCCTTTCCAGGCGCTTCAGAAAGACTATAGTGACGAATATGCGTGTACTTTTCTCCCGGAACATTTGCTGCTAATGTAAGGTATTGTCCTGCTTTATAAGAGGCGATTTCTTTCTCATTTTTCGCTTTTAAATAAAAAGATGTTACATTATCACTTTCTTCTACCTTTTTATCTATATAAAAGCTTCGATACCCTTCCCAGCCTCCAGGTTGACTCTCTGTTTCTTCGTAGAGAGCTTCTTCTAGCTCAATAAAAGCATTTGCAATACATCCGTACGCTTTTCCCCATGCTTCAATAATTTCATCTGAAGCTGTATCTCCTAAAACATCCTTTACTGCTTGAAGCAAGGTTTCACCAACGACCGGATATTGTTCTGCCTTTACCCCTATCGCACGATGTTTTTGTGAAATCCTTTCAATTACAGGTTTAATGGCTTCTAAGTTTGTAATATGTTCCCCAGCAGCATACACGGCATAGCCTAATGCTTCCTGTTGAATTCCTCTTTTTTGATTTGTTTGATTGAACATATTATACAAATCTGGCGCTTTTTCAAATAACAATTCATAAAATCTCTTTCCTATTTGTTTACTATGTTCTTTCAAAACCGGCACTGTTGATTGGACAATTTCAATCGTTTTAGAATCAAGCATATAACATCCACCTTTTAAGAATTTTTCATATGTATTAAT
>Ga0182739_1003249_pt1 | contig 14397 bp, 9 predicted proteins | sample eDN5th30CBELigBY_FD_128873 | JGI IMG/M metagenome (GOLD analysis project Ga0182739, IMG submission 128873) | Enriched backyard soil microbial communities from Emeryville, California, USA - eDNA 5th pass 30_C BE-Lig BY (version 2) (version 2) | ecosystem: Environmental > Terrestrial > Soil >... | reverse complement strand
GTGCCTGAACATTTTTCATGGAGTCAGTCCATGACTGGCTCGCGGATGGGGGAAGCAATCTGCCATTCCCCCCCCTGCCCCTCGTCGCAAAACTCCATGAATTCGGGATCATGCTGCATCTCCTCCCGCTGTGAGTTGCTGGTCCAGAGTCTGCCGCAATTGTGTCATTTCTGCTTCGGAAATCTGCTGATCACGGACTTCATAAGGGCCTTCTCCTCGTGAGCCAGAGAGCTCCAGAAACTCGATGCCGTCGGCTTCATGTGCTCCATCCAGCCGCAGTCGCCTGCGTTGCAGCAAGTACAGGGCGAGAACGTATGCCAGTCTTTCGTGATAGGGATTCCGGTCTTCAACCAGTTGTTCAAAATATTTGAGCAATGTTTCCGGATCGGTCGTGGAAACCTGCCTGCTAGCAGGAAATGGAACGTGACATTTCCAGAAACCGACCGCATCTTCTGGCAATCCATTCCAACCTTCAGCACTGAAATCCAGGCGTTCCTGCAGGCCGTGCCGTTCCACGAGCACCGAATAGCACAACGCGCCAGGCACCAGCGGCTTTCCGGTGCTGGCACACGTTTTACTGATTGGTTTGAAGCGATAATCCATCATCCTGTCATGAATCCCGTTTCGAGCACTTGGCCCACAGACCTTTGGTCAGACTCGCCTGAGAACACGGAATCAGGTGAAATCACATGTCTCCCACGATCTCCTTGCTTTATGATGTCCGAGCCTTTCAATCATGTTCAGGACAATTTTCTCAAACTGCCGCCCATGGTCGTTTATAAGATGAGAGCGGAGAGATCTCCGGTTGGGGACATCTTATTCGCCTGGCCTGGAGCGGCGCAGGATCGTAGGGGAGAAAGGGGGAAGCACTCAAGGTGAATCTGCAAATTTTGCATGTTGGTGGGGCGAGCATCGAGCGATTCCGGAATCGGAAGAACTCCCTCTTTACCAGAGGATCGAAAATGATTTAGAACTCACTTTCACACGGACCATACCTCATGATTCGGGCTGGAAGCCCCATCCTGAGAACAAATTTTCTGGATCACATCAACGAACTGGTCTTGTTGCCAGATGGTAATCAGCGCAATTTTGCGTGCTCCAGGCGGCCGTGAACTCTGAATGGATTCCAAGGAGCTTTCTGTGACTAAAAACGTGCTGACTGTCCTGGCTGCGGTAATCACTTCCTGTTGTGTCTGTTTAACGATTTCCTGGGCGACTCAACCACGAATCGGCGTGGCGGTCATCGACCTGGATGAGGTTTCCAAGCAACTCGGTCGACAGGCGACCATGCAGCAGAGTCTGCAGGAAAAGGCTCAAGTGGCCCAAAAGGCCCTGGCTGCCATCGAACAGGATGCTGTGACCCAGTTGCAGGAAGCCCGCCGCACTCTCGGCGACAGCCCAACAAAGGAGCAGGCACAGAAGTTTCAGAAGATGCAGCAAAGCGCAACGCTGCAGTTCAACCAGCTCAAGCAAAAAGCTGAACAGGAAGTTTCGGGACATCGTCAACAACTGGTCAGCCAGTTCCGCGAACAGGCCCGTCCGGTTGTCGCTCGTGTGGCCAAGGAGCACGGATTTTCTACAGTCATTACACGCAATGACATGTTCCTGTTCTCGTATGAGCAGACTGTCGACATCACCAGTGAGGTTGTGCAGGCCATGCTGAAGGACTCCTCTTCAACTTCAACGGCCGCACCGGCACCCAAGTCTGCCCAGGCGAATTCCTGGCCCTCCCCATCTCAGGGAAATGCTCAGCAGGCTGCAGCTCCAGTCAAATCTGCTGTGAAGCAAGTCAGCCACGAAGTTTCCCAGTAAAGTAAAAAGTGTGACCAGTGCCCTGTCAGGGCACTGGGTTGCTGAGAATCAGATTTCTTCAATCGCCTATTGCCAGTGCAGTGGGCGTTTTTTAATTCCGTTCTCGAAGAGCCGGCTTTTGGCGTCCTTCTGAAACCGAAGCCATGATCGTCCTGCATTCTCCTTGCCTGATTCCCATTCGATCAGACAGTGATGACCGAAACTTATATTTTTCTAATTAAATCAGACCATCCATGAGGCTTGAAAAACTCGGCAAATCTGCGAGAGTTGATGTCTCTATCCAACTTGTCTGATTCATTCAGGAGTCTTTCGAATGCCAGATTTTGGTCCCGCCAGCTTCTCCCGCCGCGATTTACTGAAAACGACCGGAAAATTGGTAGCGGCTGCAGCAGCCACTCAACTGGTGCTGCCAGGCGCCTATGCCAGCGAAGAAAATACGATTGATCTGGCGTTGGTGGGATGCGGGGGACGCGGAAGCGGCGCGATCAACGATGCCCTGTCGATTGAAGGGGGACCGATCAAGCTGAAGGCCATGGCGGATGTTTTCGACAAAAATCTTTCCAACAGCCTGAAGTCTCTGGAAGGAGCACACGCCGACAAGCTGGATGTGACACCGGAACGAAAATTCATCGGTTTCGAAGCCTATCGACAAGCCATGGACTGTTTGAAACCGGGTGACATTGTCGTCTTGACGACTCCGCCAGCGTTCCGCTGGATCCATTTTGCATATGCCATCGAGAAGGGGTTGAATGTCTTCATGGAAAAACCGGTCACCGTGGACGGACCGACTTCCAAGAAGATGCTGGAGCTGGCGGCTAAGGCTTCAGAAAAGAATCTGAAGGTGGGTGTCGGATTGATGTGTCGTCATAGTACCGCTCGTAATGAACTGTTTAAACGTGTGCAGGATGGAGAAATTGGAGACCTGAATTTGCTGCGTGCCTACCGGATGCATGGCCCGGTTGGAAGTGCTTTTGTGCCGCCTTATCGTGGAGAGATCTCGGAAGTTTTGTATCAGATCGCTCATTTCCATGGTTTTTTATGGGCCAGCGGGGGATGCTTCAGCGACTTCTACATTCACAATATGGATGAATGCTGCTGGATGAAGAACGATTGGCCTGTGAAAGCGCAGGCGTCCGGCGGCCGACATTATCGCGGTGATTTTGTGGATCAGAACTTCGATAATTATTCTGTCGAATATACGTTCAAAGATGGGTGCAAGATGATGCTTTATGGGCGGACAATGCCCAATGTGAAGCAGGAGTTCGCGACCTATATCCACGGCAGCAAAGGCTCCGCAGTGGTTTCTGAAAATGGCCACTTCCCCGCAAAATCTCGGACTTACTCCGACCAGAAATTTGATAAGTCGAAGTTACTCTGGCGTTATCCGACGAATGAGCAGTCCCCTTATCGGACGGAATGGATCGATCTGGTCGATGCCGTTCGCAATGACAAACCATATAATGAAGTTCCGCGCGGCGTGAAGTCGAGTTTGACCGCTTCGATGGGACGCATGGCGGCTCATACCGGACAGGAAATTACATTCGACGAAATGCTTAATTGCGAGCACGAATTCGCACCCGGTCTGAACGAAATCAATGCCGATAAGCCCGCACCGGTACAGATGACTGAAAATGGAAAATATCCCATCCCTGCCCCCGGCTTGAAAGGCCGCCGAGAATATTAGAGCGTTTTTGTAAATCTTGTGGCGGACTTGCCTCGCGGTATTCAGTCTTTCATCAGGTGAAACCTTTTCGACGCGGGCACATGATCGACCAAACTGGTCTAGCAAGTCGTGACCAATCGGGAAGGTGACTGGGCATGTGCTGAAACTGGGCATGTGCTGAAACTGGGCATGTGCTGAAGCAGGCCGGACAGTTGGACAATCGTCAACGCTGGCGGGATGCGTTCCGGCCTGATGTTGTTGCATCAAGGCACGCCTGAAATGCTTCGCGGGCGGCCTGCAATGTTGTCTGCAGGTCTTCTGCACGATGTTCAACGCCCACGAAACAGGCTTCAAACTGGCTGCAGGGGAGATAAATTCCCTGCTCCAGCATGCTATGAAAATACCGGGAAAAACGGGCCGTATCGTTCTTTGCGGAAATTCGATAGCTGGTGACCGGTTCCGGATTGAAGAAGAACGTAAACATGCTGCCGACTCGGCCGATCGAATGGGGAATTTCAAGTTCCGTGGCGATTGTCTGCAGACCGGCGCAAAGTTCTTCGGTATAAGTTTCCAGCTGTTGATATGGCGGATTTTCATGCAGCACGCGCAGCGTTGCAATGCCGCTGGCCATCGCCAGAGGATTTCCGGAAAGTGTGCCAGCCTGGTAAACCGGCCCGATGGGTGAGACCTGATTCATGATGTCGGCACGCCCCCCATAGGCTCCGACTGGTAAACCTCCCCCCACGATCTTGCCCAGAGTCGTCAGATCGGGGGTGATCCCAAAACGTTCCTGCGCACCGCCATAAGCCAGTCGGAAGCCGGTCATCACTTCGTCAAAGATGAAGACCGCACCATACTTCGTACAAAGCTCCCGGCAGGTTTCCAGAAATCCCGGTAATGGTGCCACCACTCCCATGTTCCCCACCACCGGTTCCAGAATGACAGCGGCAATCTTGTGACCCTGTGCCTGAAATGCGGCGACAAGACCGGGAGTGTCATTGTACTCCAGAACCAGCGTATCATGGGTACAGCCTTTGGGGATTCCGGGGCTGGAAGGAGTCCCCAAAGTCAGCGCTCCACTGCCCGCCTGAACCAGCAGGCTGTCCACGTGTCCGTGATAACATCCGGCAAACTTGATAATCATGTCGCGGCCCGTGAAACCGCGCGCCAGGCGAACGGCACTCATGGTGGCTTCCGTTCCGGAATTGACCATACGGACCTTTTCGATCGAAGGGACTGCCGAAACAATCATCTCCGCCAGTTCCGATTCAATTTCCGTTGGTGCCCCAAAACTGGTTCCGGTCTCCAGTGCCTGCTGAATGGCTGCAATCACGGCAGGATGCCGGTGACCCAGAATATGTGGTCCCCAGGAACCGACATAGTCGAGGTATTTGTTTCCATCTTCATCGAAGAGAAACTGTTTGTCACCGCGGGCAATGAAGACGGGCGTTCCCCCCACTCCTCCAAAGGCGCGGGCCGGACTGTTGACTCCACCAGGAATGACCGCTTGAGCCCGGGCAAATTCCTGTCGGCTGTGAAGATGTTGCATCGTCATGGTGACTTCCAGATTGACGGTTCCAGCGGCATCACTCTTTCAGCACCATATCAATGCAGAAGACCGCTCCCATAATCAGAATGCGAATTGGATTGTCCTGCGGGACAGCATCCGAAATGTTGACCACATAGTTGTCCGCGCTGGTGAACATCTCCTTACCGAGTCCGCTCCACTTCTTGGTCACTTCGGCAAGCTGCTGGCCGGCGTGTGAAAATGTGAAATTCCAGCCGGTCCATTTCCCTTTCAGCTCGCAGAGTGGCTGATCACTCTCTCCCAGCACCTGAAAAGCTCCTCCCAGAGAAAAGAACTTCTGTTTGAATCCGCCCACTCGTTGCTGGTGTTCATCAACCACGTTGACGCTGGAAAGAAAAATACTGATGCCCCGTTGGACTCGGAGGACATCGTCTCCGTCGGGCGTGGTGACATGGACATCAAACGGCGTCATGCGTTTGTAGTCGGTAAATCTCAATAACTTGGTGAAAAAGCCGAGATGCGGTTCCCGGCAGTGCATGACAATCTGGCCCGTTTCGGGATCATAGACGTCATAGTTGCTGGCAGCCTTGAACATGCCGACATGTTCTTTGACAAGATACAAGTTCCGATTCAGAGCTGGATGCATTGAGGCCCCGCTGGTGAAATGACAAGATCGTCACAATTTAGTCATCCAATGTCATTTCAGCAATTTAACATCCACCCAATTTTCGAACTCCTGCAGGGCCAAACCCCTGCAGGGTCATGGAGACACGCACTCCGGATTTAGAAACGAACGCGTACCACGCCGCGCCGAGGAAAGACGGAAACGCGGGCATACGGGCGAACGACAGGGACAACCGGCGTCACAACCGCCGGTGCATAGTAGCTTGTCTGGGTGACATAACCCGTGGCGACGGGGGCCGCCACAACCGGAGCGGGAGTTACCACGGGGGCGGGCACAACTTCCGTGGCGACCACTGGAGTGACATAGCGATACGCGGGCGCATAGCGCACCACAGTCGGGACCGGAGTATAGACAGGACCTGCAACCACCGGAAATCCGACCGGTCCACTAGGAAGATAGTATCCCTGAGCAAAAGCCTGACTGGTACACAGACCGACAACCGCAGCACACACCAACACTTTCAATCCTTGCATGAGTCTCTCCTGACCTCTTGTGAAACCTGGCTGTTTGAGCAGTTTACGCTGGCAATGACACTATTTGACAGGATACTCCGGGCTGTTCCACCTGTCGAACATGAAGCTGCCCGCTCCGGCACTTTTTTCACGAATGGAAACATCGTCCCAATAATAAGACCGCTCCAGTGCAAAGCAAGACTTTACAGCGAAACGGTCAAATCAACGTCTCTTCATCGGGATAGATCGCACCCCCCGCATTCCACCGCGCGGTGAGTTGCGTTTCACCAGTCGAAACGCCCGCTGCGCGAGCCCTGACGAGAGCAACTTGTTCTATTTCGCGTTTGTCGGTTCCGGAAGATCATCAATCTGCAGCTTCATTTCGTCTGCATTCGCCTTCAATTCCGGAGCGTACATGGCATGGGCCAGGGTGGGCAAAGCGCTGAACTTTCCGGGAATTTCCGCACGGACCCGGTACTTCACCGAGTGTTTGCCACGGGCGAGTTGCCGCAGGAAGAAGGCCACTTTCTGATCTCGAAACTCCACGTACGCCCCCAGTCCGCCGGCGGTGTATCCACTTTGCAGATCGACCGGTTCACAACCGGCGGCCTTCAGATCTTCGAAGACAATGTACTCGTAGTCGTTCTTCGAATCGATTTCGAGTTCAATCTCGATCAGCTCTCCGCTGACCACTTCATCCAGGCTCTTTAATTCCTGCCGTTTGTATTTTAAAACGGCCTGATCGATCACCTGTCCACGATCGCCCGCAACCGCTTTTGTGGCTTCTTGATCCTGAATCAACTTGTAGAACTTGCGTCCCACTTTGATTTCCAGGCCGGTGGCGGTGATGTTGTCTTCCGTGGTGAAGTTTGTCACATAGGCGTTGTAGTACAGCGGAGAGGCAGTCTCCGAGCCCAGCGTTTTCCGTTTCAATTCCAGTTTGTGCGGTCCTGCTGTGATCGCTGCTCCTTCCAGCACAAACCCGTTGTCGAAGGTGAACAGATTTTTCGAAGTGATCTCTACAGTCTGTTTGAGTTCACCATCCAGCCAGACTTCCACTGAGAGATTCGGCTGGCCTTCACCGGAAGCAGCCAGATATTCCGCCAGGGCTTCGATGCAATATGCGGTATCGCGGGTGCTGTTCCAGTAGGTTCCGTGTTTTCGGTTGTTGACCAGATATTTCACCAGGCCGGCCGCCTTGGGATCTTTCACATTCACCCGGGTCAGCAGTTTCAGGTAATGGGCATTGGCTTCCACGGTATTGCCGTACCAGTACCACCAGAAGTTCTGGTTCGGCAGATCCAGAAATGCAGTCTGATTCTCTTCGTCCACCTTGATGAACTGATCGATATTCTTGACCACCATGTCCCGTTGATCGATGGCACCGATCTCGTGCAGCGCCAGCCCCAATAATGACTGCGAATACAACGAAATCTTATTGCGGTCGCGATAGAGAAATCGCTGCATTTCGGCATCGACAATCTTGGCATCCACCAGCACCGAGAAGACCAGTGCATCCACATCGGAGCACTGCGTTTTGAATTTCTCTTTGCGGGAGTTGTCCTTTTCGTGGCGTTCCCATTCCTGCAGCAAGGCCACTTGCTCAGACTGAGATCTCTGCAGCCAGGCCACTCCGTTTTCCAGAACTCCTCCCACCAGTGCCACGTCATTCTTCACTGCCAGTTGCAGTCCATGGACGACCACGGCGGTGGTGTGTGGATAGGAACGTTCCTGGAATCCGGAGAACCAGCCCCAGCCACCGTCGTTGTTCTGCATGGCGGTGAGATCTTTGACACCCGTTTTCACCATGGATGCGACTTCATCGGCGTCGAAGACGGGATTTCGTTTGAAACGTTTCCATTGCTTGGCCCGCTCTGCCGGATCGCCGATTTCCTGGGCGTTCAAGTTGGTTCGTTTGGCCTGAATCTCTTTCAGGTCCAGTCCCATCCCCACCAGAATCCGCTGGGTCATCACCGTGGGTAAAAACCGGTTCAGGGTCTGTTCGGTACAGCCATACGGATAATCCGCCAGATAGGGCAGGGCATCCACCATGGCCCCTGCCAGAGTGGGCGAATAACGCAGTTCGATCCGCGATTGTTCCGCCTTGCGATCTTCCGGAACCGTGAATTCGATCGTGCCGAGATTGGCATCGGGGCGAATCACTCCGCTGAAGGATTCCGTTTTCAGAATGCCATGCACGATGACGGGGAAGGTCATTTTCATGGCATCCGATTCTTCATCGGTCAGGGCTTTCATGGTGACGGTCGCTTCGCCGGCCTGGACCGCTTTCACCCGCCAGTCGATGCGATGTTCGCCATTGGCGGGAATGGTGATGGTAGTGGAGAGACCTTTCTCTGCTCCCGCCATCAAGTCCAGCGTTCCCCCTTCCAGTTCCAGTTCGACCTGAACCTGTTTTTCCGTTTTCAAATAGTTATGCACCACGGCAGAGAGGACCACTTCGTCCTTCTCGACGAAGAACCGGGGGGCTTGCAGACGCACAATCAGATTTTTGGCGGTGACGACTTCTCGAGTCGCTTCGCCGACATCGGCGCCGCGTCCCATGCCCCAGGCGCGAATCTTCCAGCTGGAAAGATTTTCGGGCATGTTGAAATCGACCTTCGCAATGCCGTTGGCATCGGTGAGAAGGTCCGCTTTCCAGAACGCGGTGTCTGCAAAATTGGAGCGCACGGTGGGCTGAACCATCTCTGCGCCTGCAGCTGCTCCATTGGCAGCTTGCTTTTCCATCACGGCATCTGCTGCAAATGCCATCCCCGACATCGGCGCCGCAGCCGGTAAGGCCATGCCCCCCATCCCGCCCCCGAAGCCGCCTGCTCTGCTTAAGCTTTTTCTGAGAGGGACACCGGCCTTGGGGAGAGAGTTGTCTCGATCCTGGAGTTCATTGGCAGCCTGGAGTTCATTGCTGGCACGATCTGCCACTTCTTCTCCAAAGACCCCCAGGTTCAGCATGGGGACTTCTTTCTGCGCCATCAGAAGATGGAACCACTTCTGCAAGTTGTTTTCTGTTGAAGGGGAATGATTCCGCTTCCATTTCCAGAAGAATTCCTTGATGTCGCTGACATTGGACCCGCCGGAGAGATATTCCACCGCCCGGTCATAGACACTCAGCACCACAGCCCCCACAACGGGCGCTCCGGCCTGATCGGTCACTTTGACTTCCACTTCCGCTTTGGCTCCGGGGAGATAACTTTCTTTGCCGGTGACCAATTCGATATTCAGGACCCGTTCCGTCGGGGGAACCATCAATTCCTGAATGCGGTTGAAGACCTGCCCTCGACTGACCGTGAGAGCTTCCACAAAGAAGTTGGGCATGTCCCGAGGGTCAACATTCAGCTCTATCGTGGTGCTCTTTCCCTGCAGACGCAGCACCTGTGGAAGCGTTCTGGCAATTCCGTTTGTCGGACGGACAAACAGCAGCACTGTCGAACCGATGCGGTTGGTATTGATCATCAGTTGCACTTTCTCCCCCGGAGCGTAGTGCTTCTTGTCCACGACCAGTTCCAGATCGTTAAATTCAAATTGCGAGCCGTCGAAGCCTTCCCCCCGGACCACGAACAGATAGCCTCCTTCGATTTCCGAGCCTTTTTCTCCACCATTGGCCTGCTCACCATTGGGGAGCTGGCTGGGCAACTTGTAAGACAAGCGATATTGTCCGGCTTCACTTGCCGTGATGGTCTGCTGGGCTCTCCCCTCTGCGTTCGTCTCCAGATCCCATTCCTGAACCACGGTTTCGACCGGCTGATCGTCTTGATACGTGATCTTGAGCAACTTCAACTTGCCCGCTGCCGTGATCCCTTGGCCATCGAGTGAGCGTGCCTGAAAGTGAGCCTCGATCTTGTCTCCCACACGGTAATGCCCGCGATTGGTCCAGGCAAAAATCTTGAACGGCTCACGCGAGACCAGTAGTTTTCCCGTCCCCACAATCGTCCGTCGCGAAGCATCCGTGACTTCCGCAGTGATGGTGTATTCATGATCCTGATCCCCATGCAGTGCTTTGGCCAGGGAGGTATCAATTTCGATTTTGACGGTCCCATCCGCTCCCACTTCCACTTCCTGATCCAGCACCAGTTCGGGAGGATCTTGGCGCCAGGGGAACCAACTGGGACTGGGAGCAAAACAACCCCAGTATCGAAACCCGGGATACCAGTTGTAGTCGGGCGAGAACCACCAGTATCCATTGCCATATAACCAGTCCCAGGGATCATGCGGAAACCAGCGGGCATCATGCTGAGAGCGTTCTACTTTATATTTCACATGGGCCTGGGTGACCGGCGCCCCATAATAGTATTTCGCCTTGATGGTGGCGGTGATCGTGTCTCCCAGTTGCACCGGTTTCTCCGGAGCATCGACAGTCACTTCAAATTCCGGCTTCTTGTATTCTTCCACCCGGAACTGGTTTGATCCAGAAATATTCTGGTGGCGAATCCTGCCATTGCCCAGCGGGACAGGAACTTGCACCGCAGGGTCAAGAAAAATCTGATACTGCCCGAGGGCTGCCTGCCTGGGCAGGGCATACTCTCCCGCAAAGCCCCCGAATTCATCCGTTTGAAATTCCTTCGAATAGACCTCCGTCCCCTGAGGATCATTGATCTTCACTTTGAATGTCTGCTTCGAGAAGCTGGGGCTTTCCTTCTGATCGAACTTCGTCTGTCGAATCCAGAATTTGAACTGGACTTTCTGATCGGGACGATATACCGGGCGATCCGTAATGATATACGTCTTCACAGCGTTGTACTGCGGATCATTCTGTTGCGGATACCAGATGCCACTGAAACCAAGATAGGCAAAGCGGCCCGCATCATCCTTCACGGTCGCCAACCATTGATAGCCGTTGTCCGCCAGCTTTTCATTAACGGCAATCAGGCCATCAACATTGGTGAACTCCGCAAAATTGGCGGTGTGAATGATGTACTTTTTGGTCTTCTGGACAAACTCCTGCCGCCAACCAAAGAATTCCGCCTTCACATGATTGAGCGGTTGGCCGGTGCTGGCATCCGTAATGTAATACAGTGTCTGGCCGAGCATGGGCTTCTTGACGATGGCGGTGTCATTCAGCCAGAGAATGATGCGGCTGGTATTGCCGTCTCCAATTTTTGCAGTGACCAGATACGCGCCCGCTTTTTGCAGCGGAGTGGTCACGGTGATCCGACGATCGAAATGTTCCGGGCGTGGTTGCAGTTCCAGAGTCCAGTCGGCCACTTTCTCGCCCAGATATTTTTTGTCGTTCTCCCAGACCAGTTGTTGGCCGATATTTTCGATCTGCATTCGCTGCCAGTCGAGTCGATCCGGTTTGGACTCGATGTACTTCTGGATGTCTGCCAACAGTTCCGGGATCTTGATCCGGTGTGCTTCGAACGAGACGGACCCGGCATTCCGGAAACGGAAATCGACCTTGGCACCGGAACCAGCAGCGGTGCTCATGACCGGTTCAAACCGCCCCCAGGGTTTGATGATCTGGTCCAGGGATTTCTGCCGTTCTTCAGGATGATCGGGAAATCGTTGCAGGCTTTCCTGCCAGAAACCGGCCGCTTTGGAATATTGTTGCCGATCGGTGAACAGTATGGCCAGTTGCCCCAGCGATGCTTGCTGAAAATTCGTGTTCGCCTTCTCCTGATTCGCAGCGATTTCCCGATAGATTTTGATGAAATTGAATTCATCCGGCAGAGGAAAACGTTTCACACCATTCGCTAGCCGGGCAATGGTTTCGTTTTCTTTCAAACCGGGCAGCGACCACGTTCCTGCGGTCTCCTCCGCGTCTCCTTCTTTGTTTGTGTCGCCTGCGCGGGGCAGCAGAATTCCAAATTGCTGAAGCGTCTGCACGCCAAACTGGCCACGCAGAAATTCCGCAAACCGATATTGAGCTTCAAGAGCCCGCTGGGGATCTGCCTCCGCCATTTTCTTCAAGCACCAGCGCCAGCGTTCCCCATCGGTTTTTGCGGCATCGAAAGAATCCGGCACCTTGATGAAGATGGGGTTTCCCTGTTCATCAACGGGGGCTCCCTGCGGACTCCTGCCGCCAACGTTCATTCCGCCAAACCGGCCGCCAAAACGTCTCCCTTCCGATGCTTCGGGGTACTCCGGAACGGTTTGCAGATCGGTGAGATCCTGCAGCTTCCAGCCGTCCAGACCTTGTTGTAATAATCGATCGGCCAGAGCCCAATAGAAATCAGCACGCACGGCTCCAGTTGTGTTCTCCGGCATCTTGAGACGGGCGGTATTCATCCAGATCAGTGCCTGGGCCCGGTCACGCTCGGAGACATCGACAAATGCTCCCCCGCCGCGCTGTTGTCCTCGCGAAAACTTCCCCGCAACAATGAATCCATAATGCTCAGTATGATTCGCCAGCAGATCGGCTGCGTTCCAGTAAACCCGCCAATCATCCGGATGAGCATCCAGGGCACGCTGCAGGAGACTGTCAATCTCCATTTGTTTCTGGAGATGCCGCAAGCAACTGACGGCATTTTTCATGTCCGTCCGCAGTGTCTCCCCAGCAGCATTTGGATCGGTCACCAGTTTTTTGAAGAGGACAAACGCATCGAGATAGTTCCCGTCCCGTTGAAGTTGTTCCGCGTCCCGACGCTGTGCATCGATCGGTTTTTCAGCAGCCATCACCAGAATCAAGCTCATGCCGGTCAAGGCAAAAAGGAACAGGGAAATTCGAACAGCAGCGCGTTGACACCTGGAAAGAACTTTGAGCGTCTGCCAGAGAGAGGACTGCAAGACGGAAGGCTTCAAGGGAGACGACATGGCTTTCCTTCGCACTTTCGACGTTTTCACCTATTGAAAACAAAACAAACAATGTTTTCACCCATGGAAAACAAAACAAAGTCTTCGCCCATTGACAGCACTTCCAAGTTCGAAGTGCTGCATCGGTGAGAGGTCGGAGACCAGAGATCAGAAAATTCAACGAACCGCAGGTTTTCCCCTGACCCTGACCTTTGAAACCTTTCCTCCACCCGATCGGACTTGGAAGTACTGGCGGAAAATAAAATAGTAACCTCTCTCCGCACGCAACAGCACAGCGACTGGGGATCAGACAGGACGGAGCTTCAAAATACAACTTCGCTGCATTTGCGGTCATCTGTAATAACAGAAAGACTGTTCTGAAACAGGCCCCGCGAGACGAACGTCCCTTTTTTGACAGGCTGGAAACCTGCTCCGGCATTCTGATCATCGATAACAGACCCGACCACGGGCATCACAGCCTCTTAGATAAGCGTTCCTGCAGAAAAGTTCCAGAAGTTCCCTGAGACTTCAGAAAGATTTTGAATGAATTTTCCCAGTGCCCTGACAGGGCACCAGGTAGTCATTTCTTCTGTGCCGATGAGACTTCAAGTTTCTCGCAAGAAGCAGGAATTTTGCACGATGCGAGTTGTATTGAAACCCGTTTATCATAAATGCATACCGATCACAACGGGGGCATAGCGGATCGTGGGTTGATGGACGACCAACTTTCGCAGCCAGCGAAAATCCGTTCCCGGAGTGGAATCTGCATCTCCCCAGCACTCTTTTATTGCCAAGTCCCTTCGCACACACAGACACATCGTATCAATGTCGCCGGCGCGAAAGACTCCGTTCCACCGACGGGGCAACGAAATCATGCCCGCACTCTTCTGACAGCGATATTCAGTTCGCACCACGCCCAAATCCACTCCTTGAGCGACAGTAAAAAGTGTGGTGAGTGCATGGGGAGCAAACAGATTGTCATCATCCCAGAAAACCAGATAATCTCCTGTTGCTTCTTGAATGCCACGGTCCTTGGCGAATGCGCCCGCATGTCCCTGTTGTCTCTCCATTTCGAAATAGCGAGCTCCCCATCGACCCGACAGGAACCGGGCAAATGGATCAGGACCATCCGAAACGACGATCTGTTCGCAGCGAAGTCCTCCCATGGACTGCATTTGAAACTGCTGAAGCACATGTGCCAGAAACGCGGGACGCTGCCAGGTGGCAGTAATCACGGAAATCTGTATCGAACCTGTTGCGTTCATGATGAGATCGGCTCCCTGCATGCGAAGTCATTCAGAGTCGATCCGGAAAGGTGCTTTGTCAGGTGAGATCGAGCGATTTGTGTTCTAACACGGGCGCCGAAGCAGGCGAATCCCCGGGATTCGTCGTTGCAGGCGGACGAAGTTCAGAACGCAAAAGAGCCGATCGCAGCCCAAATTGACCCTTCCGGACAGACTCTAAGAGCGTTTTTGTAAATCTTGTCGCGGACTTGCCTCGCGGCATTCAGTCT